>Ga0335081_10007747_pt1 | contig 17184 bp, 15 predicted proteins | sample Lox_Sample_35_FD_206713 | JGI IMG/M metagenome (GOLD analysis project Ga0335081, IMG submission 206713) | Soil microbial communities from Loxahatchee National Wildlife Refuge, Florida, United States - Lox_Sample_3.5 | ecosystem: Environmental > Terrestrial > Soil > Wetlands | place: USA... | reverse complement strand
TTCAACTATATCACCTCTATTTTTCTTAACCTGCGTGATACAATTACTCCTTTGCTACCCTTTTCATATCAGCATCCACCATCATCGTGATTAACTCTTCAAGGGTGGTTTTCGGTACCCAACCCAGTTTGGCATTTGCCTTGGCAGGGTTACCGAGCAGTACGTCCACCTCCGCGGGTCGGTAAAAATTTTGGTCAATCACTACATAGTCTTCATAGTTCAAACCCACATAAGAGAAGGCAATCTTGCACATATCCCTAACGGTTGTCATCCTGCCTGTAGCGATAACATAGTCATCCGGCTTGTCCTGCTGCAGCATTAGCCACATCGCCCTGACATAGTCTCCTGCATACCCCCAATCCCGTTTTGCATCGATATTCCCAAGCCGAAGCTCTTTTTGTTTCTTTTGTTTGATCCGTGCAACAGCGTCTGTCACTTTACGAGTAACGAACTCGATACCACGCAATGGAGATTCGTGATTAAAAAGGATGCCGTTACAGCCAAATATATCGTAACTTTCACGGTAGTTTACGGTCATCCAATAGCCAAATAGTTTTGCGACACCGTAGGGACTGCGCGGATGAAAAGGAGTTTCTTCTCCTTGCACAGTATGTTTTATCTTGCCGAACATCTCACTCGTGGATGCCTGATAAAAACGAACTTTAGGATTCGTCATACGGATGGCCTCCAAACAGTTAAGGACGCCAATACCCGTTACCTGTGCCGTAAGAATCGGTTGTTTGAATGAGGTATACACAAAGCTTTGGGCTGCTAGATTGTAAAACTCTTGAGGCTGTGCTGATTCAATTGCGCGGATTATCGAGGTGATATCAGTCAAATCGCCGTCTAACAGTTTAACTTCTTGTTCAATTGAAAGGTATTTCAAGCGTTCTGTCGTGACAGTACTCGTACGCCGGTTTAATCCATATACCATGTACCCCTTATCAAGAAGAAATTTCGCAAGATAAGCCCCGTCTTGTCCCGTAATGCCTGTAATGAGTGCATTATTACTCATGAAATCTTCTTCCTCCAGTCGTCTAAAATATCATTCAGGGTTTGCTCGATGGGAATGGTTGGCTGCCAGCCGGTATCTTTGCGCAGTTTATCAAATGAACCGAAAACGCGGCGCTGTTCAGAAGGCCGCAAGCGTTCTTTGTCTCGCTCAATCCTGGCATCTACGCCTGCTATTTTCATCAATTGGAGAAGCAGCGACCTGACTGACCGCTCTTTACCTGAGCAAACATTATAAGCCTCACCATTTTTGCCGTGTTCCAGCAGAAGGCCGTACGCCTTTACGACATCTCTGACATCTGTAAAATCCCGCGTCACATCAATATCACCTACACGGAGCTCGGGATTATGCTTCCCGAGCTGTATTTCGACAATTTGCCGGGCGAAATTGGATAATGCAAAACGTTCGCTTTGGCCGGGTCCGACGTGGTTGAAGGGCCGTGCCATGATAATCTGAAAATCACTGGTTTGACTCCACTGATAGCACAGCGCCTCGGCTGCAACCTTGCTGACGGCATAGGGGTTCTTGGGCTTTAAAAGCCTTTCCTCTGTGACAGGCAGTTCATCATCTCTGAGTAAACCATACACGTCTCCTGAACCGATATAGAGCATGCGTCCCTTAAAATTTGAAGACCGAAGAGCCATGAGTACATTTAGGGTGCCGATGAAATTGATCTCAAAGGTTTCGTATTGGTGCTTGAAGGACTCAGGAACAGAGCTGATTGCTGCCAAATGTACGAGAGCATCTGGTTTTCTTCTTGATATGACTTGAGTTATCTCCTCGGCATTCCTTATATCTGACGATGGATCATGGACGCTCACGGAATGGCCTTGATTAGACAGATGCCGGTACAAGTGGCTGCCGACGAACCCTGTGCCTCCTACCAGGAATATTTTCATATATATCCGGCGCCTCGTAACAGATTTAACTTCTATGAATTGCGAACACATGCTTAATCTTTGCCAGTGTCTGCCAGATAAATCTGAACATCCTGTTGCATCCCGGGAATATGTCAAAGATCTTTAGAAGCACTACATATACCTTTACGCAGGTCAAAAAAGCATAATCTTTATTCTCGGCGATTTTATATAATTCTGTAAGCTGGACAAAAGACATTTTGTCATCATTGTCGAGGAGTGCATTAATACTTCTGAGCAGCAATGCGCCGTTATGATGTCTAATATATTTATGCAACGTTCTGTCAAGTCTTTCCAATTCTCCCGGACTATATTTGTTCGCATTTCTGGCGGCAAGCTCTACATAATCCTTGAATTCTTTTAAGGCTTGAAGGTGTTTTATTGCATCTACTGTTCTGTGGCTTTCTGCTTCCGAATGGAACCGAACAAAAGCTACAGCCTGTCTGTTAAAATAAAGATTATCCTGCAACGACAGTGCGAAAATAAATGCATCGTCCGTCGCCATTCCCGTTGTGAATTTGGGGTATCCACCGATTTTCTCGAAAGCTTTACGTGAAAAAAAAACCCCTGTTAAGAATGTCTCTCGTTTGAATGCTGAACGGTCACTGATGTACTCCAGTGATGATTCAACCAACGGGGCCTGAACTGCATCTCGCAATCTATGCCCGACCGAGTCGATGAATTTTCTATGACCATGAGCTATAGCTTTCACAGCGTAGGCGCCGACAAAGTCAAGCATTGAAGCAATATATCCGATATCCAGCAGATCGTCATCACCGAGGATGGTGCACCAGGTGACATCATCGGTAAACAGCCTTATACCTTTGTTGATACTGCCGATCATGCCGAGATTGTTTTCATTAACAATATATCGTACCTTTGGATCAGATATGCCAGTCATAAATTTTGATGTTCCATCGCTTGATGCGTTATCAATCACCAGGATTTCTAAATCGCAAAATGTTTGCTCCAAAATGCTGCCTAATGCTTGAGCGAGAAAATATTCCCTATTAAAAGTTGGTATAAGTACGCCGACCTTCATAATCAATCGAACATCCCTGTCATTTATCTAAATATATTCCCATTGGTTATCTCTTGATTCATTTACCTTTTATTGAAACCGATACTGCCATTTGTGCTTATCATAGCTCCCGTTTTTGGCTCGAGATAATGTTACCATCTTACTATATTAATAAATAGCGGGCCCATTGTTGCGCACTCTTTATCGACAGGAGATCTATTTATCCATCACACACGAGATATGTGACCTGATAGCTATATTTATCGCCTCTAAGAATTTTTTACCGTTTTTCTGATCTGGCTCTAAATGGCATCCCTCGGCCCATTCATTCCACGCATTAATAAAAACTATTTTTTCATCATCTCTATAGTTCTCCACTTTCTTAAACGAATTTATAAGCCACTCCGATAATTTTTGAGGATCATCATTTTGGATTATATTTGATATCTTATTAGCGTTTGTTCTCCGTGGGCTGTTATCCCATGATGGCGTAACACAGGGGAACTTTTTATAATTATCCGGATGGGTTTTTTTCATTGCTTTATTTGCCAATTTCGCATAGTTAAAAATATTAGCTTCATGCAAGCGGGGAATAATTGATTGCATGTGCAACCTGTTGATTGCTTTGTTTAAATTATAGTTGATAACAAGTTTTAACAAAACCCATAAAGACCGCTTTGGAAAATCTTTGTAATATGGTTGAAACTCAACAATTGCATCAAAACCAGTCGCTATGACAGCCTTTTCGTCCATCTGATCAAAGTTACTCCTGACCGAGCATAAATATATATCATCAAATCCATGCTCTTTCACGATTTTTCTCCAATCCAAGATCCTTTCACTTAAATCAGAAATATTATCCGTTCTATATATAAGGAATAAAGGCCTGTTATTTACTTTTATATATCGAGGGTCCTTAAATGCTCTGCACAACCAATGGATATGCTCAATCCGGTCCTCAGCATTGTAATCCTGTTTTATTAAGATGTCATTTTGTAGTCCGTCCCACATCCTAGTCCAGCTTTCATTTGCCCAGCATAAACAAAAAGGAAAATTAGGCTTTCCTGACTGCAATACTTCATTAAATGGTCTTTCTAAAAGCATTTTACCATTGAACCAGTAATGATAATAGCAGAAACCTGAAATACCATATTCTGCTGCCATTTCTGCTTGGGCGATTCTCGTCTCTTCAAGACGAAGATCATAAAACCCCAGATCCGCAGGTATCTGCGGTTGGTGATGACCTTTGAAAAGTGGTCTCGCCTTGGCGACAAAGACCCACTCCGTAAAGCCTTTACCCCACCACACATCATTTTCCGGAATTGGGTGGAACTGAGGGAGATAGAAACTGATAATTTTCACGCTTGCAAGACATCCCTTTCAAAATGAATTTTATTTTCTGCTCACTAAGACATCAAGAAATTCTGCCTCAAGTCCTAATGATTTATCATGAAAAGTCATGATCTCCGTCGTCATGCCGCTGTTTGCATAAATAAAATCGAATATATCATCACCCCAATCAGTTACGACAAGAGAACCTTTCTTATCTACGGGATTTCCATGATACATTGGTTCCTTAAAATATATAATTTCATTTGTTTCTCCCCCAGCCCGGATGACAGTCTCTTGGCCCCTGTAAAGAGGCACTGTAAAAACATGTGCACCGCCAGGCTTTAATGTCCGTGCGATCTCTCGAAACGCTTGTGCAGGATGAAGAACATGCTCGAACACATCCTGAGTGACTACAAGATCAAATGAACCGTCTGTAAAGGTCAACTTTTCCAGATTTTCGCATCGGAATCCGTGCTTGTAAGTGCCTGGTTGCAAGTCAGGATAATACTGCGAAGGCAAATATTTTTTACACTCGTTTTTTAATTTGCGGGATGAAGCACCGCACGGAGACGATTCATATATCTGCAGTTTCCGCCAATTGGGGAACTCCGCTTGAAGAACTTTAATGAGAGCTCTCTGTCGGGGAACTGACCAGCAAAAAATGCAGAAATAGTGATCTCTCAACCATTCGGTCTTTTCTACAAATAATGTTATATGTTCACAGACAGGACAAATCCCTACGTTTGTCTTGCCTTTCATAGCGAATAATGGTAGTTGTAAGATGACTTTAAGTTTGCTTATCATATTATTTGATATCATTAATTAGTGCATTATCTTGCTTTGTTTATTACTTCACCAAAAACTGCATTTAGGATTGTCTATAGGCTTTTATCTGGTACTCCCCCCAATTCGGGTACAACGTTATAACAGCCATTAATCATACAGTTATTTTTCCCCCGGATGGGTGAAATTCTATTATAAATAAATTGATCCATCCAGTGCATTCGTCCCTTTTAGTTCGAATTGAGTGCGGTATCTAATCCACATGATTACAATAAACAGATCTACCGTTTTTCAAAAACAACTAGCCCAAACGTATAGCTTATCGATGGGTGTGGAGAATAATAGCCATGACGGATAACGGCTTCACCTAGAGTCCAATCCATGTCCGCCACAAGATATAATCCTTTGTGTTCGCATTCCGCAATAAACTTTTTCAGGGTTTGCTCATCAAGGGGTTGCCAATTCAAATCGTACATTTTTATTGGAGGCGTGACTTTAGGATTCCAATAGTCAAATGTAACAAAAAGTTTACCTTGATCTTCCAGTAAACGTGCCGTCTCACTAGCAAATTTTGCGAAATCTACCTCATGTTCAATGACTGATAGGCACGTGATATGCCTAAAATATTTATCAGGGAATTTCGTATCGGTCAGATCGCCTACGATATATCTGACTCCTTTTACTGGAACATCGGGCTCTCGCAAGTCTATTCCACACTTTTCGCCACGAATTCCCTTAAGAACGACATTTTTTAAAATGTAGGATTCGGAGCTTCCCATATCAAGAAAATTTCCATCACCAATTTCCGGAATAATGTGGGCCAAATCCCAGTCTTTGCAAGTAATTCGGTGGGAAACATAACCATTACGACGAAGAAACTCTGAACATTCATCTACTTCTGCTCTGGATTTTAAAAACTTGCAAAGAGACATCTGAGATGATGCCCCGTGTGCTCCTGGTATTTTGCTGTTTATTGTATTAGCTGCGACATTAGGCGCAGCATCAGTTTGATTGAGCGCAATTCCTGGTTGACCAATGACCTTTCTCCTGTCAGGAACTATTACATAATTTATGTTATTTATAACGGTCTCAACTTTGTAGGATATAGAGCTTATGAAATCCAGATAATCCTGAAATGTTGTTTTAAAATCAGCTTGAAACTGTTGTTCGAATTCAAATATTATTGGCATTTGATGTTTTTTTATGGTCTGAATGGCGCCGCGCATTGCGAACAGATCACTGCCTTGAACGTCAACCTTCATAAAACTGATTGGCAATTGTATATTAAGATCGTCAATAGCGAGCGTCGTTACCATTCTCCCGCTCGTTGCCTTAGGATCCAAACCGTAAGAACCGTAGGCGGCATAACGTTTAAAGTCTTGAACTGGGAAGAACATGATCTCATTGCTTTTATCATAAACCGCCCTCAAAAAAGCCCGTATGTTGTCACACCTATTGGCACTTATATTTTTCTGTAATATATAGTGAACATAATCGTCAGCCTCAAAAGAGAAGACTTGTCCTTCATCACCTACAAGCTCAGAAAATAATATTGACATTTGACCGAAATTAGCTCCAACGTCGAGCGCGGCAGTCCCTTTTTTTATATATTTACGGCCAACCTCTATAACCTCGGGCTCAAAATATCTTCCATGTCTCATTTCGATTGCTATGTAGTCATTAGGTGCATTGGCAGGTAGGTAATACTTGCCAATTGGGGTCTTATAATATCGTAAAGGTTTATGACTAAATCTCATATCTTTTGGTATTGTCGATGACTTGAGATTCTCTTGTATCAGATCTTTTACAATATTTTTGATTTGTATGATTTTTTTACTAATATAGCTCATGAGTTCACCTTTTCTATTTTCTGATAATTTCGATTGTCGGCAGTGGGAAAATAAAGCTGATGCCACTTTTCAATGTCTCTTGCTCACGCTCAATGAATTCTTCTTTGAAGTGCCACGGTAGGACCAAGTAATAGTCAGGCTTCATGGCTCGCGATTCGGCTTCACTTACGATAGGGATGTCCGTGCCGAGCGTGTGAGCACCGTATTTTTCGGGATTCCGTTCTGCGGCAACATCGATGATCCGGTTGTCGATCCCGCACCATTGCAGAATCGTGTTCCCCTTGGTCGAAGCACCGTAGATATGAATCCTTTTCCGCTCTGACTTCAATTTTTTCAATAGCGATGTTAATTCTTCCTTATGGACATTGATCCGCTCTTGAAAATTCCTATAGGGTTTGTCAGTATCTAGCTCCAGATCAAATTCCTCCTGGCGGAGACTCTCCAAGGAATGAGAATAGTCTTTCCTGGCATATCTGAAGTTCTCCTTGTCCGTAGCATAGCAGCGGATGCTGCCTCCATTGATTTCGTTCATACCCACTCGCACTACCTTCATTTCCGCTCGATCCAGAATCTCCTCGATTACGGCTAGACTATAATACTCCAGGTGCTCATGGCAAATTGTATCGTATGAGTTCATTTTCAGCATGGTGGGCATGTATGACATTTCAAAGATCCATATTCCGTTGGGAGCAAGCGAATGCTTGATGCTTCGTACAAAGGATACGGGGTCTTCGAGATCATAAAACATCGCAATCGAAGTGATGATATCGAACTTCTCCCCCCCTGACTCCTTCTCCAACTGTGAGGATGGAAATATGTCTTGAATGACCTTAATGTCGCCTTTGATTTCCTGAGCTACATCAGACGGGTCTATCCCGAATTTGACAAAATCCTTGGGATAATAATTTAATAAAGTGCCATCATTGCATCCGATGTCCAGAGTGCGTGCATCTTTTTTATTCAACATACCGGCAGCCTCATCGGCAATCCCTTTTAGGTGGTCGCGCATAGTGCGGTTGGTGCCGGACCGATACCAGTATGCCGAATACAGAATTTTCGGGGGAACAGAATGCTCCATCTGGAGCAAACCGCACGCACCTTCGTCCTTTGATGGATCACATCGAACCAGCACGGTCGGTATTTTTCTCATCGGAGGCAATTCTTTGCCCGGTTTAACAAAAGATCCTTGAAGATACTGTTCACCTAAATCAATTACTTTAGTGAGGGCTGATGAACCGCAGACGCGGCAAGTCTTGCGATGGATCAGGTGCATTTTTGACCTCCAAAAGATGATATTGTCTTCTTCATTGACCGCAAAATATTGCGGAAATACTGTCGATAATAGAATCGGCTTGTTTTGAGGCTATGCCAGAAGATGACATCGTGCGATCCAACCATCGTGTAAAAGATATCAAAGAATAAATTCGGGATAATTCCTGGTATGATAGCGGCCACCTTGGCGATGAAGAGCCTCCAGTGCGAATCTATACGCCCTTCAATGAACTTGCTGTATTCAACAAGGGAATAGGCCCCATATGCTCTCATCAATAAAAGCATATATAAGCTGTTCCATGGGTACCTTGGGCATATTCGTGATTTTGCTGCATCACTGATGCTGGAAAAGGACCAGATGAGATCTGGCCACTTGATCATCCAGATCTCAAAGTATCGTGGTGACCATTGAGCATTACCATACCGAATAGAAATGCAGGGTTCCGCCATAGCGAATACTCCATTCGGAAGTTCTTTCTGAAAGATGACCCCTATATGGATAAATTCCGTGCCGATATAGGGCTCTTTTATCCGCTCATTCCATAGTGCGCGATCTATAACTACCGCTCCGATGAACGACAGATAAGCTACTGTGTTGATAAAGAAAGCCTCCCATGTAGAAGGCAAATAGACTATGTCACTGTCAATGTGGAGATGCTTGGTCTCAACGAGTCGCGACAGGCTTCTATCCCGCACCTCGGCGTTCACAACAATAAGACTGTAGTTACGCGGCAGAAGTTCAAGGATGGTCTTTATAGAGCCTGGTTTTATTATATCGTCATCGGTCAACAGCCAGCAGTATGTTCCTCTTGCAAATGAAACGGCATGGCAATAATCGCGATCGACGCCACCTTTTACCGGCAGGCGGTAATACCGAAGATTGGGACATCGATCCTGGTAATGCCGCATGACAGTTGCTGTGTCATCGGAAGATGCACCGTCGACAACGATAATTTCAATATCATCCGTGGCCTGGGAAATAATGCTTTCCAAGGACTGACCTATCACGTCGGCACGGTTGTAGGTCGCTATGCAGATTGATAAACGAGGTATATTCATATTATCCTGAGTGTCATGTCTTCGGGCTCATGGTGTCGATATAAGTTCTTTTAACGATCTACCTCTGTCAGTGGCCTTGCGATGTGATTTCGTGACTTATACACATTATCTCCAATGATGAATGTGTACGAGTGCAGCGTGAGACAATGTCAGGATAGACCTTCAATTCAAATATGATTATCATGACAGCGAGTAGTTATGTCAAGAATATTGTGAGACAGTTTTAACATTATAGGTTCTCTTTTAGTTTAATATTCAGATATTGTTTGAATAGATTTTTATCCTCAGCATTCAATACATTCATAAACAATGATATCGCGTAATAAATCCCTACAGAAACCAATATAACAATTACTAAACTCGGCAGGCCTTTTACAAAAGGCATGAAGATATAGTATATAATTAGCGCCTGTATTACGCAGACTGCTAATGGTTTTAACAAGATCTCCCGGGCGATTCGTTTTATGCCGACCTTTATTATTATGCGGTCAACCGTTATCAAGTAAAAAATTACTAGGATAAAATTTGCTAAATTAGCAACTGCCGCTCCTATCAGTCCTATCCGTGGGATCAATAAAACACAGAGGCAAGGATTCAAGATGGCCGATAGCAGAGAAAATTTGGCATTGACGCCCGGCATTCCTATTCCATAGAGGATAAATGACGGTATGGCTGTCATTGATGTGAATACAGATGAAACTGCCAGGATCGCCAGTATTGAACTGCTTTTCAGGCCATATTCTGCACCCATCCAGTGGCTCATAATTTGGTTGGATAATATAACGACGGGCGTCGCAAGAGAGATGACGATAATAAAGGCATATTTGCTTGCCTTAAGATACAATTCTCGAAGTTTGTCATGTTCTCCCGTAGCTAAGAGATGACTGCAAAGCGGGAATATGACACCCATGAGGTTCACAACAATGTTATAGATGCCGATAGCAATAGTGGCAGGTACTACATAAAAGGCGACAAAAGCTGATCCAAGATAGGAGCCAATCAATAATTTATCGAGCTGAAATAATATTGCTGATGAGATCGTCGCCAGTAATGCATATATGCCAAAGTGAAAAAGCTTTTGAAACGTTGAATGGTCAAATTGAATACTTATTGTTATTCCTTTTAAATGTCTTTTCGCTAAAGCTGCATATGCAATGAGACTGAGTATGCTCGATAGAAAATTAATAATTACCACTTGTTTGAGCCCATAACCTAGATATACGGTCAGTACAATAAGCAATGTCAGCGTTGTACCGATAATAATGTTCAATTTTGTCGCAAGATCGAATCGCTGGATAGCTCTCGGGACTGCCGCAAACACACCAACGACCATGTTCAACAGAAAACCGCAAGAAGCCACATAGAAAGCAAACATTGAATCCGATACGAGCGCAGGAGGGATTTTGAGAAGCCTTTGAACGAGCGTGCTTGTCATAATGGCAATGAGAATGCCTCCAATCACGCCCACGGTGATAAATACGAAAAGGGACGAACCGATGATCTTACTGATCTCTATGATGTCGTTTTTTGCGTACGCTTCAGCAATATATTTCACGGATGCATTCGTGATTCCTAGGTCAAGAAAGGCAAAAAATCCCAAAACGGATGTAACGAGCGCCAGCACTCCATACACATCGTTACCCAGTTTGTGAACTATATACGGTGTCGTTACGAGCGTGAGTGCAACAGGCCAAGCGTAGCCGATGACCCCTGCAATGGCGTTCCCTATCGTTTTATTTGCGAGAGTCAATAACACCTCGTATCGATTGAATTTTAAACATTACATTATTGGGTACTTCTTCCGCATACTTTGAACGTGGCATCATATTGCTTACTTTTTGCCGCTTGTGCCATATTTTTCTCTCAAATATCGCCCTAGGGCATCCTGCCAGGGTGGCAATATAATTCCGAGCTCCCGCGCCTTCGTGTTAGCAAGCGCCGAGTACAGCGGCCGTCTCATGTCTCCGCTCTTTCCTCCGCGGTCGAGAGGTTTCACTTGCACTGTGAACCCCATGATCTCATAGATTGACTTGGTCAACTCATACCAGCTGCATCTCCCTTCATTCACGAGATGGTAAATGCCCGGTTTCGTCTGTGGGTGTTCGATAAGCTGAAGAACAGCCTTGCTCAGGTCATGCGTGTACGTGGGAGAAACGACCTGGTCGCTTCCCATTTCTAGGAACGCATGGGTCTCTGCGTCTTGAACGCGCTTATCGACGAAGTTCCCGCCCTTGGACTGCGCGCCTGAAATCCCGTACAGACCGCACGTCCTGATCACAATGGCGTGATCGTGGGCGACGGACAAGGCCGCATACTCTCCTGCAATCCGCGTGATCCCGTAGATCTGTAACGGATTAGGTTTGTCGTCCTCCTGGTAGAGCGCTTTCTTTTCACCGTCAAATACATAATCGGTGCTGAACGTGACAAGGAGGGCCTTGATACGGTTGCAGGCCCTTGCCAACTCCCGTACAGCTACACAGTTCACATTAAAAGCAGTGAGCGGGTCTGTTTCGCAGAGCGGCACATTGTGAAATGCCGCAGTATTAATGACGACATCGGGCCGGATGTCATCAAAGACGGCATTGATATTGTCCCGAGAGCAGATATCGAGGTCCGTCCGGTCAGGAGCATAGATCTCGTGGCCCGTACAGTTCCGGAGGATGTCCCCGCCCAGCTGGCCGGTCTTTCCGATAAGAAGTATTTTTTTCACTTTTTATCCCGTAATCGTTGAAGTTACTTATCATTGTTGAAGAATTGAATAATTTAAGCTTTAAAACAATTTCTTTTTAAACGATTCAACAGATCAACCGCTTAACGCTTAATATACATCGGATACGTTCTATCTCTTTCAGACATGATTGGATCTAGCAGCGGCCAGGCTATCCCGAATGCTGGATCATCCCATCTGACCCCACTCGCGTATTCAGGTGCATAGAATTCAAACATCTGATAGAACACCTCGCTATCATCTTCTAAAGTCTGAAAACCGTGGGCAAAGCCTTCCGGGATGTAGAGCATCCGATAGTCAACAGTGAGCCTTGAGTCCGGCGCTGTGGAGCCGCTACCAAGCTCTACCGCGTGCCACTGACAATAGGACGGAGAATCGGTCCGCAGGTCGACAATTACGTCGTAAATCCTCCCGCGTGTACAGCGCACCAGCTTTGCTTCTTCCTTTGGAGGATGCTGGAAGTGCATGCCGCGAAGTGTGCCTCTTTTTTTATTAAAGGAAATATTGCATTGAGCTATCTCGGTTTTCAAACCGTGACCAGAAAACTCATGTTTACAGAAGCTTCGGCTAAAGAAGCCTCGCTCATCCCCGATTGGCTGTATATCAATAATGAAAGCGCCTTTCAGTTTCGTCTCGGAAAATATCATCACACGATCCTAACTTCTGGTATGGGCACAATAAATTTCCCGCCCTTGTCCCGGTATGTCTTCTGCTGATCCAGAATTTCATCAGCGAAATTCCAAGCGAGGAGCAGCACGTAATCAGGCATGTCCTGAGCAAGTTTGTCCGGATGATATACCGGCAGATGAGTCCCCGGAGTAAAGAGGTCCTGCTTATACGGGCTTTTGTCTACCGTGTATTCGACCAAGTCGGTCGTGATACCGCAATAATTCAAAAGTGTATTTCCCTTTGCTGGAGCGCCGTAAGCAGCGATCCGTTTTCCCGATCTCTTCAGCTCCTGCAGCAGCCGTAGCAGATTCGCCTTGATTCTCGACACTCGCTGTGCGAAAGCCAGATACGTCTCTTTCTTGTCAAGCTTCTTCGACAGTTCCGCCGCGATCAGGTCGGCGATGTTACCAGTCTTCCGGTGCGCTCCTTTATGCCCGATAAAATAGATGATTGAGCCGCCATGAATGGCAACCCTTTCCGCGTCGAAAACTTCCATACCATAGATATCGAACAAATAGGACATGGCACGCACCGACAAATAGGAATAGTGCTCATGATAAACCGTATCAAATTCATTCTTTTCAATAAAGTCGATAAGGTAAGGTGCCTCGATGGCGACCACACCCTTCGGCGCCAAAAGGTTCTTTAATCCCTTGACGAAGCCGTGGATCTGTGGCACATGGGCAAAGACATGACGACCAAGAATGATATCGGCGGCACCATACCTGTTTTTGACATCAGTGGACGTTGCCTCGTCGAAAAAGTCGATGAACGTATCAATGCCTGCTTTTATCGCAACTTTTGCGATATTTGCAGCCGGCTCAACGCCCAGTGTCTTCACTCCGGTCTTCTTAAAATACTGCAGAACTGTCCCGTCATTGCTAGCGATTTCCACGATCCGAGACTGCTCATTCAAGCCGAATCGTTTGTGAAAGCTCTTTGCCAGATAATCCGCATGTTTATGGACGAGGTCTGATGTCGCGGAAAAATAGATATAATCCTTGAAGAGTGCGTCGGGAGGAACGACATAACCGATCTGGACAAGACCGCACTGCTCACAGAAAAAAACGTCGAGGGGATATCTGGGCTCTTTTATTGACTGCAATTCTTCCCTGGTAAGGAAGCTGTTTGCCAGAGCCATGTTGCCCAGTTCAAGGAACTTGAATATGCCTTTTTTGTCGCAGAATCTACAGTTCATCCTTGTGCTGCCCTCTCGTTTGAGTACGCTTCAATTTGTTTCATGCAGGCGGCGGTGACGTCCCTTTTTCCGGCATAGGCCTTCGTCCACTCAACAATGCTGTCTATGGCCTTCTTCAGGTCCCAAAAAGGTCGCCATCCAAGCATCGTTTTTGCCTTGGAGCAGTCCAGCTTTAGATAATGCGCCTCGTGGGGATGTTTTCCTGTATCCAATGCGTAGGAAGCGTTATTCCCCCATTTTGCGCATAGTTCCTTTACCAGCCATTCCACTGGCTTCGCGTCGCTGTCGTCTGGCCCGAAGTTCCACGCCTCGGAATATCGTGGACCATCTTCATACAGCTTTTGTGCCAGCATGAGATAGCCGGCGAGAGGTTCGAGAACATGCTGCCAAGGCCTGATCGCCTGGGGATTTCTGATGATCACCTTCTCACCTTTTAGAATCGCCCTGATGCAATCGGGAACGAGCCTGTCCGATGCCCAGTCCCCTCCTCCGATCACGTTCCCTGCACGCGCAGATGCCACGCCAACGCCGTGAGCGGCATAATCCTTCGGATTAAAGAAGGAATTTCGATATGCCGACGTTACGAGTTCCGAACATGCCTTGCTGTTAGAATACGGGTCGTAACCACCGAGAGGTTCGCTCTCACGATATCCCCAGATCCACTCCTTATTCTCATAACATTTATCAGTCGTCACATTGATCACGGCCTTGACGGTCTTGCAGTGACGCGTCGCTTCAAAAAGGTTCACCGTGCCCATGACGTTTGTGGCATAGGTCTCGACCGGTATTTTATAGGAGTCCCGGACTAGAGGCTGGGCCGCCATGTGGATAACGATATCAGGTTTAACTGCGAGCATCGCATTTGTCAAAGATAAACCGTCCCTGATATCTGCAATCGTTGACTGGACAAGTCTGTCGATTCTGCAGAGCTTAAAGAGGCTTGGATCGGTTGGGGGATTTAGGGCATAACCAACGACCTTCGCGCCGAGCGAATGGAGCCACAAACAGAGCCAGGAACCCTTGAAACCGGTATGTCCGGTGATGAAGACTTTTTTGTCTTTGTAAAAAGCGCTGAAAGGTTGAGACGTTGAATTGTTGACCATATAAAGTCCCTTAGAAACGTTGAAATGTTAATGCCATTTTGTGTTAACTGCCCTGTATCTCCTGCGCATTTAGTTCTTAACGTCAAAGGGCGTTAATTTTTATGGACAACGTCGTATTATATTCCCGTAATCCTTTATAGTCTTTGACACTGATGAAATCAATTTCTTGTACAAGTTGAAACTGACAGGCGGCTTCCATAAGAGAGCTGTATGCTGATTGCAATATATGCGCATGACCCCTTTTACTCGTTCTGGTGCTTCCTTCAGCAATGCTTGACATAACAGGGACACTATCCCGTTTAATCTGACCCGTCAGTCCATACCGTTTTGTTGATGAGAATTGTTTTATTACCTTATTATGCGTATGGCAAAATCTTTTCTAAATATTATGTCTGCAGCTTTTCAAATGGTAATTGATGGTCATTATTCATCCTCAACAATTCAACCTATCAACCTTTTAACTGCTCAGCCCCTCGACGTTTCTCCGCATCTATTCCCACACCTTCCACGGAGCTTTTTCTGTCTTCCATAATTCTTCCAGATGATTCTTGTCTCTGAGCGTATCCATAGGCTGCCAGAAACCGGTATGGATATGTGCCACTAGTTGGCCATCATGCGCCAGATTTTCCAAAGGCTCCTTCTCCCAAACGGTTTCATCGGATCGTATATAGTCGAATGCGGGCGGTTCCAATACAAAGAAACCCCCATTGATCCAGGACCCGTCTCCCCTTGGCTTTTCCTGAAATGACAGGACATTCTTTTTGTTATCCAGATTCAACGCGCCGAACCTTCCCGAAGGCTGAACCGAAGTCACCGTTGCGTACTTCTTATGCGAATTATGAAATTTCAGCAATGCATGGATATCGACATTCCCCACCCCGTCTCCGTACGTAAGCATAAACGCTTCGTTGCCTATGTATTTTTGCACTCTTTTGATCCGTCCGCCGGTCATCGTATTGAGTCCAGTATCGACAAGGGTGATCTTCCAGGGCTCGGCCTTTGACTGGTGGATCTTGATGCTGTTTTCTTCCAGATTTATGGTGACATCAGACTGATGAAGGAAGTAGTTGGCAAAATATTCTTTTATGACGTAGCCTTTGTAACCCAAACAAATGACAAAATCATTGAATCCGTAGTGTGAATAAATCTTCATGATATGCCACAGAATGGGCTTTCCGCCTATCTCCACCATGGGTTTGGGCTTAATATCAGTTTCTTCGCTCAAACGGGTTCCAAACCCACCGGCAAGTATGATTACCTTCATGACTCGCTCCTTTTTTTCATCCTACGGAAAGTTGCAAACTGTAAGCAGTTATCGGTTCACAACTAACGGCTCACACTTCACCACCTCTTACTAACTGTTTACTGCTCATCGTTTTAAAATATCCCGCGCAGAGATTTCTTTGATACTCCGTGAGCTATCAGCTCTTTTGCAACAGCATCTCTTTTCAGATAGGTGGTAATGACGATACTGTCGTACTGCATATGCTCTATCGCCGACAGAGGCTGTATGTCTCTGCCAAAGAACTTCTGGCCTGATTGTTCGCCGTCCACGATCCCGGCAAGCTCCAGGTCCGTTTCCTGCAGTGTGATGTAGGCTATTTCCGCTACCTCATCTACGCCGGCAAAAAGTATTCGTTTTGAGCCGGTTTTTCTTAACTCGTTAAATAGCTTCTTCAGACTATTTTTCGCTTCACGGTAAATTCTCGTATAATCCTGAAGTAGGTGATACGTGAGGCGGGTCTTTTCGGTGAAACCCTTAGGGGTAAGGTAGTATGCATAGCGCTTTGGAGGGATAGCTTTTACGGTGATATACCCTTTTTTAACAAGGTTTTTGATGTATGTGTTGACAAGCCCCAAGGCGATACCGAGACGACCGCTCAGATCGCGTTGGGTAAGAGAGTCATTATTGGAAAGTTCGTCTAGGATCTGCAGGGATTTGTGGTCGACTTCCGATGGGCGGTTAGCGTTCATATTATGAACATATAAATACCATGAACATTTACAGAAGTCAAGTCTAAGTTCTATATTTAGAGATTTTTTTTAAACAGTTATGACAATGAGCTATAGCCTATCACTTCGCCTCCCATTCTCGAGTGGTTTTTTAGACCAAAACTGTAGAACCCTTCTCACCCAAGACCTTGGCCACATGGCTTCCGACATAGCCGGTGCCGCCGGTGACAAGGATCCGCTTCAACATATTCGTCCGATCGATCTTGTATTTGATCACTAACCAAATA
>Ga0335081_10007746_pt1 | contig 17184 bp, 18 predicted proteins | sample Lox_Sample_35_FD_206713 | JGI IMG/M metagenome (GOLD analysis project Ga0335081, IMG submission 206713) | Soil microbial communities from Loxahatchee National Wildlife Refuge, Florida, United States - Lox_Sample_3.5 | ecosystem: Environmental > Terrestrial > Soil > Wetlands | place: USA... | reverse complement strand
CGGTACGGGTTGATGAACCGCCGCGTGGTGAACACAGCGTGATACGCGTTGCAGCATGCGTCCGCCACCCCTGCCAGCAGCCCGGCGCCGTTCAGCGCGCCGGCCGAGGTGCCGACGACGAGGTCAAAGCAGGCCGTCAGCCCGAGCAGCTCAATCGCGGCGGTCATTCCAGCCGAGACCACGCCGCGCATCCCGCCGCCCTCGATCGCGAGCGCCAGCCGGGCGCCATCGACCGGCGCTGTAGCCTGGTCGGCGCGCTCAGCCCGCCTGGCGAGCAACTCGAGCACGGGATGTCGCACGACGAGGTCGGCCATTGCACCCCGCAACATACCCGCGCATTCGCGCCAGCGGGCCCGCGAACGCGCGACGGTCCCCCGCCTCCGCCGCGCAGGCGAGAGATTCAACGCCTCGGAGACATTCGCAACATCGCCGGGCACGATCGGGAACGAGACCCGACGGAGGGGCGAAATAGAGGAACTGACCCGCGGGAGCCGACAGAACGGTGAAGACACTCTTCTAAAGGGAGTGGGGACCTGAGTGCACATGGCAGGACGCCGCACGGGCGGTTCGCGTACGGCGCCCTCGTGTCTCCCGGACGCGGCCGGGCGGGTGCTAAGAGCGCACGGGAACCGCTGCCATCTGGCTCGGTCGTCGGCAGGGCGGCATAACAACTCCCCTGCAACGCTGTGAGGGGTCGGCGTATATGAAGGCTGACGCCCGCGCGCGGGCCTCCGGTCGCTCGAGTGCGGTTAGCCGCGGCGGCGGTAGATCTTGCCGAGCGGGTGGTCCTCGGGGCTGTTGAACAGGCCGCTTGAGGTGATGAGCGCGGCCATCTGCTCTCGGCCCTGATAGTCGCCGGTGTGCAGCTGCACGCTCGCGGTCGGCCAGGTGCCGGTCCTGGCCATCCAGCGGACGGCGTCAAGGCCTGAGTGGCCGTAGTCGGTGCGGGACAGATTGAAATCGAGGGAGATGTGCTGCACGTCGCCGGCTGCCATCCGGTCGGTGAACGCCTTGACGGTTCGCACCCACTCCCACTCGGGGACGGCGGGGGAGTGTTTGTCGTCGAGGTAGACGCCGTGTTCGGGAAGTGGCGCCCAGCTCATGCTCTCAGGGTAGGGCCGTCCGCACGAGTGACCGGACGGGCCGACTAGGGCAAATCGCGGGCGAGCCACGAGAACTCCACAAGCTCGACGGTCCGCCAATCGTGCGTCGCGTTCGCTGGCAGGACTTCCGTGCGAGTAAATCCGCAGCGCTTGGCTACGCGGGCGTTGGGAGGCGTAGTTGTCTGTAGTTGTGTAGAGGCCGAGACGTGCCGGCCCCAACTCGGCGAACGCCCAACTGGAGAGCAGCCGCACGGGCCGCACCGCCGCGCCGCGCCCTCGCCCCCAGGGCGCGAGCCGGGGACGCGCTGATCGTGGCGGGCGAGCGTCTCGTGCCCGAGGCGCTGCAGGGCGCGGAGATAGTCGCAGTGGGCGAACCACTCGAGTTCGGTCCGCCGGTCACCCGTGATTAGGCAGACAGTGTCGGCGTTGGCGTCAATGAACTCGCTGAGCAGATCCAGCAGACTGACGTCGCGTGCAATCGCCGCCGTCTGAGGCGAGAGAAACCGCAGCGTCATGCGGCCACGATCATCAGCCCGACGGCTGCGCATCGCAAGGACCGAGCCCCCACGACCCCGCAGTTTGCGACGGACTCGATCCGGCGGCCTAACCCCTGAGCACCCGTTCGCGCGGACAAGCAACCACCAGGGGGCTACTCCAGCTCACGAGGTTCTCGTGAGGAGACGGCCCACCGGAAGGGGCCTTCCGCCGGTCTCCATAACCCACGCTCGATAATGCTTATTTTATTGAATAGTCCTGCAAATCGACAGGTTTTCGTAACCGTTCAGTTGTCGGTCTCCATAACAAGGTTTGTGTTGATGGGTGGCGAACCTTGGGGTTATGGATCGCGCGGAAGCGGAGGCGGTCTATGAGGCTGGACGGGAGGCTTGTGTTGGGTTCTTGCTTGAGCTGACCGCGGGGTATGACGCCCAGATCGCGCGGTTGGAGGAGCGGATCAGGCGGTTGGAGGAGCAGGCGCGGCGGGACTCGCGAACGAGTTCGAAGCCGCGGTCGTCGGATCCGCCGAAGACGCGTCAGGAGCGACGGGCGGAGGCCAGGGCGAAGGCCAAGGAGTTGTTGCGGGGGGCGAGCGCAAGGCGGGTGGTCAGCCCGGGCACCCGGGCTCGGGGCGCGATCTGAGGAAGCCCGAGGATCAGGTTGATGAGATCGTCGATCACTACCCCGATGCCTGCCGTGGCTGCGGGCAGAAGTTCTCAGAGGATGAGCGGCGTCCCGGATCGCGGTTCGGTCGCCATCAGGTCGCGGAGCTGCCGCCGATCAGCGTGATCTTGATGGAGCATCGCACCCACCGGTTGGCCTGCCGGGAGTGCGGGGCCAAGACGACCGCGGAGCTGCCGGCCGGGATCGCTGGCTCGGCGTTCGGACCAGAATTTGCAGGCGGCGTTGGTGACCTTGACCGCGCGCGACCGGATCTCGCGGCGGGGAATGATCGAGCTCGCGCGCGACCTGTTCGGGGTCAGTCTCTCGATCGGCACGGTCGACGCGATCTGCCAGCGCGCAAGTGATGCGCTCGCCGGTCCGCACGCCCAACTGCACGACTGGGTGCTTGACCAAGCGGCGGTGCATGTCGATGAGACCGGCTGGCGAACCGCGGGCGACGGCCGGGCGCTGTGGACCCTGACCACCCCGAGCGCGGCGCTTTTTCAGATCGCCGAGCACTGCAACCGGGAGCAGTTCCAGGCGCTGATCGGCCCGTTCCCGGGGATCATCGTGTCTGACCGCTGGAACGGCTACAGCCATCTCGACCCGCACCAGCGCCAAGTGTGCTGGTCACACATCCAGCGCGACTTTCGCCGCCACTCCGAAGGGCTCGCCGAGCAGAAGACCTTCGGCGAGCGGGGCCTCGAGCTCACCCGCCGCTTGTTCTGCGCGTGGCGCGCCTACCAGCACGACCACCACGACCGCGAACAGCTCAAGGCCGAGATCGCGCCGATCCAGACCCAGCTACGACAGCTGCTCGAAGAAGCTAGCCCGAAGAGCAGGCGCACCCGCTGGCATCGGCGGTTCGCGAACAACCTGCTCAAGGTCTGGCCCGCGCTCTGGACCTTCGTCACGGTCGACGGTGTCGAGCCCACCAACAACCCCGCCGAACGCGCGCTCCGCGGGCCGGTCATCCACCGAAAACTCTCCCACGGCACCAGCAGCACCGCCGGCGAACGCTTCGCCGAACGCGCCCAGTCGGCCGCCGCCACCTGCCGCCTGCAAAACCGCTCACTATTCGCCTACCTACGCGAACTCCTCACCGCCCACAACCGCGGCGACCCCTTCCCCGCGCTCACCTGACCCAGAGACCAGCGACTGAACGGTTACAGGTTTTCACACGCGCTGATGGAGACTAAAGTGCTGGCGTGCGGGCTAGCTGCGTACGGTCATTCGGTCGTTGGTCAGACGGATCTGGCACGACCGCGCGGCAGACTTCGCACCGCTGACCCGGGGAGGAGCGGCGCCGTGTGCGACAAGATGAGCGAGTTCGCAGTCTGGCCTCGATCGCGTACGTCGTGCTCGGGGTACTCGTCGCCTCCCAGCACGACTACTACGCGCACCTGACCACGGTCTCCCAGGTCGTCTCGGCAGTTGTCGCGACGGCGCTGTGGCCGCTGCTCCTGTTCGGAGCGAGCCTTCATCTCAACCTCGGCCAGCTGTAGGCGAACGTTGCGACGCGTCGACCGCTGCCCGGCAGGCCCTCAACACGCCCGCGGAAGGAGCAGAAAGCCCAATTCTTGGGGGTTGACTGGGCGGTAGCATGTTCGGTCCCTGCCAGTGGCGAGCGGCCAACACCGGAAACCAGGAGTAATGGTCCTGATGCGGTTGCCTCCTTACCGCGCGCCCTACACAGCGGCTCGCGTCGTGCTCTCGTGGTTGCCGAGGATCGGTGGCCGTCGAGCAGCGGAACGGGTCAGCGCGCGCGTTGGAGTGGCTCGTCCTACACCGGTGGCCGGCGGACCGCTACGGAGCAGCGCTCGACCAACCGCAGCTGGCCGAACACGGTCAACGCACGGAGCGATGCCGATCACGCTGACCGCGCGCCGAATCGCCCACGCGCATAACTGTTGCGGGCCTGCGCTCAGCGGTGGTCTGCTCGCCTTCGACTCTGAGGGGCGTGGCGGCGCGTGGTACTCGGGCCGCTCCCAACCGCCAGCGGAGATCGTCTACCCGGTCGGACGCGGCCGAGTAAGCGTCCGCGACGTGCAAACCTGGCTGAACGAGCGGGAAAGGGGTCGCTCTCGCCGAGCTGAGCGCTCACGGGATTGACTTCCGGCCACCGTCTTAGCGAGCTTGAGCTGAACCGATACGCGATCGAGTGTGTGTGCGAGAAGCTGCTCGCCCCAGACAGCGGAAGGTCCCCGGTTATCCTGCCGGTCCGCAGACCAGGCGCACCGGTCGCGCAGCGCGGTCCCGTCCAGCACGGCACGGGCACCTTGCGCCCCCCGGGCGTAAGACCAAGGAAGATGGACTCCAAGGAGCAGCGATCCGCCCTCCGGGCGGCGGTCTACCGGGGCGACGGACCGGCTGTCGTCCACCTGCTGCAAGGCGCCGGCAACTACGATGACGCCCTCCAGCTGGCAGGCGACGGCCTGATGGCCGCCGTCATCCAGCGCGTTGAAGGCGCGCCCGAACTGGTTCGCGATCTGGTTCTTGCGCTCCGGCGGCGAGGCTGGGACGGAGATGACGACTTGGCCAGCCAGCTCGATGCCATGCTCGGCACCGGTCCGGCGCCGATGTTGCGGTCCCTGCCGGTCGACCTTGACGAGCTGGCCGCCATCCTCGGAGGCGACCCGCTCCACGGGGGCGGCCGCATTGACCTCAAGACGGGTGAAGTCTGGCCTCAGGCAGCGATCGAATACGCCCGGGAAAACGGGGAGGACGACGAGGACGCCGCAGATGACCCCGAGCGGTGGCTGTCGGTGCACTGCGAGGGGTCGCGGGAGGCATACCGGGACATGGAGTTGTTCATCGCCTCTGTGGACGACCCCGGCCGTGCCGGCCGCCTGGCCATCGCGATCGAAGGGCGCGGCGCGTTCCGCCAGTTCAAAGACGTACTCGCACGCTGGCCCGGCGAACTCGAGCGATTGTACGCACTCTCCGAAGAGCGCCAGCGTGGCCCGGCTCGATCGTGGCTCACCGAAGCCGGCTACCGCGTGCTGCCCGCCGCCCGCGGTGATCCGGATGCATGAAGTTCCGCCTACACACGAACACAGAACTTCCGTTCCGGGTGCGCCTTCGACGGCCACGCCGGCCAAACCGCGACTGGCGCGCAGAACGGCGGCTCGGAGCGCGTCAACGCGTGCAGCCGGCGCTCATCGCTCGCGCCCGCGGCCGTGCTCCGAGTCGTAAATCCCGCCTGGCGTTGACGTCACATTTGGCTACCTGGAGGTCAACCCTCCGTGGTCCCGCCGGGCGGTTCGCATAATCCTCGCTCGATTAATGGTTATTCGGTGGCCGAGGGCAGGGGAGAAACGCTCGATCCGAGGGCGGACCCAAAAAGCCGTGGGCTGCGCACCTGATCGCTCGAAACGAAGCCCGCCAGGCCGGGGGCGCGGGCCTGGCGGGTACTCATTCCCCCTCTGTGGGGCGACTCTGCTGAGGGGGCTCTGCTGAGCCTAGACTCGGGCGCGGCTCGACGCTGGGCAGCGAGCGGCTTTGTGGCGAAACGGCAACCAAGTCAGTGTGTTTCGGTCACCGAGTAATCCGTTTGACGAGCTAGATGGGTTACGGTCGAAGCCGCTTGCCCGCGCGCTCGGCGCTCGCGCACCGCGAATAGACCCGTGATCGGCGAGACCAGGCGGGTCGCAGACCCTCGCGCTCGACGCTCTGTCCGCGTCCCATACGCGCAGCGGCGCGGCCTGATGCGCCGAACACCGAATGGCGGCCATAACGGTGACGGGGGGTGGTGTGCGATGCCGAAGAGGAGGTCGACGGCGATCGCCGGCTGCTCGGTCTGGACCCTCCGGATGAGCTCTGCGAGGGAACTCGCCGCGATCTCGACTATCGTTGGCGAAACCTACCCAGACCGATGTGGCGCGTAATGAGCAACACGGACCACGCCCGACGACGGCTACGCCGGAGGAGATGGTCCTGCGCCTGCGCGGACTTACCCGAGCCCTCCAAGACTTCTTCGCTGCCGAAGCGAAGGCGCACGAGCTGAGTCCGACCGAGCTCATCGTCCTGACCCGCACCACAAGCGGCGAACCAGTCACCGGCGCCCAACTCGCCCAGGCGCTCGGTATGCGCTCCAGCTCCGTGACCGGCCTCGCCGACCGACTCGAGGCCAAAGGCCTCATCGCCCGCCACGCACATCCACACGACCGCCGCGCCGTCGTGCTCGGAGCCACTCGCCGCGGGCGGACGGTCGTCAACCGAGCCATCGGCCCGCTGCTCGGGCAACTCCTAGCCCTCGCGCAGGAGCTCGACAGCAACGAGCGCGTCGCCGTCGCCGCGTTCCTTGACCGGATCGACGATGCGCTCCGCCAGTCCGAGCATCGTCCCAGCAGTGCACCGCGACGGCAGCCTCGCCGCGCCGCCAATTGACGCAAACCACCCCCGCCGGCGACCCACACGCGACTGAAGCCGCGCGTCAGCAGGACCCGAATACCTCTAGTGACCGTCCGGGCGACTCAGTCGCGCACGCGCTCGGCCGAACTGCGGGCACACCTACGGCAAGTTGCCATAACCCGCGCCCGATAAGTTCACCGGCTCACAGAAGTGGACGTGGGGCTCGCCCTGCACTCCGCCGCGCTGCATCGCCTCGCGCAGTTCTGGATCCTGGAGGTACGCCCTCGCCTGTTCTGGGGAGATGAACTCGATCGCCACCAACACGTCGTCCGGGTCCTCGGCACTTCGGTAGAGCCAGTGCCGCCGGACACCATGCCACCAACGCACCGGCTCGCGCGCGTCGAAGACCGACTTCCAGACGCCGAAGTCACGCACCTTGTGCTTAACCACGAGAACGGTCACGCACATTCCTCGTGCAGCTTGCTAAAGACCGCGCAATCCTACCCAGCCCTGAAGCGCGCCAGCTCGCGCCGCTCGGCGACTTCCGCCGACCCCGGCCCTGAACCTGCGTCGGGGGCTGGCTTTGCCAGCGGGCGGCGATCCGCGCCGGCGCTACTGCGCCGCGATCTTGTTGCACTGCGCGTCGGCAGCCTGCTTGAGCGAGGCGATCGGGATCTTCGCTGCCGCAGTGAGGCAGGCCTGCTTTGCCTTGCTGAGCGCGGTGTTCACGTTCGCGTTGCTCGTGGTGATCTGATTGCAGGCCTGTTCCGCGGTCGACCGAGCGCTCGAGTCCTGAATCCTCTTCGTGGCGTCGAGGCACTTCTGCTTGGCGGCCGCGACGCCACTTCCGGAGCCAGCGGTGGTGGACGTCGCCGTTGACGAGGTCGACGATGACGAGGAGGTGCTCGAACTGCCGCACGCGCTGACAGCGGCTGCGGCGACGACGAGCACGACGAGAAGCGTCGAGCGAACGCCAATCATGCCGCCATCATCGCGCAAACCGTCGCAGACTGGTCGAACGGCTCTGCTGGGCCGCTCCGCTCGCACTCCGGGCTTCGCTACGCGAGGGCGCGCGCCGGAAGCGTCCTTGTCGTTGACGTAGGCGACTTGGGAGGGCTGAACATACCGCGCTCGATAATGGATATTCGGTCGCTCGTCAGACAGAGTTGGCATGAGTGCGCGGCAGACTTCGCACCCCTGACCTGGGGAGGGGCGCCGCGGAAGTGTTGGGGCTTGACTCTATTCGCCTGGATCTGGCGGGACGCTCGAGTCCTCAGCCGGCGCAGGTCCTTCGATCAGCTCAATGGTCGCTGCGCTCGGTCTATCGCACGAGTCCAGGCGACGGTCGTGTTGCTGCTCGATGAGTCGCTCGATCTGCTGCTCGCGCCGACGCTGCTGGCGCTCGCTCCGCTTGCGCAAGTCGTCATACCTGCTGCGTGGTCGCCTACTTGTGGAACCGCTCGGAGACATTTGCCGATGACCTTAATGAGTCGGTGGCACCACGCCATCCGGGAAGACTGCGCATGTTCTCGGTACTTCGTTCGCTCGCGGTCGCGATTGAGGCCGATGACCCCACACCACGACAGATAGCGCGGGGCGGCACCTTCGCTTCGTGGCACGCAGGCCGGGCTTGCAGCAGGCTGCCGATCGCTTCGCTTGCGTGCGCCAGCCCGTCGTCCTCCTCGCGACCTCAAACGGGTCGGCCTCGGCGAGTACCGCGGGTCGGTCGATAGGCCCGCCGAGCTCCATCAGAACCGCGGAGGCGAGCTGGCCGATCGCCGCCGAGGCCTCGCGCGCAAGCCTCCCGAGATGTGCCTCGACTCGCTCGCCGGTCCGGGCAGGCTCCGAGTAGCGGCAAGCATCCCGGTGGCGCTCGCCGCACGATCTTCGACCACGCCTCGCTGGATGCGGCCGGTGCGTCCTGCAAGCCGCGAGCGGGGTCGAACCGCTAGGACGCCTCAAGATGTCGCGCTCGATGCTGTGCATTCGGTCGCTCGCTCTCGCATCTTGCGATGGTGGGGCAGGTTGGCGCGGTGGTGATTTCGGGGGTGAACTTCGACAGCGGCTTGGCGCCGCTTCATGCAGGCGGCCGTTCGGACTGGCGCCAGCCGGAGGGACTGCTACCGTCGCTACCGGATGGGTATCCCGGTAGGGGGTTAGACGTTCGGAACGAGGGAGGGCATGTGCCTCGGATCATCGTGATCGCCGACAGCGCGACTGACACCGTGATGCTCAGCGAGCGGATCCGCGTCGCTGACCTCGACAGCGAGCGTTTCCGAGCGACAGCTGTTGGAGCGCCTGTGGTGGGCGGTCGGCGATGCTAACGCGGCCGAGCAAGCCGACCGCGAGGAGTGAACTGCCGCCGCGCCGAGTCCCGAGGACAGGGTGCGGACCGATTTAGCCCGGCCCTGACGCGACAGACGAGTCGATGATCGTGGCGGCCGGGTTGAGGTGACGGTCGAACGACCGGGGTTCTCTGGATGGGCGCGGCCTCTGGGAGGACCCCGTTGAGAGTCGCACAGCTTGGTTCGCCCTTCACCCCGCCTGCGACCCGTAGCCGCGTGCGCGGCGCGCGAACGCGAGCAGCGAGCGGATCTCCCGGTCGACGATCCCGCGGCTCGGGTCGGTCGAGAGCAGTTTGGTCGGGATGCGCCGCGCCGCGGCCCACGCGTAGGCGTCGCCGTGCAGGTCGTCGTCGATCCAGGCAAGCGGTCGATCGGCCGCGAAGCGCTGGACGCTTGGTAGCTTCCAGGTGCGGCCGGTGTGCCTGAAGTCGACCTCATCCGCGGCGGGGTCAGTGAAGCGGACGACCGGCAGCGCGGGCAAGCCTAGCGCCGGGGCCAGTAGCAGATTGGCGTTGTCCTGCCAGGCGGTCGCCCAGACGAGCTCATAGCGGGCCGCTAGCTCGGCGAGCACTTCCGGCAGATCGGCCCGAAAGGAGACGGATCCCGACCCGATCGACAGGTGCCGCATCGCGACATCGGGTCCCGGACCGACCGGGCATAGCGTCCCGTCGATATCCAGCAACAACAGCAACGAGTTGATCATCCGCTGTTATCCAACCGGGTGAGTGGTCGCCAGAATCGTCGCCCGAACCGCGCGTTACGTGGCCGTATGCGGTCTCCATGATCTCCGCTCGAACGCCTACGCTGTGGCTGTGTCCGACACACGCGAGCACTGGCGGTCCGGGTGGCTGGAGGCCACGGTCTACGACTCGGTGGTGGAGCACGAGCGCCTCGCCGGCGTGCTCGGGCGGCTTATCTGGGGCACTGACACATCTGCGTTCTACCGAGAGATTGCGCGGCTCGCCGAGGCGCCGGACGGCACCGTGATCCTTGACGTGCCGTGTGGGGGAGGGGTTGCGTTCCGTGGCTTGCGGCCAGGACAGCGCGCGCGCTACGTGGCTGCCGATCTCTCGCCGGTGATGCTGGGGCGCGCCCGCGCTGAGGCTGAGCGCCGCGACCTCGATCAGATTGAGTTCACCGAGGCCGACATCGAGAGGCTGCCGTTCAAAGACGCCTCGTTTGATCTGTGCGTCAGCTACACCGGACTGCACTGCTTCCCCGACCCGGCGGCGGCGGTCTCGGAGATCGCGCGCGTCCTGCGCCCGGGCGGCGTGTTGCGGGGCACCATGGTCGTCAGGCGGGCGGGGCTGCGTCAGGACGCGTTCGTGCGCCTCTATCAGGTGGCGGGCGTGTTCGGCCCGAGCGGGACTTCCGACGAGTTGGAGTCGTGGCTCGCTGACGCGGGCATGCTCGACGTGAGCACGCGGAGCGACGGTGCGCTGGCCTACTTTTCCGCCCAGCGCAATCCCGAGCAGACGTAAAGCAACCGGCGAAGGCACACGCGTCGCCGACGATCAGCAAGGCAGGACGAGGCTGTTCCCGTTCACCTATTCGGGGCTCAACGTCGACCTCATAACCACCCCCCGATAACGGTCGTTATGACACTTTAGCCTGCAAAATCGGCCTTTTTCAACGAGCCGCTTATGGAAATCAGCCGCTCCGACACACGCCGAGCGGTGTGGCGCTGTGCTCGCCGTCCAGCCTGAGCGTCGCTCGTTGTCGGTCAAGCCGGGCACAGCTATGGCGCCGGTCGGCCGCTGACGGCCGGGCAAGCGCGCAAGTTGCGGTCGCTCGCACTGACGCGGCGCCGGCTGGTGCGGTATTCCATTGCGATGAGCTTTGAGCAGGCATTGAAGGACGGCGAGCTCGACACGGCACGGGCCATACTGGACGAGCTCGTAGATCTGCCGGATACCGAGGGACTCTGGCTTCCCGAGTGCTATGGGGACCTGGCCCAGTCATACGATCGCCGTGGGCGCCACGACGACGCGATCGTCGCTCAGGAGCGCGCGATCGCCCTCGGTTGGGGTGGTCGCCCCGATCCTCGCTCAGACATCGCCGAGTTCCACCTGCGCGCCGGGCGCGCAGAACAGGCCGCCGCGGTCTGGGCCGAGCTCAAGGCCAAGGACCCAGACGACGTGTGGTTGTACAACGCCGCTGGATTGTCCTACAGCGAGGTGGGCGAGCATGAGCTCGCGGTCGCCTGGCTGGGCGAGGGGCTGGAGCTGGCGATGCGGACCGAGGAACCTGAGGGCATCGCCGCGCAGCTCTCGGATGTGCGCCGACGCAGGCTGCAGGCGCTTGGGCGCGAGCTCGACGAGCTCGAGCATCGCGGCGGTGAATTCCTGCCGCACTGGCGGGCCCGGGCGCGCAAGCGCGACCCGCGGTTTGACCTCGATGAAGCTCTGCGCGATGCCGTTCCGCCGGGCGACGCTCCGCTGCCGCCCGGCCACCGCGATGGCGAGGAGATCCCATTCGCGCTGGCGTGGTTTCCGGCTGGCGAGTACGAGCGAGCCATCGAGCGGTGGCCGGATTTGGCCGAGGACTGGGCGGAGGTGCCGCACGACGAGTACTGCCGTCGCATGGACGGTCACATCAAGTGGATGCGTTCGAACGGTGTGCCGGTACGTGCCGTCGCGCCGATCCTGGTTGACGAGTACACGGCGTGGTGTGAGGAGCGCGGCGAGGAGCCCGAGGATGCACGAGCCGGCTACGCCGCTGATCGCTTTGCCGGGGGGGCGGCGATTGCGTGGCCGCCTGGCCGCAACGCGCCGTGTTGGTGCGGCTCGCGGCGCAAGTACAAGAAGTGCTGCGGAGCGGCGGCCGCACGGCCGATGCACGACACTGGCGCGTAGGGCCTGGGTGCGCGACCGAACGAGCACGTCCCTCGGTCGCTCCACCGGACGGCGTCCCTCCGCGCGCGACAACCGTTATGTAGACGATGCTGCACTGCAAAATGCAGGTGTTTGTCGAATTACTTATGCGAACCCGCGGCGCAGCCACCACTTCGCGGATCGGTTCTCGACTTGGAGCAGCCGGCCGCTGTTGTCGGCTGTTCCGCTGAATGCGCATAATTCGGCGTCGTGGGGTTTGGGGGAGAAAGCAGCGCCAGTCAGGCGGCGTCCGCCGAGGCGCAGCCGGCAGCGATTCCCGGCTACGAGCAATTGCTTCGGCCGATCCTCGAAGTCGTGGCCGATGGCCGTACCTGGGGTGCCCCCGAGTTGGTCGAAGCGGTGGCCAACCACGTCGGAGTTGATGAGGCCAGCCGCCAGCTGCAACACCCATCGGGGCAGACCATCATCTTCAACCGGATCGGCTGGGCAAAGACAAGCCTCGTCAAGGCCGGCTTGATCGAGCAGCCAGCGCCGTCGTCCATCGTCATTACCGAAGCCGGCCAGGCGATTCTGAAGACAGTCGACGGCCCGCTGGACCGAGAGTTCCTGCGTGACAACTGTCCGGGCTTCGCTACCTGGCTGGCTGACATGGGCCAGCTGCCCGCCGAAGAACTGGACTCGAGCGCGGGCTCGACTGTTTGGATGCTACGAGCCGGACGAGCGGGTGTCTACGCGCCCGTGTTCGTTGAGCGATCGTTGGCAATCGTGGGCTGGGGCCAGACCGGAGATGTGAGCGAGATGTCGCGCGAGGAGCTGGAGACAGCAGTCGCCAAATCCTTCCCAGACGCGAACCGCAACCAGCGGGGCCAGGCGATCAACACGCTCTACCGCGTGGCGCACACGATCGCCGTCGGCGATCTCGTGATCACGCCCGAGCCGGGTACGCGAACGCTCCTGCTCGGCCGTGCCGCCGGCCCCTACCGGTACCTCGAGGAGCCGGTCGGCACCGAGTACCAGCATGCCCGCGCGGTGCGGTGGTTCGCACGTGTCGGGCGAGATGAGCTCTCCTACGGGGCCCGCAACAGCTTGGGCAGTCTGCTAACTCTGACCCGGCCGAGCTACGCCACCGAGCTGCTCCAGCTTGCCGATGCGCATGCCGGCGACCTACCACCGGCACCGATCGTGGCCGGCTCGACAAGAGCGGCCGAACCCGCCGTGGATCAGCGCGTGCCGGTCCCCGCGAACGCTGGCGTACCCAACCGACGGGCGATTTCCGAGTTCCAGACGAATCCACGGCTAATGCTCCAATTGCTCGACGAGCTCGAGAATGGCCAGCTTGCCTTGCCGGACTTTCAGCGCAGTTTTGTATGGGCGCCCGACGCGACACGTGAGCTGATCGTCTCGATCATCAGATCGTTTCCGGCAGGGGCGCTTCTGTTCCTCCAGGGTGGCAGCTCCATCTTCAAGGCTCGGGCCGTTGAGGAGGCGCCGCCACTTGAGATCCGACCGTCCTATCTGGTTCTCGACGGCCAACAGCGACTGACCTCGCTTTACCAGGCGATCTGCGGGGTCGGCCAATCGCGCTTCTTCATCGACGTAGGCGCGTTGATCGCAGGGTCGGAGATCAACGACGCGGTGCGCGTGTTTGGCACCGAGCGAGCCGCAGCGCTGGAAACGCGGCAGGCGCAGGCCGACGCCCTGATGATGCCGCTGTCGGCGGTTCGCAACGGCGGGGCCGCCAGGTGGCGCGACGAGGTCATCCGTCTGCGCAACGAGGAGGATCCCGAGCGTCTGCGAGAACTCTTGTACTGCGTGGAGGACGCATACGTACATCCACTCGTGCAGTACCGGTTCCCGGTGACGGTCCTTCCGGAGGCAACGGAACTTGAGGCCGTGTGCACGATCTTCGAGACGCTCAATCGCACGGGCAAGCCGCTGACTCCCTTCGAGCTGATCAGCGCCCGCGCATTCACCGGAGGACTGAGCCTTTACGACTACTGGGCCTCCGCGCGCGACGAGCATCCGGTTCTCGAGGACTTCGAGATCGAGCCGTACTACCTGCTGCAGGTGATCGCGCTTCGGCTCGGGAGATCCGGCAAGCGAGGCTCCGTTCTGGGACTGGCTGCGGATGACATCGCCCTGCATTGGCATGACGCCGTGGCGGACATGGCGGCGGCGATCGCGCTGCTGCGCGACGAGTGCGGTGTGCTGACCAGCAAGTGGCTCCCGTACCGGCCGATGCTTATTCCGCTCGCGGCTGCGTGGCGGGAGGTCGCTGAGGCTTCCGGTCCGAACGTCGGGGCGATGCGCGGGAAGCTCAAGCGGTGGTTCTGGTGCGCCTGCTTCACCGGCGAATACGAGAGCTCGTCGGCCACGCTGGCCGAACGCGATGCTCCGGTTCTGAAGGCTTGGCTCGCCGGAGGCGACGAGCCGCCGGTGGTGCGGGACTTCACCTGGGATCCTCAGCGCTGGCGCTCGGTAACGATCCGTCAGCAGGGGCTCTACCGAGCGACGATCGCGCTGACGGTCACCGAGCACCCCAGGGACTTTCACACCGCCGCGCCGCTGACGCCGGAGGTCATCGAGGCCCGGAAGGTCGACGACCACCACGTGTTCCCGCGCGGATTCTTGAAGGAGATCGGACGAAGTAGTGAAGTCGACTCGGTCGTCAACCATGCGTTGATCGACCGAGCGACGAACACAAGCATCGGGAAGAAGGCACCATCGGTGTACCTGAACGAGATTCGCGCGACGCTTGGCCCAGCGCTCGGCCCGGTGCTCGAGAGTCACCGCCTGCCGGTCGGCGAGGACAGCCCGCTGGCGCGGGACGACTTCGACGCCTTCATTGCGTGGCGGATCGAGCAGTTTGCAGAAGCTCTGTCCGCGAAGGCCGGCACCGTCGCTCGGGCGACGGCGGTCCTCGCCCCGCACCTGGCGAAGCTCAACGCAAAGATCGAGAGCGTGGAACTGACGCTCCGCGAGCTGATCCTGTCGCGGCTTGAGAACGATCCGGGACGGCTTCCCCCGCACATGGCGCAGAAGACCCGCGACCGAATGGATATGACGGCGAGAAAGGAGCCCGGCAACCGTCGAAGGGCGACGAATGACCTCGACGCATATCTCGAGTACCTCGACCTACGCGACCTCCAGGAGATCCTGACCGCCAAGCCCACGTGGCCCGAGTTCGCATCGACCTTCGGCACCAAGGAGAGCCTGGCGTCCAGGTTCTCACAGCTCGCCGAGCTCCGGAACGCAATCCGGCACAGCAGGACGGTCAGTGAGGTAGCCGTGAAGGACGGAGAGGCGGCGCTGCTCTGGTTCGGACAGGTCTTCGAGGGCTTGGACGGCGATGCCCAAACACCCGAGCAGAACTCGGGCTAATGCTACGGGCCACTCTCCGCCGCTCATCCCGAAGTGTCCACGACAGTCAACGGGCGAACTCATCGCGCTCGATAATCTCTGCCGGCCACAGAAGAGCCCCCAGACGTTGTAACGCCCGACGACGTGGGCGAATGCACCCCTTACGAACGCGAAGAGTCGTATGGGCTCGTTGCTACTCGACGGCCGACAGCGGGAACACTAACGAAGACTTCATGTGAGCGGCTGGGGCTTGAGCGCGGTTCTCGTGGCGCGGTAGATGAACGGTCCCGGCTCGTCGATGGAGCGTTCGATTGCCCGCCATTGGCACATCAGAATCTCGAGCTGATCCCAGGTACCGCGGGCCTCTTCCCCCGCCAGCGTGATCATCTTCGCGCCGTGTCTATGCACCGCGGAGATCTCCGCGCGGTGATCGCGAATGTGACGGTCGCGGGTGATGATTAGCCAGCCTTGGCGCGCGACTTCGGGAATCCAGTCGCAGTCCAGGACGCTCGCGCTCGTGATAGGACACGGCGGACGGAGCCTCTTGTGCACGACTCCGCCGGGATCGCCAGGATATGTGCAGTCGGGTCGGAGCTGGATTATGGCCTTCGCCAAGCCGAGAACATCGGCATCAAAGTAGAAGCGAACGATCGCCGGCTTGGCCGGCCTCGTCACGCGGCGCGCAGCGACGTCTCGTAGGCGAGCGCCCAGCGGACGTCATCGGGCTGGAGGTCGAACGCACGGGCCGTCTCTTCGATGTCCTCTCCAGCCTCCGCGTGTTCCCACAGGACATCGGTGCTGATGCCTTTGACCGCTGGCCGGCCAAAGCGGAGTTCGGGATTCATCCGTACGGGCGAGCGCTCGTCGTCATGTGGCCGCCATGCGCTCGGGAGATCGTGGTCCCAGGTCACGCGCTCGACGAACGCTTCGGCCGGGTGCGTCAAGATCAGTTGACCGCTCGCCATGGCGACAAGCCAAAACTCGCCGTCGAGCCCGGCGGCCTCTTGGGCGCGAAGGACGAGCTGTCGATCAGGCCCGACGAACGGACGATGGTGGGCTAGCGGATAGGGCACGCCGAACTCCTCGCGGAGCTTGTCGACGAAGGCCCGCAGCTGGCCCATGGGAATCCCATGGAGCTGGCGGTACTGGCGCAGCAAGCCGGCCTCGATGAACTCGGCCCAGGTCACTGGTGGCCGGCCTCCGCGCGGCTGGATGCGCACGATCGGCATGTACGTCTTCCCTCTCTGGCGACCCCCTTCAAGCCAGTAGTGGAGGGTGTTCTGCGCGACCCGCAGCAGCCGTGCTGCCTCGGCTTCGGAGAACATCTCGCGCTCTAGGACATCCACGTTCACGACCACAAGTTTCTCCCATTGTGCGGCGAAACGTCCGGCGCGGAGAGCGTCGGCTGCGTCCCGCGCGCTCTGCGCTCGGGTTCGAAAACTCCGTTATTCGTACGTGAGCGGGGCTCCCCCTCCCCCGGTTGCGGGGCATGGAGTCGTCTGAGGAGCGGTTTAACGGGACCCGAGATGGGAGGGTTTCGGGAATAGGTGTTCGCGGTGAGCGGGCTCCAGCGGTCGCTGACGGCCGCCGACGCTGGCGATGAGCTCGAGTTCGTCGACGACGAACTCGTCCCCAGCGCCCGAGCCGGCTGTTGTCTCGGCCGCCACCCCTCCCCCTCCCCGCTGCCCGTGCCCTCCGCGCTCGCGGAGCGTCGCCTTGCTCGACGAGCAGCCGCTGTTCGTGCGCCTGGGACGCCACGGCGACGGAGCCTCTCACCCCCTCCGACGCCGGGGTGCATCGGCTCGTGCGCCGGCCCTGTCTGGCGGCGCGGATGCCCGAGCGGCTGGCGCATCCACACGCGCTGAGGGCCTAATGGGCCCACCCACCTTGCTCGAGGCGGGCGTCCCGGTGCACGAGGTCACGGCGCGGCTGGGGCACGTTGACCTGCGGACCGCCGCGCGCTACGCCACCCCACAGCCCGACCGGGTGGATGAGATCGCCGAGGTGCTCGACCGCCGCCACCAGGCCCGC
>Ga0335081_10007744_pt1 | contig 17188 bp, 12 predicted proteins | sample Lox_Sample_35_FD_206713 | JGI IMG/M metagenome (GOLD analysis project Ga0335081, IMG submission 206713) | Soil microbial communities from Loxahatchee National Wildlife Refuge, Florida, United States - Lox_Sample_3.5 | ecosystem: Environmental > Terrestrial > Soil > Wetlands | place: USA... | reverse complement strand
CCTCAAGTTCCTAATTCCGGCGCTGAACGGAACCGTCGGGTTCTGGGCAACCGTATCGCTGAACATTCCCGATTTCACGCGCTTCGCCCGGAATCAGCGCGAGCAAATCATCGGACAAGCATTCGCCTTGCCGACGACGATGACGCTGTACGCATTTGTCGGAATCGTCGTGACTTCAGCAACGGTGGTGATCTACGGTACGGCGATCTGGGATCCCGTCCAACTCCTGAGCCGTTTTCATTCCCCCGTCGCAGTAGTGATTTCGCTTGTAGCAATTCTGCTCGCGACCCTCAATGTGAACATCGGCGCGAATGTAGTTTCACCCGCAAATGATTTTTCCAATCTCTCGCCTCGGCGTATCAGCTTCCGCACGGGAGGAATCATCACGTGCTTCATGGGAGTTGTCATGATGCCGTGGAAACTGCTCCACGACTACGGAACATTCATTTTTGTCTGGCTCGGCGGCTACGCGCCCTTCCTGGGAGCGGTGGCCGGAATCATGATCTGCGACTACTTCATCATTCGACGTCGCGAACTTCGACTCGATGATTTGTATCTCCGCGGGGGCCTCTACGAATACTCGCGCGGATTCAACTGGCGCGCTGTGGCCGCACTGGCTCTCGGCGCAGGAACGGCACTGGCGGGACTCGCTTCACCGTCGTTGGGCGCCCTCTATGACTATTCTTGGTTTGTCGGATTCGCGGTGTCGTTCGTCGTCTATTACGCACTCATGCGCTTTCAGAAGGCAGGCTCTCTCGCACCCGAAACGGCATAGCGCTAGGACGCTTTCAGGAATCCGGGCAGAACATCGCGGCGATACGCCTCCAGCGATTCTTCTTCATCGCCGCACATCAGGTAAATATTGAACTGCGTCACGCCCGCAGCGGCCAGGTCGCGCAGCTTTTTCTGATGCGCATCGGCAGGTCCAATCAGCGAGAAGCGATCGACCACTTCATCCGATACGAAATTCGCATTGTCACTGTCCACTTCACAGTGATGCTGGTAGTCATAGTGTCCGCGATCCTCCACGTAAGACGTCAGTGCCGGAGGAAGATCTTCGGGCTTGTACTGTCGGATCAGATCCATCACATGGTTCGATACTAAAGCTGGAAACCAGCGCACTCGCTCACGGGCGGCATTCAAGTCAGAAGAAACCCACACTGGCGCCGCTGCCATCACTTCGATTTTTCGCGAATCGCGTCCCGCTGCTCGAGCCCCCTCCTTCACAAATCCTAGACACCACTCGATCAACGCCGGATCGGCGAACTGCAGAATAATTCCATCCGCAACGCGTCCGGCCATGTGGAGAACCTTGGGCCCGTAGCCCGCAATCCAGACTCGCGGAGGCACCGTCGCCCAAGTTAGTCGAGCTGGCTGCCCGTCGTGTTGAACTTCTTTGCCTGAGGTTAGGTCGCGGAACTCTTTCACAGCGGCCTCCAACTGCGACCAACTCACCGGCTTCTTCCCCAGAACGCGCCTGGAACTGTCTCCACGCCCGATGCCAAGTTCCATCCGACCGCTGGAAATCAGGTTCAGCGTCGCAAATAAGCTGGCAGTCACCGTCATGTCGCGCGTCGCAGGATTCGTTACGCACGTTCCAAGATGCATGCGTTCCGTGTTTGCCGCCATCAGCGTGAGCAGCGGATACGGCTCTTTCCACAACACATGCGAATCGAAAATCCAGCCATATTCGAATCCAGCGCTTTCGGCCTGCCGTGTCAAACCCACAATGCGTTCGACCGAAATGTCAGGTTTTATCGTGATCCCGAATTGCATGGCTGGTCCCCTTCGTGAAGTAGTACAGGAAGCTGTTCGTGAAGAACTAAAGGGCGGCAGTGTAGCATAATTTCCTTTCGATTCCGGAGAGCGCGGGAGGTTGCATGGCATTCGATACGGTCGTTCAAAATGGTTCGGTCGTCACCGCAACGGACACCTACAAGGCGGATGTTGCAATCAGCGGCGGCAAAATTGCAGCGATCGGGAACGGCCTGCCCGTGCAGAATGCCTCCAAGGTGCTGGATGCGAGCGGGAGACTCGTGCTGCCCGGCGGCATCGATGTTCACACTCATCTCGACATGCCATTCGGAGGGACCACGAGCGCCGACGATTTCGAAACCGGCACTCGCGCGGCCGCCTTCGGCGGAACGACCACTCTGATCGACTTCGCGATTCAGTACAAAGGCCAGAAACTCCGCCAAGCATTCGATACATGGATGGGCAAAGCTTCGAGCAAAGCCGTCTGCGACTATGCGTTTCACTGCATCGTCACCGACATCTCCGGCGGGCAGCTATCCGAAATGAATGATCTGGTCCACGAAGGAGTGACCAGCTTCAAGCTTTTCATGGCGTATCCCGGCGTGTTCATGCTCGACGATGGAAGCATTTTCAAGGCGCTTCAGACTACATCGAAGAATGGTGGCCTCGTCTGCATGCACGCCGAGAATGGAAGCGCGATTGATGTGATCGTGCAGCAAGCGTTGGCAGAGGGTAAGAAAGCGCCGAAATATCACGCCCTGACGCGTCCGACAACTGCCGAAGCCGAAGCCACCGCCCGCGCGATCGCGCTCGCGGAAATGGCCGGGGCGCCGATCTACATCGTTCATCTCAGTTGCAATGATGCACTTGAAAAAGTGCGCGAAGCCCGCGACCGCGGACTCCCCGTCTACGCCGAAACGTGCCCGCAGTATCTGTATCTTTCAATCGACAATTTCGATGCGCCGGGATTCGAAGGAGCAAAGTACGTCTTCACTCCGCCGTTGCGCGAGAAATGGCATCAGGAAAAACTCTGGAACGGCCTGAAGCGCGACCATCTGCAGGTGGTCTCGACTGATCACTGCCCGTTCTGCTTCAAAGAGCAGAAAGAATTAGGCCGAGACGACTTCACAAAGATTCCCAACGGCGGACCGGGCGTTGAGCATCGCATGAGCCTGATCTACTCCGGTGGAGTCGCAGGCGGAAGATTCAGCGTGAATCGTTTCGTCGAACTCGTATCGACTACCCCAGCAAAGTTGTTTGGACTCTACCCGCGGAAAGGAACCATTGCGGTGGGCAGCGACGCCGATCTCGTCATCTTCGACCCGAATCGAAAGCATACGATCAGCGCGCAGACTCATCACATGCGCGTGGATTATTCGATGTTCGAGGGGATTCAGGTTACAGGCATGCCGGATGTAGTCTTGTCACACGGCAAAGCGGTAGTCGATCACGACAAATTTCTCGGCAAGCCGGGCCAAGGAGAATTCTTGCGTCGTTCGACTTATCAACAAGTGAATGGATAGCAATCAGCGCAATGCTCGATTCAGCGCCTCTTTCCATTGCTTGTCATCGATCTGCCAGCATACTTTCGCTTTGTGCCCGCTGCTGATCGCCGGTTCCCATGTGCTGCGATTACGCTCGTCTTCCGCGACATTCAGCCGATCCACGACTGTCATCCCTCGCGTGAGTTCGCTTTGCGTTTCGACTTCAACGTAGTGCTCGCTCCACTCCGTTCCCACACTCGGATCCAGCGCCAGGCACATCGCAACCGGATCGGGAAGGCAGATTCCATCTTCGCCAGTCTGCACTTTCAGAGCTCGGCGTGCATGGCTGTTGCACTCGATGGCGAATTGAGCCAGCTTGGTGTTGAACGCTTCGACGTCTTCGATATCACCTCCACTCAGAACTGCCCCGCCGCGGCACAGATGCCAACCAATCAACTCAATGGGCAAGCCGCTCCGCATCACAATGCTCGCCGCTTCCGGATCGACCCAGATGTTGTATTCCGCGGCAGGAGTAACGTTCCCTTCGCAACAAGGCGCGCCGCCCATGAGCACGCAGCGGCTAACCTCTCCCACAATTTCCGGTTTGCGCGAGACAGCAAGCGCAACATTCGTCAGAGGGCCAAGAGTGATCAAAACAATCCCTGGATTTGCCTCGATCGTTTCGATAATCGCATCAACAGCGTGCCCGTTCTGTCGTGCAAGGCGAGGCGCCGGATAGTTGTGATCCCCGAGCCCATCGCGCCCATGAAACCATGTCGCATTCTCATAGATACGCACGAGAGGCTTCTCCGCCCCGGAATATACCGGCACATCGGCTCCGCAGAGTTCGACCGTATAGAGCGCGTTCCGCGTTGCCTGCTGAACATCCACATTTCCCGCAACGACCGTGATCGCAGCAACGCGGACATCCGGCGCCCGCAAAGCCATGATCAGAGCAACGGCATCGTCAGACGCGGTGTCGGTATCGATCAGAAAGGTCCGAGGCATGCGCGTAAGAATAGCAGAGCGCTCATCGACAGAGTGCCACACAAGACTACTTGTGACTCTCCGCGAACAAGTGTAGAGTTACACGTCTTCCAGGGGGACTAATGTTCACACCGCCAACATTTACTGTTGCGCTGTTGATGATGATTGCAAGTGCGGTCTGCTGGGGTTCGTGGGCCAACACATACAAGGGCGTCAAGAATTACCGCTTCGAACTTTTCTATTGGGATTACGCCATCGGCATTTTCCTGATCTCACTCGTTCTTGCCTTCACCATGGGAAGCATGGGGCACGATGCTTCGAGCTTTCTACCGAACGTGCAATCTGCCGACGGGAAGGACATTCTCTCCACCATGGTGGGCGGCGCAATTTTTAATCTTGCGAATCTCCTTCTCGTGGCCGCAATCGACATGGCCGGGCTCGCAGTAGCACTGCCGGTCTCAATTGGAATTGCGCTCGTAGTCGGAACGGTTTTGAACTACATCCTGCAGCCGACCGGAAACCTGCTGTTCCTGTTTGGTGGAGTAGCGTGCGCTTTAATCGCAGTGGTCCTCGACGGCAAGGCATTCGGCAGCCTGCCTGGAGCGCATGCCGCCTCACGCAAGAGCATCGTCATCTGTGTCATATCCGGCGTCTTGATGGGACTGTGGAGCCCCTTCACGACGTATGGCACAACTCGCGGTCACGCTCTGACTCCGTATAGTTCGTGTGTCTTCCTGTGCTTTGGGGCTCTGCTCTCGTGCTTCGTCTGGAACATCTACTTCATGAAGCGTCCTCTCGCTGGAGATCCCGTCGGCTTCGCGGGATTTTTCAGCGGGCCGCCTTCCGGGCATTTGCTTGGACTGCTCGGCGGAATCATCTGGGGAATCGGCACAGTTTTCAATGTCGTCGCCGGGAAGGCGACTGGATTTGCGATCTCGTACGCGATCGGGCAATCAGCTCCCATGGTCGGAGCTCTATGGGGCATCTTCGCGTGGAACGAATTCAAGGGAGCGCGCTCCAACGCAAAGATCTACTTGACGTTCATGTTCGTCTTCTATGGGTTGGCGATCTTGTTGGTGGCTCGCGCGAATGGCTAGATTTATCTCCCCTTCAGGCGGCTGACGAATAATTTCAAAAATCCCTCGGGGTTCGAAGCCAGACAAACTCGCGCATTCGGCGTCAACGGAGTTAGGCCGTCGATTTCGTAGTGATCGCCGTGCAGAACATTCTTCTCGTCATATCCCATGCGGTTGGCGACGGTTTCGCCGCGCGTGAACTCCCCCTTCGTTTCAACGTCAACGTGCATATCTTTCAGCGTCACCAGCGCAGGATTGATCACTGTTGCCACGGCCAGCGGATCGTACATTGCAGCCCCCTGATAACCGCTCTTCTCCGATCGCGTCAGGTAATAATCCGCGAGCTTCGCAATGAAATCGCTCTCAGGTCCATGCTCCGACTGCAGTTCGGCAAGATGGCTCCGCATCATCAACGTTTTCTCGCCCACGTCAGATCCGATCATCGTAACCATCCAACCCGCCTTGAAGACAATCGATGCCGCTTCCGGATCGTTGTAGATATTCGCCTCCGCGGCGCCATCGACGTTTCCGCCGGTGATGGAACCGCCCATGATCACAATGTCTTTGACGAGCGGAACAATCGACGGATCCTTCGAAACCGCAAGAGCAATATTTGTGAGCGGCCCAACCGGAATCAAAGTGATCTCATGCGGATATTTGTGGACCACCTCGATGATGAGGTCCGGCCCGAAGCGGGAATCCACCTTGCACTTTGAAGCTGGCAGTTCCACTCCCGCCAGACCATTCGGCCCGTGCCAATATTGCGCAGTGATCAGTTTTTGGTTCAGCGGATGCTGCGCGCCACCGGCAACGGTCACGTCACACCGGTTCGCAAGCGAGACAATTTTCAGCGCGTTCTCCAGCCCTTGCTTGCCGTCCACATTTCCCGGGACGACGGTGAGCGCCTCGACCTTCAATTCCGGCGAATTCAGTGCCAGCAAAATCGCCATCGCATCGTCTATGCCGGGATCGGTGTCGATGATCACGCGTTGGGGCGTCGCAGCAACGGCACTTGCAAGAACCAACAAAAGAAATGCGCACACGACGATCAGTTGTTTCACGAGAAGAATCCCCTATGTTGATTTTGAAAAAAAGATCTACAGCAGCATGCCCGCGATCGAAGCAGACATAAGATTCGCCATCGTCCCCGCAAGCATTGCGCGGAAACCAAGCCGCGCCAACTCGCCTCGTTTGTTCGGCGCCAGAGCCCCGATTCCTCCAATCTGAATTCCGATCGAACTCAGATTCGCGAAGCCGCATAACGCGAACGTCGCAATCGTGAACGAGCGCGGATCAAGCGTCGCCCTCTGCGGCCCGAGCATGGAGAAGGCGACGAGCTCATTCAGCACCATCCGCGTGCCAAGCAAATTGCCGATCGCCGTGCAGTTATGCCACGGAATTCCGATCAGCCAGGCTACCGGCGCGAATAGTACTCCGAGCACGCTTTCCATGCTCACGGGAAACCACCCGACATGACGGTGAATGCCCCCCATAATTCCATCAAGCAGGGCGACCAGCGCAAGAAACGCGATCAGCATCGCGCCGATGTTGAGCGCCATATGCAGGCCATCGCTTGTGCCGCGCGCGATAGCACCCAGCAGGTTCTCGTGCTTCTCTTTTTCGGCTTCGTCCTGGCTCATCACAACCTTTCCGGCGGTTTTTGGGTTCTCAGTCTCAGGCACCAGCATCTTCGAAATGAGAATTGTGCCCGGAGCGGTCATGATGACCGCGCTCAGCACGTGCCGCGGCTCCGCGCCAAATGCAAAGTAAGCCGCCATAATCGAGCCCGATACGTGTGCCATACCGCTGGTCATCACAGTCATCAACTCGGAATGAGTCAGATCAGGCAGGAACGGGCGAATCGTCACCGGCGCTTCCGTCTGACCCATAAAAATACTTGCCGCGACGTTGAGCGACTCCGCGCCGCTCGCGCCCATGAAACGCGTCATCGCCCAGGCTGCGATTCGAATGATGAGCTGCATGATGCCGTAGTGATAAAGGATCGCAAAGAGCGCGCAAATGAAAATGACAACGGGAAGGACCTGGAAAGCAAAAACAAATCCGATGTTCGAATTCTGCTTGCCGAGCGGCCCGAACACAAATTCCGATCCAGCAAAAGAGTAAGCGAGCACGCGATTCGCAGCGTCGCCAATCACCTGAAACATGTGCCGCCCAAACTCTACGCGCAGGACGAAGATAGCAAACGCGATCTGCAGGCCCAATCCCCAAGCCACAGTCTTGACTCGAATGGCGCGACGGTTGGTCGAGAAAATGAAAGCCAGCCCGAGCATCGTCAGAAGTCCTAGAATTCCGGTAAATCGTCCCATTCCATTCGCTCCCCGCGGATTATGACTTGCGGATGACTTTGTGAATTAACGGCCTTCGCTGAGGCGCAACATCCCCGATTTGACAGCTCTCTGAAATCAGCTGACGCGCGCGTTCGCCCCGCGACTCATCGTTGTAGTGAATCGTAGCAATCGGCTCGCCGACATTGACGCGGTCCCCGACTTTTTTGTGGAGCACGATTCCAACCGCAGGATCGACCGAGTCTTCCTTGCGTTCGCGCCCACCGCCGAGAATCACGCATGCAGTGCCCATCTGCTCACATTGCATCGAACTGATGTATCCTGCCTTCGCAGCCGCAACTTGCATTGTCTCGCGCGCCAGGGGAAGCCGACCTGCGTCGTCGACAACGCGAGCATCGCCTCCCTGCAGTTCAATCATCCTTCGGAAAGTTTCTAATGCCCTTCCCGATGCAATGATCTCCGAACTGCGCTTTTTACCTGCATCGACACTTTTGGCAGCGCCGCCAAGATGCAACATCCAGCCGGCGAGTTCGAAGCACAGTTCCTTCAAGTCCTCTGGCCCGCCGCCCTTCAGGACATCAATAACTTCGATCACCTCCAGCGCGTTGCCGATCATGTTTCCGAGAGGCTGATCCATGTCCGTAATCAGAGCCACAACTTCTTTCCCCATTCGCTCGCCCGTTTCAACCATCAACTCGGCAAGAAACGCAGCGTCTTTTTCACTTTTCATGAACGCGCCCGAGCCGGTTTTTACGTCGAGCACCAGCGCGTCAATACCCTCTGCCAGCTTCTTGCTCATGATCGAGGCGCAGATCAGATACGGACTCTCGACGGTACCCGTAACGTCACGCAGAGCATAGAGCTTACGGTCTGCCGGAGCGATCTCCGCCGTCTGACCGATCATCGCGCAACCGCAAACTTCAAGCAGACGTCGAAACTCTGCGACCGGCAGATTCACATTGAAGCCCGGAATCGATTCCAGCTTGTCGAGTGTTCCACCTGTGTGTCCCAGCCCGCGTCCACTGATCATCGGCACCGCAATGCCAGCCGCGGCCACTAACGGTGCAAGCACGAGGGACGTTTTATCTCCGACTCCGCCGGTGGAATGCTTGTCAACTTTTATAGCCGGCAAGTCCGATAGATCGAGAACCTCTCCCGAGCGCAGCATCGCATCCGTCAATGCCGCTGTCTCCGGACGCGTCATTCCTCGCAGAACGACGGCCATCAGCCACGCGGAAACCTGATAGTCCGGGATCTCGCCATTCGTGTACGCGCTGACCAGGCCTTCAATCTCTTCTTTCGAAAGCTCGACGGCATCGCGCTTCTTGCGAATCACGTCGATTGCGCGGAATGTCTTTGAAGACGCGATGGTGGTACTCACTTGAGACGAAATCCTTCAGGAAGAAGTTCGGTGATGTGCACCTGCCTGGGACCAGCGGCGCCTTGAAAATAGATCATTGCATCCGGCCCAAACTCGTAGATCACTTGCCGGCACGCCCCGCACGGCGAGCAGGCGACTCCGTGATCATTTGTTACAGCAACCGCCCGAATCTCAATCTTCGGTCCCAGTTCCGCTACAGCGGAGAAGATCGCAGTCCTCTCGGCACAATTTGTCATCCCGTAGGAAGCATTCTCTACATTGCATCCGGAAAAAACTCTGCCGTTCGTCAGAAGAATCGCCGCGCCCACGTGAAAATTCGAATAGGGAGCGTGCGCATTCTTCATTGCCTTGGTCGCCGCGCGTTCAAGTTTTTCCCGAACGCGCGAGCTAGATTTAGTCTTGCGAGTTGAAGAGCGCACCATGCCGATTGGAAACTCACTGGGACTACGGAATCGAGCGCCATTGTAAACCCTCGCCTCTCATCCCGTTGGTTCTTCCACGACCCGCATCCCTCCCGCTACGGCTCGCCTTGCGACGGCGGCTGCCGTACAATGCAACCCAAGACACTGTGCCTGCGGTGCGGGTTGCAAGCTGGAAGGCCTTGAATGCCGGGTAATTACGAACGCTCTAACATCATGCGGAACTCGGATAGTCGCGTCACTTCAAGCGATGCCTTCACTACTAACTCGATTGCGACGCTGAATGGCCGCCTTCTTCTCGCGAATGCCGGCATACCCCTTGACCTGAACTGGATTCAGGAGGTTCGAGTAAATACGAGCGCAGTCGAGCGCCGTGCGCAGTCGCAAGTAGCGCGCCGCACGGTGAAGAAGGAATGGCAAGCGGGCTGGCTGCTGCGCGCGATCTCGTGCATGGATCTCACAACGCTCTCTGGCGACGACACAGACGAACGCGTGCGCCGGCTCTGCGCCAAGGCACGTCAACCCATCCAACGAGAACTAGTAGAAAAACTCCAGATCGAAGAACTCGGAATCAAAGTTGCCGCAGTTTGCGTTTATCACACCTTTGTCGAAACAGCTTTGCACGCTCTCGAAGGAAGCGGCATTCACGTTGCTGCAGTTTCCACTGGATTCCCCGCCGGACTCTCTCCACTCGCGGAACGTGTCGCCGAAATCCGCCGGTCTGTGGAGGCCGGCGCACACGAAATCGACGTCGTTATCACACGCGCTCACGTATTCGGTGGCCGATGGCAGGCGCTTTATGATGAGATCGCAGCATTCAAACAGGCCTGCGGGCTGGCACACATGAAAGTGATCCTCGGAACGGGCGACCTCCTGACATTGCGCAACGTTGCGCGCGCGAGTGTTGTCGCGATGATGGCCGGGGCCGACTTCATCAAGACATCCACAGGCAAAGAACCGACCAATGCAACAATTCCCGTGAGCCTTGTGATGGTCCGCGCGATTCGCGAATACGCGCAGCAGACGGGAATGGCGGTCGGATTCAAACCTGCCGGCGGAATCCGAACCGCAAAGCAATCTTTGGACTGGCTCTCCATGATGAAAGAAGAAGTCGGAGACTCATGGTTGCGAGCCGAGATGTTTCGCTTCGGAGCGAGCGGCTTGTTGGGAGATATCGAGCGGCAGCTGGAATACTACGCCACCGGCCGATACTCCGCCGACTATCGCCACCCGATTGCATAAGTATTTTGTGCGGGTAATCGAGACCTATGAGTATCGCGGAAAAATTCGTCAGCATGGAATACGGCCCCGCTCCTGAGGACCCAAAAGAAGCCAAGTCTTGGCTCGAGCGGCACGAATGCCGCTTCACTCACTTCATCAACGGCAAATGGCAGCAACCGGCGGCAGGTGAGTTCTTCGACACGTTCGATCCATCAAACGGAGAAAGGCTGGCCAACATCGCTCAGGGCGGCGCCGCCGACGTCGACGCTGCTGTGCAAGCGGCAAAGGCAGCATCTCTAAAATGGCGGACCTTCACTCCTCACACTCGCGCCCGCTATCTATACGCACTCGCGCGTCTTGTTCAGAAGCACTCGCGGTTGCTTGCCGTCCTCGAGACCATGGACAACGGCAAGCCAATTCGAGAGAGCCGCGATATCGATATTCCGCTCGTGGCGCGCCATTTCTACTACCACGCAGGCTGGGCCCAACTGCTGGATCAGGAGTTCCCCGATTACGAACCCTGCGGCATAGTCGGACAAATTATCCCGTGGAATTTTCCGCTGCTCATGCTGGCGTGGAAGATCGCGCCTGCCTTGGCAACCGGCAACACGGTCGTACTGAAGCCTGCCGAATTCACACCATTGACGGCGCTCGCCTTCGCAGAACTTTGTCAGGAAGCTGAACTCCCTGCCGGTGTGGTCAACATCGTCACGGGTGATGGCAGGACGGGCGAAGCTCTGGTGAAGCATCCCGAGATCGACAAGATTGCATTCACCGGTTCTACCGAAGTTGGACGCGCGATTCGCGGAGCTACTGCCTCCAGCCACAAGCGCCTCTCCCTCGAACTCGGCGGAAAATCTCCCTTCATCATCTTCGAAGACGCGGATCTCGACAGCGCAGTCGAAGGACTCGTCGACGGAATCTGGTTCAATCAAGGACAAGTCTGTTGCGCCGGTTCGCGCCTCCTGATGCAGGAGAGCATCGCAGAAGCACTGATCTCAAAAATCCGCGATCGGATGAGCACGCTTCGCATCGGTCCTCCGCTCGATAAAGCCATTGATATCGGCGCTATCGTTGCACAGGTTCAACTTGATCGCATTCAGAGGATGGTGGCGCAAGGAGTTGCGGAAGGCGCGACTTGCTGGCAGCCGCAAGTTGCCTTGCCTTCGCAGGGACTCTACTATCCACCAACTCTTCTGAGCAACGTGCATCCGACGTCGATTGTTGCGCAGCAGGAAATTTTCGGCCCCGTGCTCGCCGCGATGACATTCCGCACTCCGACAGAAGCTGTTGAACTGGCGAATAACACGGTCTATGGACTGGCCTCTTGCGTCTGGAGCGAGAACATCAACGTTGCTCTACAAGTCGCGGCACAAATCAAAGCTGGCGTCGTCTGGGTCAACTGCACGAACTTGTTCGACGCGGCATGTGGTTTTGGTGGATACCGCGAAAGTGGCTACGGCCGCGAAGGCGGACGCGAAGGCCTGCTCGAATACATGGAGCCGAAGTGGTTCAAGCATGCTCCGAAGCTGCAAGATTCGGGTGCTCAGCCTGCCGCTCCCGATGAGGATTCGCCTGAGGCCAGCACTCCAGCTATCGATCGCACTGTGAAGCTTTACATCGGCGGGAAGCAGACACGTCCTGATTCCGGCTACAGCATGGAAGTGCATGCCGCAGACGGCCGCCTCTTGGGCGAAGCGCCGCTCGGAAATCGCAAAGATATTCGCAATGCAGTCGAAGCAGCCAGAAAAGCCAGCGCATGGGCCAAGGCGACCGCTCATAACCGCGCCCAGGTGTTGTATTACTGCGCCGAGAATCTCGAATCGCGGCGTGACGAAGTCGTGCGCCGGCTCGTCGCAGCAGTCGGAGAAAAACAAGCCGCCGCTGAGTTCGAAACGAGCATCCGACGAATTTTCTCCTATGCCGCGTGGGCCGACAAGTTTGACGGAGCGGTGCATAATCCGCCATTTCGAAGTATCGCAATCGCGATGAATGAACCGATCGGAACCGTCGGAGTTGTCTGCCCCACCGATATAGCGCTGCTAGGCTTCATCTCACTCGTTATGCCGCTGATCGCGATGGGGAATACGGTGGTCGCGATTCCGTCCGAAAAATATCCGCTCATCACGGGCGACCTCTACCAACTCTTCGATACCAGCGACCTTCCCGGCGGCACGGTCAACATTGTTACCGGCTACGTCTCTCAATTGCTAAAGACGCTCGCCGAACACGACGACATCGACGGCATGTGGTGTTATGGCGACGAAGCCACCGTTGCCTCCGCAAAAGCCATGTCCATTGGAAATCTCAAACAGGTCTGGACCAACGAAGGCCGGAAAATCGACTGGTTCGATCCGAATATTGCCGAGGGACGCTGGTTCCTTGAACACGCGACCCAGGTCAAGAACATCTGGGTTCCGTACGGAGAATAGGTCCGGATCCTCATCTTCGGAATAAAACGCTTAGCAGGGGCAGATTTTCTTGTCCCCTCGTTGCTTTTGCTCACGACCGGAGCTACGATAGCCCCAATCATTTCGCCCGGCATTATCTCTTTCAAGTCCATGTTGACCAAGGAGGACCTATGGGCATTGCAGTTTCTCCGCAGATTCATCCGCAAGTCGCGGAGTTCATCGACAAACCACGAAAAATGTTGATCAACGGACAGTGGATCAATGCCGCGTCCGGAAAAACTTTCCCCACTTACAATCCTGCAACCGGTGAAGTTCTTGCACAGATTGCCGAAGGCGATCGTGCCGATATCGATCAAGCCGTGAAGGCAGCCCGCAAGGCATTCGATAACGGTCCCTGGCGCAAGATGACCGCTTCCGAACGCGGCCGCCTGATTTGGAAACTCGCCGATCTGCTCGAGCAACACACAGAAGAGTTCGGATACATCGAATCACTCGATAACGGCAAGCCCCTTAACATCGCCAAAGCCGCAGATGTCCCTCTCGCTGTGGATCTCTTCCGCTACATGGCAGGATGGGCTACCAAGATCGAAGGCAACACGATCCCACTCTCTGTTCCCTATACACCCGGCGCAAAATATCTCGCGTACACGTTGCGTGAGCCAGTCGGTGTCGTCGGGCAAATCATCCCGTGGAATTTCCCACTGCTGATGGCAGCCTGGAAGCTCGGCCCCGCGCTGGCCACTGGCTGTACCGTTGTGCTCAAACCCGCCGAGCAAACCCCGCTCTCCGCGCTGCGTCTCGGCGAATTGATACAAGAAGCCGGGTTCCCCGATGGAGTTGTGAACGTCGTTCCCGGCTACGGCGAAACCGCAGGCGCGGCGCTCGCCGCTCATCCCGACGTGGACAAAGTCGCCTTCACGGGATCGACAGAAGTCGGCAAGCTCATCGTTCACGCCGCGACTGGCAACCTCAAGAACGTGTCATTGGAGTTGGGCGGAAAATCTCCCAACGTCGTATTCAAGGACGCCGATCTCGATACCGCAATTCCCGGCGCCGCCAGTGCGATCTTCTTCAATCACGGCCAATGCTGCTGCGCCGGCTCGCGCTTGTACGTGGAGAAGTCCGTCTACGACCAGGTCGTTGAAGGCGTGGCTGCACAAGCCAAAAAGATTAAAGTTGGCTCTGGCCTCGAACCCGACACGCAGATGGGTCCGCTTGTTTCGGAAGAGCAACTGACCCGCGTCTGCGGATACCTCGAGTCAGGATTCTCCCAGGGCGCCAAAGCAGTTGTCGGAGGCCACAAGGCAGGCGATCGCGGATACTTCGTCGAGCCAACCGTGCTCGTCGATACAACCGAAAACATGAAAGTCGTTCAGGAGGAAATCTTCGGACCGGTAGTCGCAGCTATGCCCTTCACCGATCCGGAAGAAATCATCCCTCGCGCCAACAACAGTGACTACGGTCTCGCGGCCGCTGTCTGGACGCGCGACATTGGAAAAGCGCATCGCATGGCCGAACAACTTCGCGCCGGAACGGTGTGGATCAACTGCTACAACATCTTCGACGCAGGGTTGCCCTTTGGCGGCTACAAGCAATCCGGATGGGGCCGCGAGATGGGACACGACGTCCTCAATCTCTACACGCAAACCAAGGCGGTTTGCACAAGAATCGCCTGAATTATTCAAGCCCAAAACGAAAGGACGGCGGCGCAAGCCACCGTCCTTTTCAATTCCCCGAAGTCTACTTCTCCATCAGCAAGACCTTTTCCGCATCGTCGATCTCCGTCAGCTTGACCTCAATGACTTCATTCATCGTCGTCTGCACGTGACGGCCCACGAACGTTGCTTCGACGGGAATCTCGCGATGTCCGCGGTCAATCAGCACGCACAGTTGCACCCGTCGTGGCCTGCCATGCGAAAAGAGCGCATCCAGCGCCGCTCGAGTCGTCCGTCCCGTGAACAGAACATCATCGACAAGCACAATATTTTTGTCTTCAATTTCGAACCCAATTTCTTTTTCTTGAACCACTGGCTTAGGGCCGAGCGTGGACAAGTCGTCGCGATAGAACGTAATGTCGAGCGTCCCCACCGGAACCTTCGCATCCTCAATCCGAGTGATGATCTTGCCCAGGCGCTCCGCAATCGGCACGCCGCGTCGGCGAATTCCGACGAGCCCCAATCCAGAAACGCCGTCGTTTTTTTCGACAATTTCATATGCCAGACGGACGAGTGTTCGCTCGATTTCCGACGCTGACATCAGTTGCGCCTTTTGGCGAAGCCCAGTTTTCCGCGATGACTGTTTTACGCTCATTAGGATGTATGCCTCGGTAGTTACAAAGCCGGATACTCAATGTAGTCAACGCGCACGACGAGGTCAAGCGCAGGAAGCGTCCGCAACTATACGGTGAACTTGTCGCTGGTTATCTCACGATTCGGCATGATCTCTGAAGGCGATCTCTCAGGGCACTCCGTCCGCACGATCCGAGCCAACGGCGAGTTTCCTTCCCGCAGCGATGAAAGGTCAACGCCTTCAGAATTCTGATTTGCTAGGTCGCTGGGAACGATTCCCACTGCCTGATTCCTTCCCTGTGACTTCGCTCGGTACAGTGCAGAATCGGCAAGAATGATAACTTCTTCCGCGCACAGCGCTTCATAAGCAGTCCGGCACCACGGATACGCCGCCCATCCGATCGAACAGGTCTTCCGCACCGAGACGCCATTCCCCAAGTCGAATGGCTCGGCCGACATGACTTCAAGAATACGGCTGCAGAAAGCCGGAGTGCCCGACGGATCCGCCGAACGGCTCATGATCAGGAATTCTTCGCCGCCCCACCTCACCAGAACATCCGACTTCCGCACGACGGTAGACAGTCGCTGCGCCACCAGTTGCAGCAGACGATCGCCTGCCGGGTGCCCATGAATGTCATTCACTTCTTTGAAGAAATCCATGTCCACCATGATGAAGATCAGGTCGCGGTGATCCATCTTCCGGACTTCTCCAGAGTGAACTCCCTGGTAATTGCGCAGAACCTGCCCTGCTTCAGAAGTGAGGATCTCTTCCAAGTATCGTCGATTCCAGATGCCAGTGAGCGCATCGGTGAAAGAAATTTCCTCCAGTTCCATATTCTTCCGCTGCAATTCGAGACTATGCCAGCGCAAGGAATGCTCTTTGTTCTCCAGTTCGTCTTTCAGACGGCACATTTCGTCAAGGTTCTGCCGCGACAATCTCAGGAGGCTCAGCAGTTCCTGATCGAGTAGATGTTGTTTCAGAAACACAAGCGCACCCATTACCAACATCACCGCCACCGTTAGAAATAAACGATACGTGCGCACCCGATGAGGTACATCCCCGCCAAGCTCTGCCCACGCGACCATCAGCGGAGTCACAAAGACAGCCGCCATTGCAATCCGGGCCTTCCAAATCCCGAACCCGCGACCTGGAACTTCTTCCAGCAGGCTTTCCGCATCGGACGATCGTCCCAGAAATCCAATTCGCACGAACCACGCCATAGACGCCACGAGCGGCACGTCAAACAGGCTGCCCGTGTAGTACATATGCAGATCGATTGCCTCGCTCGCCGCAAGCGAAGCCACGCAATACAGCAACGTTGCCGCAAAGAGATGAAAGTAGATCGTCCGCCATGCGCCGCGGCATCGCCGCCAAACCAGGAACAATCCGCCGGCAAGGACAAGTTCCTCGCTCACATACAGCAGATCAAAGCTTCGACCGTACAGCACCTCTGACGGATGGACGTACTGCCAGGGAATCACTACGAAGAGATACAGAAACAACCACCACGTCAGAAGCAGCGCGAAATCCAGCGTTCCCGCCTTAATCGCGCGCTCCTCTTGCTGCACATGGGGCTGAAGTGCCACGGCTGCCATCATGGGCACAACGTGCAGAAACAGAATCACGTCTCCCACGAACGGATTCGGCGCTTCATGGCGCAAGAATACTTCGAAATACGTCCACATGACTTGTGAAACCAGCCACATGGCCAGACCGAAGCCCATCAGAGTCCAGAAAAGGCGCGCTTTCTTCCCTGAGGTCCGAATATGAATATTGGAGAGAAAAGCAAGGGTTGCCACGAGCAGAACAACGTTCTGCAGAATATCCCCAAACGCCGTGAGCGCGAAGTTGCGACGCAC
>Ga0335081_10007743_pt1 | contig 17188 bp, 16 predicted proteins | sample Lox_Sample_35_FD_206713 | JGI IMG/M metagenome (GOLD analysis project Ga0335081, IMG submission 206713) | Soil microbial communities from Loxahatchee National Wildlife Refuge, Florida, United States - Lox_Sample_3.5 | ecosystem: Environmental > Terrestrial > Soil > Wetlands | place: USA... | reverse complement strand
CGATGCCGGGGTGCCCAACAAAGTGATGGCCCTGCGCAACGGCACCATGGGCTGGAGTCTTGCCGGCTTCACCTGCGACAGCGGCAAGAACCGCCGCGCACCGCAGGTCTCGGCAATGACGCTTGACTGGGCGCAAAGTGCGGCGCGGCGCGTCGCTGAACGTCACGGCGTCGCGCGCATCGATCGCCAGACGGTCGACGCCTGGCGCCGCGACGAGCACCGCACACTTTATCTGTTCGACGTGCGCGATCCTGCCGAATACCAGGCCGGTCACGTCGCCGGCGCGCTGTCGACGCCTGGCGGCCAACTGGTGCAGGCGACCGATCAATATGTCGGCACGCTTGGCGCGCGCATCGTGCTGATCGATGATGCGGAAGTGCGCGCCGCGATGACCGCATCGTGGCTGCGCCGGATGGGCTGGCGCGACGTCTTCGTGCTGGTCGAGGCCGGCCGCGAAACCGGTCGGCCGACGCCTGATACTCTCAACAGCGAAAGCGGCAAGGCGACTGAGATCGATGCCGCGGCGCTGCATGACCTCATCGCGCAGGACGCCGCGACCGTCATCGACCTTTCGCTCAGCCGCGATTACCTCATCGGCCACATTCCCGGCGCCTGGTTTGCGATCCGCACGCGCCTTGCCGGGGCGCTCGGGAAAATCCCGCTGCGCGGCACGCTGGTTCTGACCTCCGAAGACGGGACGCTGGCACAACTTGCGGCCGGCGAAGCGGCGGCGCTGACGAATCTGCCGGTTCGGGCGCTCGCCGGCGGTAATGCGGCGTGGTGCGCAGCCGGCTATGCGCTCGCGACCGAGCCCGCCATGGCCGACCAGGCGATCGATCAATGGCGCAAGCCTTACGAGCGCGGCGGTGACACCAAGGCGGCGATGAACGAATATCTGGCGTGGGAGATCGACCTGCTGCCGCGTATCGAACGGGACGGCACGCTGAAGTTCCTGGCGCACTAGACCATGATCCGTTCGGATGGAATCGGATCATGGTCCAATTCATTTGCGTGGAGCATGATCCTTTCGGAAAACCGGTATCCACCCGCGGATCAAGTCCGCGGGCAGGCTTTTCCGGATCATGCACTGAAGCGCGATCCGAAAATGTGCGAGCCGGGTCTGCGGCCTTACTGAATCACCTTGTCGGCGAGCGCGAGCAGGCTTTGCGGCAGCGCAACGCCGATCGCGTCCGCCGTGTGTTTATTGACGACCAGTTCGAACGTCGTCGGCTGCTGGATCGGCAATTCACCAGGCGGCGTTCCGTGCAACAGCTGCACCACGTAGGTCGCAAGCTGGCGGTAAATCGCGTCGATGTTCGGCCCATAGGACATCAGGCCGCCGGCATCGACATATTCGCGCGCGTCGAACACCGCCGGAATGCGCCGCTGTCGGCAAAGTTCGGCGATCAGGTCGATATAGGTCACGACGGTCGGATTGCGAAACGTTACGATGCCTTCGATCTTGCTTGTCGCTGCCTGATCAAATGCCGCTCTGAGATCGTCCTGCGTATGCGCATCGAGCGCCACAAGCTCCAGATCAAGCTGGCCTGCCCCCTCCACTGCGACTTGCCAATCGTGGGCGGCAATCTGCCTGCTCGGAAAGTCGGATCGCAACAGGACGCCGACGCGTCGTATCGAGGGAATGACCTCCTTGAGCAGACCCAGCCGTTTCGGATTCATTTCCTCGGTCATGGCATAGATGCCGCTGACATTGCCGCCCGGCCGGCCTAGCGACCGGGCAAAACCGCCGGCCACTGGGTCATCCACCATGCGGCCGATCACTGGCACGGTCTTGGTCACCCGTGCCGCTGCGGCAATCGAAGGCTGGCTGGTCGCGAGGATAATGCTCACACCGGAGCTGACGAGGTCGGCCGCGAGCGCAGGCAGCCGGGTCTCATCGCCGTTGGCGTAACGCTCCTCGATCGCGTAGTCGCGGCCTTCGACCAAGCCGAGTTGGCGCATGCCCTCGCGAAACGCCTGAAGCTGATCAGGCGTGTGTGCGGCGCCCTGAATCTTGAGCCAACCGACCTTCGGTACAGCATGAGCTGGTTGTGCATGTGCAGCGAGCGGCTGCGCCGTCACGGCGCCTGCGAGCAAGACGATGAAGTCGCGCCGTCTCATGGCCTTCGCGGCAGGAATAGGGCGGATCGGCCCGCCATTCGCAGCGGGCCTTGTCCCTTACCACGACCCGACGCGACAGACCTGCCCTAACGGCAAACTGCGACAACAAGTGGCGCTTGCTGCGGATGAAACTCGCGACGACGGCGGTAAAATCGGGCGCCTGGCACGGCGCAAATTGGCGTCAGGCAAATTCGACGCCGAATTGGGTGCCACGGCGCCATTTCACGCGCGCGTTGCGGCCCCCGGATCGCCGCGACAGCACCAGCGTGAACTCATTCGGAATATCCTGCGGTCGCGCTACGAGGATGCGCGCTCCGGTGTCGGACAGATCGAGCACTGTGCAGGGCCGCGCCGCGAAGCCGCCGCTCAACCTGATGATGGCCTCGGCATTGATCCTCCTGCGAATCGAACGGCGATTATCCTTTCGATTCGCAGTCAGGCCATAACTCGCCTTTTTGCCGAACACCGACATGGCTACCTCGCGAGAAATAAGTCGCTTTATTCCTGACCGAACCGTAAACGAAACAGGTTAAGAGCGCGTATTCGTGCCGCGCCCGTAAGCAGCCCGCCGAGAAACAAGTCAGCCGGTATCGCCACACCGTGCGATGGTGAAAAGCGGCTATTGGCGTTGCCAGAGCGTCGGCCCGTTCGACCCGGTGATCTCGACGACGCGTGGATTCACTACCCGATACGTCCCCTTGTCGGTCTTGCTGCTCAAAGCCGAGGTCGCACGCCACTGCTGATCGGTACCGACGAATGCGCCAGTGTCCTCGCTGCGGCCCTCGTAGTGATAGGTACCGTCGGGATTGTTCTCGATCGTCAGTGTATAGGTCACGCCGTTGAGCACGCCGATCGCACGCCACACCCCGAGCATGACCGGGCGCGCCGGGTTCACCGAAACGATCCGATCCAGCGGGCGAAACACGGCGGCACCGCCGGCATTCACAATTTCGATCGCCGATGCACCTGCGGCGCGGTAGCGCCCGGTGCGCGCGCGACCCGTCTTGCTGCCGACAGTGCGGTAGACGCCGTTGGCGGCCTGGAAAGTACCGTCCTCAGATTGCGTGGCGACCAGGTGATAGGTCCCGTCGGGCGCGATGGAATAGACGAAACGCCAGTCGTAATCATCGGCAACCGAGTCATGCTCGAATGTGCCGATGAGCGCCGGATCGACCAGCGCTTGCGTCCGTGGCGCCGGCGATGATGCCGAAGGCGGCGGCGCGGCATTGGGCGTGACGGCGGCGACCTGGCTTTTGCGCAACTCATCGAGCCGCGCCCGCGCCATGGCGCCGTAAGGCGTGCTGCCGAACTGCCGAATGAAATCCTCGAGCACCGCCTGGCTCGTCACGTTCTGCGTCACCGCCCACACTTGCGCGGCGGGATCGTCCGGCGTGCGCGGCTGCGCGGCCGCGCTGGGCGGCCCGGCGAAATAGAAATCGCCCTTGATCGGCGAGACCGAAATCCATGGCTGCTGTGCGCCGCTGGTCGCGCTCGCGACCGCGAGACCGACCTCATTGAATACCCGAAAAATATCGAGCCCCGGCCGCTTTATCGTCACCGCCAAGGCCTTGCTGAACGGGCTGTTGCCCGAAGTGCCATCCTGCGCGACGTTGCCGGGCTGCGTGGCGAAGGAAATCAAGGTGCCTTCCGGCGCGCGCATCTCGGCGAGGCCGCCATTGCTCGCGCGCATTCCAGTCTGCGCGAACGGATTGTTGCGGCAGGCGTCGAGAATGATGATGTTCAGCTTGGTGCCGCCCCCTTCCATCTGCCGCATCACCAGATCGGTCCCCAGCATCTGGAAATCGACGTCGGCTTCCTTGGTCGGATTGGCGCCGACCGGGACGAGATAATTTTCGCCGCGCACCTGAACGCCGTGACCGGCGTAATAGAACAAGCCAACGTCCGCGCCCTGGAGTTGGCGGCCGAAGGCCTGCACCGCGTTATCGAAGCCGGATTTGTCGAGGTCGAGTTGCGGACCGCCGCCGATCAGGGCGAAGCCGAGCGAGCGCAAAGTGTCGGCAATGAGCTTGGCATCGTTGGCGGGGTTTTCCAGCGGCGTGACATTCTTATAGGCCGAGTTGCCGATGACCAGCGCGACGCGCGTTTCCGCATCTGCCGGCACGCCCAGCATCACGACCGCAGCGCAAAGAACCGCCGTGATGATCGCCACAGATCTGCCGGCACCGACCATGCCAAGCCTCGCAGTCAGACCGCGACTTCGAGCAAAATCTCCGCCAGGCGCTCTGGCATGTCGACCATGACGTCGTGACCGCACGGCACCGCGTAAGTGCGCCACGACGCATCCGCCTTGGCCGCGGCAAGGGCGCGATCGAAGCCCGGATTGGCGTAGCTCGCGGCGCGAATGTAGCTCTTGCGTGCGATGCGGTCGCGCGCGCCCGTGATCGCGATCGTCTCGGTGAAGGTGCCGATCGGCTGCGGCGTACAGAGACTATCGACCCAGGCACGGTCAGCCGGATTGACGCCGAAGGCTTCGGCCGAACGCGGCGCCATGCCGAGTTCGCCGCGCTGTAAAGTGCTGCGGATATTCTCCTGCACGGCGGCGCTGGTCAGCATCTGCGGCGACTCGGCGTTTTGCGGCACGAATGCATCGAGAAAGACGATGGAGCGGATCGCCTTCTCCATCTGTTCGGCGACGCCGGAAATCACGAAGCCGCCATAGGAATGGCCGCACAGCACGACATCGCTCAACCGCTCCCATTTCATGACGTTCACGATGTCGGTGACGTGGGTCTTGATGTCGATGCCCTGGCGCATGAGGTGAACGCGTTCGCCGACGCCGGTCAGCGTCGGCGTGAATACCGTGTGCCCGCCGCCGCGCAGCCGATCGGCGACGCGCCGCCAGCACCAACCGCCATGCCAGGCGCCGTGAACAAGAACGAACGTATAGGCCATCGCTTGCCCCCTCAGGAATGCCAGGCCGCATCTGCAACTTTTGGCGCGTCGCTTTCGCGGCGAGTCTCGTCGATGACCTTGAGCAAAGCGCGCAGCACCTCGGCAACCCCATCGCCGCTGACGCCCGAGAGCACCAGCGGCGTCTTTTTCGCCGCGCACTTTAATCGCGCGATCTGCTGCTTGATGGCATCGGCGCTCATCGCATCGGATTTGTTAAGCGCGACGATTTCGGGTTTCTCGGCGAGGCCGTTGCCATAGGCCGCAAGCTCGGCGCGCACGGTCCAATAGGCGGCGCCGGCATCGCCATCGGTGCCGTCGACGAGATGCAGGAGGACGCGGCAGCGCTCGACGTGGCCGAGGAAGCGGTCGCCGAGGCCGACGCCTTCGTGCGCGCCTTCGATCAGCCCGGGAATGTCGGCCAACACGAATTCGCGGCCGTCAACATCGACGACGCCAAGCTGGGGATGCAGCGTGGTGAACGGATAATCGGCGATCTTCGGCTTGGCGGCGCTGACGGCGGCAAGGAAAGTCGATTTGCCGGCATTCGGCAGTCCAACAATGCCCGCATCGGCAATCAGCTTGAGGCGCAGCCTGATGGTGCGCTCTTCGCCCGGCTGGCCCGGATTGGCGTGGCGCGGCGCGCGATTGGTCGACGACTTGAAATGCGCGTTGCCAAAGCCGCCATTGCCGCCATGCGCCAGCACGCAACGCTGACCGAATTCGGTGAGATCGGCGATCAACGTCTCGCCATCCTCCTCGTAGATCTGCGTGCCGACCGGCACTTTGAGGACGATGTCGGCACCGTTGGCGCCGTGGCGGTCCTTGCCCATGCCGACGCCGCCGTTCTTGGCGAAGAAATGCTGCTGATAGCGGTAGTCGATCAGCGTATTGAGCCCGTCGACAGCGAGCGCGATGACGCTGCCGCCATTGCCACCGTCGCCGCCGTTCGGACCGCCGAATTCGATGAACTTCTCGCGGCGGAACGACACGCAGCCGTTACCACCGTCGCCGGAGCGGATATAGACCTTGGCTTCGTCGAGGAATTTCATGGCCCCAACTCCGTAAGGCGCCCGCAGCGATTAGGCAATCTTAAGCCTCACGACCGGCAGCGGGCCGCCTTTGATATAGTGTCGGAAATGCGGCCTCGCGGCGGGCACCTTGCCAACCCGGCAGCGGAGGGGAGATATCGAGGGCGTGTTTAAGGTTCTCAAGTTCGCGGCGCGGGCGGCGATCTGGCGCTCCACTGCCGTTGCGCCCTCGGTCGGACTGGAGGTGCTGCTCGGCTGGATCGCGATCCTCGGCGCGGTCCGGGCGACGCTGGAATTCATCAGCACCGGGCCGGCGGCCCATTTCAATCCCTATGGCCTCAACGCCATCATCGCCTGGCTCGCCATCGAGCTTGCGGTCGCTGCGCTGTTCGTGCCGGCGGCGGCGCGCACTACTGCGCTCTCGGCGATGCTGGCGCTTTCGATCGTCGCCGACTGTACGGCAGAAACGCTCGCCATCATCGCGGTTCATTACCCGCCGGAAAGCTTTATTGCCGAAGCCTGGGTCGCCGCGGCGACGCCCCATGCGATCTATGCGGCGGTCACGTTGTGGTGGATTGGCGCCATGATCGCCGTGCTGCGCAGCGTCGAGGCGCAGCCGCGACTGAAATCGATCGGCAAAGCCGGCGCGCTGTGGGCCGCGCTGCTCGTCGCCAATATGCTGATGCCGCACGCGCCCGTTGCTGTGCCGAGCCAATTCGACGTGCGCAACGCCAACTGGTGGGAATTCCTCTACGCGCGGTGGATCGAAAACGGCGCCCTCGCCAAACCGGCGCGCGGTGCCGCGGCGCAGATCATGCGGCGGCAGCCGGCACTGCTCAAAGCCGAGTTCGACCGTCTGGCGCCGCGGCCTGCCGATACCGCCACGGTCTATGCCATCGGCGTCGCCGGCTGGGACGCGCATGTCTTCGCCAACGAACTTGACGGCGCGCTGATCTCAGTCGGCAACGTGCTGCCGATCAAGGATCGCGTCGTCCATCTGGTCAATTATCAAGCGGCAAGCGCCAATTATCCGCTCGCGACCGCGGCCAATTTCAGCGCCGCCGTGCACACGGTCGCCGGCGCGATGGACAAAGACGAAGACGTTCTGGTCTTGCTGATGACCTCGCACGGCGACAAAAGCGGCATCGGCCTGCAACTGCCGGGCCGCGTGATCAACGAGCTGACGCCCCGCCAGGTCGCTTCGACGCTCGACAAGGAAGGCATCAAGAACCGCGTCGTGATCGTATCGGCGTGTTTCGGCGGTATCTTCGTAAAGCCGCTTGCCAACGCCAACAGCATCATCATCACCGCCGCCGACGACAAGAGTACATCGTTCGGCTGCGCTCCCGGCAGCGACTGGACTTATTTCGGCGACGCCTTCTTCCGGCAAAGCCTGCAGCCCGGCGCCGATTTTCAGCACGCCCTCGATCACGCCCGCCTGCTGATTGAAGGCTGGGAACTGATGGACAATGCGGCGCCATCCAATCCGCAGGGCTATTTCGGCGCCGCTCTCGTCGAAAAGCTCCGGCCGCTGATCAGTTCGCCGCCGGGTGCCGCGCAATAGCGCACGCGACATCCGGCGGCGCGCACCATCATGCCACGCGTCGCACCCGACCCCACGATTTCAGCGAAGCCCAGAGGCCGCGATCGAGCCGAAAGCGATCGATCGGCGCCGCCGAATTGATGGCGCGGATCCGGCACAGCCGCACAGCGGTCCACTGAAAGCCGCACTTTTCCAGCACGCGGCGCGACGCCGGATTGCTGACACGGGCGCCGGCCTGCAGCGCCTCGTGCTCGAACTCATCGAAGGCATAGTCGATTACGGCGCGCACCGCCTCGGTGGCGAAGCCGCGGCCCCAATAGGCAACGCCCAGCCAATAACCAAGCTCGACGCCGTCCGGGCGCGGCTCTATTCCGCAAGCGCCGATCAACCTGTCCTCGCAGATGATGACGAAGCAGGCTTCGCCGTTGCGCCGATTGACGGCGCCGATGAACTCTTCGGCGTCGCCGAGCGTATAGGGATGCGGAATGCGCGCGGTATTTACCGCGATGCGGCGATCGTTGACGATGCGCGCGAGTACCTTGGCATCGGTGCGCCGCGGCGCGCGCAGTGTGAGCCGCTCGGTCTCGAGGACCGGAATGCGGCGCTCGAGTGCGGTTGGCGCCGGACCTTCTTGCAACAGGGTCATCATGGGCTCCTTGCAAACCGAAAGGGGGAGCCGGCATCCCGGTCTCCCCCTTCTCGGAGCCCATTCGGGCCCGCCGGGCGACTGGATGCCGGCGGACCGCGTGTGATCCACCGTGTTACTGAGCCGCAGCCTCCGTCATCGGCAGTACCGATACGAAAACGCGGCCTTTGGCTTTGGTACGGAACTCAAGCTTGCCGTCGATCTTGGCAAACAAGGTGTGGTCCCGGCCGATGCCGACGTTACGGCCGGCATGCCATTTGGTGCCACGCTGACGCGCGATAACATTGCCGGCGACGACCTGTTCGCCTCCGAAAATTTTGATTCCCAGGCGCTGACCGGCCGAATCACGGCCGTTGCGCGAGGAGCCGCCTGCTTTCTTATGAGCCACTGCTCGTCTCCAAACTCTGCTTAGCTAGGGCTTACATCGGATTCGTGACAAAAGCATCAATTCTGCGCATCACTTCTTTTTGCTTTTTGTCGCCGCGGATTTGGCCTCGCCACGCTTTTTCGCCCCTGCCGCTGCGTCGTCCGACGCCTCGTCGGCTGCATCGGCGGCTTCGGCCGCGGCTTGCGCGGGCGCTGCCGGCGCGGGCGCGCGTTTCGGCCGCGGCGGCGCTTCCTTGCTCGGCTTCTTGCCGTCGGTCAGGATTTCGGTGATGCGCAGCATCGTGAATTCCTGACGATGACCGCGCTTGCGACGCGAATTCTTGCGCCGACGCTTTTTGAACGCGATGATTTTGGCGCTGCGGCTCTGCTCGAGCACCTCGGCCGCAACGGTCGCGCCCGCGACCGTCGGCGCGCCGAGCGAAACGCTGTCGCCGCCGACGACCAGCACTTCGCCGAATTCGACGATTTCGCCGGGTTCGCCCTTGATCCTCTCGACCTTGAGCACGTCTTCGGCGGCCACCCGGTATTGCTTGCCGCCAGTTTTGAAGACCGCGAACATCTTTCTTATCCTCGTGTTCGATTCCGGTGCTCGGATTGCGGTCCGGACCGGCTTCTTGCAGTCGTTGCTATGGATGCTTTGGGCGCCCAGCGGGCGCCCGCGGCTGTTATGGCGATAGCGCAAAGCCCTGTCAAGAAAGGCCTTTGTCCCTGCCATGACCGGCAATGGAGCTGGCATTCCGTCGGCGGCCTTTTGCGGCTAGATGGATCATAATAACAGCGAGGGAGGACACCAATGCCGCAGCCCACACGTCAGCGACGCCGCCTTGGATCGGCATGGCGCCTCGCCCTCGCCACGGCCCTGGCCCTCACGCTGAGCGCGCCGCCGATAACCGCCGTGGCCGAGGATTTTCCGACCCGCCCGGTCACCATCCTGATCCCGCTCGCCGCCGGCGGCGCCATGGACATCATTGCCCGCACCTTTGCGCCGAAAGTCGCCGATCGGCTCGGCAAGCCGGTTCTGGTCGAGGAGCGCGTCGGTGCCGGCACCGTGCTAGCGGCAAACGACGTCGCCCACGGTGCAGCGGACGGCTACACACTGCTCGACGCGCCGAGCGGCACGCTGACCACGAACGTCACGCTGTACAAGAAGCTCTCCTACGACCCCGAAAAAGATTTCATTCCAGTCGCGCTCTATTGCCAGGTGCCGTTCGTGCTGGTGACCAATCCGTCACAGCCCTACAAGACGATGGCGGAATTGATCGCCTATGCCAAAGCCAATCCGGGCAAGCTTTCCTTCGGCTCGACCGGCGTCGGTGCGGTGCCGCATCTCGCGCTCGAAATCATCAAGAGCATGGCGGGCATCGACATGGTGCACGTGCCGTACAAGGGCGGACCGCCGGCGCTCAACGACATCATGGGCGATCACATCCAGCTATTCTTTGCCGATACCGCAATCACGCCGCCGTTGATCGCCGCCGGAAAAATTCGCGCGCTCGGCGTGTCGTCGAAAGCCCGCGTCGATGTGCTGCCCGACGTGCCGCCGATCGCCGACACCCTGCCCGGCTTCGAAGCCGTATCGTGGCATCTTATCGTCGCGCCGAGCGCAACGCCGCGCGCTGTCGTCGACAAGCTGCATGACGCCTTCAAGGCCGCGGTCGCATCGCCGGACATCCGCCAGAAGATGGCAAGCATGGGTCTGATCCCGGTCGATACGCCGTCGGTCGAAGACCTGCAACACTTCGTCAAATCCGAGATCGGCCGCTGGGGCGCGCTGGTCGAGAAGGCCGGCATCGCCCACACTGAATAGCGGGACAGCGCCGCCGCCGGACACCAACGGTGCGGGACGACGAGCCGCGGCACCGTGCCGCTGACATCGGGGCGCTCGCGGCATTGGCAGCGCTCGTAGAATGCGCAACTTGCGAGGGCGGGGGAGCGCAGCAAAGGAGAGCACGGCGATGACGAAATGGTCGCGGCGCACGCTGCTCGGCCTGGTTCTGCCGGCGATGGCGCCGGCCTTCGCCTTCGCCGAGGACAATTATCCGGACCGTCCGGTCACCTTCATCGTGCCGTTCGCACCGGCCGGCGGCACCGACATTTTGGCGCGGCTGCTCGCCCAGCGGCTCGAACAATCCTTGGGCAAACCCTTCGTGGTCGAGAACCGCCCTGGCGCCGGCACCGTGATCGCGACCAACTTCGTCGCCAAATCGCCGCCCGACGGCTACACCATCATGATGTCGGTCTCCTCGCTGGCGATCGACGCGACGCTCTACAAGAAGCTGCCCTACGATCCGGGCAAGGACCTCGCGCTGGTAGCGCTGATCGCCTCGGTTCCGTTCGTGCTGGTGGTGAACCCTTCGCTGCCGGTGCACAATGTCGAAGAGCTGATCAAGCTTGCCAAGGAGCGGCCGCTGAGCTTCGGTTCGGGCGGCGTCGGTGCCTTCCACCACCTCTCCGCCGCGTTGTTCGCCAGCATGACCGGCATCAAGCTCACGCACGTGCCGTATCGCGGCACGGCGCCGGCGCTCAACGATCTGGTCGGCGGCTATATCCAGCTGATGTTCAGCGATCTCGGTCCGGCATTGCCGCTGATCAATGCCGGCAAGCTGCGCGCGCTCGCGGTGACCAGCAAACAGCGCTTTACCGCCCTGCCCGACATTCCGCCGCTCGCCGAAGCTGGCGTGCCTGGCTTTGACGCTTCGGCATGGCAAGGTGTGATTGCGCCGTCGGCAACGCCAATTAACATCCTCAACCGGCTCAATGCCGAACTCAATCGCATCGTCGCCATCGACGACGTCCGCACGCGCCTGAACGGCCTGGGCATGAACCCGGTCGGCACAGGCTCGATTCCCGAACTGCAGGATTTCCTCAAGTCCGAGATCGTGCGCTGGGGCAAGGTCGTCGAAGCCGCAGGCATCGCCGGCTCGGAGTGACGCTCGCCATGCCAGCGCCGCGATTTCTCGCCGCCTGCAGCCTCGCACTGTCATTGTTCTCGGGCTGCGGCCCCGCAGCCGCGGCAGGCTATCCGGAGCGCACGGTGACCATCGTGGCGCCGGCCGCGCCCGGCGGTCTCTACAGTCTGTTCGCACGCATCATCGCCAATAAGCTGGAACAGCGGCTCGGCGGCACTTTCATCGTCGAGAACCGCCCCGGCGCTGCTTCGGTCGTCGGCGCAACCTATGTCGCGCACGCCACGCCCGACGGCTACACGCTGATGACCGCGACCAGCACGACCATGGCGATCAACGTCACGCTGCACAAATCGCTGCCTTACGATCCGGCCGCGGACTTCGCGCCGGTCATGCTGATTGCGCGCGTTCCGGAAGTGCTGGTGGTGAATGCCGCCCTGCCGGTGCACTCGATCGCCGATCTCGTGGCGCTTGCCAAGGCGACGCCCGAAGGCTTGTCGTTCGGCTCGGCCGGCGCCGGCACGTCGCAGCATCTCGACGGCGAAATGCTCAAGGCGGTGCTCGGCATTCCGATGACGCACGTGCCCTATCGCGGCATGGCGCCGGCGATCACCGACGTCGCCGGCGGCCATATTCCGCTGATGTTCAGCCCGATCCCGATCGCCCAGCCGCTGATCGACGCCGGCAAGCTGCGGCCGCTCGGCCTCACCACGGCGCAGCCGGTCGAGGCGCTGCCCGGCGTGCCGCCGCTCGCCCAAGTCGGCGTGCCGGGCTACGAGGCATCATCCTGGTTCATGCTGGTCGCGCCGGCGCAGACGCCGCAGCCGATCGTCGACAAGATCTACGATACGCTCGGCGGCTTCGCCCAGGACGCCGACGTGCACGACGAGTTCAACAAGCTCGGCATGACCGCCGTCGAGTCACCGCGGCCCGATGCCCTCAAGGCCTTCGTGCGATCCGAGATCGAGCGCTGGGCCGCGATCGTGAAGAAAGCGGGACTGCAAGGCGCCGAATAGTCGCGCCGCGCAGTCACTCCATGCGGAAGCCGGACGACTTGATGACCGGCGTCCAGCGCGCAATCTCCTCGCGCACAACGGTGGCGGCCGGCGTAGGCCCGGAATCCAGCAGCGGCTCGAAGCCGGAATCGATCATCGGCTTGATAAACGCCTCATCAAGCATCGCCGTATGCGTTGCCTCGGCGATGTCGGCGGCGAGCGCGGGCGACAATCCGGCCGGCGCGAAGACGCCGTTCAGATTGGCCGCCACCATGTCGGGCAGTCCGGCTTCGATGGCGGTCGGGATGTCGGGCGCGACCTTGATGCGACTGCTCCAGGTGATCGCCAGGATGCGGACCTTGCCGGCGCGATGCAGCGCGATGAGCTGGCTGCCGATATTCGGCGTCATCATCGGAATGCGGCCAGCGGCGAGATCGATCAGCCCGGGCGCCGAACCTTTGTAGGGAATATGCACGATGTCGGGCGCGCCGATCAGTTGCTTGAACAATTCGCCGGTCAAATTGGTGATCGTGCCGGTGCCGGCCGAGCCGTAGGACAGCTTGCCGGGATTGGTCCGGGCGTAGGCGATCAGCTCCTTGAGTGTGCGTGCCGGCACCGATTCGTGCACGACGATCGAGTTCGGCGCCATGCACAGGATGTAGATCGAGGTGAAGTCCTTGAGCGAATCGTAGGGCGGCGGCTTCATCACCACCGGCAGGATGACCTGCGTGCTGGTATTGCCGAACAGGAAGGTGTGGCCGTCGGGCGGCGCGCGGGCGACTTCCTGCGCGCCGATCACACCGCCGCCGCCGCCGCGATTCTCCACCACCATGGTGCCGAGCGTGCCGCGCATGCGCTCCGCCCACAGCCGGCCGACCACGTCGGTCGCGCCGCCGGGCGAGAACGGCACGATGAGGCGGACCGTGCCCTCGATCGCCGCCGCAGCGCGGCTTCCCAGCGCCGCCGCCGCAGCGCCGGACAAAGCAAGCGTGATGAGTTCGCGGCGCTTCATGATTGTTCTACACTTTCCGACACTACACATGGCAGACTGCGCGAAAGCAATGGAGCGCATGTCGCAGCCTGTCGGGATCACGGCCGTGTCGCCCACCACACCACAAGATGTCGACCGACAGCTGCCGCTCGGCGATGAAATCTTTCTCGACCACGTCGCCCATTTCGTGCGCGACGCCGGTGCCGCCAGCAAGGCGCTGGTGCGCGCCGGCTTCGCGCCGACGCCGGTCTCGATCCAGGTGCATCCCGACGGCAAGGGCGGCACTTATCCGATCGGCACCGGCAACGTCACCGCGATGTTCGCGCGCGGCTATATCGAATTTCTGTTTAAGACCGCCGACACGCCGCTCACCCAGGAATTCGACGCCCTGTCCGGCCGCTATGACGGCCTGCATCTCGCCGCCTTCGCGGTCGCCGACATCGAGCGCGTGCATCGCCGGGCCGCTACAACCGGGTTCCCCGTACGACCGCCGGTGCACATGCAGCGCGCGGTCGACAGCGAATCCGGCCCGCAGACCGCCGCCTTCAGCATCATGCGCGCGGAGCCCGGCGCGATGCCCGAGGGCCGCATTCAAATACTGACGCATCACACCGAGCAGGCGGTATGGCAGAGACGCTGGCTATCGCATCCGAACACGGCGGTGGGCCTGATCGATCTCGTCATCGCGGTCGCCGATGTCGAGGAGGCGATCGGACGCTTCGCGCGCTTCACCGGCCGCAGTGCTGCGCCGGCCAAGGGCGGCGCACTGCTGCGGCTCGACCGCGGCGGCATCCTGTTTGCCACTCACGACGCGCTGACCGAGCTGTTGCCGGAAATCACCGTCACCACGCTGCCGTTCATCGCCGGCTACGCGGTGCGTGTGCAGTCGCTCGCCACCGCGGAGAAAGTCGCCGAGCAGGGCGATCTCGAATGGCGCGCGCTCGATGCCGGCATGGTTGCGGCCTTTCCGGCCGCACTCGGCGCCGGCGCCTGGTTCTTCGTCGAATATGCCGCGGCTCTGCCGTGGCGAAGCTGAGCCCGGCGTAATATGCCGCTCGGCGTGAGCGGCCGAGCACGAGAAGGTCGCTATTCGGCGGCGACTTTGGCGCCTTCGGCCGGGACGACTTCCTTGACCGCACCGCGCCAGCCGTTGTGCGTCAAATCGAAGATGATGCCATCCGGATTCTTGTATTTGACCTCATAGAAGGTGTTCGGATTGTCATCGGGCCGGCCGGCGAAATAGCTGGCGCCGGCGTCGGTCGCCTTCTTCGCCGCCTCTTCGAGATTGTCGACCCACATGCCGAAATGCACCAGACCGTGGTAGCCCTTGTGGAAGCCCGGAACCTCGTCGTCGTATTTGAGCAGCGCGACATTGATGGTGCCGTCCGACACGTAGCAGCCGATACCGGCCTTGCCGACGCGCTTCATGCCGAAAGCCTCTTCGAAAAATTTCGCGGCCTTGTCCGGATCGGATACCGACAGCGCAATATGACGAAGCCGTGCAGCCATGAAGACCTCCCATGCAGGGCGAAGGCGTCCGTCGAGGACGCCGGATTGCCGACAAGCATCTGCCGGCGGGCGCAGGCCGTCAAGCGCGCCGCGGGCCGCTATTGCGGCTTGATGCCGGCGCCGACGATGACCTCGTGCCACTTGTTGATGTCGACGGCGATGCGGGTCGCCAGCACTTGCGGTGTGCCGGGCATGGCCTCGACGCCGACCTTGGCCAAGGCGTCGACGGTTTCCGGCTCGCGCACGATCGCGTTCACTTCGCTGTTGAGCCGCGTGACGATCGACGCCGCAAGCCCGCTCGGCGCCACCAGCGCCTGCCACAGCGAGGCCTCATAGCCGGCAAGACCGGATTCGGCGAGCGTCGGCACGTCCGGCAGCGCCGCATTGCGCTGCGCGCCGGTTACCGCGATGGCGCGAATCTTACCCTGGCGAATGAGCTGCAATGTCGGCGGAATGGTGCCGAACTGCATGTCGACCCGGCCCTCGATGACATCGAGAACCTCGAGCGAGGTGCCGCGATAGGCGACCGGCGTCAGCTCGATATTGGCGAGTTTGGCGAACAGCACGCCGGCGAGGTTGGCAAGCGTCGCCGGACCCGCGGAGGCAAAAGTGAGCGGTGACGATTTCGTCTTGGCGAGCGCGATCAGCTCGGCAACGCTGTGGGCCGGCAGTCCGGGATAGAGCCCAAGCGCAAACGGCGATTCGCCGATCATCGCGATCGGCGAGAAATCCTTCGATGGATCGTAAGTCGGCTTGGCCATGATGCTCGGCGCGAGCGTGACGCTGGCATTGGCGAGGCCGAGCGTATAGCCGTCCGGAGTGGCATGGGCGACCGCTTCGTTGCCGATCGCGCCGCTCGCACCGGCGCGGTTCTCCACCACCAGCGTTTGGCCGAGCCGCTCGCCGAGCTTGTTGGCGACGATCCGCGCCACGGTGTCGGAACTGCTGCCGGCCGGGAATGGCACGATGAAATGAATGGGCCGGCTCGGCCAATTCGCATCCTGCGCGGTCGCGACGTTGCCAACGGCGGCAACAGCCAGCGCGGCGAACGCAATGCGCCACAATTTCGCTCCGAGCGTCTCAAGCAATGGCATCGGCTTCCTTCAGGCTCTCGAACAAAGCTGTACGCAGCAGGAACTTGCGCGCCAAATCGGGATCTTCTGCGGTGCGGCGCAACTCGTCGTGATTGCGCCGGCGCACCTGCGGATCGCGCTCGGCAAGCAGGCGCTTGTTGCGGATGGTCTGCGCCTGGGTATGCGCGACCGCGACGTGGCGGCGCTGCCGCTCGTAGCGGTCGAGCACGCTGTCGTCGGCTTCGTTCCGCGCGATGGCGATGAGCTTGTCGGCAAGGTTGATGGCGTCGTGGATGCCGCTGTTCATGCCCATGGCGCCGATCGGACTGTTCACATGTGCCGAGTCACCGGCCAGGATGGCGCGGCCGACGCGGAATTTCGACGCGACGCGTTGATGCACCACGTAGAGATTGCTGCCGACGATATCGAACGGCTTGCCGGTCGGCAGAAAGCTCTGCAGCCGCGCCTGCAGCGCCTCAGGCCGCGTCAATTCGGCCTCATCGGCCCGCGGATCGGTCGGGAAATGCACCCGCCAGCGGTCGGGCGGGCCCTTCCAGTGGAACAGGTTCGACCATTCGGTCGGATCGGAAATGTAGTTGCGCTCGGCATAGCCGTGCTTCCGAAAGTCGTAGGCGACCTCGATATTGAGCGTGCGGTCGTCGTAGGTGAAGCCCTCGAAGGCAATGCCGAGGTCCTTGCGGACGATGCTGCGCGCGCCCTCGCCGCTGACGAGGTAGCGGCCGGCGATCGTTTCCAGTTCGCCTGCGGCGTTGCGCACCCGCGCCCTCACGCCGTCGGCATCCTGCTCGAATGAGAGAAATTCCGTCGCCAGCCGCAGATCGATATTCGGATCGGCCTTGGCCATCTTGAGCGCCTCTTCGACGATCTTGATGCGCTCGCATTGCAGCACGTAGGGAAACCGCGTGTCGTTCCTGAGGTGGGCGTGATCGAACGCTGCGATCAGCCTGCCTTCGTGGCGATCCCAGTAGTGGAACACCGGCGCAATGATGCCGCGCGGCTCAAGTTTGCCGTAGAGCCCGACGCGGTCGAGCATTTCGAGGGTCGCCGGGTGGTTG
>Ga0335081_10007741_pt1 | contig 17188 bp, 18 predicted proteins | sample Lox_Sample_35_FD_206713 | JGI IMG/M metagenome (GOLD analysis project Ga0335081, IMG submission 206713) | Soil microbial communities from Loxahatchee National Wildlife Refuge, Florida, United States - Lox_Sample_3.5 | ecosystem: Environmental > Terrestrial > Soil > Wetlands | place: USA... | reverse complement strand
CCTCCGGTGGGCGCCTGCGCGGCGCGGCCTCCGGTGGGCGCCTGCGCGGCGAGGCCTCCGGTGGGCGCCTGCGCGGCGAGGCCTCCGGTGGGCGCCTGCGTGGCGCCCGGGCGTCCCTGCAGGGCGGATCCCTGGGAGCGAGCTGGCGGGGGGCGCGCCAGCTGGTGCGCGACAACCCCCTCACCCGCGGGCTGTCCCGCGTCGCGCTCGGGGGCGCCGTGCGCCACCCGAGGCGGGTGCTGTGGATCGGGCTGGCGCTGGCGGCGGCGGGGTGGGCGCTCGACACCCAGACGAGCGTGCAGACCGACATCACCAAGCTCGTCCCGCAGAACCTCGGCTCGCTGCAGGCCCTGCGGACGCTCGAGCGCACCAGCGGCGTGGGTGGGGAAATCGACCTGCTCGTGTCGGGCAAGAACGTCGCCCGGCCGGCGACGATCGAATGGATGAGCTCCTACGAGCGCAGCGTGCTCTCGCACTACGGCTTCAGCTCCTCGCACGGGTGCGGGCGCGCGCGGCTGTGCCCGGCGTTCTCGCTTCCGGATCTGTTCTCGGGCGCTCCCTCCGCGGGCACCCGGGCGGGCAAGCTCACCTCCGGGCAGGTCGAAGGTCTGTTGAAGGTGATCCCGCCGTACTTCTCCCAGGACGTGATCAGCCCCGACCGCCAAGAGGCTACGCTCGCCTTCGGGGTGCGCCTGATGAGCCTCACCCAGGAGCAGCACGTGATCGAAGCGATGCGCGGGCGCCTGCACCCGCCCGCCGGCGTGAGCGCGAGCCTGGTCGGCCTGCCCGTGCTTGCCTCCGGCTCGGGGGCGAAGGTCGCCGATCCCTGGCGGCGGCTGCTGACGCTGGTGGCGGGCCTGCTGGCCGTCGCGCTGGTCCTGCTGGTGGCGTTCCGCGGTGACCGCAGGCGCGTGCTGGTGCCGCTGGTCCCGGTCACGCTGGCCTCCGGATGGTCGGCGCTGATCCTGTTCGCGGTGAGGGTGCCGCTGAACCCGATGTCGGTCACGCTCGGGGTGCTCGTGGTGGCGCTGTCCACCGAGTTCAGCGTGCTGCTGTCCGAGCGCTACCGCCAGGAGCGCGGGGCTGGCCTCGCCAGCGTGCAGGCACTGCGGCGCAGCTACGAGCGCACCGGCGCCGCCGTGGCCGCCTCGGCGGTGACCGCGATCGCGGGCTTCGGGGTGCTGGCGGTGTCGGAAATCGAGATGCTCCGCCAGTTCGGCCTGGTCACGCTGATCGACCTCAGCGCATCGCTGCTGGGCGTGCTGGTCGCCCTGCCGGCGGCGCTGATGGTCGCCTACGGCAGCCCGGAGCACGGCCGCCTGCGCCGCCCCGCACGGGGGAGGGGGCTGCTGGCGCGCGTCGGGGCCGGCACCGGCCCGGGAGGGGGAGGGGCGGGATCCGGGCATGAGCCCGCGTGAGCGGCTGATCGCGCGCGCGCGCCGAGCGACCTCCGGCGAGGCCGGGGACCCCGAGCAAGGGGCCCGATCGGGGCGCGGGCCGTTGGACGAGGAGTCCGAGCGGCACACCAGGCGGGCTCGCAACGGGCGCCTGATCGGGATCATCACCGTCGTCGCGCTGGTTGCGCTGATCGCCGCCGCGCTGCTGAAAAACCCCGGCGGGCTGACCGGCGTGGACCCCGGCAGGAAGATCCCGCCCTTCGCCGTGCCGCTCGCCAGCGGCTCGTTGGTCGGCGACGCTAACGTCGCCACACACGCCCACGAAGGCGCGTCGGGCGACGTGCCGGCCTGCAGCGTCCGCGGCAGCCAGGTCCTCAACGTGTGCGAGCTGGCCGAACGCGGCCCGGTGGTGCTGGCCCTGTTCGTCGACGGGGGCTCGTGCCCGAGCGTGCTGGACGAGATGCAGGCGCTGCAGGCCTCCTTCCCCGGGGTCCAGTTCGCCGCCGTGGCGATCAAGGGCAGCCGCCCGAGCCTGCGCACCCTGATCGCCAGGCGCGGCCTGACCTTCCCGGTGGGGATCGACGCGGACGGCGCCCTCGCGTCGCTCTACAAAGTCCTCAGCTGCCCGCAGGTCGACTTCGCCTACCCGGGGGGGAGGGTGCAGAGCCGGGCACTGCTCGCGACCCCGACGCTCGCGTCGCTGCGCGCGCGGGTCGCCGCCCTGGTGGCCGCCTCGCGCGAGCGCGGCTGGCACGGAGGATCCGCATGAGCAGCGCCGCCGCTCCCACCGTCGGCTGGCGCGCCCCCGAGGTCGTCGAGGAGCTGCCCTCGCTGAGGCTGCTCGTGGCCGAGGTCGAGGTCGCGCGTGGGGGCTCGCTCACAGGGGTCTCCCCACCGGACATCCAGCAGCGCCTGCGGGAACGCTCGAGCCGCTTCCGGGGGGCCCGCGCGGTGAGCATCCGCCGCGAGCCGGTGCCCGCCGCATACCGGGTGTTCTTCCGTCACATCGGCCTCGACCCCGACGTCGTGCGGACCCCGATCGAGACGGCGGTGCTCGAGCGGATGATCCGCGGCGGCTTCCCGACCGGGGGTCTGCTGGCGGACGTGCTGCTGATCGCCCTCACCGACACCGGGGTGCCCGTGTGGGCGCTGGCCACAGAGACGCTCGACGGGCCTCCGGGGATCCGCGCGAGCGTGGAGGGGGAACCGCTCGGAGCCGGCCGCAACGCGCAGCTGCTGCCGGAGGGGCGCCTGGTCGTGGCCGACAGCCGGCACGCGCTCGCGATCCTGTTCGATGAGCCCGCGCCCGCCCATGCCCCGCGGGCCTCGACCCGCGCGGTGACCCTGTTCGCGGTGCAGGTGGCGGGCGTGCCGACGTTGTTCGCCGAAGAGGCGCTGTGGACCGCCGCGAGTGCGCTGGAAGCCCCCTGAAAGCCGCACGAGAAGCGCGATCGGGCCGCCCGGGAAGCGCGCGCTCGGGGCGCCGGGAAACGGTCATCGGCTGCCGTGAGCGCTGGTAGACTCCGGTTCCTCTCGCGGCGTGCTTTTTCGGAGAAGGAGAGCGAAGTGGCGCAGCTCGTGCAGCAGCATCCGGTGCTCGGTGGGCCTTTCGAGGCTTCCTCCGAGCGAGCCGCCCGAGCCGCGCTGAAGGCGCAGATCTCGCGCCTCGAGCACGAGCTGTCCGGCATCGTCGCCGGGCGCTTTCCGTACATCCCGGCGCCTCGCGCCGCTCGTCCGGGGTCGGCCCCGCGGGCCCCCCGCCTGCCCGACCTCGGCGAGCTCGAGCGCGAACGCGACCACCTCGCCGGGCGCCTCCAGGAGCTGCGCCGGGCGGCGGCGGCGCGCACCGAGCACGAGCGGCGCGCCCGCGTGCAGCTCGAGCGGATGCGCCTGGAACCGGGTCGCTACAAGTTCGTGCGCCTACCCGTCCGCGATCTCGGCCAGGGCGGCTGCGGGGTCTGGCAGGTCAGACCCCGCCTCGGCCTGATCGGGATGCTCGCCGGCTGGTGGCAGCTCAAGCTCTCGTCGGGCTGTCCATTAGCCAGGGGGTCGCGCTCCACGCGCGGCCCCGCTCTCCCGACTCGAGCAGCTCCGCCAGGCGCCGGCTCTGACGCTCCGTGAGGGAGCCAACTGTCTTGTTCTCCGAGAGGGGTATCTGGGCCAGGAATTTGCGGCAGCGGGTCTGACCCCACCGGCGCTGGCTCATCAGCAAATCGGAGATCGCCATGCTGCGGGCCTCCCAAGGGCAATCGAGAATCACCTCCGCAACGTCGACCTCGCCGTCTGCAATGCGGCGCTTGAGCTCGGCCCGCGCGAGGCGGACCTGGTTGGCGCGTTCGAGCGCACGCATGTGCTGAGGGCCGGCAGGGGGGACCGTTGCTGTCGCGTTCATGGGCATTACTCCCCGTCACCTCCGCTGGATCATCGCGAGGCGACTTGCTTGCTGGATTTTCTGGACGGTCGCGCCCGCGACGGCACGCGAGCAATGCCCGCGCGGGGGCGCGGTACTCCGTTCGCGTCTCTCCGCCTCCGGGACCTTGGCGGAGATTCAGTGGCCGTGCAGAGCGCATCGGCAAGCTATGCCAGCAGTCGCCCCCGGTCAACACGAGGGGGGGCCGTTCAGTCGCTAGAAGCGCTCTTTTTCGTAGGGCAAAGGATTTGTGAAGAAATGGACAAGTTCGCCGGCCCGGCTCACGCCGTGCGCGCCGACGGCAGCGGCCCGTGCTCGGCCTCGAAATCGCGCTTGACGCGCTCGAAGATGCCCAGCGCACGGTCGAGGGTCGCCTCGTCGTGGGTGGCCATCACGCTCGTGCGCAGCAGCGCGCCGCCGGGCGGAACGGCCGGATGCAGGGCCGTGTTGACGAACACCCCCTCGTCGTAGAGGGCCCGCCACAGCAGCGCCGCCTTCCAGTCGTCGCCCACCAGCACCGAGATGATCGGGGTCACGATGCGGGCCGGCCCGGCGCCGTCCGAACGGACGCCCGGGGCGTGCTCCTGGACCTGCCCGCCGGCCGGCAGCTCCTGCTCGGGGGACACCGCGAAGCCCAGCTGAGCGAGCCCTTCGTGCAGGCGCCAGGCGTTGTCCAGCACCCGCGCCAGCAGCCGCGAGCCGTCCTCGCTGCGCAGCACGCGCAGCGCCGCCAGCGCGGCGCCGACCGCCGCCGGCACGGCCGAGGCGGTGAACAGGAAGGCCCGCGAGGAGAAGCGCAGGTAGTCGATCACCTCGTGGGGGCCCACGACGAAGCCCCCGCAGGAGGCCAGCGACTTCGAGAACGTGCCGATCCGCACGTCGACGCGGTCGGTCACGCCGAGCAGCTCCGCGGCGCCGGCCCCGCGGGCGCCGAGGACGCCGGCGCCGTGGGCCTCGTCCACCATCAGGCGGGCGCCGTAGCGCCCGCACAGCTCGGCGATCTGCACCAGCGGCGCGATGTCCCCCTCCATCGAGAACACGCCGTCGACGACGACCAGCACGCCGCCGCCGTCCCCCGTCGCACGGTCGAGCTGCTTCTCGAGCTTGTCCAGCCGGTTGTGGCGGAAGGCCCGCAGCTTGGCACGCGAGAGCAGGCAGCCGTCGAGGATCGACGCGTGGTCGCCGGAGTCGACCACGACCGTGTCGCCGGGCCCCAGCAGCGTGCCGAGCGTGCCGACGTTGGCCTGGTGGCCCGTGCTGAACACGAGCGCCTCATCGGCGTCCATCCAGTCGGCGATCTCGCGCTCGAGCTCGATGTGCAAGGCGATCGTGCCGTTGAGCAGGCGCGAGCCGGTCAGGCCCGTGCCGTAACGGTGCAGCGCGTCCTCGGCCGCCTTCATCACCCGCTCGTCGCCGGTCAGGCCGAGGTAGTTGTTGGAGCCCAGCATGATCCGCGGGGCCCCCTCCATCTCGACCACCGGCATCGCCGGCGAGTCGAGCAGGTGGAAGTAGGGCAGCACGTCCGCCTCGCGGGCCGCCGCGAGCACCTCGCTGCGCTCGTGGTCGCGGGTCTTGGCGAAGACGTCGATGTGAGTGCGCATGTACGCTGCCTGCCCTGTGGCGGTGGAAATCAGGGCGGTTTCGGGCGGTCGCGATCTGAAATCCTTCGTCGAGCTGCCCTTCCGGGTGCATGCTAACCACCCGCAGTGGGTGCCCCCCCTCAGGGTCGAGCGCCGGATGTTCCTGAACCGGCGGATGAACCCCTTCTTCAGCCACGGCGAGGCCGAGTACTTCCTCGCCCGGCGCGACGGCGAGGTGGTGGGGCGCGCCAGCGCGCAGATCAACCACGCCTTCAACGAGACCCACGACACGAAGTGGGGCTGGTTCGGGTTCTTCGAGCTGTTCGACGACCAGGAGGTGGCGGACGCGCTGCTGGACGCCGCCGCGGAATGGCTGCGCGACCGCGGGATGGAGCGGATGGTCGGGCCCGCCGACTTCTCGATGAACGACGAGAGCGGGATCCTGATCGAGGGCTACGAGCTGCGCCCCATGCTGCGCCAGCCGTGGCACCCGCCCTACTACCAGCGCCTGGCCGAGGCCGCCGGGTTGGGGAAGGCGATGGACCTGCTGATGTGGAACCTCGAGGTCAGCGACCTCTCGCGCGTGAACCCCGCGATCGTGGGACTCGCCGATCGGCTCCACGCCGACCACGGGATCACCGTGCGCCCCATGCGGCGCCTGCACATGCGCAGCGAGCTCGACCGCTTCGCGGAGGTCTACAACTCGGCGTGGTCGGAGAACTGGGACTTCGTCCCCTACTCCAAGAAGGACCTCGACTCGATGGCGCTCGAGTTTCAGCTCGTGTTCGACAAGCACTGGGCGTTCGTCGCCGAACGCGACGACACAGGCGAGGTCGTGGCGATGGCGTTCACGTTCCCCGACCTCAACCAGGTGCTGGCCAGGATGCACGGCCGCCTGCTGCCGTTCGGGTGGTGGCAGTTCGTGCGCAAGGGCAGCATCATGGATCGCGTGCGCGTGGGCTTCCTCGGGGTCAAGCCCGAGTACCAGCACACCGGGGTGGCGGCGAAGCTGTACCTGGAACACTTCAAGGCCGCCTCCGAACGTCGCCAGACGGGTGGTGAGATGGGCTGGATCCTCGAGACCAACACGGCCATGAACCGCGGCATGGAAGGCATGGGCGGGCGCGTCGTCAAGCGCTACCGCGTCTACGAGCGCCTGCTGGCGTAGGAGGGCCCCGGCGCGGAGTCTAGACTTCGCCCCGGTGAGCGAGGAGCACACACTGGCCGGCGAGCAGCACACCCCGCCCGAGGAGCGCCCTGTCACGGGCGATGGCCAGTGGGTGGACGCGGTCCCGGTGCTCGGCGAGGAGCTCGCCTCCGCCCACACCGAGACATCGACGGCGCTGCTGCGCCGCTACGGGGCGGCCACGCCGGCGGTCCAGGCAGTGGCCGCGGCGGCCGGCGGGTTCGTTGCCGGGGCGGCCGTGTTCGGGCTCGTCCAGCGGCGCCATCGGCGCTCCGCGACGCTCGCCCGGGCCCAGCGCGGGCGGCGGCTGGGCCGGCGCGGCGACTCCGGCGGTGGGGTCACGGAGCTCGTGCAGATCGTGGGCACCCGCTCGCTGCTCGTCGACGTCCACCTGCTCGGCGGGCAGGGCGGCGCGCGCTAGCCCGCACGGCCCCGGCTCGACCGGCGCGGGCTCGACCGGCGCGGGCTCGACCGGCGCGGGCTCGACCGGCGCGCTGTTCGAGCTGCAGGCCGACCTCGTTCCGGCCGGGCCCTTCCGGCTGCCCCGGCGCACGGGGATGGACGGCATGCTGCGCCGACGCGGGGGTGGGCTCGAGCGGCTGCTGCACGACGGCCCGGTCCCCGTGCGGGTGCGGGCCTGGCAGCCCTCGCCCGGCAGCGTTCGCCTCGCCGCCTGCTCGGGGAGCCGGGCGGCGGCCGAGTACGGGATCGCCCGCATGCGCTTCGCGCTCGGCCTCGACGACGACGTGCGCCCGTTCGTGCGTGCGTTCGCCCGTGACCGCCTGATCGGGCCCTCGCTGCGGCGCCGGCCCTGGCTGCGGGTGCCGCGTCGCCCGGAGCCGTTCGAGGCGCTCGCGTGGGCGATCTGCGAGCAGCTGATCGAGTACGAGCGGGCCGCGGCAATCCAGCGGCGCCTGCTGGCCCGGCTGGGGCGTCGCTGGCCGCACGGCGGGGAGGGCATGCTGCGCGACCTCCCGGAGCCGGGCGTGCTCGCGCGAACCTCCCCCGCCCTGCTGCAGTCGCTGGACCTTGGCGGCTCCCGCGCGCGGGCGCTCGTGCAGGCGGCCCGCGAGGTGGCGGCGGGGCGCATCCAGCTGGGCGGCACCGTCGAGGCCGAACACGAGCGCAGCTGGCGGCGCCTGCGGGCGATCCCCGGGGTCGGCCCGTGGACGGTGGAGATGCTCGCGCTCACCGGGCAGGGACGGCTCGACCAGGTGCCCGCCGGCGACCTCGGGCTGCGCAAGCTGGCGGGCAGGCTGCTGAGCGGCGGGGACCCGGGCGCGGTCGCAGAGGAACGCCACGTGCGCGAGCTGTTCGCCCCGTACGGCCCCTGGGCCGGCCTGGCGGCGGCCCACGTGATGGGTTAGGAGGCGGTCCTGCGGCTAGGAGGCGGCGGTGCGGCTCCGCTCCCGCTCCAGGAGCAGGGCGAGCGTGGGACACGCGCGGGCGGCGCGCCGGGCGTGCTCGAGCTCCTCGCCGTGGAGCGTGCGTTCGTCGACGATCGGGTAGCCCCACTCGTCGAGCGTGACCCGCTCCGGGAGCAGCTCGGCGCAGATCCCGTGGGCCTCGCAGGCGATCGGGTTGACGCGCACCCGCCGGCTCACGGCCGTCCCGTTGCCCTTCGTCCGGCCCGGTGCGGCAGTGGCAGCTCGCTCGCGGCGCGGCAGCGCTCGCAGGGACCGCCCCGGCTGTGATCCTCGAACTCCGGGGCGAACGCCCGCAGCGCGCTCGCGATCACCCGCACCGCCCCGTCGGGGTGCGCGCACGCGCCACGCCCCGCGGCCAGCGAGGAGAGCGTCCGCAGGCGCTGCGCGGAGGGTTGCTCGCGGGCCCCGGCGGCGACCGCCTCGACCGCCCCGGAGATCGCGTCGAGGCCGTGGACGCACGGGCCGCATTGGCGGGCGCTCTCGCCGGCCAGCCACCGCGCCAGGCGCGACGTCTCGGCCACCGGGCAGGTCTCGGCCGAGAGCAGCACCACGATGCCGGCCCCGAAGCTCGCCCCGGCGCCCGCGAGCTGCTCGCGTGACAGCATCAGCTCGTCGATGGCGGCGGCCGGCGCCCAGCTGCCGGCGTAGCCGCCGGTGAGCACGCCGCGCACGCCGGCCGTGGTGCCGCCGGCGGCATCGATCAGCGAGGTCAGCGACGCTCCGGCCTCGATCTCGTACACGCCCGGATAGGCGACCGGGCCGCTGAGGGTGAGCAGCGTCGACCCCGGGTGGGCCTCCGTTCCCAGCCTGCGAAACCAGCCTGCGCCATGGCGTGCTATCAGCGCCAGGTGGGCGAGCGTCTCGGCGTTGTTGACGAGCGTGGGTCGCCGGCGCAGGCCGCGTTCGAACGGGAGCGGCGGCGTGAACGTGGGGAGCGCCTCGCGGCCTTCGAGCCCGCTGATCAGGGCTGACTCCTGGCCGGCCACGTAGCCGCCCGCCACGCTCGCCAGCGTCAGGGCGACGCGTCCGTGCTCGCCGCCGTGGGAGCGTTCCTCGATCGCGGCGTATGCGCTCGCGGCGGACCCGCCCGCGTGCTCGCCGATCGCAACCACGGCTTCGTCGGCGCCGAGGGCTTCGGCGGCCAGGACGGCCCCGTCGAGCACGAGGTGGGGCGCGAGCTCCAGCATCGTGCGGTCCTTGGAGCTGGGCGGCTCGGCCTCGACGGCGTTGACGACCACCACGGGACGCCCGCGCGCGGCGGCGACCGAGCGCAGCTTGGTGCCGGCGGGAAAGCCTCCACCGCCGCAGCCGCGAAGACCGGAGGCCTCGACCTCCTCGATCAGGCGCCGCGACCTCGCCCGCGAGCGGGAGCGGCCTCCGCCGGCCACCGTGGGGAGCTCGCCGTGCACCGAGACGTGCTCGGAAAGCGTGAGGGCGCGCTCGCCGTGAACGCCGGCGAGCAGCCGCGGGAGCCCCGCCACGGTGTCGTCCGGCGCGGCTGCGTGCAGTTCGGCGGTGGGCGCGGAGGAGCTCATCTCGTTTCGCCCTTCGAGCTGTTCGTGGTGTGGCCCAGCAGCGAGCTGGGGGTGCCCGAGCGCCGCGCCCATTCCGAACCGAGCGGCCCGACCGGCAGCCAGGCGAGCAGGAAGATCGCGAACGCCGCGGTGGCGGCGAGGCCCACACGGCGGCCCATCGCGCCCGCCGGCCAGCCGCTCAGCACGCGGCTCAGCACGGCCGCCACGACCGCCAGTCCGCATATCACGCTGAGCACCAGCAGCCACCCGCTGTGCACGTCGCTGCCCGTGCCGAGACCGTGGACGAGCGCGAGCGGCCAGCTCGCGTAGGCGAGCCAGTGGACCGCGCGCCACCCCGCGTAGCCGATTCGCCCCCTCAACAGGCTCGTGAACACGACGGCCAGCATCAGGTCGAAGGCGACCGCGCCGAGACCCAGCCACAGCGGCCGGTAGGAGCCGGTGAAGGGGACTACAGCGTTCACCAGGGAGATCGAGACGAAGCTGTCGAGCACGGACGTGAGGATGTGCACGCCGAGGAACACGACCGCCAGCAACGACACGCTCCGGTGCAGCGAGTCGATCATGAAGCGGGGCCATCTCGCCGTGCTCAGCCGGCGCACGTCGGCGACGCCCAGCACCAGCGAGCCCGTCAGCAGCAGCAGCGAGACCGCGCCGGTGGCGCGGGTCAGATACCACAGCACGGAGGGCCCGGCGGCGGCGAGCGGGGCGCTCACCCCCGTCAGCGGGGCGGCGATCGCGGAGAGCGCGGCGCTCATCGCGGCCACCCCGCGACGCGCGTCACGGACCCGTCCGCGGCGACCATGCGGGCGGGCAGGCCGAGTTGCTCCAGCCACGGCTTGGCGGCCGCCGCGCGCACCATCGCCGCCGTGGCCGCGATGTTGGCATCCGCGCAGCTGCCCGCCGCGACGCTCACCGTCCGCCACGTCCCCCTGACGGGCTCGCCGGTGGCGGGGTCGATGATGTGGTGCATCGCGCGCCCTTCGTGGCGCCAGCGGCGGACCGCGGTGCTGGACGTGGCCAGCCCGCCCGAGCGGATCGTGACCGTCTGACCCGGCGCACGGAGATCGCTGCGGTGATCGTCGGTGACGCGGATCTCCCATCCGTCCGGGGGCGGCGCTCCGGCGGTGGCGACGTCGCCGCCGATCCCGACCAGCACGCCGCACGCGCACTCCTTCGCGGCGGCCGCTGCGGCCCGGTCGGCTGCCCACGCTTTCGCGCTCGCCCCGAGGTCCAGGGTCACGCCCGCGGGGAGCCGCACGGTGCCCGTCTGGGAGACGAGCTTGACCGCCCGCCAGCCGGGGCACGACCGCACTCGCACGCGCGGCGCGACGGGGGCGGGGGAGACGTCGCGGTCGTCCGCGGGGGAGCCGTCGCAGTCGTCCGCGGGGGAGCCCTCGCCGTACGCGGATGGGCGCTCGAGCAAATCGAAGTCGCGGTCGTAACCGGCGAGCACCAGCGCCCGCCCGATCGTGGGATCCACGTCGCCGTCGGTGAGGGCGGCACCTCGCAGGGCGAGGCTGAGCGCCTCGCGCAGCAACGGGCTGACGCGCGTCGCGCTGCCGGCACGGCGGTTGACCGCGACCAGCTCGGAGTCGGGGCGGAAGCGGCTGCAGGCGAGGTCGATCGCGTCGAGCTCGCGCCGGACGGCCGACTCGGCCCGCTCCAGTGCGGCCGGCTCGCGCACGCGCAGCGCCACGGTGGTGCCCAGCGCCTTCCAGCGCAGTCCGGCGGGCGCTCGCCGGAGCGTCGATTCGTCCGTCAGGAGCATCGTCATGAACCGCCCGACACGACCGCACCGGAGGATTCTTCCGAGCTGCTTCCGGAGCTATTCGACGATTCCGTCGACGAGCCCGATGACGTGGAGGATTCGCCGCTCGAGGAGTTGCCTTCGGTGGATTCGCTGCCCGACGAGCCGCTTTCCGTGGATTCGCCGGCCGAGGAGCTGCCGCTCGAGGCTTCGCTGCCCGACGATTCGCTGCTCGAAGAGCCTCCGGAGGCTCCGCTTCCTGAACCTTCGCTGCCCGAGTCTTCGCCGCTGGAGCTGGTCGAGGCTTCCGGGGACTGTTCCGGTTCGGACAGCCGGTCGGTTTCGGAGCTCGTGTGGGTCGAGCTGCGGTGCGTGCCCGAACTCGACGAGCTCGCCTTGCTCTTGCCCGGAAAGGCGTTGGCGGCCACGTCGGCGATCACTCCGGTGAGCACGACGCTGCCGGCGATCAGCCAGCGGTTGACGTGCTTGAGCCTTCGCAGGGCGGCGTCGCGGCGCGCGGGGTCGTTGTCGGGCCGTTTGCCGCCGGGGGCGTGCTTCTCAGCCATGAAGCGAGTGTGCGAACGCCCGTTAAGCGGACCCTAACTACAGCGTGAGAAGTCTCTCGGAATCTGCTGACAGGCGCGACGGGGCGCCTATCCTTCTCCGGAGGCATGCGAGCAACGGCGGAGTCCCGCGCCGACGCGGGGGCAGATTCGCGCCACCAGGGCGGGGGCGCGGCCGATTCGGCGAGCGTGCTGCTGGTCGAGGACGAGCCCGGGATCGTCGACTTCGTGCGTCGCGGACTCGAGGCTGAGGGGTTCCGCGTGGAGGCCGCTCGCGACGGCGTCGAGGGCCACCGCCTGGCGCTGAGCGGCCGGTTCGACGCCGTGGTGCTCGACCTGATGCTCCCCGGCAAGGGCGGCCTGGAGGTGCTCGAGGCGCTCCAGCGGGCCCGGCCGGCGATGCCGGTGATCGTGCTGACCGCGCTCGGCGAGACGGAGGATCGCGTCCACGGCCTGGAAGCCGGGGCCGTCGACTACCTGACCAAGCCGTTCTCGATGGCCGAGCTCGTCGCGCGGCTACGGGCGCAGCTGCGGGCGCTCGCGCACGCCTCCTCGTCCACGCTCGAGGTGGGGGACATCGAGATCGACCTGCTGACGCGGAAGGTGAGGCGCGGGGGAGCCGAGGTGGCGCTGTCGACGACCGAGTTCGAACTGCTCGTGTTCCTGTGCCGCCACGAGGGCGAGATCGTCACCCGCGAGCAGGTGCTCGCCAGCGTGTGGGGCTACCAGCACGATCCGGGGACGAACGTGGTGGACGTGTACGTCGGCTACCTGCGCCGCAAGCTCGGTCGTCCGGACGACCCCGCCCCGATCACGACGGTGCGCTCGGTGGGCTACCGCCTGGGCAGCTCCGGCTGAGGCCGCCGGCGATGCGCACGCTCGCCCGAAGGCTGGCACCACGAGGCCTGCGCTGGCGCCTGGCCGCCTCGTTCACGCTGGTGATGGTCCTTTGCCTCGGGGTCGCCTTCGTGGCGGTGTACCGGGGTACCGGCACCCAGGCCGGCCAGCAGATCGACCGCGAGCTGTCCGCCGACGCCGCGGAGCTCGCCCACAACCTGCACGCCGCCGACCCGCGGTCGTACGGCGAGCTCGCGGGTGCCGCGAAGGCCTACCTGCGCACCCAGCCCTTCAGCGCCAGCTCGAGGCTGCTGTTCGTCGTGGTCCCCGGGCAGCCGACCGTCTCCAACAGCCCCGAGCTGGTCACCCAACAGGCGCCCGATGACGGCGAGTCGGTCTCTGCCCAGCGCGCGGAGAACCGGTTGGCGCTGCGGCTCGTGCGCGCGCCCGAGCGCTACACGACGCTGTCCGCTCCCGACGCCGACGAGCTGCGTGTGCTGAAGATCCCGGTGCGGGTGGGGAGCGGCCTCACCGCGACGATCGGCGCCGGCGAGGCGCTGACGGGTGTCTCCCGGGCGCAGCACAGCGTCGCGCAGGCCTTCGTGCTGGCCGGGCTGCTGGCGCTGGCGGCGGCGCTGATCGCCTCCTTCTTCGTGGGGGCGAGGGTGTCCGCCCCGTTGCGCCGGATGGCGGGCGTGGCCGCGCGAGTGGACGCGGGCGACCTGCACCCCAGGATCGAGCACCGCGACGGCGAGGCGAGCGAGATCCGGGTCCTCACCGAGGCCTTCAACCACATGCTCGACCGCCTCACCGAGGCCTTCGCCGGGCAGCGTGCGTTCATCGCCGACGCCTCGCACGAGCTGCGCACGCCGCTGACGGTGATCCGCGGGCAGCTCGAAGTGCTGGCTTCCCAGGAGCACCCCCCGGTCCAGGAGGTGCGGCGCGTGGAGGCGCTCGTGCAGTCCGAGGTGGCGCGTGTGAGCCGGCTCGTGGACGACCTGCTGCTGCTCGCCCGCAGCGACCACGCCGAGCAGTTCCTGCGCCCGGAGCCGATCGAGCTCGCCGGTTACGTGCAGGAGCTGTGGGACGGGATGACGCTGCTCGCCGACAGGCGCTTCGAGCTCGGTTCGCTGCCGGAGGGGACGCTGACCGCCGACCGCGACCGCCTGGCCCAGGCGCTGCGCAACCTGATCGCCAACGCCATCAACCACACCGCGCCCGATCGGGGCCTGGTGAGGCTCGAGGTCCGCGCCGATGGCGATGCGCGCATCCGTTTCCTCGTGGACGACGACGGGCCGGGGATCCCGCCGGGGGAGCGGGAGCGGATCTTCGATCGCTTCCACCGCACCGACGCCGCCCGCGACCGGGCGTCCGGGGGCACCGGCCTGGGGCTGGCGATCGTGCGCGCGATCGCCGAGGCCCACGGGGGAGCCGTGTCGGCCGCGTCATCGCCCGCGGGGGGCGCGCGCCTGGAGCTGCTGCTGCCGGGCTTCCGGCCGGCCGCCGAGGAGGCCGGCGGGCCGCGCGGGACGCCCACCCGCGCCCCCCTCACTACGGCAGGATCACGGCCGCCCCGGTGAAGGCCCCCGCACGGAGGTCCTCGAGCGCGTCGCCGGCGCGCTCGAGCGGATACGTGGTCACGTGGGTGCGGATGCCCGCCTGGGGGGCGAGCGCGAGCATCTCCTGACCGTCGCGGCGCGTGAGGTTGGCGACCGAGCGCACCGCGCGCTCCTCCCACAGCAGGCTGTAGGGGAACGACGGGATGTCGCTCATGTGGATGCCGGCGCACACCACCGTGCCGCCGCGGGCCATCGCTTTCAGGGCCAGCGGCACGAGCCCGCCCACGGGGGCGAAGATGATCGCCGCGTCGAGGGGCTGCGGCGGAAGCTCCTCGGAGCCCCCGGCCCACACGGCGCCGAGCTGGAGGGCGAACGCCTGGGCGTCCGCGTCGCCGGACCGCGTGAAGGCGTACACCTCGCGTCCCTGCCAACCGGCGACCTGGGCGATGATGTGGGCCGAGGCGCCGAACCCGTACAGGCCCAGGCGGCGGGCCTCGCCGCACATCCGCAGCGCCCGGTAGCCGATCAGCCCCGCGCACAGAAGGGGGGCGAGCTGCTCGTCGGGGTGCTCCGCGGGGAGCTCGAAGCAGTAGCGGGCGTCGGCCACCGCGTACTCGGCGTAGCCCCCGTCGATGTCGCGGCCGGTGAACAGCGCCCGCTCGCAGAGGTTCTCGCGCCCGGACGTGCAGTACTCGCAGGTGCCGTCGGTCCACCCGAGCCACGGCACCCCGACGCGTCGTCCTTCCGGAGCCCCCGGCAGCACGACTTCCTCGCCGGCGGCCACCACGTCGGCGACGATCTGGTGACCGAGCACCCGTGGCGGGTTGGGGACGTCGACCTCGCCGTCGAGCAGGTGAAGATCGGTGCGGCACACCCCGCACGCCCTCACCTTCAGCAGCAGCTGGTCCGGCCCCGGGTCGGGCACGGGCAGCTCGCGCTCGCGCAGGGGCCGGCCGACCTCCTCGAAGACCATCGCCCGCATCGTGCCCCTGCCGTTCGCCTGGGCCATATCCTGCGCCAGTGAAGCACGATCTTCCGGCTCGCGGCGGCCACCGCGCCCCGCTGCATCGCTCGGCGTGAACGGCCTGCTCTACAGCCACCCCGCGTGCCTGGAACACGACCCCGGCGTGCTCTCGCCAGGCCATCCTGACACGCCCCAGCGGCTGGCCACGCTCGAACGGGCGCTGGCCGAGCACGGCTGGCTGGGCTGGGAGCGCCGCAGCGCGCCGGCGGCGAGCGAGGCGCAGCTCGAGCTCGTCCACTCCGCCGAGCACGTGCGGGGCGTCCGCGAGCTGTGCGCGCACGGGGGCGGGGCGATCGACCCGGACACGTTCGCGATGGAGGCCTCCTTCCGAGCCGCGACGCACGCCGCGGGAGCCTCGCTGGCGCTGGCCGGGGCGCTGCTCGCGGGGGAGGCGCAGGCCGGCTTCTGCGCCGTGCGCCCTGCCGGCCACCACGCCGAGCGCGCCCGCGCGATGGGCTTCTGCCTGTTCAACAACGTCGCCGTGGCGGCCGCCGGGGCGCTGGCCGAGCTGGATCTCAGCCGCGTGTTCGTGCTCGACTGGGACGTCCACCACGGCAACGGCACGGCGGAGATCTTCTACGCCCGCCGCGACGTGCTGTTCGCGAGCATCCACCAGTGGCCGCTGTATCCCGGCAGCGGACGCACGCAGGAACGCGGGTCCGGCGAGGGGGAGGGCTACACGCTCAACCTGCCGGTTCCGCCGGGCTCCGGGGAGGCGCTGTGGCTGGGCCTGCTCGACCGGGTCGTGCTCCCCGCTGCCGCCGCCTATGAGCCACAGCTGATCCTGATCTCTGCGGGGTTCGACGGGCACGAGCGCGATCCGCTGGCCAACTGCTGCCTGACGACGCGCTCGTTCGTCGAGATGACGGTGCGGGTGCGCGAGCTGGCGCGGACGCTCGGTGTCGGCGTCGGGATGGTGCTCGAGGGCGGCTACAACATCCCCGTGCTGGCGGAGTGCGTGCTCGCCACCCTGCCGGCCCTGACGGGCGACGAGCAGCCGGGAGTCGCCGCGGCGCTGGCGCCGCGCGAGGAGGAGCTCGTGGCGGGCGCGGTCGCGCAGGCCCGTAACTCCTGGCCCGTGTAGTCACGGGCCCGCGTTTGGGAGCGGCATCTGCTCTCAGGGTCCTCCAACAGAACCCTTTCGGCCGTCTGACGGTGCCCGTATGTCGCCTTGACACGTGAACGAGACGATGCCCGCATGTCAATTTCACTTGCAGTTGCACTGATCGTCGTACCGGACCTCGCGCTGATCGCGACGCTGGCGTACGTGATGTCGCGCGCGGCGCTTCTGAGCCCTCACCGAGCCACGAGCGCCGAGCGGCCCGTCGAGCTGGCCGCCCGTCAGCTGCGCCCGGCACCGCGCCGCCACAGCAGGACGTACCAGACGCCCACGCCGAGCAGGACGCACACCGGCAGCACCAGCGACAGGATCGAGCCGGCCAGGAAGTCGGAGGCGAGGATCAAGGCCGTGCGCTCCCTCTGAAGTGGTTGCCCGCGAGCCGCGACGGACCCGTCGCCGCCGCCAGCCGCTGTGCCGGCTCATCGCTCGAGGGCGCGAGCCAGCGGTGGATGTACACGAAGATGACGACCATGAAGGTGACCGACCCGGGCACCCACATGATGCCTGCCGCGATCTGCTGATCGGTGAGCGCGGAGATGCCCCCGGGCCGGATCGCCTCGTGGGCGTAGGACGAGTACAGCGGGTGCGGCGCGATCGCCAGCGCGATCGCCAGCACCCACGTGACGAGCATCGCGCCCGTCGCGTACAGCACCCGCTGGACCTCTCCCAGGCGCGTCCGCAGCGGGCGCGAGTCGATCACCTGCTTGAACACCAGCACCGCCGCGAACACGAACAGGATGTGCTCGAGCGCGTGCAGCGGCTGCGAGCGCAACGTCGCGTCGAACAGCGCCGGCACATGCCAG
>Ga0335081_10007740_pt1 | contig 17190 bp, 10 predicted proteins | sample Lox_Sample_35_FD_206713 | JGI IMG/M metagenome (GOLD analysis project Ga0335081, IMG submission 206713) | Soil microbial communities from Loxahatchee National Wildlife Refuge, Florida, United States - Lox_Sample_3.5 | ecosystem: Environmental > Terrestrial > Soil > Wetlands | place: USA... | reverse complement strand
AGTGATGCCCTGGTTGGGCAGCAGCACCGTGGTGTGCCGCGGAAGCGATGTGCCGAGCGATTGGCTCAGCGGGGCATATAGGGTTTCCAGCGCGTTGGCGAGGCGTTCCGCGTCAGCCGCGATCTCGGATTGTGAGCCCCTTATGCCGAAGGCGATCACTGTCGCACTGCGATATTAGAGCGAACGCAAGAAGTCCAGAATGGCCTGCTTGTCGGCGGCCGACAACGCGTTGAATTTCCGGATCACAGCCGTTGCCTCCGACAGCGGGTAGTCTTCGCCGAAGTGGTTGGAGCCCGGGCCGCGTCCGTCCGGATCGTCGTGGGCGTCCAGCGACGCGTGGGCGGTTATCGCCGCCAGCAGGTCGTTCGTCCGGCCGTCATGAAGGAAGAACAGCCGCTGACCGATACCCCACAGCGGCGTGCTCCGAAACATGTCGCCGCCTGCCAAACCCTGCGTGACGTTGTCGGCCAAACCGCTACCCATGTGATGGATGAGCAAGTCCGAATACAGATGCGCCTCAAGGTTCTGGAGCGCTTCCGTTTCGTGCCGAGGCCCCGTCATCATCACCGGCGTGTGACAGAGAAAACAACCGATTCCGGGATTGTTGACACCGGTGCCAAACAGTTGCTGACCTCGCGCGGCACTAGGCGAGAATGGCGCGGGCTGCGGCGGCGCCAATTGGCGCATGAAGATCGCGAACTCCAGCCAATCCGGCAAGATATGGAGCGGGTTGTTGAACGCCTGGTTCCTCACGTCGCTGAGGTCTGTGCGCGTGATGTCGTTCGGCTCATTGATCCCTTGATTGCAGGCAGGCGTTTCGTCCCGGGCCGTGGGGAACACATCATTGGTCACGCCCATTTCCACGTTGTAGGCCTCGCCGGCGAAGATCGCCAGCGATTTGTTCTGCGCTTTCCAACCGAAGCGAGTGATGGTGCCGTCGTTGCCGCTCCGATTCGGAATGCCGCCGATTCCCAGTGCAGCGCGCAGTGACGCAGTGGAGGCCGAGTTGTTCAGTATGGTCTGATCCTGGATCGCTTCGATCAGCCCGAGGCCAAACGTCTGCAGCGGGATACGGAACGACAGGTTACCGTTCCGGTACTGGGTTTCGAAATCGGTGGGGGGAAGCACCGCGGCCGTGCAGCCCGCAACGCCGATGTCCGAACGTCCCACGACTGTGAACAGGGCATGCACGCCGCCGTCCGGCGTTCCGTCGGCTTGCTGAACCAGTCGATGCGGCGTTCTGATTTTGGATGGGGAGTATCAGCAACCCTCATCTGGATCGCTTCCTCGGAAGTTTCACCTTTTTGGGCGCAACCCCGTCAAACCTGAACAACTCCATCACCGGAATCTGCAACCGTTCAGCAATCCATAGCGGTCTTGAACGAAGTCGGCGTGACGCTTCAGGCGCTTGTAAACCGTCTCTTCCGACTGCCCAACGTATTTAAGGTTCACGGCGTCGTTGATGGTCTGCCCGAGAAGATACACACCACGGATTTGCTGATCCTCCTCGTTTGGAAACGCCTGATCGACGTTCCCTGGAGTGAGCGGGGTCCAGGCTGCGGCGTCAAACCGGGCGACGATCCGCTCGATCAGCGCCTCTCGCATCGGAAAGACGAATTCTTGATAGGACACAGTTGAAATGCGATCTTATCAAATTTCCAAACGGAGATGGAGATGCGAAATTGCTAAGATGATCTCATCAATCAGATGTGGCCTGCGATCCGGGCGCAAAAGGTGAAGGGAAGGGGAGCGACCAAAGGCACGCTCCCACTCCGGGCGACTTAGTGAAGTAACCGTTGTACTTCATGCATGATGATTTCGATAGCCGTAATCAACAAAGAGACTACGGCTGTTAGCGAGACAACAAAACGAGCGACCCTCTCGAACGTCGAACCAAATTTCATCTTAATGTTCCTTAAGTGAGAATTTGGTCTCTGATTCCCGAACAAAACACAACTCCGCTAAGCTAAAGCGACAACCCTACGAACTTGAGCCTCCCTACAGGCTTGCGAGTCCAGTGACTGGAGTTGTGGGTTTCATGTTGTAGTTCTTGGTTTTTGATGTTTTGTTCGGATTTTTGAGATTTTGAGGGATTGGTTTTAGGTAGGTTGGTTTTTAAGGTTGGTTTTTAAGGTTGGTTTTTAAGGTTGGTTTTTTGAGGTTAGTTTTAAGGTTTGGTTTTAAGGTTTGGTTGTAAGTTTGGTTTTTGGTTTTGTGTTTTGTTAGTTTAAGTTTGAAGGATGTGTGTTGTTGTTTTTTTTAGTTTTGTCGGCGACCGCAAGAGGTCGGGGTAATTCTGCAAGTCCGAAGTTCAACCTAACTCGGACTAGCTCAGCCTGTCAAAGAACCAAAAACCATCATTATTGTACCATAGTCACGTCGCCTGTGTATTGATTTTCGCAGGACGAGGCCGGGCGGCAGCGCATCCCGGAAAGTGGCTTGGGTGCCGTCAGGAAGCCGATTACCCGGAAATTTCGACGGAGTTGACGCTGGTGTCCACTACCGTTGCGGTCGTTCAGACATGACCACCGTCCAGCCGTCTGCCTTGATGGTCTCAATCACGTCGGGGTATGTCAGAACGGTTCGCTCCTCGGCGTTGGATCGTCGTTCCGACTTTTGGCGGGGAAGTTGTGGCGGCGTCGTGTTTGAGTTTCGGCTCCTCTGGAGACTAGCTGACATCCGATCACACCTGCCCCTTTGGGTCAGGAACGCTTGGCAGATCAGATGGTGAATTGCGGACTCGGGCCGTGTGCCGCCGCCGCATTCTAAGGAGGATTACAAGCGGTGCGCCCCGAAGGTGGAGCCTGGACTTAAGATGAAGATGATCTCCGTTTCATTGGTGATTCCATCTTGGATGCGGTCGCAAGGAAGATGGAAACGGCAGGGAGATGTTTTCGGTAAACTATTGATAATAAAAGTGGTGCGCCCGGACAGATTCGAACTGCCGACCTACTGGTTCGTAGCCAGTCGCTCTATCCAACTGAGCTACGGGCGCATCATTTGCCATAATACCATGCCATCCAAAGCGACACAAAACGGAGATGCTATTCGTCCCGAGATCGCAGCCAGATAAGAAGCCCGATCTTCGGATACGTACACCGACAGGACATGCCATCTGGCAGGATTGCGAAAATGCTATCGTCAGGAGTCGGCAAGAACGGCGTGCCAGCGTAAACGAATTGAGCGCACGATTCCCTAAACGGGTATAGCACCGCAATGTCGGATTGCCGAATTCCCGACCCGTTTTGGGGAATTCCCATATGCTCATGTGGATATGACCCATCGGGTATTTTGCATTTGGGGGCGATCCGATGGGATGCGATGGCGAAAACCGACCAAAAAACCTCAAAAATACGAGACGAGTATTCGTAGCCAGACGCTCTATCCAACTGAGCTACGGGCGCTTTGCAGGTTGACTCTCCCACTGTATCCGAAGCCCTGCCTGTCGCGCAACCGGAGAAAAACTCTCCACTCGACGATCCCCGGCACTGCTCTCCGGCCTACCGGCGCGCTCCCGTCACCCCGTCCAGGAATCCCGCCGCCACCTCCCCCGCCGGGCGGTGCTCGCCATCCACCGCATGATTCAGCCCGCGCATCACGGCGTCGGTCAGCTTGCCCGAAAGCTCCTCCAGCGCGCCGCGTAAGCCGGGGAACTGCGCCAGTGTCTCTTCCCGCGCCACCACCGCGCATTCGTACGGCGGAAAATAATGCCGGTCGTCCTCCAGAACCTTCACGTCGAGCACCGCGGCCAGCCCGTCCGTCGAATTGGCGGCGATCATGTCGACCTTGCGGCTCTCCAGCGCGGAGTACAGCAGCCCCAGATCCATGGTTACCGGATCGGCCGAGGTCTTGAGCTCGTACGCTTTCAGCAGGCCGTCAAGACCATCCGGGCGCTGCTGGAATTCATAGCCGATCCCCAGCCGCCACGCTGCGCTGTGAGCCGCGTCGGAAAGCGTGGCCAGTTTGCCGGCGCGAGCGGTTTCGCCCCGCACCATCATGGCAAAGGTGTTGTTGAAACCCAGCGGGGGTAGCCAGTCCAGCCTCCATTGCCGCCGGTACGCCGTGCGCACGGCGTCCAGAACCGCGGCGCGATCGGTTCCGGCAGGCCGCTTCAGTACCGCCGTCAGCGCAGTGCCGGTGTACTCCGGATACAGGTCGATGGAGCCGTTCACCAGTGCTTCGTGGGCCAGCAGCGTCCCGCCCAGGTTGATTTTGCGCTCCACGGGGATCCCTAACCGCCGCTCAATCTGACGCGCGAGTATCTCGCCCAGAATCACCTGCTCGGTGAAATTCTTCGAACCAACCACGATCCGCCGCGGACCGCCGCACCCTGCTAAGAGCAGCGCGCTCAGGCAGGCGACAACCTTCGCTCGATCCATTCCAGCCCCTCGTCCGCCAGCAGCGCCATGGCCGCCGCCGGTACCGCGCCCGCCAGCACGGTCGGTGTGTCCACCATGGCGATGCCGCGGAAAATGAACACACCCAACCCTCCGCCGCCGATGGCCGCCGCAATGGTCGCCGTGCCGATCGTGGCTACCGTGGCGATGCGCAATCCCGCCACAATGGAAGGCGCCGCCAGCGGCATCTCCACCTGCCACAAAATCTGTCGTTCCGTCATCCCCATCGCTACCGCCGATTCGCGCACCGCTGGATCCACCCCCAGGATCCCCAGCAGCGTGTTGCGCAGTATTGGCAGCAAGGCATACAGGCTGAGCGCCACAATCGCCGTGCGCTCGCCGATGCCGCCAATCAGTGGCAGGGGCAACAAGAAGCCGAACAGAGCCAGGCTCGGCACCGTCTGCGCCACATTGGCGAAGCCCAGCGCCCACCGCCGCACGCCCGCCCGCCGCGCCAGCAGAACCGCGCCGGGCAACGCCAGAGCCACCGCGATCGCGATGGTCACCACGACCAACTCCACGTGCTGCACCGATAGCGAAAGAATCTCAAATGCGAGGCGACTGTTCATCCTGCCTCCAGGTCTCTTCCAGGCTGGCGAGAAACGCCCTCGCCTCCGCCGTGCCCGCCGCCAGAAACTCCGCGGGCTTCAGAATCAGATCCAGCCCGCCGTCTCTCATCAGCGCGATACGCGAAGCCAGCATCAGCGCCTCGCGCACGTCATGCGTCACAAACAGCGCCGTCTTGCGCACCGCACGGCGCAGTTCCAGAAACTGTCTCTGCAGTTCGAACCGCGTGATGGGGTCCAGGGCGGCAAAAGGTTCGTCGAACAACAGCAGCGGCGGATCGGCTGCCAGCGCCCGTGCAATTCCCACGCGTTGCTTCTGCCCGCCTGACAGCTGACGCGGGTACCGTCCGCGGAACTCGCCCGGCTCCAACCCCACCGCGGCCAGCAGGAATTCCACGCGTTCCGCCACCCGGTCCGCGCTCCAGCCCTCCAGGCGCGGTACCAGCCCGACGTTGGCTTCCACCGTCCTGTGCGGAAAAAGCCCGGCGTCCTGGATGACGTACCCCATGCGCCGCCGCATGCGGATCGGGTCCCATTCCCCGGCAGCTTTTCCTTCGAACCAGATCTGCCCCGCGGATGGGCGCACCAGGCCGTTGACCGCCTTCAGAAGGGTGGTTTTCCCCGAACCGCTGCGCCCCAGCAGCACCACCGTTTCGCCCTCGGCGACCGCCAGGTCGACGTTCCGCAGCACCGCCCGCCCGCCGATCGCGTACGACACATTACGGAGTTCCAGGATCAAGCTTCCATACTACATGTCCGCACCGGTTTGGCAACGGCCCCGCCAGCGCGTATGATAGTAACTAAGGAAGGGAGTCTCCGGATCTCCTCACCTGCTACCATTTCTATAGGGGGCGCCGTCAAAGTCTAAGACTGCGGCGGGAAGATTCTTGCGTCCGCCGCCCGGCAAAAACATGAAACGCAACAAACTATTCGTCGCTGCTCTGGTCGTCGGAGCCGGGGCTCTCCTCGCCCCACTGTATGGTCCTGCCATTCTCGTCCGCGCGGCATCCCCGGGGGACGAACTCGACCGCAGTGTGAAAGCGGTGGCCTCGGCCTACGCGCTGGTGGAGCAGAATTTTGCCGATCCGATCAAGTCCGAGCAGGTGTTCTACCGCGGCGCCATACCCGGCATGCTGCATGCCCTCGATCCGCATTCCAATTTCATCGAGCCGGCGGAATGGAAGGAAATGATGCGCCGGCAAAAGGCGCAGTATTTCGGCGTCGGGATGCAGATCATCTCCGATGGCAACAGAGGGGTGGTCGTGATGGAGCCCTTCCCCGGCTCGCCCGCCTGGAACGCCGATTTGCGGCGCGGAGACGTGATCGTTGCCGTGGATGGCAAGGACACCACGGAGATGGATTCCGCCGCCGTTGCCGACATGTTGCGCGGCCCTCGCAACACCCAGGTTCGGGTCAGCGTGCGGCGCGAGGGCTCCACTGAGCCCTACACCGCCACCATCACACGCGGCGAGATTCAGACCAGCGTCGTGGATGTTTTTTGGCTCAAGCCGGGCGTTCTCTACCTGGGCGTAAGCACGTTCGAGGCCTCCAACATCGAGCGCGACGTCGAGGCGCAGATGAAGGCCATCGACGAATCGAAGGTGAATGCCCTCATCCTGGACCTGCGCGACAACGGGGGCGGCTTGGTCAACGAAGCTGTTGCCCTCGCCGGACGATTCCTGCGCAACGGGCAAACCGTGGTTTCACAGCATGGGCGCGTCGAGCAGGAGCAGGTCTACCGGGCAAAAGGCGTGGCGCTCGCGCAGAAATACCCCATCGTCAACCTGGTCGACCGGTTGTCCGCGTCGGCATCGGAGATCGTGTCTGGCGCCCTTCAGGACCACGATCGCGCTTGGGTCCTCGGCGAAACCACTTTCGGCAAGGGCCTGGTGCAGGAACAGGTCGCCGCGGGCGAGGGCGCGTTGCTGCTCACCATCGCGCACTACTATACTCCCAGCGGGCGTCTGATCCAGCGCGACTACTCCCACCTGTCGCTTTACGATTACTACTCCGCCCGGCCGAAGGGCGACGCGCCGGCCCCCACTGACGACGTGAAAGCCACCGACAGCGGCCGCAAGGTTTACGGCGGTGGAGGCATCACCCCCGACGAAAAATACCCGACTCCGAGGACGAACATCTTCCAGCGCCGGCTGGCTCCCATTCTGAATGCTCCGGATGCCTTCTACCACTTCGCCGATTCGTATTTCGGCACCCGGAAGCCGGTGTTGCCGGCCAACTGGCAACCCGATGACGACACGATCTCCCGCTTTAAGGACTTTCTGACATCCAAGGGCTACACGTTCACCGATGCCGAGTTCGCAGCCAACCGCGGTTGGATCACGGACCACATTCGGTTCGAAATGTATTTCCGGGCTTCCGACAGGAGAACAGCGAATCAGATCACGCGCCAGAACGACCCCGAGGTGCAGAAAGCCATCGATAGCATGCCGAAGGCCCAGTCTCTGCTGAGCGAATCAAACCGGGTCTACGCCATGAGGATGCCAGCGGCGAAATAGTTGTAGGGCAGGCTGGCAGCCTGCGGACCGATTGGCAACCGGTCCATGCGAGCGAAGCTCGCAGTTGCGCGGGCGCGTGTCGCCGGGGCTGCCGCCCTTTTAGGTGTACGGCAGCCCCGGAAAACAGCCCCCTAGAAAGTGAACCTCCCGCTGAACAACATCACCCGTCCCGAGGTGCCGCCCTGGAACGAACCGTAAATACTGGTCGGAGGCACCACCGTGCTGGTAATCGTTCCGCATGTAGCCGACGAAACACAGCCCGAGGGGTTGTTGAAGTTCGGGTGGTTGAACAGGTTAAAGGCGTTCATGCCGAGAGTCAGCGTGGCCCGCTCCTTGATCCTAAAGTCGCGCATGAGCTGCGCATCGATATTGAAGTACCCCGGACCATAGATCTGGTTCGGCGAGATATTGCCCCAATCGCTCTGGATGGGCTGGGTCGAGGGGACGAGACTGTTCCCCGCTGTGGCGTACGTCGCGAAGGATGTCACGTTATAGCAAGGCGTCGAAATGCTCTCCTTTCCGCAGTGCTGCGGAATGGGGCCCAACACGTCGGCAATGGGTGTGATCACGCCTCCGGCGGAGTTGACCTGCGACGGAATCCGGCTGTCGGTAATGGTGAAGGGCGAACCGGAGTACAGGTACAACTTGGCGCCCAGCGTCCAACCGCCTGCCAGGGAATTGACCAGTTTGCCTCCGAACTTATGCTGCTGCGTCCAAACGAAATCCCCCGCGACTTGGTGACGGGAGTCGAAGCCCAGGTTCCCATAGGCGTTATTGATGTTGAACGGATCGTAGTAGCCCAGGGTGCCGAGAGCATGGCTCCAGGTGTAGTGGAGCTGGCCCGTGAGCCCGTAACTGAACGTGTGACGAATCTGCACCGTGAGGCCGTTGTAGTCGCTTACCCCGTTGTTGTATGCCTGGGTGACGCTCAGAAAGCGCGGGTCGGCTGCGGCGGTGGGAAGGCCTCCGTATCCGCCGCCGTACCTGCTAACACCGCTCGCGCCGGTGTACATGTTAGCGTTCACGCTTTCCAGGATGTCGTAGCCGTGATTGCCGTCGTAGTTGACCGCCACAACGTTCCTGGCGTTCAACTGGTGCTCGATTCCGAAGCTCCATTCTGAGTACTTCGGCGCCCGATACGTGGTCGGGTAGGAAGTGAACGAGGGGAGGCCGAAGCTGATCGGTTTGAGGGCCGCCTGTATCTGCGACAGCGTGTACCCTTGGGCGAACCCGTTCTGGAACGTTGCATTGGAACCATAGGAGGCATTCGCGGAGCTGCCGGCATCTGTGGGCATCCCCACCGTCCCGAAGGTGACCGATGGTGAAAACCGGTTGGGCGGCTGGTTGGAGAAGGTCGCATCCGTGCTGGCCTGAAACACCGTGGAGAACACACCGATGCCGCCGCGGATCACGGTTTTGCCCTGCCCGAACGGCGACCACACCAGGCCAAACCGCGGCTGCGGGATGGCTGTCTCGACGTTGTAGTACGCGTTGTGATGGCCGACCGAAATCGAAGAATTGTAAGGAACCGTCGCTCCGGCTTTGAAGCTCGGATCGTTGAACGGCACGTTGAAATACACGAAGCAGTTCTCGATGCAAGAGGGGTTGCGGTCCTGCTCGATGCGCAGGCCGAACGTCAGTTTGAGGTTCCGTGAAACCGCCCACTCGTCGGAGCCGTAGAAGCCCAGACCCCAATTGCGGAAGTGAACCGCCGCGTACGGTGTAAACGATTGCGAGAAGCTCCCGCCGCAGCCTCCGTTGCAGTACGCCGGAGAGTTGATCTGTCCGGTGACGAAATCCTGGATATCGGCGAACGAATAGCTCCCCTTCACCGTACCGCTGGCGATGCTGGTGTAGGTGATCTTGTCGAGGCGGAGGCTGGTGCCGGCCTTGACGGTATGGCGGCCGTGCGTCCAGGAAAGATCGTCGATCAACTGGCCGTGACCGATGTTGCGCCCCGTCGGCAGGCCCGCGCCAACGCCGGCGAACCCGCCGCCCTTGGCGCCGCCCTCGCCGATGCTCAGGCTCTGCGGCATCAGCGCGGTGGTTTTGCTGAAATCGGCCACGCCAAAAATAGCCTGGTACCAGAAAGCCGAGAACACGAAATTGTTGACCAGGGATGGCGTCAGCACGTAGGTGTGGTTCAGCGAACCGGTATGCTGCGGCTGATCGCTCTGGGAGTTGAAGACCGGCGAAATGGGGCTGGCGCCGGTAGCTTGCAGACCGAAATCGTAGTTCCAGCGGAAGAAGATCTTCTGCTTATCGGTCAGGTTTTGATCGACCCGAACCGTCACCAGCCCCTCTTTGTTGAACTGGTTGTTAACGTAGCCGAACGCCAGCGCGCAGGGAGTGTCCACGCCAAAGGTCCCACCCGTTCCCGTGAGTGTTCCTCCAAATCCCCGCGTGCCGCAGCCCAACCCGTTTGGCGTTTTGTTGGGATCCTGAAGCGGGCCGGAACCGAAGGTGACCGGAACGGCGCGATTAATGCCCGGCGCCGCATTCACCAGGGCGAACATGTCCTTATATAAGGGCTGTGCCGCCGCTCCAGCATGCGCCAGGGCGTAGGTCTCGAGTTGCGGTGAAGGAACCGAGATGATGCCGCTGGAGGGCAGCACATAGCGAAACGCCTCATAGTTGGCGAACAGGAAGGTCTTGTTCTTGCGAATCGGGCCTCCCAGTGACGCGCCGAACCAGTGCGAGTCCGACCTGCCGCGCGGTGTGCCGCTGGAGTTGCTGAAGAAATCATTGGCGTTCAGGAACTGGCTGTTGTGGTTGTAGAACGCGTTTCCGTGGTACGAATTTGTGCCGGACTTGCCCACCAGGTTCACCTGGCCGCCGGCCATGCGTCCGTACTGCGAGCTGTAAGCGTTCACCACCACCGCGGCCTCGGCCACTTCATTCGCGCCCAGCAGATTGTTGCTCGACCCGGAGTTGTTCAGGTTGTTGTAGGGGTCCATTTCGTCGCTGCCATTCAGCGTGAACAGAACCGACGAGCCGGAAACGCCGTTCGCATTCATATTGCCGGAGCCGCCGTGCACGTTGACGCGGACGCCCGGCGTGGTCATGGCAAGGGTCGTGAGGTCGCCGCCCGCCATCGGCAGATCGACCACCTGCTTCGATTCGAATCCGGTGGCGAGGTTGGCGTTCTCGGTCTGAAGCACGGCAACATCGGCTCGCACTTCGATCGTTTCCTGCGTTCCCTGCACGCTCAATGTGATGTCGAGCTGTTGCTCCTGGCCCACCATCGCCGTGAATTTGGCGGTGTTGGATTTGAGCGCTGTGCTCGTAGCCGAAATGGTATACTCGCCCGGTTTGAGCAACGAGAATCGGTATTGGCCGGATTCGTTCGCTACAGCCGTACGGACGTCACCGTTCTCCACGCTCTTGAGCGTCACGACCGCTGACGGCACTACCGCTCCAGTTGGATCCTTCACCGCACCGGACACATCACCGGTCGTTAACGTCTGTCCCAAGGTTAGCGACGCCGTTAAAAGCAGCGCCGCGATAAGCACACTAACTCTCGTCAAACGCAGGTTCATATGCGTATCCCCTTCCTTGTATATGTTGTTGCAACCCAGCCCCCCAAAACGGAGCACGTCATTGGTTAAAGCGGTTAATCCTCGATTGGGACAGGTATACCAAAGGCCATCACGAAAGGCAAGGGCCAGAAAGCCATGCCAGGCTATGCTACCGGCTGCCATGAGGCTCAGCCTTGAGAACGGAGCCCTTGACCTCACTGCCGGGAACTACAATAATCGAGACTACGCGACCATCTGCTTAGACCACGAACGCGCGCCGAGCGAAATTACGATTGCGGTGGTCCCCCCATTCGTGGACGGTCGAAAGCGGTTTTGCAAAGGAGAAACCATGCAGCAAAAACCTGCCCGCCAGGGCCCGGTAATCCGAGTTTTCGTTCCTACCCTATTCGTCCTTTTCTTGGCTGTTTTGCTGGCGCCGGCTGCTTTCGGGCAGCAGACGAACGTGACTCGCTTCGACTTATTCACCGGGTACGCGTTTCTCGACAGCCCCCACATCAGCCTGTTCGAGAACGGGTTTCAGTTCCAGTTCGGAGTCCGGCCGCGCACCTGGTATTCCCTCGGCTTCGATTACAGCTATTCGAAAGGTGATCTGACCGTTACGCCCGACCTGCTGCCCGATTCCACGTACCAGCTCCTCGCAGCCCAGCTAAAGGGCGCGATCCTCGCCGGTATCATTCCCCCCACCTATACCCTGGCCGTCCCCGCCACTTCCCGCACCCACTCGTTCGCCGTCGGCCCTCAACTGGCCTATCGCCATTTCAAACACGTCACCCTGTTCCTGCGGCCTTCCATCGGCGCCATTCACGAATCCGCGACACCCAAGCCCAACCCCTCGGACCTTTTCGCCGTCGGCGTCGTGAAGAGCCTGGCGCCCGCCGGCGTGAAGACCGACTGGCAGGGTTTTTACGGCTTCGGTTACGGCTTCGACATCCTGTTCACCAACCACTTCGCCATCCGAACCCAGGGCGACCTGGTGTGGGACCACCTGTTCAACGATCTTCTTAAGGACGGCCGCTGGACCACCCGCTTCTCGGTAGGTCCCTGCTTCAACTTCGGCAAAAACATCGCGGCGAAGTAATCCGCATCAAGCCGCCCATGCGGCCTCAGAGCCGTAACCGCGGGTATCTAGCGAGTCGTTTTCTGTCGCTTTCTGGCAGACTACTTTCGCGCCGATCGTTCGCCATCAATACGGGCGCGCCTACAGCTTCACTCCGAAATTGGCTCCAACTTCCATCGCGTCGACCGCCACGGTCAAGTTCCTCCGCCACCTCCGTGCTCTCAGGTTTTGACTTTTTTGTGTGTTTTCTCCGCGCCTCCGCGCCTCCGCGCCTCCGCGGTGAATTATTCTGCGCTCCCTGTTTGGTTCCGGCTCCGCCGGGTCAGGGAGCGGTGGGGCTGCCCTACAGCGCGTATCGCCCGGCTTCGATCACGTGCCGCGCGATCTGCCGCCCGATCGCAATCGTATCGGCGGGCTCATGCTTGGCCAACCGGCGCACGATGGCCATCTGGGTCCTCAGCATGTCGCCTTCAGCCACGGCGGCGATCACCTTGCGCGCCGCGAGTTCCACCGTCTGACTGCCCTTCGCCGCGTAGTGCCGGGTCATCGCAATCGCCTGGCGCGCAGCCGCGTCGCCCCGCTCCGCGCGTAACTTCTCCGCGCGCAGCAGGCAGGACTCCATGGCGTAGACTTCGCTGAGGCAATCGGCCAGTGCGCCCATGATCTCCTGCTGGTCCGCCAGGGCCTGCATGTATCGCTGCGATGCGGCCCCCGCCGCAAACAGGGTCAGCTTCTTCGCGTTGGAGACCAGCCGGTGCTCCTCCGCCAGCGGCCCTTCGCGCTCCTCGGCGGCCGTTGGCCCGGACATCACTTCATCCATCAGTTGCTTGATGGCTCCCAGCAGCGGCAACTGGCCCGTCATGGCCCGCTTCATCAGCCAGCCCGTGATGATCAGCCGGTTGATTTCGTTGGTTCCCTCGAAGATGCGGTTGATGCGCGAATCGCGGTACGCCCTCTCAGCCGGATATTCCTCCACGTAGCCATAGCCGGCATAGATCTGCACCACGTGATCCACCACCATGTCGAGCATCTCCGATCCCCACACCTTCAGGATCGAGCACTCCACCGCGTACTCTTCGATGCGCTTCTGGATTTCCCGCGACGCACCCTCAACGGTCGTGTCCACATCGGCGAGAGCCGCGTCGATCATTCCGATCGTGCGGTAAGCGAGCGCCTCGCCGGCATAAACGCCCGTGGCGCACTCCGCCAGTTTCTCCTGGATCAGCCCGAACTCGCAAATGGATTTGCCGAAGGCCTTGCGCTCCTTGGCGTATTGAATGGCGTTCTGCAACCCGTTGCGGGCGCCACCTACGCACGCGGCTCCCAGCTTGAACCGGCCGATGTTCAGAATGTTGAACGCAATGTGGTGGCCTTTTCCCGGTTCGCCCAGCAGATTCTCGACTGGCACTTTGCAGTCCGCCAGGATCAGCGGGCAGGTGGATGAGCCTCGGATGCCCAGCTTGTGCTCCTCGGGCCCGATCGAAAAACCTGGTGTATCGCGGTCGATGATGAAGGCGGAGAACTTCTCGCCGTCGATCTTGGCGAACACCGTGAAGACATCGGCGAACCCGCTGTTGGTGATCCACATCTTCTCGCCGTTCAGGATGTAGTGTTTGCCGTCAGCCGACAGAACCGCGCGGGCGCGGCAATTCATGGCGTCGGACGCGGAGGATGATTCGGACAGCGCATAGGCGCCGATCCATTCACCGGTCGCCAGCTTGGGCAGATACTTCTCCTTCTGCGCGGCGGTGCCGTACCAGACGATAGGCAGCGTACCGATCCCCACGTGGGCGCTGAAGGCCACCGAGAAGCTGGCGAGCTGGCTCATAGAGTCGGCGATGATCGCCGAAGTCACCTTGTCCATCTCCATGCCGCCATACTGTTCGGGAATGTCGACGGCCGTCAGTCCCAGTTCGCCGGCCTTGCGCAGCAGACTGCGTGTGACGGCGAAGTTCTTGGCCTCGATCTCCGCGGCCACCGGCATCACTTCGTTGGTGGTGAACTCGACGGTGGTTTTGGCGGTCTGCCGGTGTTCGTCGGAGAAGTCCTCCGGCGTGAAAATATCTTGGGGTAGGCGTTCTTCGATCAGGAAGCTGCCGCCTTTGACCCGCTTTGCGATTGCCTGCGTATTGGTCGTTGCCATTGCTATGCCTCTCGTGCCGTTCCAACTTACTTTTACCAACCACCGCGTGGCCTCGGAGCCCGGACTCCGGATTTCAAAGGCTGGTGGAGGTCGGCTGCAATAGTTGGAACGGCACTAGTTCAAATTCTCGAAAATGCCCGCGGCGCCCATGCCGCCGCCCACACACATCGTCACCATGCCGTACCTGGCGTTCCGGCGCTTCATTTCCTGCAGCAGGGTTGCCGTCAGCTTGGCGCCCGTGCAGCCCAGCGGGTGCCCCAGCGCGATCGCGCCGCCGTTGACATTGACCTTCGCCGGATCGAGCCCCAAAAGCTTGATCACAGCCAGCGCTTGCACCGCAAAAGCCTCGTTGAGCTCGATCACCTCGATCTGTTCCAGCGTCAGGCCCGCCAGCTTGAGAGCCTTCGGCACCGCGTACACCGGCCCCACTCCCATCTCTTCCGGCAAACATCCCGCATACCCGTAGGCCACCAGCCGCGCCAGCGGCTGCAAGCCCAGCGCCTTCGCACGATCGGCAGCCATCACGATGCTCGCGGCCGCGCCGTCCGAAGTCTGCGACGAATTCCCCGCGGTCACCGTGCCCTTGGCGTGAAACGCCGGCTTGAGTTTCGCCAGGGCTTCGAATGAGGTGTCGGCGCGCGGGCCTTCATCCACCTTGAACTCGATCTCGGTCTTCTTCGCCTTGGATTTCCCGTCGGGTGTGGTAAACGTAACCGGGACCGGAACGATCTCGCACTGGAACTTTCCCGCCGATTGCGCCGCCAGCGCTTTCTGGTGGCTCGAGAGCGCGAACTGGTCGGCTTCCTCGCGGGCGATGTGATAGTGTCGCGCGAGGCGCTCGGCGGTGAGACCCATCGAGAGGTAGGAATCCGGGTACTGCTCCATCAACCAGGGATTGATCGAGATCTTGTTGCCGCCCATCGGAACGAACGACATGGACTCCGTCCCGCCGGCCACGATGACATCGGCTCCGCCGCCGCGGACGCGCTCCGTCGCCAGCGCGATCGATTGCAGCCCGGACGCGCAGAAGCGGTTGACAGTCATTGCCGCCGATTCGATCGGCAGGCCTGCCCGCAACGAGCAGGTCCGCGCCACGTTCATGCCCTGTTCGCCTTCCGGCATCGCGCAGCCGATGATCACGTCTTCCACTTCTCGCGGATCGAGGTTCGGCACGCGCGAAAGTGCGCCTTTGATCGCCGCCGCACCCATGTCGTCCGGCCGTGTGGCGCGCAAGGTGCCCTTCGGCGCCTTCCCGACCGCGGTACGTACCGAGCTGACGATTACTGCATCTCTCATCGATTTCTCCTTCCCTCCCGTCGCTCCCTTCCAATGTTGGCGACGGCTCCGCTTTAACCCGAAACAAGCCCCAACCTGCCACCCCGCCGGCCGCCACGGCCAAGTTGCTCCGCCACCTCTGTGCCCTCAGGTCTTTGCTGTTCTTTTCTTGTTCCTCTGCGTCTCCGCGTCAAGATTCCCGGGCGCCGCTTCGAAGCACCTCGCTCCGCCTAGTTCCTCAGCGGTTTCCCCGTCTTCAGCGTGTACGCAATCCGCTCCTGCGTCTTCTTTTCCCCACACAACGAAAGGAACGCTTCCCGCTCCAGGTCCAGCAGGTACTGCTCACTCACCGGCGTGCCGGGCGTGATCTTCCCGCCGCACAAAACATGGGCCACCCAGTTCGCTACCTTGACGTCGTGATCGCTGATGTACTCGCCCTCACGCATCATGCGCACACCCAGCTTGAACGTGGCCAGCACGTTCTCACCAGGGGCCGGAATGTCGGAGCGCGGCACGGGAGGCGCGTAACCGGCATCGGCGATGGTGCGCGCAAAGTGCTTCGCATCGGTCAGCAGCCGTTCGCGGTTCATGGTGATGCGGTCGCCTGGCGCGATCAGGCCCAGCCGCCGCGCCTCCATCGCGGACGTCGATACTTTGGCCATGGCGATTGTCTCGAAGTTCCGGCGCAGTGCCTCCATCAGCTCGACCGATTCGCCCCGCCCGCTCTCGCGAAACGCCGCCGCCGTGTCCACCGCGTGCAGCGTCATTTCCTTGCAGCCGCCGCCCGCGGGCAGAAGCCCTACGCCGGTCTCCACCAGGCCCAGATAAAGCTCGGCGTGTACCTGGCGCCGCACGGCCGCGAGCGTCATCTCCGCTCCGCCGCCGAAGCAGAACCCGAACGGCGCAACGACTACCGGCCGGGGACAGAACTTGATCGACGAGGTCATGCGTTGGAACGCGCGCACCGCCAGATCCACGTCATCCCATTCGCCCTCCTGAATGCTCAGGAGAAGTTGCATCAGGTTCGCGCCCACCGAGAACTGGTCGGCATCGCCGCTGATCACGAACGCTTCGAAATTGCGGACTGCGTCGCCCTCGGCGCGCAACGTCTCCGTCGCCAGCCGGACGATGTCCTCGCCGATCGCGTTCTTCTTCGAGTGCAACTCCAGGCAAGCCACGCCATCGCCCAGGTCAACCAGAGAAGCGCCGGGATTCTGCCGGACCACTCCGTTCGAAGCCCGGAAGTCGGCCACCCGCGCGACCCCCTCCGGTTTCACGAGTGGCTTGTAGGAGCCGGCAGCGAGGTCGAAGCATTCACACCCGTGATTGCGGTGCCAGGAATCGGCGCCCGCCGCGAGAAGTTGCGCCACGTTCGCACTCACCGGCTCGCCGGCCGTTTGCATGCGCGTCACAGTCTCGCTCACACCCGCGGCGTCCCAGAGCTGAAACGGCCCCATCTCCCAGTTGAACCCCGCCCGCATGGCGCGGTCGACACTGGCGGCGTCTTCCGCGATCTCCGGCAAACAATCCGCCGCGTAGTTCCATAACGCGGTCAGCAGCCGCCAGTGGAAACGCGCGGCCTTGTCCTTCCTAATGTCGCCCGAAAGTAATTGGCGCAGCCGGTCAGTCAGCTTCTCGGCGTTCTTCGCCACTTCCACCGAAGGCAGCTTGGGGCGGGAGGAGGGCTGGTATTCGAG
>Ga0335081_10007739_pt1 | contig 17190 bp, 11 predicted proteins | sample Lox_Sample_35_FD_206713 | JGI IMG/M metagenome (GOLD analysis project Ga0335081, IMG submission 206713) | Soil microbial communities from Loxahatchee National Wildlife Refuge, Florida, United States - Lox_Sample_3.5 | ecosystem: Environmental > Terrestrial > Soil > Wetlands | place: USA... | reverse complement strand
TTGCGGCCTTGGGCAGCGTCCTCGTGCTTGCGGCGTGCGGACACTCGGGTAACGGGGCCGCCGCTGGCGGCCCGGGCGGGGCCGGCGCCAATGCTGCACTGCACAGTCCCATCAAGCCCGCACAGAGCGGGGATCTCGACATGGTTGCGGCCGCCCCGACGGGTAAGTCCGACACCCTGCTGCAGGTGAAATTCGCGCTGCGCCAGCGCCCTGTGGTAGGTGCACCCGCTCGCATCGACCTGCAGATCACCCCGGGCACGGCCCTCGATCGCCTGCAGGCCAGTTTCAGCGTCGATGAGGGCCTCACGCTCAGCGAGGGAGGCACGCTCGCGGTCCATGAACATCCCGAGCCTGGCATTCCGATCTCACACACCCTCACGCTGGTTCCCAGCCACGAGGGCATCTATGCCGTTCGCGCCGCCGTACTCGCGGATGCGACCGACCTCTCGACCGTGCGCATCTTTTCCGTCCCGGTGATCGTGGGCGCGGGGAAAAGCGCCGAATAGCCTGCCGACTCAGTGACATAAGATCCGGAACCTAGAGACCCATCACGGGTAGGGGAAACCCTGCCTCTTATGATGGCGCGGCACGGGTGGCCCGTGCTCGGGACTTATGTCAAATCCTTTGACCGACACGACGGCCCACGAGGAGACGACGCCTCGGCTGGATGCCGGAGCGACGTTCGCCACGACGGTGGTCCGCGCCGATGCCGCACCCGATGCCCAGGGCCCTGAGAAGCTTCACCCGCGTCTGCAGACACAATTGAAGGAGCTGAGGCTTCGCAGTGGCCAGGCGAATCCCGATGTGCCGATGCTGCTGAAGCTCATCAGCAATCACTACGAGACCCAGGAAGACGAGCGCCGCGGCATCGTGCGCTCCATGCAGCTGATGGCGGACGAGGCCCGCGCGCTCGCGCGCCAGGTCGAGGAGCGCCAGAGCGAGTCCGCCCAGGTCATCCTCGATCACGTCAAAGAGACGGTCCTCACGGTCGATGAGAGCGGCATCATCCGCAGCTTCAACGCCCCCGGCGAGCGCGTGTTCGACTACAGCACCGACCAGATCATCGGCCAGCGACTGGACTTGCTGGTGCCGCAAATCGCCGATCGCGGCAGCGTGGCCCAGGGACTCGAGCGCCTGGCCGCCGCGGTCGGCGATACCAATCTCGATCTCGCGCCGCGCGAGATCTGGGGCCGGCGCCGCGGCGGGGAGGTCTTTCCCGCCGAGATCACGGTCAGCCGCGCCCAGCTGTCCCCGCGCGACCTCTACGTCGTGTGCCTGCGCGATATCAGCTCGCGGCGCGAGGCGGAGCTCGCGCTGCGCGAGAGCGAAGCGCGCTACCGCATGCTGGTCGATCACGCACCCGATGCGATCGTGGTGCTCGATGCCGACAGCGGCAGGTTCGTCGATGTCAATGCAAATGCGGAGCGGCTCTTTGGCCTCGATCGCGAGGCGCTGCTCACGCAGGGCCCGGTCTCGCTCAGTCCCGAAGTGCAACCTGACGGGACACGCTCGAGCGAGGCCGCGCTGCGCCTGATCGAGCGCGCGCTGGCCGGTGAGCCGCAGATCTTCGAGTGGCTGCATTGCGATGGCCAGAAGCGCCCGTTCATCTGCGAGGTGCGGCTGCTGCATCTGCCCTCGAACACAAAACGCCTGGTCCGGGGCAGCATCACCGATATCTCCGAGCGCAAACGCGCCGAGCGCGTCGCCAGCGCCGAGCGCGATGTGCTGCAGGGCCTCACCGCTCGCGTGCCGCTGCCCGAAGTGCTCGAGTCGATTACCCGGCTCCTCGAATCCGTCGGCGTTGCGAGCGCAGCCTCGATCAGTCTGCTCGGCACCGGCGGGGTGAACTTCAGTGCGGTCATCGCGCCGCGGCTGCCGGCGTCGTTGCGGGACGCGCTGGCGCGCGCGGTCATCGGTATCCGCAATGGCTCCTGCGCCGCCTCCGTCTACCTCGGCCGCCCGGTGCAGGTCGCCGACATCGGCAAGGATCCGTTCTGGCAACACCATCGTGCCGGTGCACTGGCCGCGGGTCTGCGCGCGGCCTGGTCGACGCCGATCAAGACCGCCAACGGCAAGATGATCGGCTCGCTCGGCGCCTATCGCACCGAGCCCGGACTACCCTCCGATAGCGAGTCTCGGGTCATGGACCGCGCCGCGCAGCTGGCCGGCATCGCGATCGAGCGCCTGCTGGCAGAGGAGGCGCTGCTGTCGAGCGAGGCCAAGTTCCGCGGCCTGTTCGAGAGCATCGCCGAAGGGGTCTACCAGAGCTCCTGCGACGGGCGCGTGCTCACCGCCAATCCCGCGTTTCTCGCGATTCTGGGCTATGCCGATCTGGATGAGCTGCGCGCGCTGCCCGGCGCGCAGGCGCTTTACTGGAACCCCGCCGACCGCGCGTTTTTCATGCGCCGCATCGAGGCCGAAGGCGAGATCCGCGGCGCCGAGTTCGCCATGCGCAGGCGCGACGGCTCGCAGGTCGTGGTGCTCGAGACCGCGCGCCCGATGCGCGACAGCGACGGGCGCATCACCGGCTACGAGGGCACGATCATCGACATCACGGCGCGCAAGCGCGCCGAGCAGGCCGTGTTCGCCGAGAAGGAGCGGGCCCAGGTCACGCTGCAGTCGATCGGCGATGCCGTCATCAGCACCTGCGCACGCGGCATGATCGAGTACATGAACCCGGTCGCCGAGAAGCTCACCGGCTGGCGCGCCGAGGAAGCCATCGGCCGCCCGGTGGGCGAGGTGCTGGTGCTCATCGATGAGGTGAGCCACGCGCCGATCGCCGATCCGGTGCGCCGGCTCCTCGAGCGCCACGCGAGCGGCTCGGCCGCGGATCACGCGATGCTGGTGACGCGCGGCGGCGATCAGGTCGCGATCCAGGAGTCCTCCGCGCCGATCCGCGATCGCACCGGTGTCGCCATCGGCGCCGTCATCGTGCTGCACGATGTGACCAAGGAGCGGCGCCTGAAGCGCGCGCTCTCCTACCAGGCGAGCCACGATGCGCTCACCGGCCTCATCAACCGCCGCGAGTTCGAGGGCCGGCTGCACGCCGCGGTGGCGGCGGCGCAGCGCGGCGAGAAGCACGGCGCGCTGCTGTATGTGGATCTGGATCAGTTCAAGGTGGTGAACGACACCTGCGGCCATCAGGCGGGGGATCGGCTGATGCGCGACATCACCGGGCTCCTGCAGACGCGCGTGCGCTCCTCCGACACCATCGCGCGCTTAGGCGGCGATGAGTTCGGGATCCTGCTCGATCACTGCACGCTCGAGCAGGCGGCGCAGATCGCCGATGGGGTGCGCCAGGCGATTCACAGCTACCGCTTCGTGTGGGATGCGAGCACCCTCTCGGTAGGCGCAAGCGTCGGTGTGGTGGAGATCGGACGCGAGACGCAGAGCGTCGCGAGCCTGATGAGCGCGGCCGATATCGCCTGCTACGCGGCGAAGGATGAGGGTCGCAACCGCGTGCACGTGAGCGATGCGCGCGGCGTGCTCTCGCGCCACAAGGAGATGCAGTGGGTCGCGCGGGTGACGCACGCGGCCGAGCAGGGTCAGCTCGAGCTCTTCTTCCAGCCGATCGTCGGCATCGGCAGTAGCGGCAGCCCCGCCTTCCACGAGCTCACGGTGCGGTTGCGCAACGGCTCCGAGCTCGTCAGCCCCACGGAATTCATTCCCGCGGCCGAGCGCTACAACGTGATGCCGCTCATCGATCGCTGGGTGGTCTTGCGAGCGACGCAGCTGCTGCGCGAGAAACTGGCCCGGAACGGCACCGCGCCGCTCCTGGCGGTCAATCTCTCCGGCACCTCGCTCAACGATCAGACGTTTCTGGACTTCGTCCTGGAGCACGCCGGCGATGCCATGATCGCCCGCAGCCTGTGCTTCGAGATCACCGAGACCGCGGCGGTGACCAATCTTGCAAACGCGCTGTACTTCATGCGCGAGCTGCAGGCGCGCGGCTGCAAGTTCTCGCTCGATGACTTCGGCACGGGCCTGTCGTCATTCATGTACCTGAAGACGCTGCCGGTCGATTACCTCAAGATCGACGGTGGCTTCGTCTCCAATGTCGCCACAAGTCCGGTCGATCGCAGCATGGTCGATGCGATCAGCAAGATCGGTCGCGCGCTCGGCATCAGCACCGTCGCGGAATGCGTGGAGACCAAAGAAGTGCTCGAGGAGTTGAAGCGCATCGGCGTCGACTACGTGCAGGGCTTCTACCTCGCCCGGCCGCGGCCGATCGCCGAGCTCGACACCTAGACCGCGCAGACGAACAGCTGCGCGGGCGGGAGGTTGCGTCCCTCGAAGCCGCGGCGCACGTCGCGGAAGCTGCGCTTGAGCGCCGGCAGCACCCTGGAGGTGAACTGATAGACCAGAAAGGCCCCCTCGGGAGCGAGCGCGGCGCGGCTCTTTGCCACGATGTCGCTTTGCAACAGCTTCGGCATGCTGCCCAGGGGTATTCCCGAGATGATGTAGCTGGCCTTCGCATGGCCCAGGCGCTGCAGCACGTAGGGCACCTCCGCGGCGGACTCCTGCAGCACGGTGAGCCGTGGATCCGGCAGGCTCCTGCGCAGGAAGGCGACGAATTCGCGATTGGTCTCGAGCGCGATCAGGCGCGCATCGGGGCGCATGCGCTTTAGGATCTCGGTGGTCACGGTGCCCACGCCGGGTCCGTACTCGACGAGCACCTGCGCGCGCTCCCAGTCGATTGGAGAGAGCACCTGATTGACCAGGAAACGCGAGCTCGGGATCACCGAGCCCAGCATCACCGGATGCAGCAGGAAATTGCGGGCGAAGAGCAGGAGCTCCGCGGCGCGCGAGCGGGCAGGGGATGAGGCATCTGTCACGTGAGGTCCTCCGGTCGGTTAGTACTCGATGCGGCTCCAGCGTTCACTCAGGCGCCACAGATGCTCCTGCTGCGACTCATCGTTCGCGATCGCAGAGGCCGCCTGAATGGCCTGATTCTCATCAAAATAGAGTCCGGAGCGCCCGGCCAGTTCCGGCGCGAGCGCGAGGTGAATCGAGCTCTGCGCGCCGCGCTCCTCATCAAAGATAACGCGCGAGAGGAGCGGCTTCACGAGGCGCAGCCAGTGCGGCAGAAGATTGCTGGCGACGACCCCGGGATGCAGGCAGTTGCAGGTGATGCCGGCGCCCGCGGCGGCCAGGCGCCGCGCGAGCGCGAACGTGAACATGACGTTGGCGAGCTTTGAGCGCGCATAAGCCTGGTAGGCCCGGTAGCGGGCCTGCGGATCGGCCGCCGCCTCAAAATCCGCCTTCCCGCGATAATGCACGCGCGAGGCGACGTTCACGATGCGCGCGCGCTCCGAGAGCTGCGGGCGCAGCAGGCCGGTGAGGGCGAACGGTCCCAGATGATTGGTGGCGAAGGTGAGCTCGTACCCTTCCGCCGAGCGGCGAAAGAAGCTGCTCACGATGCCGGCGTTGTTGATGAGGAGGTCGATGCGGGGAAAGCGGCTGCGCACGTCCTCGGCAGCAGCACGCACGGAGATGAGGCTCGCGAGATCGCAACGCACGGCATGCACCTGCGCCGCAGGCACCGCCGCCTGGATCTCGGCCCGCACGAGCTGGGCGGCTGCAAGGTTGCGGCAGAGCATGACCACGGTGCGTCCGGCGCGGGCCAGCGCGAGGCTCGTCACACGCCCGATGCCGTGGGTGGTGCCGGTGATGACCGCGACGTCGCTCACCGCGTCAGTCTGCGAGCCGAAACAGCGGCTCGCCCATGCGGATCAGCGGCCGGGGCCCGGCCACCTTGCAGGGCGTGAGGCCTGGCGGGGCGAACGCGATGATGGTCGAGCCGTGCTGGAAGTAACCCATCTCCTCGCCTTTGCTGAGCCGCGCATCGCAGGGGATCACGTTCGGGCCCCGGTACTTGAGGTGCAGCAGCACATCGAGAAAGTGCAGCCGCACGCTTGCCACCAGGATCGCCGCGACCGGGACCAGCGTCACCAGATGACCCGACGGAATCAGCCGCAGGCGGATGATGGCGCGCTCATTCTTGCAGAACAGACTCTCGATGCGCTCGAGCGCGATGGGATTGACGTTCCAGGTGTCGCCGGAGACATACACGACCTGCTCCACACGGCAGTCGTAGGGTGCGTGGAAGCGGTGATACATCCCGGAGGTCAGCCGCAGCGTGACATAGGAGCCGTCACGATAGTGCTCGACCAGCTCAGGGTCGCCCAGGAGGTCGTGCAACGCGTACGGAAAGCCCTTGGCCTGCAGCACCGAGCCGGCACGCACCTGGCCGCTCGCCCCCACGATGGCATCGCACGGGCTCACGAGCACTCCCGGATCCTCATCCACGGTCCGCGCCCCGTTCCGCAGCTCGCGTGTGAAGCACTCGTGCAGGCTCCTGAACCGTGTGCTCTTGGCATCACTCAAGTCGAGATCGGCGAACGCGCGCCACAGGGCGATCCCCGCGCGCGTCAGCAGCGGCTGCTCGATCTGGCTCAGCCAGCCGACCAGCTGGGTGAGCCAGCGCCGGGGGATCCGGTTGGTGAGCAGGAAATTGAGGTCCTCTTGCTGCGCAATGCGCGCCAGCACCCGGGTGAGCGTCATCGGCCTGTCACGAGATGGCAATATTTTGCGCCCCAATGCTGTACGCCCTCGCCGCGGCGATCCTGGCCGCACTCACCCTGTGGAAGCTCTACGAGCGCTTGTGCCTGTCGCTCGCCAAGCACCCCTCCCTGGCCGGGCACGCGCGCTGGGCGCGCAGGATCGCGGGTCTGATCCCTTTCTATGAGTACGACGAGGCGCACTTCTTCAGCGCCGATGGGGCCCCCGATGCCATCGTCGCCTCCCGCCGCGCCGGCTTCGCGCGTCTCGCCAAGCTCTATGCCGGACGCTTCCCGCGCACCGTCGCGGCGACGCGCGCGCTCGAGGGCGGCGTCTCCGACCTGCAGTTCACTGCGCGTTACCGCGTGCCGTTCCAGTTCAGCCGTTTCGTGCGCCGGCAGCTCTCCTCGGGCTCCTTCCTCAGCGCATCGCACGGCACGCAGCTCACCGATCTCGACGGCAACCAGTTCTATGACCTGACCGGCTCCTACGGCGTGAATCTCTTCGGCTACGACTTCTATAAGGAGTGCATCGAGGAGGGCAGTGCGCTGGTGCACGAGCTCGGCCCGGTGCTCGGGGCCTACCACCCCGTCGTCGCGCAGAACATCGCCCGTCTGAAGGAGATTTCCGGACTCGATGAGGTCTCCTTTCACATGTCGGGGACCGAGGCGGTCATGCAGGCCGTGCGCCTGGCGCGCTATCACACGCGCCGCTCGCACGTGGTGCGCTTCTGCGGCGCCTACCACGGCTGGTGGGGCGACGTGCAGCCCGGGGTCGGCAATCCGCTGCCGGCGCGCGACACCTACACGCTCAAGGACATGGACGCGGCCAGCCTGCGCGTGCTCGAGATGCGCCGCGACATCGCCTGTGTGCTGGTCAATCCGCTGCAGGCGCTGCATCCCAATGCCAATGCGCCGGCCGACTACACGCTGCTCGACGGCGGCCGCCGCGGGCACTTCGACCGTGCGGCCTACGGCGCCTGGCTCAGGACGCTGCGCGAGGTGTGCACCCGCCGCGGCATCGTGCTCATTTTCGATGAAGTGTTCGTCGGCTTTCGCCTGGCTCCGGGCGGGGCGCAGGAGTACTTCGGCGTGCGCGCGGATCTCGTCACCTACGGCAAGACCCTGGGCGGGGGCCTGCCGGTCGGCGCGCTGTGCGGTCAGGCCCGCTACATGCGCCGCTTTCGCGAGGATCGGCCGGCCGATGTGTGCTTCGCGCGCGGCACGTTCAACTCCCATCCCTATGTGATGGGCGCCATGCACGCCTTCCTGACGCGCCTCGAGAGCGCGCCCATCCGCGCGCTGTACGCGGACCTGGATGCCACCTGGGCCCGACGCGCGCACGAGCTCAACGCGCGGCTGCGCGAAGCCGGCGTGCCGCTGCAGGTCGCTCACTTGTCCTCGATCTGGATGGTTCATTACACGCAGCCCGGGCGTTATCACTGGATGCTGCAGTACTACCTGCGGCTCGAGGGCCTCGCGCTGAGCTGGATCGGCACCGGCCGGCTCATCTTCAGTCTCAATTACACGGAAGAGGAGTTCGCCGCGGTCGCCGCGAGGATCCTCGCGGCGGCCACGGCGATGCAGCGCGATGGCTGGTGGTGGAGCGATGCGACGCTCACGCACCGTGCGATCCGGCGGCAGGTGCTGCGCGAGCTGCTTCACGCTCGCTGGGCGACTTCCTCCATCGGATCGAGAAGCTCCCCGCGGAGCACCTGGAGCGGCGCGCGGTAGTACAGCATGATGTCGTGGAACGGGTCGGTGATGATCTTCGTCAGCCACACGAGCCCGGTGCGCACGTCCTTCAGGAAGAACAGGTGCACGGTGCGGAAGAGCAGCGCGCCGAATCCCATGGCGAGCCAGATCTGACCCAGGTGGCGCCACCACAGGCTCGAGAACGCCTCCCCGCCCGGTGCGAACACGCCGAGGAGCCGCGGATAGGCCCACAGCACGAGCGGTGAGAGCCCCCACAGCGACAGCAGCACGACCTTGCGCCGCAGGTTGTAGCCGACCTTGATGTCTTCCTTGTGCTCGTGCGTGGCCTGATTGACCTGATCGTAGCCCTTGGGCTCGAAGAAGAAGTGCCCGACCTGGCGGCTCACCATGGCCGCAAACCAGCCGATGAAGGCCGAAGCGGCCGGATTGCTGAACATCGTGGCGTAGGCCGTGAGGAAGCTCAGGGCGCTGAACAGGTGCAGTGATTGATTGATGCGACTGTGATGGTAGTAGCGGTGATCGTCCCAGCGCTGAATCTTCAATTCCTGCAGGAAGCGTTGCATTCGGACTCCTTGGCTCATGTACATCAGGCGCCGCGCGCGCCCGCATGAAGCAGATATAGCAGGACGTTTACAAACACATGACGGCCAGGCGCAAGATTTCTGTTGCGTGAGCTTCATCGCACAGTCATATGCGCTCGCCAAGATCCGCCGCACATGCGAATCATGATTGTGAGCGATGCCTGGTTTCCGCAGACCAACGGTGTCGTCAACACTCTGGCTCAGACCGCCGCCTGCCTCGGGCGCTTCGGGCACGAAGTCCGCTTCGTCACGCCGAAGGATTTCCGCACGATTGCCTGTCCGACCTATCCGGAGATCCGCATCGCGCTGCGGCCCGCGCGCACCATCGCGCGGCTGATCGACTCGTTTCGACCCCAGGCGCTGCACATCGCGACCGAAGGGCCGCTCGGGTTTGCGGCGCGCCGTCACTGCGTGCAGCAGGGCCTGAAATTCACGAGCTCCTATCACACGCAGTTCCCGCAGTACCTGAAGTCGCGCTTCCCCATTCCGCTGTGGTTCTCGTACGCGGTGCTGCGCTGGTTTCACGGCGCGGCGCGCGCCTGCATGGTGAGCACGCGCAGCGTCGAACAGGAGCTCGCGGGGCGCGGCTTTCGCAACATCGTGCGCTGGCGGCGCGGCGTGGACACGGAGCTGTTCCGCCCCCGCGCCAAGGAATTTCTCGAGCTGCCGCGGCCGATCGCGGCCTACGTCGGCCGGGTCGCGGTGGAGAAGAACATCGATGCATTCCTCGCCATGCCCTGGAGCGGCACCAAGCTCGTGATCGGCGACGGGCCGGAGCGCGAGCGGCTGCAGTCGCAGTATCCGGGTGCCGTGTACGCCGGCTATCGCTTCGGCGAGGATCTCGCGGCGCATCTCGCCGCCGCCGACGTGCTCGTCTTTCCCAGCCTCACCGACACCTTCGGTCTGGTGAACCTGGAGGCCATGGCCTGCGGGGTGCCGGTGGCGGCCTTTCCCGTCACCGGACCGATCGACGTGGTCGACGATGGCGTCACGGGTGCGCTCGATACCGATCTGGGTCGCGCTGCGGTACGCGCTCTGGCGATCGATCCGCGTGCCTGCCGGGAGCGCGCGCTGCAGTCGAGCTGGGAGGACTGCACCCGGCAGTTCGAAAGTCACCTGGTGTGCTCACGCGCGGGCAGTCCGCTTCGCGGCGGGTCTAACTCCGGCGCATCGATCCGCTCGCTCGAGGATCGCTCCGCCGCCTGAGACGGCACGGTAGACTTGCACCCGGGTTCCAAGCGGCTTGCGGTGCATGGATATCTTCGTCTGGCGTCAGCTCATCAAGAATCTCATCCTGCCGCCGACGGGCTTGCTGATCGTCGCTTTCGTGGGCTTGCTGCTGTGGCGCCTGACGCGCTGGCGCAAGAGCGGAATGAGCCTGGCCGGCGGAGCGCTGCTCGCGCTGTGGCTGCTCGCAACTCCCGCGATCGCCGATCATCTGGTGCAGTGGTCGGAAGCGTATCCGCCGCTCGATCTGTCCCAACCCGTGGCCGCCGAGGCCATCGTGGTGATCGCCGGGGGCGTGCGCGTGAATGCACCGGAGTACGGCACCTCGGCACCGTCCCCGACGACGCTCGAGCGCCTCGTCTACTCGGCCCGTGTCGCCCACACGACGGGCTTGCCGGTGCTGGTCTCCGGCAGCCGCGCCGAAGCGCAGGCGATGGATGGGGTGCTGCGGCGCGATCTCGCGGTGACACCCAGGTGGATCGAGAGCCGCTCGCGCGATACGCGCGAGAACGCCCTGTTCTCCGCCTCCATCCTCGAGCGCGCGGGCGTGCGCCGGATCGTGCTCGTCACCTCCTCGGCGCACATGGCGCGGGCCTTGCGCGAGTTTCAGGCGGCCGGGCTCACGGTCGTACCCGCCCCGGCGGCCATGTGGACGCGCCGTGACCTCGGCATGCTCCTGTGGGTGCCGAATGCCGATGCCCTGATCCGCTCCCAGCGCGCCTGCTACGAGGCGCTGGGGCGATTCGTGCAGCTCCTAAGGGGCGTGGGCGGGTGACGGTTCTTTGACAGAGGCCGCCAAGTGGTCCGACCTGTCATTTTGGCGCAAACTGAGGTGAATTCCGGGCCGTCCCGGCTGTGACGGTGAGGGGGCCACGTCTTGGACGGGGTTGAGTCCGCGGCCGCGCTTGCGCGAGCGGGCGAGCAGGGTCGCTTCGCACGACTGCTGCTGCCTGGAAACTACCGCTGGATGCTCTTCGCCTATGCCACCGCCCTGCTGCTGATCGGCTGGGGCTACTTGGTGTTGCGCGTCAAGGCGGATTACGAGCAGACCCTGCAGGCTGAGCGTGGCCGGCTGCTCGCCGTGGCCGCGTCCCTCCAATCCGCCACCGAAGCCATGTTCAACGATGGCATCGGCGCGGCGGTCGCCGGGGCCAATGAGATCGCCAGAAGCGGCGGTCTGGCGCGCGTGCCGGACGAGCGCATCACCGCGGTCCTGCAGGACATGCTGACCGGGGGCGAGTACGTCCGCTCCCTGTTCCTCTACGCGCCCGGGCGCTTCGCCCAGGTCTCCCGCAGCAACGGCTATGAGTCTGCGAGCCTCCCGCCAGCCTGGCTCGCCAGGCTGGAAAAGGATCCGGGCGTTCAGACCTGGGTTGGGCGCCCGCTGCACGATCGGGCCAGCCCGACCGACGTGGTCGTACCCATTGCTCAGTACGTGCGTACCGCCGCCGGTGCGGGTGTGTGGGCCGGAGTGCTGTTCAATTTTCAGCCCTTCGATACCCTCATGAGGCAGTTTGGGACGGACATGACCGTCATGCTGCTGCTGTCCGATGACGGCACCATTCTGGTGCGAGCGCCGCCCGACGCCAGCGTCGATCTCACGCAGGGGATCAACGTCGGCAATCTGGCTCTGTTCAAGCAGGCCGTGAACGGCCGCAAAGTCGGCACCGTCGAGGGTTACGGTGCGATCATGAAAGTGCCGATGATGTACGGCTACGCCTCGATCCCCGGCTTTGACCTCAAAGTCGGCGCCGGGCAGCGGCGCGATGCGGCGCTCGCGCCGTGGCGCGAGCACACCCGCATGAGCGTCATTTTTGCGACCGCCGCGAGCGTGCTGGTGCTGGGATTGACGCTGCTGCTCGACTATTTCATGCAGGCGGCGCGCCGGCGCGAGCAGCAGTTCCGCGCGCTTTTCGACAATGCCGCCTTCACCGTCATGGTGCTCGAGGGTTACCGCTTCACCGACGCCAATCGCACGGCGTACTCGATGTTTGGCCTCGCCCCCACGGCCAGCATCACGGGGATGACGCCCTGGGATTTCTCGCCGGAGCGCCAGCCGGACGGACGGCTGTCCACCGAGGCCGCGCAGGCACGTATCGATGAGGCGTTGGCGCGGGGTGCGACGACCTTCGAGTGGCTGCACCGGCGCCTGGACACCGGCGCGACCTTCCCGGCGCAGGTCAGTCTCGCCAGCATGCGCACGGGTGAGCGGGTTGTCACGCTGGCGGTCGTCGAGGATCTCACGGCGAAGAAGCAGGCGGAGCGCGAGCTGCGCGAGAGCGAGCAGCGCTACCGCGCACTGGTCGATGTGCTGCCGGAGGCGGTGTTCGTGCAGCAGGATTTTGTGGTGGTGTTCGCCAACCAGGCGTGCGCCCGATTGGTGGGCGCGGCCTCGCCGGAGCAGATGTTCGGCACCTCCACGCTGGTGTACGTGGAGGAGGCGGATCTGCCGGTGCTGCAACAGCGGGCGCGCCGCGTGACCGAGCAGGGCGTACCGGCCGAGGCGCGCGAATTTCGGCTGCGGCGTGTGGACGGCACGCCCATCTGGGTCGAGCTGCAGAGCGTGCCCACCGTGTTCAACGGCGCACCGGCCGCGCAGACGGTCATGCGCGACGTCACGGCCCGGCATCGCCTGGCGGATCTCGAGACCGCGCGCCAGGATCGCGCGCAGCGCCAGTCCGAGACGCTGCTCAAGCTCGCCACGCGCCGCTCGATCGGCGTGCCCAATCTCGGCGCGGCCCTGACTGAAGTGTGCGATCGCGCGCGCGACGTGCTCGGTACGGAGCGCGTGACCGTGTGGGCGGCGGAGGCGCAAGGCACGATGTTTCGCTGCATCGCTTCGAGCTCGCGCGCCAACCTCGCGAGCCTGCTGGATGAAACCGCGCCGGCCCGCATGGTGCCGCGCTTCATCGCCGCGCTGCGCAGCGAGCGCGTGATCGAGACCAGCGCGGCGATGACCGATCCCCGCACCAGTGAGATTCTCGATCTGGGCATCGACGTGCTGCGCCCCGCCGCGCTCATTGCCGCGCCCCTGTGGCGTGCGGGCGAGATGACGGGTTTCGTCTGCTGCGGCCAGGGGGCACCGGAGCGGCTCTGGCACATGGATGAGGTCAATTTCATCGGCGGCATTGCCGATCAGGTGACGCAGGTCGTGCTCGATGCCGAGCGCGAGCAGGCGCTCATCGAGCTGCGCGCACTCGCCGGTGAGCTCATGCGCTCGCAGGATGAGGAGCGGCGCCGCATCGGTCGGGATCTGCACGACTCCACCGGGCAGACACTGTCGGCACTCGAGATCGGCATCTCGCGGCTCCTGGATGCGGCCGATCCGCGCCAGCCCCAGCAGCTGGCGCTGCTCGAGCAATGCCGTGAGCTCGCCAATCAGTGCTCGACCGAGATCCGCACCGCGGCCTACCTGCTGCATCCGCCGCTGCTCGATGAGCTGGGGCTGCTGAGCGCCCTGCGCTGGCTCGCCGATGGCCTGCGCCAGAGGAGCGGCCTCGATACGCGCCTCGAGCTTCCGGACACGATGGCGCGTCTGTCCAAGGACTCGGAGCTCACGCTGTTTCGTCTGGCACAGGAAGCGCTCACCAACGTGCAGCGTCATTCTTCCAGTCCCTGGGTCATCGTGCGCCTGTCGGTCAATGCCGGAACCGTGCTGCTCGAGATCGAAGATGCGGGCACAGGCACGGGCACGCGCAAGGGTGCCGCCCGGCGCTCGCGCGCGGCGCCGGTGCTGGGCGTCGGTCTCGCCGGCATGCGCGAGCGCGTGCGTCAGGTTGGCGGTACCTTCTCATTCGAGATGTCACCGACCGGCACCCGGGTGAGTGCCGCCGTGCCGCTCGACAATCTCACCTCGAGCACCGGCAGTACGCTCGTCTCCGGTGAGACTCACGCGGCGCACGAAGAGACTCTGCAATGAAGTCGGTGCGGATCCTGGTGGCGGATGATCATGAGGTCGTGCGGCGGGGCGTGGCCACGATGCTGTCGCAGGTGGCCGGCTGGTCGGTGGTCGCGGAAGCCGAGACCGGACGTCAGGCGGTGGAACTCGCCAACAGTACCCAGCCCGACGTCGCGATTCTCGACATGACGATGCCGGAGTTGAATGGGCTGGATGCGGCGCGGCAGATCCTCGCCTCGCGCAGCGGCACGCGCGTGCTGATTCTGACGGTGCACGAGTCCGAGCAGCTCGTGCGCGAGGTGCTCAATGCGGGCGCGCATGGGTATGTGCTGAAGTCGGATGCCGGCCGCATCGTCGTGACGGCGGTCGAAGCGCTGATGGACGGGCGGCCGTTCTTTACATCGAAGGTGGCGCGCATCGTGCTCGAGGGTTACCTGCGCGCCCAGCCCGCCGAAGAGACGCCGATGGGGCCGACGCTCTCCGCGCGCGAGCGCGAGATCGTGCAGCTGCTCGCGGAAGGTAAGAGCAATAAAGAAGTGGCCCGCGCCTTGAACATCAGCGTCAAGACCGCCGAGACGCACCGCAGCAATATCATGCGGAAGATGCAGTTCGAGTCACTATCCGACTTAATCCGCTACGCCATCCGCAACAATATCGTCGGAGCCTAGTGCGCCGCAGCATCGGGGGCCGCCCGGTACACGCTTTCCCCCGGGGGTTTAGGTAGTTCATGGAATGGGGCCGCCACCCCCCGGCCGGTACTCTGACCGCCATTCGCCGGCGCTGACCCGGCTCAACCATTCCGTGTGCGGTGAATTCACTCGGCAAAGCCCCTCACGAACCTGCCCAAGCTCTGGATGAGCCTGCACGAGCGATGCTCGAGCAGATCGCGGATCTGGTCCTCGTGACCGACGCGCAGGGAGTGATCGAATACGTAAGCCCCGGCAGCGAGCGCACGCTCAGGCTCGCGCCTGCCTCCTTGCTGGGAACGGCCCTGGGCCAGGTGCTGCACGAGGACGATCGCGCGAGTGCCCACGTGGAGCTCGAGCAGCTCATCGCCACCCGCATCGGCGATTTCGAGTGCGAGTGGCGCCTGCGCCGCGGCGATGGCAGCTACGCGCTGCTGGACGTGCGCGCCTGCCGCATCAGCGATCCCACCCATCCGCGCCGCGTGCTGATCCACGGCCGTGACATCTCGCGCCAGAAACGCACCGAGGGACGGCTCACCTTCGTGCGCTCCATATTCGATCACCTGTATGCGGCCTGCAGGGCGGGCGTGCTGGTCGTCGCGGAATCCGGCGACGTGCGCTACTACAACAAACTCATGCTGGAGATGTGGGACATCGGCCGGCCCGAGGGACTGATCCGCTCCGAGCTCGAGATCTGGCGCCACGTGCTGCGCGTGCTGGGCGATCCGGGACAGTTTCTGGAGACGGTGCGGGAGCTCGCGCGCGACCGCGGCCGGGTGCAGACCTGGCGCGTGCTCACGAGTACGCAGCGCACGATCGAGTGCTACAGCGCGCCGCTCTCCGCCGGCGCCGACTCCGAAGCGTGCCGCTTCTACTGCTTCCGCGATGTGGGCTATGAGACTTCCCCGGCAGAGGGCATCCGCCGTCTGCATGGCCTCGCAACCATCGGGCGCGTCGCGCTCGGCGTCGGCCGCGAGCTGCAGAACGTGCTGATTCCGGTGGGCGCGCACGCCCAGCTTCTGGGCAGCGAGCTCTCCAAGTCGCATCCGCTGCAGGAGCACGCGACTCACATCCTGCGCGCGACGCAGCGCTGCCGCGGGCTCATCGAGCAGCTCATCTCCGCCGGCCGCGAGGCCACGGTCCAGCGCCGGGCGCTGCCGATCGGCGGCGTGGTGCGCGAGACCGTGGGTCTGCTGCGTGCCGCCGTGCCGCGCACGATCGATCTGTCAGTGGCGGTGAGCGCGGGCATCCCGCTCGTGGAGGTGGATCCCGCGAGCATCGAGCAGATCATTTTCAATCTGGTGCTGAATGCCGCGCAGGCGCTGCCGCGCGAGGAAGGCAAGATCACGGTTACGGTGACGCCGCACAGCGTGGCGAACGCAGGCTCGCTCGGCGCCCAATTCGACGGCGAGGCGAGCGGACTGCGCCTTACCGTGCGCGATTCGGGGGAGGGCGTGGATCCCGCCGTCGCCGAGCGCATCTACGATCCCTGGTTCTCATCCTCGCGCCGCAGCGACAGCTGCGGGCTGGGACTGACGATCGCCCGTGACCTGGTGGTGCGCCATGGCGGCCACATCAGTGTCGAGCGGCTCCCCACGGTCGGAACGGCCGTCCACGTCGATCTGCCCGCCGTCGACCCCGCCAACGAGCGCCAGAGTTCGGCGCCGTGAAGCGCTGGCGTGCCTGTATCGTCGCGGGCTGTCTCGCGCTCGCTATGGCTGCCGCGGCATCGGTCGGCGCCGGCGCCCCGCTGTCGATCCTGCTCGCGGCCGGCTTATGCGGCGCGCTCACCGCGGCATTCGTCGCAACGCTCATGCACTCGCGCAACGCGGCGCGCACCCATACCTATGTGATCGAGCTGCAGGAAGCGCAGCTGCGCCTGCAGCATCACTTGACGCACGATGTGACCACGGGGCTGCTCAACCGCGCGGCCTTCGAGACGCGCGTGCGCGAAGCGCTCACCCAGGCGCGCCGGGACGACAGCATCCTCGCGGTCGCGATGCTCGACATCGACCGCTTCAAGACCTTCAACGATTCGCTCGGCCGCGCCGCGGGCGACCGCCTGCTCGGGGAGCTCGCCCAGCGTCTGCGCGCCATCGATCCGGCGCGCCTGTCTTTCGCACGCCTCGGAGCCGATGAGTTCGCGCTGCTGATTCCGCAGGTGCGCGAGCGGCGCGAGATCGAGCGCATCACCTCCGCCGTGCTGGCCGCGTCCTCCGGCGCCATCACTCTGGGCGGGGTCGAGCTCTACACCGCGCTCAGCATCGGCGTCAGCATCTATCCGGCCGACGGCCGCACGGTCGACGATCTGCTCGCCCGCGCCGAGGCGGCGATGCGCGCTGCGCAGGAGCGCGGCGGCAACGTCGTCGAGTTCTATCCCTGCGAGGTGGGCGTCGCGACTCAGGAGCGCCTCACGCTCGAAGCGGATCTGCGCCGGGCGATCGTGCGCGATGAGCTCGAGGTGCACTACCAGCCGCAGTTCTCGCTCTCCAACGGCTCGATCACCTGCGTCGAGGCGCTGG
>Ga0335081_10007738_pt1 | contig 17190 bp, 7 predicted proteins | sample Lox_Sample_35_FD_206713 | JGI IMG/M metagenome (GOLD analysis project Ga0335081, IMG submission 206713) | Soil microbial communities from Loxahatchee National Wildlife Refuge, Florida, United States - Lox_Sample_3.5 | ecosystem: Environmental > Terrestrial > Soil > Wetlands | place: USA: Florida... | reverse complement strand
AGCATTCCTGCTGAAACCGCTGCCGTTTGCGGATCTGCACCGGCTGGTGATGGTGCTGGAAGTGGTGCCGCACGAGGCCACGGCAATCAACAGCGTGGCGCCGGCTACGTACCTGGACTGGAAAGAACAGAGCCGGTCGTTCGAACAACTGGGCGGGTTCGTGTGGAACGAGATGAACCTGACCGGCAACGGCGTTCCCGAGAAGATCGAGGGAGTCAACGTCAGCGCCAATTTCTTCGGCATCCTGCGGTCGCGCGCCGCGATGGGACGGACGTTCCGCGAGGGAGAGGACCAGCCGGGAAAAGACGGCGAGGTGGTGCTGAGCCACGGCCTGTGGGCGAGGCAGTTCGGCAGCGACCCGAACATCATCGGGAAAACGGTACGGATGGACAACCGGAACTATGAAGTGGTGGGGGTGATGCCGCGTGAATTCGATTTTCCGAAATCGGCGGAGCTGTGGATGCCGCTGGCGTTCACGGCAGCCGACCGGACGGACCGCGCGCGGCGCTACGTGGAGCCGATGGCACGGCTGAAGCCGGGAGTGACGCTGGACGAGGCGGAAGCGGAAATGCGCGGCATCGAGCAGCGGCTGGCAGTGCAGTTCCCGAAAACGAATCGCGGCTGGGGCGTGCGCGTGATGCCGATGCGGCTGTATGTGATCGGCAATCTGACCGCGCAATTCACGCTCCTGCTGCTGGGCGCGGTGGGCTTTGTGCTGCTGATTGTGTGCGCCAACGTGGCCAACCTGCAATTCGCACGCGCTTCCGGGCGGGAGCGGGAGATTGCCGTGCGGCTGGCCCTGGGCGCGGGACGCGGAGGGATCGTGCGGCTGCTGCTGACGGAGAGCGTGCTGCTGGCGCTGGCGGGAGCGCTGCCCGGACTGTGGCTCGCGGGGCTGGCCGTGGACCTGATCGTGAAATCCATGCCGGCGGACGTGGCGAAATACATCGGGGGATGGAACCAAATCCAGTTGGATTCGGGCGCCGTGGCGTTCACCGTATGCGTGGCGGTGCTGGCGGGAGTGGTGGCGGGGCTCGCGCCAGCGCTGCGAGGCTCGCGGCCCGACCTGGAGGAATCGCTCAAGGAAAGCGGGCGAGGAAATTCCGGCGGGCGGGCGACGCACCGGCTGCGCGACGGGCTGGTGGTGGTGCAGGTTTCGCTGGCGCTCGTGTTGATGGCTGGAGCGGGCCTGATGGTGAAAGGGTTCAGCAGCCTGCTGGCCGTGCACCAGAATCTTTCGCCCGAGCAGATTCTGACCATCCACGTAAACCTGCCGGATACGGACCGGTACAAAACTCCGCAGCAGGTAGCCGCGTTCTACGACGACGCGCTTGCCCAACTCTCCGCCCTCCCGCAGGTGCAGTCGGCCGCGGCGCTCACCAGCCCGCCCTACAGCAACAACTACAGCGCGAGGAGCTTGGAGATTGAAGGCCGAGTCTCTGCGGAAAGCGAAAAACCGACGGCGCTGTACGAAGTGGTGAGCCCCAGCTTCTTTCCGATGATGAAGGTGCCGCTGCGCGAGGGGAGGCTGTTCGATTCGCGCGACACGCTGGAGGCGCCGCAGGCGGTGATCATCAGCGCGAACCTGGCGCGGCGCTACTGGCCGGGGGCGAGCGCGATCGGGCGGCGCATCCGGTTCTCACTGGCGCGCGAGGACGACACGTGGATGACGATTGTGGGCGTGGTGGGCGAAGTGAAGTACGTGTGGCTGCACTCCGGCCCGGAGCAGGAAGTCTACCGGCCGTACGCGCAGGCGGCGCGCCACTTCAGTTCGTTTGCGCTCCGGGTAGCGGGCGACCCCATGCAGCTGGCGGACACGGCGCGGCGGAAGATTGCGGCCGTGGATCCGGACCTTGCGCTTTACGATGTGAAAACGCTGACCCAGGTAATGCATGAATCCACGATCGGGCTGGGGTACGTGGCGGTGATGATGGCGGTGACCGGCATGCTCGGGCTGATCCTCTCTGCGGTGGGCGTCTACGGCGTGATGGCGTACGCGGTGGGAGAACGCACGCGGGAATTCGGCATCCGACTGGCGCTGGGCGCGGTGCCTGGGGGAATTCTGCGGCTGGTGTTCCGCCGTGGTGCGCGGCTCACACTGGCGGGGCTGGCGATCGGCATTCCGGGAGCCATCGGGCTGGCGCACCTGCTGGCCGGGCTGCTCTACGGAGTGAAGGCGGACGACGTGCCGACGTTCATGGGAATCTCGCTGCTGCTGGCTGGAATTGCTGCGCTGGCGTGCTGGCTGCCGGCGCGGCGCGCGGCGCGGACGGACCCGATGGTGGCTCTGCGGTACGAATAGGATTCGGCCGGGCAGAGGCGTGCCCCGCGCAGTCCGGCCTATACAAGGGGAGACGGAGACATGGAAATCCTGCTGCAGGACGTTCGCTTCGCGCTGCGCACGCTGGGCAAATCGCCTGCGTTTACGCTGGTGGCGGTGCTGACTCTGATGCTGGGTATTGGGGCGAACACGGCCATCTTTTCCGTGATCGAAGGGGTGCTGCTGCGGCCGTTGCCGTACCGCGGGCAGAACGAGCTGGTGAACATCCAGGCTTCGACCTTGGACCGCAGCCGCCGCGGAATTCTCGTTTCCTACACGAAGTATTCGCGCGTGGCCGGCGAAAGCCGCGAATTCGCGGCTCTTGGAGCATATTTCGTATCAACCGCCGCGTTCAGCAGCGGGGGTACGCCGGAGCAGACGGTGACGGCGCATGTGACCGGCAACTTCTTTCCGATCCTGAGAGTCAACGTGGCGCGCGGGCGCGCCTTCCTGCCGGAAGAAAACCGCGAAGGCGGCGCGGATGTGGCGCTGGTGACGGACGGATTCTGGCATAGCCATTTCGGCGGGAGCGCGGACGCGGTGGGACGAGCGGTGACGGTGGACGGGAGGAGCGTCACGATTGTAGGAATCCTGCCGGCGGGCTTCCACTTCCCTTTCGTAACTCCGGAGCCGGACATCTGGTTTCCGCGCGTGATGGACTTTCCCTTCCTGGATGCGACCCGCATCCGGACGGGTGCGGGCTTTCTGAGCCTGATCGGACGCCTGCAACACGGAGTGACACTGGGCCAGGCGCAGGCGGAACTGGATGCGATTGATTCCGGGTACCGCAAGGAATTCCCGGGATACGCGGACGGCTCGCGGCTGACGCTGGACGCCGTGTCGCTCCAGGACAGCCTGGTGGGGAGCTTGCGGCCTTCGCTGATCGCGCTGCTGGCCGCGGTGGGCTTCGTGCTGCTCATAGGATGCGCCAACGTGGCGAGCCTGCTGCTTTCGCGGACGACCGCGCGCGGCCGGGAGATCGCTGTGCGCCGCGCGCTGGGCGCATCGCAGGCGCGGCTGGTGCGCCAGTTGCTTACCGAGAGCATCGTGCTCTCGCTGGTGGGCGGGGCGCTGGGAGCGGGGCTGGCGGCGGAGATGCTGCCGGCGCTGCGGCTGCTGCCCGCGGGAACAATTCCGCGGCTGGAAGACGTGCGGGTGGATACGAGCGTGTTGTGGTTCACGCTGGCACTCTGTGTAGTGACGGGAGTGGCATTCGGACTGATGCCCGCGCTCCAGGCCGCGCGGCGGGGACTGCACGACACATTGAAGGAAAGCGGGCGCGGGGGAGCCATGGGCGCAAGGGGCGGGCGTATGCGCGCAGCGCTTGTGGTAGGCGAAGTGGCCGTCGCCGTGATGCTGCTGACCGGGACGGGATTGCTGATCCGCAGTTTTACCCGGTTGCTGCTGGTGAATCCGGGATTCAGCGCGGAGAAAGTGACTACCTTCTCGGTGACGCTGCCGCCGCTGCGCTACACGCAGGAGGCGAAGATCGCCGAATTCTTCCGCCAGTACGTGGAGCGGATCAAGAGCCTGCCGGCGGTGACCTCGGCGGCGGCTGTGAGCTATCTGCCGCTGGCCGGTCCGGTGCGTTTCATCTACTTCTGCCCGGAAGGGACCGTGTGCCAGGGCCTGGGAAAAGACCCCATTGTGGCGGTGCGGCAGATCACCCCGGATTTCTTCCGGACCATGGGCATTCCGGTGCTGCGCGGACGGGCGTTCACCGACGCGGACGCGGCCGGGGCACAGCGCGTGGTGATTATCAACGAAACGATCGCGAAGCGCTTTTTCCCCAACGCCGACCCGGTCGGAAAACACCTGGTGGATTCGCGCGAGCAGGTGCCCATGGAGATCGTGGGCGTGGCGGGCGCGGTGAAATTCACCGGGCTGAACGCGCCGAATGCGGAGGAGATGTACCTGCCGCAACTGCAGAAGCCATACGCGGCCATGAACATCGTGGTGCGGTCGGATTCGAGCGCCGGACCTCTGGCGGCCGCGCTGCGGCACGAGCTGCTGGCGATGGATCCGGATCTGCCCACCAGCGAGCTGAGCACGATGGACGAGGTCGTTTCCGCATCGGTGGCCCAGCCGCGCCTGACAACAGAGTGCGCCGGGATCTTCGCGATCCTGGCGATGGTGCTGGCCATGATCGGGATTTACGGTGTCATGGCCTATTCGGTGACGCAGCGCATCCCGGAAATCGGACTCCGGCTGGCGCTGGGGGCGCAGCCGGCCAGCGTGCTGAGTCTCGTGCTGGGTCAGGGATTCCGCCTGGTGGCCGGCGGAATTGTGCTGGGCACACTCGCCTCGCTCGGGCTGACGCGATTGCTGGCCTCGCTGCTGTTTGAGACGAGGGTCTACGACCCGCTGACGTTTCTGGCGGTGCCGGTGCTGCTGGCTTCGATTGCGCTGGCAGCGTGTTACGTACCCGCGCGGAGAGCGATGCGCGTGGATCCGCTGGTGGCTCTGCGGTACGAGTAAAGGCGGGAGGGAAACACGATGGAAACGCTGCTGCAGGACATTCGCTTCGCGCTGCGCATGCTGCGGAAATCGCCGGGATTCGCGGCGGTGGCGCTGCTGACTCTGGCGCTGGGCATTGGCGCAAATACGGCCATGTTCAGCGTGGTGAATGCGGTGCTGCTGCGGCCGCTGAGCTACCCGCAGCCGGACCGGCTGGTGTTTCTCTCCGAATGGTCGCAGCGCGTGCCCTACATGAGCATCTCCATGGCCGACATGCGCGACTGGCAGGCGATGAACACGGTTTTCGAAAGCATCGCGCCATACCGGACAGAGGACGTGGTGCTGACCGGGTCGAACGAGGCGGAACGCCTGCGCCAGCGGCAGATCTCCGCCGAATATTTCCCCACCTCGCGGCTCACGCCCGTCATCGGCCGGGCAATGACCCCGCAGGAGGACAAAGTGGGTGCGGAGCGCGTGGTCCTGCTGGGCGAGGGCTTCTGGGCGCGCAAGTTCGGCCGGGATCCCGGAGTGCTGGGCCGCAAACTGATCCTGGACGGCGAGCCCTACATCGTCATCGGCGTGCTGCCGAGCGAACGGATGCACGGCTACTGGCAGCAGATCGACGTATTCACGTCCCTTTGGCGCAATGAGGACATGCTCGGCGGTCCCGGACGGCGCGGTGAGCATCCGGGACTGTACGCCATTGCGCGGCTGAAACCGGGAGTCACATTGGAACAAGCGCGCGCGGAACTGAAAAGCATCGCCGGCCGCCTGGCACAGAAATACCCCGAGAATCGAGGCAATTCCGCGGAGGTATTCACACTGCTGGGCGCGTATGTGGATGACCTCCGGCCGCCGCTCATGGCCCTGCTGGCCGCGGTGGGCCTGGTGCTGCTGATCGCGTGCGCAAACATCGCCAACCTGCTGCTGGCGCGGGCCACCGAGCGGCTCCGCGAGCTGGCGGTTCGCCGCGCGATGGGGGCGGGAGCGTGGCGGCTGGTGCGCCAATCGCTGACGGAAAGCCTGGTGCTCTCCTTCGCCGGCAGCGTGCTGGGGATTCTACTGGCGGCCTGGTGCCTCCAGGGATTTGGCCACGTGTTCCGGGACGCGGTACCGCGAATGGCGGAATCGTCCATGGACCGCACGGTTCTGCTGTTCAGCCTGGGGCTGACCGTGTTCACGGCGCTGTTCTTCGGCATCTTCCCCGCGGTGCAGTCGGCGCGCACGGATGTCCAGCAGGCGCTCCAGGAGAGCGGCAGAACAGGCGCGGGGCGATCCACCGGCCGGCTGCGCAACGCGCTGGTGGTGGGAGAGCTGGCTCTCTCCCTGGTGCTCCTGGCCGGCGCGGCGCTCATGGGCAAAAGCCTCTATCGCATCGTGCATGCTAACGCGGGCTTCAATCCCACGCACGTGCTCGCCGCGTCGTTCACGCTTCCAGACGCTCCCTACCGGGATGAAACGAAGAGCCGCGAATTCATCCGGCAAGCGGTGGCAAACCTCGAGGCGGTACCGGGAGTGGAGTCCGCGGGGTTCAAATGGCCGCTGCTGGGGGGAGCGCAAACGAGCTTCTACGCCGAGGGCCACCCCGTTCCGCAGCCCGGCCACTTTCCGACCACGGACATCGGCCGGGTCACCCCCGATACGTTCCGTGCCATGGGGATTGGTCTCGTGCGGGGCCGCTACTTCGAACCGCGGGACACGGCCGGGGCGCCGCTCGTGTGCATCGTGGATGAAACTCTGGCGGCGCAGGCCTGGCCGAGTGAAAACCCCATCGGAAGACGCATCTCCATCGACGGGCCGCCGATGGCCGGCAGAGAGCCCGTCTGGCGCACCGTGGTGGGCGTGGTCGCTCACGTGAAGAATTACGGCGTGGACCAGCCGTCGCGCTTCGAGACGTACGTGCCCAACGATCAGCGTCCCGGACAAGGCGGAGCATTGATTATCCGTGCCGCGGCGGATCCCGGCGCGCTGACCTCCGCTGTTCGCGCCGCAGTGCGGTCCGTGGACCCGGGAGTGCCGTTGTTCGGCATCAGTCCGATGGAGGAAGTGGTGGCGGAGAACAATTCGGCCCGCCGCCTCTCCGTGGAATTGATCACGGCGTTCGCGGGGCTGGCGCTGCTGCTCGCCTCGCTGGGAATTTACGGCGTGATTTCCTACCTGGTGGTCCGGCGGAACCATGAGATTGGCGTGCGCATCGCCGTGGGCGCGCAGCGCAAAGACATCCTGCAATTGGTGCTGGGGCAGGGCGCGCGCCTGGCGGGAATCGGACTGGCGGCAGGGCTGGTGGCGTCACTGGGTGCCGGCTGGTTCCTCTCTTCCTTGCTTTTCCAGGTGAGCCCGTTCGATCCGATTACGCTGGGCGGCGTGTCGGCGATGCTCCTGGCCGTCGCGCTCTTCGCCTGCTACCTGCCGGCGCGCCGGGCCACCCGCGTGGATCCGCTGGTGGCGCTGAGACACGAATGACAGGCGGAAGGTGACCGATGGAATCCTTTCTGAGCGATCTTCGCTTCGCCTATCGCACGCTGCGGCGTTCTCCCGTCTTTGCATGGGCCGCGGTTCTCACATTGGCCGTGGGCATAGGCGCGGCCACTTCGATTTTCAGCGTGGTTTATGGCGTGTTGCTGCGGCCGCTGCCGTACGCCGCGCCGGACCGCATCATGGCCATTTTTGAAGTCACCTCCACGGGAACGTGGTCGCACCTGGCGGATCCGAACTACGACGACTTCCGGGATCAAAACCGCAGCTTCCAGGCCATCGCGAAGTACAACGAAAACGTCGCGTCCGTGGCCGGCGCGTCGCAGCCGCTGCGCACCGTGGTTTCCAGCGTCACGCCGGAGTTTTTCAAAGTTTTCGGCGTGCGGCCCATCATCGGCCGCGAATTCACCGCGGCGGACGACAAACCGGGGGCGGCTCCCGTCGTCCTTGCCGGCTACGGGTACTGGAAGCAGTATCTGGGATCCACGCGGGACCTTTCGCAGTCACACTTGAAAATCGACAACATGGTATTTTCCGTGATTGGAGTGCTGCCGTCGGGCTTCCAGTTCCCTTCCGAGACCAATCTGTGGGTTCCGGCCGGTTTGAATGGAGAAAATCCCAGCCGCACCTCGCACAATTACCTGGCGGTGGGACGGCTGAAGGACGGCGTCACGGCCGGGCAGGCGAGCGCGGATATCAGCACCATCGCGCGGCACATTCATGCCACGTCCAGCGAGCAAAATCAGTACCTGCTGAAGGACGGGATTGTGGTCCCGCTGCAGGCCTCCATCACGCGCACAGCGCGGACGCCGCTGCTGGTGCTGCTGGTGGCCGTGGGATTTCTGCTGCTGGTGGCGTGCGCCAACGTGGCCAACCTGCTTCTGGCACAGGCATCGCTCCGGGGACGCGAACTTGCCGTGCGCAGCGCGCTGGGCGCCGCGCGGGGACGCCTGATCCGCCAGTTCCTGACCGAAGCGCTGCTCCTGGCGTTGGCGGGCGGAGGATTGGGTGTGCTCGCGGCTTTTGCCGGCCTGGACGGACTCCTGGCGCTGGCGCCGGATAATCTTCCGCGGCTGGACAGCGTGGCCATCAACGCTCCCGTGCTTGTGTTTGCGCTGCTGCTGTCGGCCGGCGTGGCGGCAGGCCTGGGAGTCTTCACCGCGGTGCGAGCCACCTCCGGCGAGCTTCGCGAAGACCTCGTCGAAGGCGGGCGGGGACAGGCGGGCTCTCCGGGCAGCCAGCGCATCGGCCGCGCCATCGTGGCGGCGCAGATGGCCATCACGCTCGTGCTGGTCATTGGAGCCGGATTGTTCGGCCGCAGCCTGATGAAGGTTCTGGAAGTGAATCCCGGCTTTCGCGTGGACCACATCGTCACCATGGACGTTTCGCTCCCCTGGGTGGAGGACCCGAAAGCCAAGGCCCAGCAGGCGATGTTCTTTGCCAGATTGATCGGGCGGCTGAAACAGATCCCTGGCATGCAGCAGGTGGGCGCAGCCAGCAGCTTGCCGCTGGACGGCGGGCTTCCCGATGGAATGTTTCTGATCGCTTCGCAGAGCGAGATTCCCAGAAACTTCCAGGATTTCGAAGCCCTGGCGAAGCAGAAGGACCGCGTGGGCATCGCCGACTTCTGCGTCTCGACGGACGGCTACTTCCGCGCGCTGGGAATTCCGCTCGTCCGCGGGCGGATGTTCGAAGCCAGCGACGGCGCCGATTCTCCGCACGTGGCCCTGATCAGTGAGTCGCTGGCGCGCGAGCGCTGGCCCGGCCAGGATCCCATCGGCCACACCATCGAATTTGGAAATATGGACGGCGACCTGCGCCTGCTGACCATCGTGGGTATCGTGGGCGACGTGCGCGACTACGGCCTGGAATCGCCGCCGCGGCCGACGGTCTACGTCCACCTGTTCCAGCGGCCTCGCCCCGCCGTCACCCTCACGTTGCGGAGCGACGCGGATACCCAGGCGGTCACTTCCGCAGCGCGCGCAATGCTTCAGGAACTGGACCCGGAGACCCCTGCCAGATTCCGGACCTTTGCCCAGATTTATTCGGCCTCGCTCGGCTCCCGCAAATTCAGCCTGCTGATCATCGGCTTCTTCGGCCTTGCGGCCCTGCTGCTGGCCACCGCGGGAGTCTTCGGCGTGATGGCCTATTCGGTGAGCCGGCGCACGCGGGAGATCGGTGTGCGCGTGGCGCTGGGCGCGGCCTCGCGCGACGTGCTGTGGATGATCCTGGGGCAGGGACTGAAAACGATCCTGCTGGGGACAGCCATCGGGCTGGCCGCTTCCCTGGCGCTGACGCGTACGGTGGAGTCCCTGCTGTTTGGCGTGAAGGCCACCGACGCCCTTACCTACAGCGGCGTGATCGCGTTGCTGGTGGTGGCGGCGATGCTGGCCTGCTACCTCCCCGCGCGGCGGGCCACGCGGGTGGATCCGCTGGTGGCGCTGCGGCACGAGTAAATCCGCAGACGGGCGCTATGCGTTCGCCTGCCTGAGCCGAGGAGTGAACATGGAAGTGTTGATCCGGGAGGTTCGATTCGCTCTGCGCATGCTGCGGCGCGCGCCGGGGTTTACGGCCGTGGCCGTCCTGACGTTGGCGCTGGGCATTGGCGCAAACACGGCCGTCTTCTCCGTGATGGACGGCGCAATGTTTCACCTGCCGTACGCACATGCGGAGCGACTGGCCGCGGTGGCGAACACGTATCCGGAGTCCGGCCTGACGCCCAGCTCGTACCCTGATTTCATCCAGTGGCGGCAGGAATCGCACAGCTTCCAGGCGCTGGGGGCTACATTCCCGAGCAGCTTCACGCTGCTCGGCCCAGGCGAGCCCCGCCGAATTCCCGGCGCGTACATTTCAGATGGCTATTTCACCATGCTGGGGATCGCTCCGGTGGCGGGGCGCACACTGAGCGCGGAGGAGCACCGAGCCGGCGGACCGCCCGCCTGCCTAATCGGCCGGGAGTTCTGGCAGCGGGAATTCGGCGGACGAGCGGATGCTCTTGGCAAATCGCTGGCGCTCGACGGACGGGAATACACGATTGTAGGCGTAATACCGCGGCTGTCCCCCGACTTCTACCCCGGGCGCGATGTGTGGATTCCGCTGGAGCCGCAGCCACCCTATAACCAGCACGGGACGAATTATCTGCGCGTCGTGGGGCGGCTCAACCCGGGAGTGACGGCGGAACGAGCCCGCCAGGAACTGACTGTGATTCAGAACGCCATTAACGCGAAATTTCAGGGAAACAAACACGGAATCGCGGTCGGCTCCCTGACGACAGCGCTATTCGGGGATACGGCACCGATCCTTTTCACAATGCTGGCCGCCGTGGGTTTCGTGTTGCTGATTGGCTGCGCGAACCTGGCTAACATGCTGCTGGCCCGGGGCACCGCGCGTGCCCGGGAGTTTGCCATCCGCCGGTCGTTGGGCGCCACGCGCGGCACGTTGATCCGCCAGTCGCTGGTGGAATGCCTGCTCATTTCGCTGCTGGGAGGCGCGGCCGGAGTCCTGGCGGGAGTGGCGGCGGCAAACGCCATGGCCGTCTATCTTCCCGCCAATCTCCGCCCGGAGGAGATCTCCCTGGACCCCCGGATTCTGCTGTTTACCGTGGCGGTCTCCGTGGCGGCGGGCATGATATTCGGCCTGCTCCCTGCATTCCGTGTATCGCGGGAGGACCCGAAAACGTCTCTTCAATCAGGCTCTTTGCAGTCTGGGGAGGCACGCGGACAGAGCCGGCTGCGCGCCGTCCTGGTGGGAGCTGAAGTGGCTCTGGCCACGGTTCTGGTTTCGGGAGCATCGCTTACGCTCATGAGCCTCTATCACGTGCTCAACGAGAATCCGGGATTCAATCCCCGCGGCCTGGCGGCCATGGAGGTTGCCCTGTCTTCGGTTCGCTACCCGGATGCCGACTCACAGCTGCGCTTCTTCCAGGCGCTGGTGGAACGCGTGCGCGCGCTGCCCGGCGTTCAGGCGGCGGGCGCCACCGCCTACGTCCCGTTTGGAGCGGGAGGTCAGACCGGCGATTTCGACTACGAAGCGCCCGGTCACCAGCCGTTCCCGGAGGGCCAGGCTCCCGTGGCCGAAGATCATTTCGTCCTGCCCGGCTACTTTGCGGCCATGCAGATGCCGCTGGTCCGCGGTCGCGCGTTCGACACTCGCGACACGCGGAAGGCGCCCAAAGTGGCTGTGATCAGCGAAAGCATGGCGCGGAAGCTCTGGCCCGGTTTGGATCCCATCGGCCGCCGCGTCAAGCTCCTGGGCGACTGGCAGGAGGTCATCGGCGTCGTGGGAGACGTCCGCCAGGGCAGCCTCACCGCTGCTATGGAACTCCAGGCCTATCTGTGCGCCCAGCAGTACACGCCGGACGAGATGGCCATTGTCATCCGAACCTCGAGCGGCGACCCGCTGGCCGCGGCCCTGGAAGCGAAACGCGCGGTGTATGCGCTCGACCCGCTCCAGCCCGTGTCGCACGTGAGCCCGATGGACACGATGATCGAAAACTCGCTCACCGGCGTGCGCGCGCCCAGCATGATGCTGGCCGTGTTCGGCACGCTGGCTCTGCTGCTCGCGAGCATCGGCGTCTACGGCGTCACGGCCTATTCGGTGAGCCGGCGCGTGCGCGAGTTCGGGATCCGCATGGCCCTGGGCGCGGAACGCAAAGACATCCTGCGGATGGTGGTGGGCTGGGAGCTGGGAGTCGCGGCGTTGGGGATGCTGGCGGGAGCGCTGGCGGCGCTTCCGCTCGGCAGATTCCTGGATCATCTGCTTTTCAACACCGCCGGGGGCGGCTCGGCGGCGCCGCTGGCCGCGATGGCGCTGCTTGCCGGCGTTTCGGCCCTGGCGGCATACCTGCCCGCCCGGCGCGCTTCTCAGGTGGATCCGTTAGTGGCTCTGCGCTACGAGTGAGCACGAAGCGGGAGGGAGGAAGACCATGGACCGTCTGCTGCAGGACATTCGTTATGCGCTGCGGCTGCTGCGCAAATCGCCGGGTTTCACCCTGGTGGCCGTGTTGACGCTGGCTCTGGGCATCGGCGCGAATACCACCATCTTCACCGTGGTGAACGCGGTGCTGCTGCGGCCCCTGGCGGTGGAGGATCCGGAGCGGCTGGTGGCCGTGCTGGGCACGGACGCCAAGAACAGCACGGCGCAACAGCAATTCCTGCCCATCTCGAACCTCAACTACCGCGACCTGCGGGACAAGAGCGACTCATTTTCGGGGATGGCCGCTTTTACCGGCACGGGCGTCAACCTTTCCGGCGCGGGCAATCCTGAGCAGCTCAACGCCACGCTGGTCTCCTACAACTATTTTCAAGTGCTGGGGGTCCACGCCCTGGTGGGAAACACCTTTGACCCGGAACTGGCCAGGAAGGAGGGCGGCTATCCCGTGGTAATGCTCAGTTACGGGCTGTGGCAGCGGCGCTTCGGGGGCGATCGCGCAATCGTGGGCAAACCCATCACGCTGAACCAGCAGCCGTTCACAGTAATCGGCGTAGCGCCCAGGAGTTTTCAAGGGATTTTTGTAGGCCCCGGACCGGACCTCTGGATTCCCGACGCGGAGCACGACCAGGTGCTCACCGGATTGTTCAAAGAGTGGTACCTGCAGCGGCGTCCGCTGCTCATGTTCGTGTTCGGGCGGCTGAAGTCCGGTGTGACCCTGGAACAGGCACAAGCGAACCTGCAAACCGTGGCCACCCAGCTCGCCAAAGATTTCCCGAACGACAACGGGGGGCGAAACGTGCGGCTGCTCCCGCTGGCGCAGACCACCGTGGGACCCAACGGGCGGGATTTGTTCGTCAAAGCCGGGGTGATGCTGATGACGGTGGTGGGGCTGGTGCTGCTGATTGCCTGCGCCAACCTCGCCAACCTGCTGCTCGCGCGGGGCGCGGGCCGCCGCCGCGAGCTGGCCGTACGCCTGTCGCTGGGGGCCACGAAGGCGCGATTGGTGACGCTCATGCTCACAGAGAGCGTTCTGCTGGCCCTGATCGGCGGAGGCACGGGGCTGGCTCTGGCCACCGGATTCCGCACCGCGCTGCTGGCCTTCCGCCCGCCGTTCCTCAGGCCGGAGGACATTGACCTGAGCATGGATTCGCGGGTGCTGTTGTTCACGCTGGGCGTGGCGCTGCTGACGGCGCTCGCGTTTGGGATGCTGCCGGCGTGGCAGGCCATGCGCTTCAGCGTTAACGAGACGTTGAAGGAAGGCGGCGGGCGCTCCGGCTCCGCGGGGGGCCGGCACACCCTGCGCAGCGGGCTGGTGGTGGTGGAGGTGGTGTTGTCCATGATCGCCCTGGTGGGCGCCGGTTTGTTTCTTTCCAGCCTGCACAACGCCGAACAGATCGATCCCGGGTTTGAAACCAAGAACATGCTGGTGATGAACTTCGATCTGGGCGCGCAGAATTACACGCCTGCGCAGGGCCAGGAGTTCTACCGCCGGCTGATGGAACGCCTGCGCGACATCCCGCAGGTGAAAGATGCCTCGGTGGCTTCCGAAGGGCCGTTGGCCGGAGGATTTGCGCGCACCGTATTTCCGGAGGGTGTGGATCCAAACGACAAACGGAACGGGATCCTGACTTCGGTGAATACGGTGGACACACACTATTTCCAGACCACGGGCACCTCCATCCTGCGCGGCCGCGGCTTCGAGGACACGGATCAGGAGGGAGCTCCGCTGGTGGCCGTGGTGAACCAGGCCTTCGTCGACAAGTTCTTCCCCAACCAGGACCCCATCGGAAAACGGTTCCGCTGCTGGGGCGAGACGTGGATCCTGGAAATCGTGGGCGTTTCCCGCACGGCGAAGATCAATACGCTGGGGGAAGACCCGACTGCGGCCTTCTACCTGCCCATGAAGCAGCACTATGCTTCCGGAGGGACGCTGCACGTGCGCACGGCCGGCGATCCCATGGCTGCGCTGCCTGCGGTGCGCTCCGCGGTGCAGGAGCTGGACCGGCAATTGCCGCTCGTGCAGGTGCAGACCATCTCGGAACTGCTGGACCAGGCACTCTGGGCCGCCCGGTTTGGCGCTTCGCTGCTGCTGATTTTCGGGCTGCTCGCGCTGGGCCTGGCGGCCATCGGGATTTATGGCGTCATGTCCTACAACGTCCAGCAGCGGAGGCAGGAGCTGGGAATCCGCATCGCGCTGGGCGCGCAGAAGAAGGACGTGCTGCAACTCGTCCTCGGCCAGGGGCTGTGGCTGGCCGGCGGTGGCGCTGCGGCGGGGCTGATCCTCGGCTATTTCATGGCGCGGGGGATTTCGGCTCTCCTGTTCGGTGTTCATGCCCTGGATCCGGGCACGTTTCTGGGCGTGCCGCTGGTGCTGATCGGCGTGGCGCTCGTGGCGTGCTACATTCCCGCGCGGCGGGCCACGCGCGTGGATCCGATTGTTGCGCTACGATATGAGTAAGTCTATGAGCAGCGGCCGCTGACCTCTGGCCAACGCCTTTAAGAGGAGTCACGATGATTCAGATGAAGGGAGTGGAAAAATCCTATCCGGTGGGAGCCGGGCGCACCTGGGTGCTCCGCCGGATCGATGTGGGCATCCGCGAAGGCGAGTTCATCACCATCATGGGTCCCTCCGGCGCGGGCAAATCCACGCTCATGGCCATCCTGGGAATGCTGGATAGCGCCTGGGAAGGCGAATACAACTTTCTCGAATACACGGTGCACAAAATGAAGCCGCAGCAGCGCGTGGAGCTGCACAAACGGTTCATCGGCTTCGTCTTCCAGCAGTATCACCTGCTCGACGACCTGACCGTGGCGGAGAATCTGGACCTGCCGCTTTCCTATCGCGACCTGAAAAAGGCGGAACGCCAGTCCATCGTGGCGGATACGCTGGACCGCTTCCAGATCGTGGGGAAAAAAGATCTTTACCCCAGCCAGCTTTCCGGCGGCCAGCAGCAGCTGGTGGCTGTGGCGCGCGCGGTGATCGGAAATCCCAAGCTGATCCTGGCGGACGAGCCCACCGGCAGCCTGCATTCCAGCCAGGGCAAAATGATCATGGACATGCTGAAGGACCTGAACCGGCAGGGCACCACCATTATCCAGGTAACGCACAACGAGAACTGGGCCGCGTACGGCGACCGCATCATCCAGTTGCTCGACGGCTGGATCGTGCCCGCCGAGGAAAAGAAAGGAGTGGCCCGCGAGGCCTAGCCGGCCGGCGGCCATCTCCCTGCCCCGCGAATGAGCCTCTCCACCACAATCGAACGCGCTGGCAGGCTTTGCCCCGCGCGCTTTTCCCTCGCTCAGGGATAAGATAAGCGTCCCATGCAGCGTGCTTCCGCCAGCCCCGCTCCCCGCGTGCTCGTCGCCGACGATCAGGCCGACGTGCGCGAGGCGCTGCGTCTGCTTCTGAAAGGCGAGGGGATGGAGTCGGACAGCGTGGCCTCGCCGAACGCCGTGGTCACCGCGCTGGACACGCGCGAGTACGACGCCATCCTCATGGACCTGAACTACACGCGCGACACCACTTCGGGCCAGGAAGGGCTGGACCTGCTGTCGAGAATCCAGTCCACGGACAGCGCGCTCCCCGTGATCGTGATGACCGCATGGGGGAGCGTGCAGGTGGCCGTGGAAGCCATGCGCCGCGGCGCACGCGACTTTGTGCAGAAGCCGTGGGACAACGCGCGTCTGCTCGCCATTCTGCGCACGCAAATCGAGCTGCGCCGCGCCCTGCGCGAAAGCCGCCGGCTCGAGGCGGAAAACCAGCTCCTGCGCACCGAAGGCCGCCCCACGCTGATTGCCGAGTCGCCGGCCATGCGCCCGGTGATGGACCTCGTGGCGCAGGTGGGCCCGTCGGAGGCCAACGTGCTCATCACCGGCGAGCACGGCTCCGGAAAAGAAGTCATTGCGCGCACTCTCCATGCCCTCTCCCCGCGCGCCCCGCGCGCCATGGTCACCGTCAACGCTGGCGGCCTCTCCGAAGGCGTATTCGAAAGCGAGCTGTTCGGCCACGTGCGCGGAGCCTTTACCGATGCAAAAGTGGACCGCGCCGGACGTTTCGAGCTGGCCGATGGCGGCACCCTGTTCCTCGACGAAATCGCCAATGTGCCACTGAACCTGCAGGCCAAACTGCTTCGCGTGCTGGAGACGGGGGAAATGGAGCGCGTGGGCTCCTCCCGCACCGTGCGGGTGAGCACGCGCGTGCTGTCCGCCACCAACGCGGAGGTTTCCGCCGAGGTGGCCGCCGGACGCTTCCGCGAGGACCTGCTCTACCGCTTGAACACCATCGAAATTCACGTGCCCCCGCTGCGCGAGCGGAAAGAAGACATTCCGCTGCTGGCCATGCACTTCCTGACGCGCTACGCCGGACGCTACGGAAAACCCGTGAAGAATTTTGACGCCGCTGCCCTGCAGGCCCTGCTCGAGCATTCCTGGCCGGGAAACGTCCGCGAGCTGGACCACACCGTGGAGCGAGCGGTTCTGCTGGCGCAGGACGAACTGGTGCACGCCAGCCAGTTGGGACTTCGCTCCGCTTCTGCCACAGGAGCCAGCCCGCGGCTGGAAGAACTGAGCCTGGAAGAGGTGGAGCGCGTGCTCATCCAGAAAGCGCTCGCGCGATTCAGCGGCAACGTCAGCCAGGCGGCCACCGCCCTGGGATTGAGCCGCAGCGGCCTCTACCGCCGGCTGCAGAAATACGGCCTGTGAAACCCGCAAGTCACGAACGCCAGGTGATGCTGCTGGCGCTGATGATCGGGCTGCCGGGGACGGCGGCGGCGCTGGTGCTGCTGTGGCGCAGTTCCATGGCTTCGAAGTACCAGTCGACGCTCACCTTTGCTCTGGTCCTCCTGTGGCTGGCCCTGGCGTTCGCCCTGCGCTCCCGCGTGGTCTTTCCGCTTCGCACGCTGGCAAACCTGCTTTCCGCGCTGCGCGAAGGCGACTTCTCCATCCGCGCGCGCGGCGAGACCAGCGACGACGCGCTCGGCCATCTCATCTCCGAAGTGAATCTGCTG
>Ga0335081_10007737_pt1 | contig 17190 bp, 21 predicted proteins | sample Lox_Sample_35_FD_206713 | JGI IMG/M metagenome (GOLD analysis project Ga0335081, IMG submission 206713) | Soil microbial communities from Loxahatchee National Wildlife Refuge, Florida, United States - Lox_Sample_3.5 | ecosystem: Environmental > Terrestrial > Soil > Wetlands | place: USA... | reverse complement strand
TCTAACCCGTCACAGTTGATCGACAATGCCGTCACATTTAGCAGCAGGTCCTCAGCTGGCGCAACGCATTCGCATCGTGGTTGCGGATCGCAACCGTATGGGCAGCCAACTGCTGGCGGAATCGCTTGGGCGAGATCCACGCTTCGAAATACTTGCTGTAGCCGCTGCAGCCGACATCTTTCCCATTGCTGCCCGCGAACCCGACGTCTCGCTGATCAGCATGGAATTCGATGCCGGGGCCAAGAAGGGACTGCAGGTAGCGAGAGCCCTCAACGCAGTTCACCCTGGTATTCACATCGTGATTCTGCTTGAAGAGAGCACGCGGGAATCGATAATCGCCTCTTTTCGCTGTGGTGCAACCGGTGTGTTCTGCCGAACCGAGCCGATCTCGGAACTCCACAACTGCATTGAGCGCGTTAACCGAGGGGAGATATGGGCCGGGCGCGACCAGGCTCAGTACTTGCTTGAAGCGCTGCGCAACGTGCCATCCTGTGACGGCATGGAGCATGGTAAGCTCCGCCTGCTGTCGAAGCGGGAACTGGAGGTGGCCGAGCACGCCGCGCAAGGACAAAGCAATAAACAGATTGCAGACGAGCTGAAGCTCAGCGAACACACAGTAAAGAATTACCTTTTCCGCATCTTTGAGAAACTGGGCGTGTCGAGCCGGTTCGAATTGCTGTTTTTGTTGTTCAACGAACGCAACAGTCCCGGCATCGGCCGAGCCACAATTTTCGATACGGCCAGTTTGAAGCACCCCATTGAGAGTTATCTGAAGGCGGCAGAAGAAGGATTCATTGCGGCTCAATTCCTGCTCGGGCTGGCCCATCTTGAGGGATGCGGCGTAGAAAAGAACGGTCGCTCTGCCTACTACTGGCTGCGAATGGCGGAGGAAAATTCCCGTGAGCTCCGGCAACGTACTCGGGCTCTGACCGAGGAACTGAAATCCAAAATGGGGTCGGAGGAATTGGAGACGTTGGAGCACAGCATCAAGGCTGCAGTCGAACGCAATCAGCTGTTGACCACCAAACGGCCCGTGGAATTCATTAAGCGGAGCACGGCTTCAGCGTCCCTGCGGATAGCAATGTAAGGTGTTGGTAAGCGAAAACAGTCTGATGGCGTTGGCGTAGGTGCTTTAGAGGCCCTTCGCATGAAGGACATTTACGAACTTCTGAGACAGAAAGAGCGTGACCTGTCGAGGCTGGAAATAGAGGTTGAGGCATTACGTGTAGTAGCCCCTCTTCTGTCCAGCGAGAATGAAGTCAGCGATGAAAATGAGCCATCTTCGGCCCGTTGGACTGCGCCATCGCAGCCCCCTCTCCGCAACCCGTCCACGCCGCTGAGTGGGAAGGAAGACCGAGTCTCGGGTTGGCCCTAACCGTTCGCAGCTTATTGGCCTCCTTATGCTGAGCGAAAAGATCATAGTTACCCCGAGGCAGTAGCGGAGGCTCGAAGAAGGGGATCAGTGGATCAGTGCAGATTGCACGCGGCGATTCATTTGTCCTTGAAGCCGGTCACCCTGGGCTCTATACTCAGCGGATCGAATGAATCGGATGAGCGATCGCGAACACGAATGGATCGAAAAATACCGGGCCGCACTGGACCAGAATCCTCCGCGAAGTGAGCGACGACTGTTCAGGACGGTCCTTGCAGCCATTACCCTCGCCGCAGTTTGTTTGGGCAGCGCCATCTACGTCTTCAGCGTGCACCTAAGGTAGCGCAAGAACCAGCCGTCAGATTTAACTGTTTGCTGAACCTGAGCGAGCACACCGTCAAGAACTACCTTTCCCGCATTTTCGACAAGCTCGGCATCTCCAACCGCGTTGAGCTTGTGCTCTATGCCGTAGCCAATCCCAGCAAAATTCCGCTGGCTTCGGACTGGCCGGAGCAAACAAGGGCAGCCTCCGCCGGGGCTGCAAAACTACCAGGGGTTCGTCCCGAATGTGTTCGCGAAAAAGGAAGGAGTTCTGCCCAAAAACGTGTTGGACAAGCTTAAGCGCATGGAAAAGCTCTCCAAGCGCCTGCGGGGCGAGCTGTCTCCTTAGACCGAACCTCCGCGCACATGGAGAAGGCCACCGAAAAACCAGTGGCCTTGTATGTGCAGGGATTCCCCTGCGGCTAGAACGACAACTTCAACTGGAACTCGATTGCGCGAGGCGCCCCGAGCGCGTTGACGCCTGAGCCGAGACCCAGGCGCAAGGAGTTGCCGAGTTCACCGTGTTCAATTGCGCTGGTCGTACCATTGGGCGAACCCGGAGACCCGTCCAGAATACTGCTAAAGGGAATGGCTGGGCCGTCGAAGTTGGAGAGGTTGAACAGATTAAAGAAGGAGATGCCCGGCTGTATTTCCAAACGCTCCTTGATCTTATAACGCCAGCTCAAACTCAGATCGAAGGTCCGCAACCAAGCTTGGCCGATTGCTCCAGGCGGGGCCAGTTGCAGCGGTCCGAATGTGCTGGTTGCCGTAGGAGTACTACCACCGATTACTCCTTCCAATCCTTGCAAATCGGCAAGCGTCATCAAGTTATTGTTAATCAATACCTGGCCGGCGGGCGTCGGCTTATCCACCATGGTGTTGTTGAAATTGCTGATCCTCTGGTTGAGACCGTTGGCGCCAAAATCGCGGCCGCGGGGCCTGGTTTTTGGCGGCACGGGGCACCGAAGCGCACGTTTACTGCGGTTTCTTTTCGGCTGGCGGAGAAGAAGGAGAACCACCCATGCCTGGCCCGTGCATCATGTCGGGACCCATGGACTCCATGTGCTTGAGCATCCGATCCATGTGGCCGACCAACGTCTCCCACATATCCACATTGTTCCGCCAGCGTGCCAGCTCGTTCGTATCCTTGATCGTGAGAAGGTTAGCCTTCATCTGCGCGAGGGAAGACTTCATCTTCTCCACGTCGGCCTTCATGGCCTCCATTTCTTGTTCGTGCATCTCCATCATGTGTTGACGATGCTCGGGCCGCATCTGGCTTCCACCGGGGGGAGGTGTTTGTGCGGGTTTTTCCTGTGCCCACATCACGGGCGTCAGGGCAAATATCAGGACGAGTAGAAAACTCTTAATCTTCATTGCAGCTCTCCTTTCCGGAACATCTGACACGGTGAGTATAGATCCGAGACATCGAGTGGTGTGCAACCCTGTGTCGGCGCGCGAGTGCTGAAGGCTTTTCGTCGAGATCTTTGCCGGGCGTCGCCACGCTCCAGCCCGCGCGGGTTGCGCTGGGGTTGGGTGCTGTCTTTCGGACGACTCCCGGCCCATCCTCTTCTTAGCTCAACGTGCCCTAAATTGCAGTGACTGGGCGCACGGTTGTGCGTGTAACCTGGCTTTGGCGGTTTTTCCAGTTGTCGCAGCCTGCTTTTGGCGGGAATGGAAAAGCCCCGGAGGGTGCTCCAGGACTTTCGGTGTGCGCCTGGGTTGGGATTAGGCTGCCCTGGTTTCCATAGCAGCCCCGGCGACCTCGGGTTCGGTGTGTTCCCAAGCAGTCTTGAACGCACGCAACGCATACAGCGCGTCCTCAAGGGCTTCTTCTTCTTCACGAGCTCCCGCCGTGTAGAAGAGTTCTCGGCCACGGGCGAGAACTGCCTGCTCCGCCTCAAAGACCCTCTGCAGGATAACGCTCTTGTTTGTTTCGAGAATGGCGGCTCGATACAGAGTCTTCCAGTGTCTATGATCTGGGCACGGGGGGAATGGCGCGTCCATGATTCAACTCCAATGACAATATTCTGGCCCCCATCCGTCCAAAGTTAAAATCCAAAATACGGATGTCTTAAATCTGGTTCGGCGATGGGCTGGCTACCTGCCTTTGGGCAAAAAGGAAAAACCGGATGCGTCGTTCCTCTCAATCTCACTGTATCTCTGTTGCTCTTTTCGCAGTAAGGTTAAGGGGTCTGACCCATCCGGTCATCTTCCCTTTTACTCGCCTGCCATCTGCATTTCAGTGACGCACGTCACTGTGCGGTGTGATGGGACGTACAATGTTGACGCCTTTGCCGAGGGGTGGATGCATACCTGCCTTGGGCAATTCCACATGCCCGACCCGCACGGGCACGAGTTGTCGCTTGCGCGCCCTATTTAGCAGTCTTCTAGAATCTGCATGAACTCATCTGGGGCGAGGGCAAGCTTGCGGAGGTACTCGCGCAATTGGCGTTGGCGCAGGCTGCCTCCGGGATGAGGCTCACGCAGTGAAACAACACTCGGGCCACGGCTCGGGTTAGAGAACGATCTTGCCGAACCCGCCTTCCCCTTTTGCGGCGTATAGCCCAGTTTGCGGAGCACGCAGACGAAACGTCGCCAGGGAACCTGCGTGGGTAGCGCGGGCATCAGCTAGACTTTAGGACACCCGCGGTATTCAACGCAAACAACCCAACGGCTGGGGCTGAGAGGAGTCGAAAGCTGCGAACAGTCCGAGTCCCGTCCACGGACGAATGGAGGGCCGATGGCGTATTACAAGGTTCGGATTGAGGTCTGGTGCGATTGGAATCCGTTAGACAGCGACGTCGAGGAAATTGCCGAGAACATCAGTGCCGGTGAGGCCATTTGTACCAAGCGCGAAGTTGTTGCCGTCGTAGATCGCCCGCAAGACATTGAAGATGACAAAGCCATGAGTTTCTTTGGGGGAGAAGAGGGCGACGCAGACGAAAGTCAGGGGTAGGCGCGATATATGCAAAAAGCCCCGGATCTGTCCGGGGCATGTCTCACTTTTTGCGCGGGAGTGTGGTCAGGCGGCTGCGGTTCGAATTTTCTTGCTTGTGATCTCCTCTTCTGCGCGGAGCCAGTCGTCCAGGTCGTGGCCGTCTTCCCGACCAAGAGCCAGATCCCGGTGATCGAGCAAGCGATCGAAACCGCGGCACTCATGCTCGGGACCGACAAATCCCGGGGTTATTGTCTGGAGATGATCTGCGCCGACTTTCTGGCCGGTGCGAACCTGGACAAAGGAAATCCAGACGCGCTGCTTTACTCAATCTCGCGGTTTTTCGAGTTTCTGCCCGCTGAACAACGGCAGGCATTTGTGGCTCATGTTTCTGAAAAGGCGGCGTGAATCCGTTTCGACCAAAACATGCTCGACGGCGACTCACTCCGGAGTTGTACGAGAATTTGCGTCAGCAGGTGCTACGTCGGGACAGTTGGAAATGCCAAAGTTGCGGCACGATGTCGAATCTCGAGGTTCACCACAAAGAACTCCGCAGTCAATCTGGAGATGATTCCGAGCAAAACCTGATTACGCTCTGCGTCGACTGTCACTCGCGGGTGCATGGCGGTAGCTAACCAAGGCCGCTTAAAGCCACGTTCCGATTTGAAGTCAGCCCTCCATTTGTTCCGAGGACTTGACGGACGAAACTGGACCGAGAGTTCGAATCCACTTCCCTCCGCCACCCAGTCTTGGTTGCAGAGAAACCCGGGCACATTCCGCAGAAAATCGCTGGAAGTCGCCGCAATTCGGCGATTCTTTTCCTGAAACCGGACTGGAGAAATTGTCGCGCTCGACCGGTTAAGCGAGCTTTCGCGCCTTCTTCTCCGAAGGGCAGACGCGCAGTCCGGATTTAACGACTCGGTGAGGCGAATGCAACGCGATCACAAACCGATGATGAGGCGAAAGCAGCTTGACTTACCAGCTGCTCGACATCGATAACCGCGATTGTTAGTGGTTGACGGACAATCGTCACGTTATCGGATTAAGGGAAGGGCTGCCGGCTACATGTGCGAATATCGCACATCCACAAGACCTCTCCGAACGGATAAGGCCACCCTCCTTTCAGATAATTCCTAATGCAGAGGGATCGATCTATGCCGCAACGCCTCGATTCGAGCTCAACGGTTTCCGCCTGCCTTCGATCTGGCACCGGCAAGGAATCTCCTCCGCAACCTGAAAAAGCAGCACTTCTCCAATTGATCGAAGATTTTCTAGATACAGAATCTCTGCAGTTCAACGATCGGAGCGGTGTTCCCGCTGCGGAAGTGTGCTGCAGTATCTTGGTGCTACGTTCCGGATATGGGAAGGCGATTCGGAATGGAAGCTCTGCTTACCCGCCTGCCTTTGTCATCCCAAACTGCTGAAAAAACATGAGACAACCGGAATGGAAGGCCTCAATCTAGCGTACTTGCAAACGCCCAGACCGAGCTTTATGGCAATGAGCGATCAGGAGAGACGCGAACAGAGATTGAGGGAAATCATGGACGAATTACAGTCCATGATTGACTGCTGGGCGGCCGGTTTTCCTTTTGCCTGGAAAGCCGTTGAGTTGGTGAGCAGGAGACATAAGCACCGCCTTCTGCCTGGACACACTCGTTGACCAGCGCAGCCGGGTGATGGAAGTCACAGACAGGGGAATGGGGAAGGTTTTCTAATCGTCAGAGGAGGACGAAAACTGAATACCGCGAACTGCGCCCGACTCCCTTAAGGTGAGGGTATTTCGCCCGGCCGCCGCTCGACGGCAAGGAGCCGGGCTCAGTTGTATCCCGGGCCAAACCGCTCGTAGCCATGTTGAACAGGTGTTCACGCCCATCGAGAATTGCTGGTGAAATGGTGATTGTTCGCCATCTGCCACATCAGCCAGATCCTCCAGCGGACGGTTTTGGACCACTCGGGTGGAACTTCTTGTGTTCTTCTTTTTCAGCAGTTCTTCGAAGATGAGCGCAGTTCCTTCAGTGGTTCCGCCCCACCAAAACAAGCTCGTTGAGCCTTTCTTTTGGATGGGCTTCAGTTTTTCGTCCACCAGACCCGCGCCGGAATCTTGCCTGTAGCTTATCGAGGTACACGTAGTAAACCGGCGTGATGTAGAGCGTTATGATCTGCGAGAAGAGCAGACCGCCCACTACCGCCAGGCCTAACCCTCGCCGCGAGTCTGCGCCCGCACCAAAGCCAATCGCGATGGGCAGCGTTCCCATCAGGGCCGCCATAGTGGTCATCATGATCGGACGGAACCGGATGAGCGCGCCCTGATAGATGGACTCCTCCGGGCTCTTTCCTTCTGTCCGCTCCGCTTCCAGGGCGAAGTCAATCATCATGATGGCATTCTTCTTGACGATACCGATCAGCATGATGATCCCCACAAACGAGTAGAGATTCAGCTCCTGGTGGAAGAGGTTGAGGGTCAGGAGTGCGCCGACACCGGCTGAGGGTAAACCGGAGAGAATTGTCAGGGGATGGATGAAGCTCTCATACAGAATTCCTAGAATGATATAGATCACTAGAATCGCCGCCAAGAGTAACAGACCCATGCCAGTGAATGAGTTTTGGAAAGCTTGAGCCGTCCCCTGGAATGTGCCTTGAATGTCGCCGGGGAGCAGACGAAGCGCCTCGCGCTCGACCAACTTTGTTGCGTCGCCCAGCGCTGTTCCAGGCTTGAGGTTGAAGCTGATGGTTGCGGCCGGCAGCTGACCCAGGTGATTCACCATCAGGGGGCCAACTGAAGGTATCAGCTTCGCGACGGTATCGAGCGGAACCAATTTCCCTGCGCTGGAGCGAACGTACAGAAGCGAAAGCTTGTCCGGATTGTCCTGGAATTCCGGCAACAATTCTACGATGACATAGTACTCATTGTTGGGCGCGTATATCGTGCTGATCTGGCGGGTGCCGTAGGCGGAATAGAGAGCGTCGGAAACCTGAGCGGGCGTCAATCCGAGCGCGTAGGCCTTGTCGTGGTCGACTTCCACGGTGAGCTGCGGGTTCTTGACCTGCAAGTCGCTGGTAACGTCCTGCAATTGCGGAAGGGCGCGGAGAGCACTCTCCAGCTTGGGTGCGTCCTCGTAAAGCTGCGTTGTGTCGGGCGATTGCAGCGTGTACTGATATTGTGACTTGGTCAGAGATCCGCCGATGCGGATGGTCGGTGGAATTTGCATGAACACATTCAGTCCCGGGATCTGCGATACCTTCGGACGAAGTTCCTGAATCACCTCCGTTGCGCTCATGTGGTGGACGCGATCTTTCTTGTCCTTCAGGCGAAAGAAAATGCGGCCCTGATTGATGGGACTGCCGACCGCAGACATGGTGTTCATAACACTGGGATCGAACCGCACCACATCGGCAACTTTTTGCTGCAATTGCATCATGTCCTGAAACGCAATTCCCTGTTGCGCCTCGGTAAACGCGAAGACCAGGCCTTGATCTTCATCCGGAATGAATCCGGTCTTCGAGATCGTGTATAGATAAAATGTCAGTCCGATCACAACGAAAGACACCATCAGGGTTGCGAACTTGTGCCGCAGGACTGCCTTCAGGCTGCGGTTGTAACCACGCAGCCAGGTGTCAAAAACCCGCTCGCTGATATTGAAGAGCCGTCCGTGGCCAGACCGCTCCTGGTGACGGAGAAACCGGCTGCAGAGCATCGGGGTCAGGGTCAGCGATACGAATCCAGAGACCAGGATCGCCACACCGATGGTCACCGCGAATTCATGAAGTAAACGCCCGATGATTCCCCCCATAAACAACAGCGGAATAAAGACGGCAGCCAGCGACAGCGTCATCGAGAGAATGGTGAAGCCAATCTCGCTGGCGCCATCCATCGCTGCCTGTAGCGGCCGTTTCCCCCCCTCCATATGGCGAACGATGTTCTCCAACATGACAATGGCATCATCCACAACGAATCCGACGGACAACGTCAGCGCCATCAAGGAAAGATTGTCGAGGCTATAGCCCAAGAGGTACATCACCGAGAATGTCCCGATGATGGACATGGGCAACGCGAGGGACGGGATGATGGTGGCAGAAACGTTCCGCAGGAAGACGAAGATCACCATGATGACCAGAGCAATGGTCAGCAGCAGGGTGAACTTGACGTCATTAACCGAGGCACGAATGGAAACAGAGCGGTCGTAGAGTGTGTCGATTTGGACCGCGGCGGGCGTGTGCTCCTCCAGTCGGGGCAGCAGTTTCTTGATGCTGTCCACGACCGCAACGGTGTTGGTTCCCGGCTGCTTTTGAATCGCCAGCACGATGGCTCGAACTCCGTTGAACCAGCTCGCAGTCTTGTCGTTCAGCACGCTGTCCATCACGCGGCCGAGCTCGTTCAGGCGAACCGGGGAACCATTCCGATAGGCCACCACCATGGGCCCGAACTGCGGAGCATTCATCCGCTGTCCGTTGGATAGAATCGTGAACGTATGGTTCTGTCCATAAAGCGTGCCCGTGGGAAGGTTGGTGTTTCCCGATTGCAGCGCAGCACTGACTTCGTCGATCCCAATCTGGCGTGAAGCCAGAGCACTCGGATCGAGTTGCGCGCGCATTGCGTATTTCTGCGCTCCATAAACCTGCACCTGCGCCACACCGCTCACCATGGAGACGTTCTGGGCAATGGTGGTCTCCGCGGCTTCGTCGACGTCGGACAGCTTCATCGTCGGCGAACTCAGCGCCAAATAAAGGATGGGTGAATCAGCGGGATTCACTTTCTGAAAGGTTGGGGGCGTCGGCATCTGGGGAGGCAATTGGCCCCCAGCTGCTGTAATGGCTGCCTGGACGTCCAGTGCGGCACCATCGAGGTTCCGGCTGAGGTTGAACTGGATGGTAATGTTGGTCAGCCCAAGAGAGTTTGTCGACGTCATTGAGTCGATACCGGCGATGGTCGAGAATTGCTTTTCCATCGGGGTGGCAACGGAAGACGCCATCGTCTCCGGACTCGCGCCGGGCAGAGAAGCGCTCACCAAAATCGTGGGAAAGTCCACATTGGGCAGGTCACTGACAGGCAGCAGTTGGTAGGCAAAAATACCAAAGACAAGAATCGCGGCCATGACCAAGGTGGTCATAATAGGCCGATGGATAAAGAGCTCGGAAAGACTCACGGTCCGCCTCCGGCAGGACCGCCGGCCGTCGCCGGGCCCGTCTGAGTTCCAGGCAGGGTGCTCTGCACCGTCACTTTTGCGTTCGGAGCCACGCGCAACTGGCCGTTCACAATCACGTACTCTCCGGTCTTCAGGCCGTCCGAAATGAGGGTTAGATTCTGATACACCCCCGCCGTCTTGACCGGCCGAGATTCAGCCGTGCTGTCCGCCGTGACGACGTATACATATTCTCCTTGTTGCCCGGTTTGGATCGCTTTTGTCGGGACAACGACGGCATTCTTCTGAGTTGAGAGCACCAGCGCAACATCGACAAACTCTCCTGGCCACAGACGTCGGTCCCTGTTCTGGTACGTGCCTTTTAGCTTGAACATGCCGGTCGTTGTGTCGACTCCGTTGTCAATGAACGTCAACCGGCCCTCTGCCGGACTGTCCGATTGTCCCTTGGGATAAGCCAGAACTTTGAGCTGTCCAGCAGTGAAGCGCTGCCGCACCCGGTCTAAGTTCGCTTCCGGCACTGAAAAGGTGACATAGATCGGCGTGACTTGGTTCAACTGCACCAGATATGGCGTATCGTTCGCCTTCACCAGATTGCCTAAATTGATCAGCAGTGCGCCAGCGCGTGCGTCGATGGGAGCAACGATATCTGTGTACACTAACTGTACGCGGGCGGCCTCGACGGTAGCCTTGTCTGCCTCCACCGCAGACGCATCGGCCTTGGCCTGGGCACGCAACTGCTCGGCCTGTTCATGGGAGACAATACCGTCGTTTTCCAGGCGGGAGTAGCGGTTCGCTTGGATCCGCGAATTCTCCGCCTGCGCCTGATCGTGCTTCATTTGGCCAATGGCTTTTTCGAGGTCAGCCTGGAAAGGACGCTTGTCCAGCTGAAACAGCGGTTGACCCTGGCGTACATCCTCTCCTTCTTTGAAGAAGATCTTCTGGATTTGACCGTTGACTTGGGACCTGATCTGCACGGTCTGGTAAGCTTCAACGTTGCCGATGGCCCTGATCTGAACGGGAACGTCGCGCTGCTCCACACTGGCTACAACCACCGGTGCAGGTGGACGCCCCGCGGAACCGCCTGCCGCTTGAGCTTGTTCTTTGTTTCCGCACCCAGATATGAGGACAACAGCAGTCAGCGGAAACAATAAAATCGACGAAAACAGCCGCGCGACAGCGTGTTTCATAACAGTGCTCCCGCAAGTACCAAAGCCACACGGTTCCTATGTTGACTGCTTGGATCAGTCTTGGTCTGTGACTGGTATCACAGATGCGCTTAGGAGTATGCGCCAAACGGCGCGTCGGGCAGCGCGGTTAAGACCTGCTCTGAAGCCTGTTGTCGCCTATTCCGCGATACTCTGTAACCTGCCAATTGGAAAGAGGTTAAGACGTGCAACCAGCACATATCACTTGGTCGACGAAACCAGTACTAGGACGGCCAGCGCTGCCAGGAGGAGGCTCGTTATAAACAGAAATATTCCATGCAGTTGAGTCATGTGGAAATAGCCGCCCAAATGCGGCTTAGAATGCAGTAGCGTTTTCATGGGAAACCTCCTGGCACAGTGAGCCCGTAACCGCGATCGCCTGATTCCGTTTGCCGATCTTCTATAAAAAGTTAACGCACCTGAGAGAAAATCCCTTCTGTTCATGCAGGGAGAGGAATGTCTCGCAATTAGCGATGCACCCCGGCAGCCTGGCAGCAACGACCGCTCCGTCGTCGGCGAGGTGCAATGTCATCAGTGTCGAGCACGCACCGCACAGCCAATAAAACTCGCCAGGTTTGAGCCCGGGTGAGTTCCAATTGTGTTGAGATGTCGGATCCGGATCAGCTTCCAGCCGAAAGAGTCGGCCTTCGTGCAAATACCGAAATACGGCAGTGCACGCAGGGTTAATGCATTTGGCAAGCATGACCAAAACTCCGGAATCAACGATACCCCTATTTTGAATGGCCGACTCGACTAGCCCGGGACACGCAGCCCGGCGAAAAACACTGTCTGAGCCTTAGGCTGCTCTATGGTATTTGCCCTCGAGAACTTCTTCCTCTGCTTTCAACCAATCACCTAGGTCGTCCCCATCCTTACGACCACGCTGCTCGTAGAGTTGGTATGCACGACTGCGAATTTGTGCTCGGAGTTCAACTTGCGTGTGTCCTTGATCCTGTTTCTCTTGGTGGCGGCTTGAGATGGAGGTCGGCCTCATGGGGAAACTCCTTCCGGCCAACTATGAACCTATAAGTTCTTGCTACTCCGCATAGAGACCAATCGCGGTGCCTTGGCGCACGGTTGCACGTGACCGCGGTCACAAAACGTCTTGAGTTCAGAGAACATCTTTCGGGCGCAGCCCTCGTACCGCTTCGGCGCCCTCAGCGGACACATGTCATTCAAGGGCCACGATTACGAGGTATAGCCCTCCAAATAAGACCGCTGATCTAGCGAGGAGCAGGTTTGAAGATCAGAGCACTGAAAGAAATTCCTTCCACGGGGTCGCAACCAGCGTTTCCGTCATCGAATGCCCGTAGGCGCGTATGATCATTGCGGCCTTCTCGATTTGCTTTGGATCCTCTGCTTCGACGAAATCGACGACATCGAAGCGCCCTAAAGTCGCAAAGCTGCCTTTCCAAGTGATGTCCGGACATTGCCTTTTGATTTGTGCCGACACCGCAGCAGCCAAATCCTTAAAGTTTTTGGGATCCGCAAATGCCTCTGGAGAAAAGCGACTCAGCATGATGTAGGTAGTCACAAAACACCTCCTTCACTGGAGAACTTAACGTATTGGAACTCCCTGGGATCATTGTGGGTCTCTACATGAAATCCTACTCTCCTCCGGCAACGTTGTAGACTGATGCACGGATGTTCCCGCGACAGGCGTTGCGATCGAACTCATCAGCCGGAGGCCAATGTCTCAAATGCGCAAAGACGTCTTCACTGGCCGCTGGGTAATCATGGCTGAGACCCCGACGGTACGTCCCTTGGATTTTCATTTCAAGAAATTCGTCAGGGGAACTACGTTCTGCCCATTCTGCGAAACAAATGAAGCTTCCACGCCGCCGGAAGTCTTTGCCATCCGCAACCCGGGTTCGTCCCCAAACGGGCCGGGGTGGTCCGTGCGCGTGGTACCCAACTCCAATCCACGATTACGGATCGAAGGCGAATTGGGACAGCGCGCCGAAGGGTTCCACGATTTGATGAATGGCGTGGGCGCACACGAGATAATTGCCGAGACACCCCGCCACGACCGTAGCCTCCACGAACTTGAAATCCACGAAATCTCTGACGTAATCCGGGCCTACGCAGCGCGCGTCGTCGATCTGGAGGGCGATAAGCGGATGCGCTATGTGCTGATCTTCAAGAACCATGGGGAGGAAGCTGGCGCCCACACCATTAGCCATTCAATTTCGCACTTGATGGCCCTCTCGGTGACACCGCGCACAGTTAAGACCAAGCTCATGACCGCTCGCGACTATTTCGCTTTGAAGGAACGATGCATCTACTGCGATGTGCTCCAGCAGGAGCTAACGGAGCGAAAGCGGTGGATCAGTGAGAATGAAAATTTTGTGGCATTTGCTCCTTTTGCCTCGCGCTTTCCGTTCGAGATGGCAGTGTTTCCCAAGTCTCACAACAGCGCCTTCAGCCGCATCAGCCCCGGGCAAGTTGAGAGTCTGGCCCGGATCCTGCGCGATGTCTTGCGGAAGTTGGACCACACATTGGGCGGGCCGCCCTACAACTTATCGCTCCAGGACAGACCATTCCTGCGACCTAGAGCAGGGTATTGGAATACGATCGAAGAAGACTTCCACTGGCACCTAGAGATCCTGCCCCAGATTGCCCGGATTACCGGATTCGAGTGGGCGTCTGGGTTTTTCTACAACCCAGTACCACCGGAAATAGTTGCTCGATGCCTGTCGCCTTTTGTAGACGCTTGAGCGCAGAGGCGCCGTTATGTGAATGCCGGTGGGGCATTGGGTTTAACGAAAACTCTGTTGGTATTTGACGCTAACAGGCGTTAGCACGCATTGACCGCGTGAGCGAAAGAAGCGTAGCTCGTCGCGACGGGGTCACGCGTCTGTAGCTTCGGAATTGACGAGAACACTCGTTTGCTCGCGGTTTTCGAACCAGACGTCAAGCCGGCCAGCAATGACCGGCAATCGCTCAAGCGTGAGGAGCTGAGCTGATATTTTTCAGCATACTCAGGATGTACTGTGCTCGCACAATTGCCCCTTGCTCCTTATTGTGTGTGGCCGAGGATTCAGCCAGTTGCTCCCACGCTGCGACTCCGGCCCCAGCACCTGCTTCAGCACCCGCAGCGAAAACAACAGCCAAAACCGTCGCTCCTGCGCCGGGCGGAGGAGCAGGTCAAGTCTGGCTAAATACCGCGACCAACGTCTACCACTGCCCCGGCACGGAGTGGTATGGCAAGACTAAAGCTGGTGCGTACATGACCGAGGCCGAGGCGAAAGCCAAAGGCGCACATGCCGACCTTGGCAAGGCCTGTAATTGATTTCTGAATGATCAAAGCCTGGCCGTGACACAGCCAGTAGACTTAACCGCTCTCGGCTTCCCCATCTCCGTGCCGACTCCCGTTACGCGGAGGAGATTTCTTCGACTGCCGAGAAAATTGTGGCGCCGCGTTCGAGGAGATCGCTGCCCCGAGCAGGCCGGTTTCGCTTCCGCGGTGTTGGCCTTCGCGGTTTGGGCAAAATTCTCAGCGAGCGTGCGGATAGCAATGTAACATGCTGGTAATTGAAAGCAGCCAGATCGGATCGGAAGTAATCGGATGAGCGATCGCGAACACGAATGGATCGAAAAATACCGGGCCGCACTGGACCAGAATCCTCCCCCAAGTGAGCGACGGCTGTTCAGGAGGGTTTTTGCAGCCCTCACGCTCGCCGCAGTTTGTTTGGGCAGCGCCATCTACATCGTCAGCGTGCACCTAATAAGATAGCGCACGGACCCACTCGTCCAGTAGACGGGGGCTGCTGGCCCGTAGCAGGCAACGGCGAATGCAAAACCGCCCGCTGGACGGTCTGGCTGTGGGGCTGATTGGCCGGGGCTTAATGCTTCTCAGCAGCCTCTTCGACGATACGCACAGCGGCTTGGCTGAAGTCCTCGCGTGGTTTCTTCCCTGGATTCTGTGGCGGACGGTGGGACGCCTTCTTTTCGAGTTGATCAGCCTCTCGCTGGGCTTTATCGGCTTTTGTTCGTTTCTCTGACATGCACACAGTTTCCGGCGTATGACCAAATCGGTGGGCCGAGAATGGTACATGCTGGTTGTTGGGCGCATGCTAGAAGACAGTTTTTCGAGGCGGTGCAGCTAAATCCCCGAGATCCGGTTGCAACCCCGATTGTGGCTCAGATGAACGAACTGTTTGCCGTCGATGCAGAAGCTCGCCGCAAAATGCTGACTACTGCGGCACGCCATATCCGGCGTCAGGAAACAGCGAGACCTCTTCTCGATGATATTCGAAGCAAGATCGACGCAGCGCAGTCCGTAGCTTTGCCTTCCAGCGCACTCAGCAAGGCTTGCCAGTACGCACTCGCACTGTGGAAGAAGCTCACCCGCTTCTTGGAGTATCCCGAATTGGAGCTAAGTACTAACCTGGCGGAGAACTCCATGCGTCCGGTAGCTCTTGGCCGGAAGAATTGGTTGCACATCGGCAGCGCACAAGCGGGACCGAAGGTTGCAGCGATTCTCTCCGTCGTGGAAAGCTGCCGTCGGCTGCAAGTCCCGGTGCGCGATTACTTCTCCACGATTCCCCCTGGGCTTGCCGATCTCCCGATCCGGTGCCTTACAGACTTTACTCCCGCTGCGTGGGTCGCACGGCATTCATAGACTCAAATGACCGGGTTGTTGGCGTGAACGCGATATTTCGCGACGATCGATGCTAAGAGCCTCTCACCCAGCCCCCACGTGCTCCAACCCGTGATTGGAGTTACACCGAACGGTGATGCCCTGCTATTGCAGAGATTAAACATAAGGAGTAAAGTTATTGGTCGTAAGATCCTTCCGCCTCTCCGAAGAGCAGTTCCCGCCCGTTGAGATGCACACCCCCTGAGGCGAATGGCCCGAATTCTCGGGAAGCGGATACTTTATGAACAGGGCGTGTTCCATGTTCATCTTTCTTCTGCTCCTGAGCTTCTCTGTGTGTCAAGCTCTCCCGGCAGAAGATGTGCCGGAGACGGCGTATGACGAGTCGGAGGGACTGCCTTACGAGGCCACTCCTCTGTTCTCAATCGTGGTACCGCAAGCCTCGGCCCGGATTACCAAGGCCGAGCTGCGCTGCTCTCTGCTCCACTTCAACTCTTTGACGAAACGCTGCAAGAGCCGTCGTGAAAACAACGCACGGCCCGGGTACGTCCAGGATTCCCTCACCATCCTTAACCATTCTCTTCGCTGTTAGAAAACGTTTCCGCTCGATTCTCGTTCTTTGCGTGCTTCTGGGTTTCGGTGCGTCTCTGGCTGTTTCGGCAGAAGATGTGCCGGAGACCGCGTACGACGAAAAGAACCTAGTTGTTCGTTTCCGATACTACTAAATGAGGAGCAAGCTATGATCCGAAAATTAGTGTCCCTGTTCGTGGTCTTAGTCCTCCTGAGCGCTGGAGTGCAGACTGTAAGCGCCTCTGCACCTCGGCAGCTGGATGTGATGAGTCGAAATATGGATGCGGGCTCAGACTTCTGGTACGTGCTGACGGCAGACCCCAATGATCTTTCCGCAGTCCTGGTCGCGATCACGCAAACCTATCAGGAGATGCTCAACAGCAACATTGCTCAGCGCGCCGACGGCATCGCCGCCGAAATTCAAAGGCATCATCCCGACATGGTCGCTCTGCAGGAAGTCACAACTTTAAGTTCGGGACCATACGGATCGACCGAGCTGACGGTCGTGGTGAGTGGGTTGGACTCGTTAATGGCAGCGCTTAAAGCGCGCGGCCTGCATTACAAAGTGGTCGTGGTCCAGAAGAATGCCGATATCTCCCTGCCGGCGCTGGATGCCAATTACCAGAACATGATCCAGGTCGGCCTCACAGACTACGATGCAGTTCTGGTGCGCACCGATCTTCCGGCGGCGGATCTTAAAGTGGTCAAAAAGCAAGCGGATCACTTCAGCGCTGCCGCGACGCTGAATTTTACCGTTGCCGGCCAGTCGATCCCATTCCTGCGCGGATGGATCGCCGTGGATGTGAAGATACGCGGCAAGAATTATCGGTTTGTCACGACGCACCTGGAAACCTTCAGCCCCGATTATCAGGCGGCGCAGACCAACGAACTATTGAGCGGCCCGCTCGCCACGGATTTGCCGCTCATTCTGGCAGGCGATCTTAATTCTGACGCTCATGCACCCAGTTGGGAGAGCGGCCCGGCCTACGGGATCCTAACCAGCGCTGGGTTCGTGGACATTTGGAGCAACATCCATCCGGAAAATG
>Ga0335081_10007736_pt1 | contig 17191 bp, 14 predicted proteins | sample Lox_Sample_35_FD_206713 | JGI IMG/M metagenome (GOLD analysis project Ga0335081, IMG submission 206713) | Soil microbial communities from Loxahatchee National Wildlife Refuge, Florida, United States - Lox_Sample_3.5 | ecosystem: Environmental > Terrestrial > Soil > Wetlands | place: USA... | reverse complement strand
CGCAGCAGATCGCGGCCATCGTCAAGCTGATCGGCGGTGGTGCGCATTCGCACCTCGTAGATCGCTTCGGTGCCGCCCTCATCGATCGGCGCCCGGTTGATGGCGTTGACCAGCGGCCGCAGCAGCGTGTTGCCGGCGAGCACGAAAAAGGTGAGCGCGACGGCCTCGAAGGCGAGATCGGCGCCGGCGCAGGCCCCGACCGCCGCCGAGCACCACAGCGTTGCCGCGGTGTTGAGGCCCCAGACATTGCTGCCTTGTTTCATGATCACGCCGGCGCCGAGGAAGCCGACGCCGGAAACCACATAGGCGATGACTTGCGTGGCGCCGGGGTTGCCGTTGAGATGCATGCCGATGTCGACGAAGGTCGACGCCCCGACCGCGACGAGGGCGTGGGTGCGCAAACCGCCGCTACGCTGCCGGTATTGCCGCTCCGCGCCGATCAAGGTGCCGAGCACGAAAGCGCCGAACAGGCTCACCAGCGAGTCGAGGAAATCGCTGAGCGCGAATGAATGCAGGAACGCCATCTGGGTTAATCGCGGTTGCGCCGGCCGTGGGCTCAAGGAGCAAACGCGAGTTCGCCGAAGCCGTCAAACCCCGCAACGCCGTTTTTTGCTGCGTTCCGCCCGCCGCGCCGGTCACACATAACGGTGCAGCCGCTTACCCGGCAGCAGGTCATAGGGCGCGCGCCAGCCCGGCAGCGCCGCGATCCGGCCCTGCCACGCATGGATGGCCGGATGCGTCGCGGCGAGATCGTATCCGCTTTCCTCCTTTGGAAACGACAGATAGGCAATCATCGAAATGTCCGCGACAGTCGGACGGCTGCCGACGGCGAACGCACGCTCGCGCAGGTGCCGCTCGAGGATGCCCAGATAATCGTCGAGCCGGCCGCGCAGGAAAGTAAGCACGTTGCGATCGGGAGACGCGGTGAAGGCGCGCAGAAACCGATAGGTCGCCATGTAGCTCGTGAGCTTGTGATTGTCCCAGAACAGCCAGCGCAAAACTTCAAAGCGCTCGCTATCGTCTTCGCCGCGATAGCGGCCGAAGCGTTCGGCAAGCCGCAGCAGGATCGGCCCGGTCTGGGTGAGCCGAACGCCCAAATCTTCCAGGACCGGAATCTCGCCCATCTCGTTGACGCGCGCGCGCCACTCGGCGGTGCGGGTGACGCCGCCGCCGAAATCGGTCCAGATCGGCTCGAATGCCTCGCCGCACAGCGTCAGCATCAGCGCGAGCTTGTAGCTGTTCCCGGACTCCGGAAAATAGTGCAGGCGATATGCCATCGCGCGTCAGGCCTCCGGCGCCCGGCCCCGTTTCACGCCCGCAGCGCCGCAATCACGGCCGGGGCGACCTCCTCGCCCCATTCCTGCACGAAATGTCCGGCCGCGGCGAATTCGAGCGGCGGCGGACAGCCGCGAATGTCGCGATGAAGGACGCGCATCGCCGGCGCGCCGAGCACCGGATCGGCCATGCCGATCGCCATAACGCTCTTGCCCTGCCATTTGTTGCGCCAGAACTCGCGGGCAGCGCGGCCGGTGGCCGCGCCGGGGCTGTCGACGAATTCCGGCACCAGGTTGGGAAACCGGCGCACGCCGGCTTTGTAGCGGGCGTCGGGGAAGGGCGCGTCATAGGCGGCCGCCTCCGCCGCCGACAGATGCGGACAGGCGCGCTTGAGGAGCTTGCCGACCGGCATGTCCGGCTGGCTGTTGGAATAGGCACGCCAGTCCAAGAATCCCTTGCCGAGCGGCAAATCGCCGGTCGGCAGCGCCGTGTTCATCACGATCAATCGGGAAAATCGCTCCGGCATCTCCATCGGCAGCGTCAGGCCGAGAAGGCCGCCCCAGTCCTGCACCACGAGCGTGATATCGGTCAGGTCAAGCGCGCGGACGAAGGCGAGGAGGCTGTTGCGATGAAAGTCGAACGTATAGACCGCGTCGTCGGCCGGCTTGTCCGAACGCCCGAAGCCGAAAAAGTCCGGCGCGACCACGCGGCCGCTGGTCTTGAGAAAATGCGGGATCATCCGCCGATAGAGAAAGCTCCAGGTCGGTTGACCATGCAGGCAGAGAAAGACCGGTGCGGATTCGCGTCCCTCGTCGATATAGGCCATTGCCAGCCCGGCAAAGCCCGGCAGGTCGTCGCGACGGCGCGCCTCCCAGGGAAAACTGGGCAGGTCGGCAAAACGCTCCGGCGAAGTCTTCAGAATCTCGTTCATCGTCTTGAACTCATATGTCACGTTAGCTTCACATGTCACGTTAGCTTCATGTGTCACGTTAGCTGATGCCGGGTTCGGCCGACCGGAAAGGACACGCACTATGCCCACACGCGAACGCGTGCAAGCGTTGATCGACCTCGTCGAGCGCGGCCGCTACATCGAAGCGCTGGAGTCCTTTTATCACGACGATGCCTCGATGCAGGAGAACCTCGATGCGCCGCGCCAGGGTCTCGACACGCTGATCAAGGGCGAGCGGCGCGTCATGGCCACGCACCGCGACATCCGCACCCGGCCGGTCCAGACGTTCATGGTCGAGGGCGATCGCGTCGTCATCAACTGGATTTTCGATTTCGTCGACCGTGACGGCCGCGCCTTTACACTCGACGAGCTTGCCTTTCAGCTCTGGCGCGGGGAACGGATCGTCACGGAACGCTTCTACTATGACCCGGCGCAGCGTGGGCGCAAAGCAGCGCCGGGATGAGTTTCGGCCGGGTGTTCCAGATCGGCGCGCCATAATTTTGCTTGGCAGTCTTAATTTCGTTCGGATTCCTGGCTTTGCCCCGCTCGCCTCGTGCCCCAAAGCGCGGGGAGTTCTTGACGAAAAGCACCCGACCTGAGAACAATGCGCCAACCGCGCCTGCTCGCGCAAAGGATTCATAGAAATTGGGAGGACCGCCATGACCGCGCACGTCAGAACCATGCTCTTTGCCGCCGCTACCGTCGCCGCTGCCTCGATGCCGGCCGCGGCCGAGGACACGGTCAGGCTCGCTTACATTGATCCGCTGTCGGGCGGCGGCGCGAGCATCGGCGAGGTCGGCCTCAAGACCTTCCAATATCTCGCCGACGTGACCAATGCGCAGGGCGGCATAGCCGGCCGCAAGCTTGAGATCGTGCCTTACGACAACAAGCTCAACGCCCAGGAGACGCTGGTCCAGGTGCAGAAGGCGATCGATGCCGGGATTCGTTACATCACCCAGGGCAACGGCTCCGCGTTCGCGGCGGCGATCGAGGACTTCGTGCAGAAATACAACGAGCGCAATCCGGGAAAGGAAGTGCTGTATTTCAACTATGCGGCGGTCGATCCGCTATTGACCAACGACAAATGCAGCTATTGGCATTTCCGCTGGGACGCGAACTCAGACATCAAGATGACCGCGCTCACCAACTACATGAAGCCGCTGACCAACATCAAGAAGGTGTATTTGATCAATCAGGACTACTCGTTCGGCCGGGCCGTGCACACCGAGGCCCGCAAGATGCTCAACGCCAAGCGGCCGGACATCGAGATCGTCGGCGACGAGCTGCACCCGCTGCTCAAGATCACCGACTTCTCGCCGTACATCGAGAAGATCAAGGCTTCCGGCGCCGACAGCGTCATCACCGGCAATTGGGGCCAGGATTTCGCCTTGTTGCTCAAGGCCGCGGCTGATGCCGGATTGCAGGTCGATTGGTACACCTACTATGCCGGCGGCACCGGCGGCCCGACCGCGATCAAGCAGGCGAACCTGCCGGATCGGGTGTTCCAGATCTCCGAGGGCGTCGCCAACGAGCCTTACGCGCCGGCGCGGGAGTTCGAGAAGGCGTTCCGCGCCAAGACTGGCGTGACGCTGTTCTACCCGCGCGCCGTCAACCAGATCCGCATGTTCGCGGAGGCCGCCAAGGAGGCGAATTCGATAGAACCCGTCAAGGTCGCAGCCAAGCTCGACGGCATGCAGATCACGGTCTACGACGGCGGCGACGGCTTTATGCGCTCCGACGATCACCAGTTCTTCCAGCCGATGTACCTGTCGAAGCTCGGCCCGCTCGGCAAGGACCAGCCGTTCGACGAGGAAAACACCGGTTGGGGCTGGAAGATGACCGGCAAGATCGACACCAAGGACACCCTGGTTTCCACCAGCTGCAAGATGAACCGCCCGAGCTGAGGGCGCTGAGCGGGGACGGGCGTGCTCGAGCTCGTCACCATATCGACGCTCAACGGCGTGCTCTACGGCATGCTGTTGTTCCTGATGGCGAGCGGCCTGACGCTGATCTTCAGCATGATGGGCGTGCTTAATTTCGCCCACGCCAGCTTCTATATGCTCGGCGCCTTCTTCGGCTTTCAGATCAGCCAGTATTTGGGTTTCTGGCCGGCCTTCGTCGTCGCGCCGGTGCTGGTTGGCGGCATCGGCGCGCTGGTCGAACGCTACGGCCTGCGCTACGTGCACCGGCACGGTCCGGTTGCTGAGCTCCTCTTCACCTTCGGTCTCGCATTCGTCATCGTCGAAATCGTGCAAATGATCTGGGGCAAGGGCCCGGTCGATTATCGGGTACCGGAGTCGCTCGATTTCAGCGCCTTCACGGCGTTCTCCACCAATTATCCGGCCTACAAGATGTTCGAGCTTTTGACGGCGATCGCGATTTTCGCGGTGCTGTTCGCCGTGCTCACGCGCACGCGCGTCGGACTGATCATCCAGGCCTCGCTCACGCATCCGGATATGGTGGCCATGCTCGGCCATAACGTGCCGCGGGTGTTCATGCTGGTGTTCGGCGTCGGCACCGGGCTCGCCGCGGTTGCCGGAGTGATTGCCGGCCCGGCGCTCGTCACTCAGTCGAACATGGCGGGTGCGCTCGGCCCGATCCTGTTTGTGGTGGTCGTCGTCGGCGGGCTCGGCTCGCTCGCCGGGGCGTTCGTCGCCTCACTGCTGATCGGGCTCATTCAGACCTTCGCGGTGTCGATCAACCTGTCGGTCGCCGACGTGCTCGGCGGTATCGGCGTCGCGCCGCCGAGCGAGGGCGTCCTCGCCGACATATGGACGGTGACGGTGGCGCAGATCGCCCCGATCATTCCTTACCTGCTGCTGGTGCTGATCCTGATCTTCCGCCCGGTCGGGCTGATGGGGACGCGCGAACATTGAGCGAGGCAGCGAGCGAGATAGCAAAACTGCCGGAGCGCGAGGCGCTCTATCCGGCGGGCGTCGCGGCCGCGCTGCGCCTCGCCGCGCCGTGGGTCGCGCTCGCGCTCCTGTTCGCGCTATTGCCGCTGGTCTTCGCTTCGGGCAGCGCGCTGACGATGCTCAGCCTGATGGGCATCATGATCGTGTTCGCGCTGTCCTACAACATGCTGCTCGGCGAGACCGGCCTCCTCTCGTTCGGTCATGCGGTCTATTACGGCCTCGGCGGCTTCTTCACCGTGCACGCCATGAACGTCGTGATCCACGACCGGCTGCCGGTGCCGCTGCCGCTGCTGCCGTTTGTCGGCGCCTTTGGCGGTCTGCTGTTCGGCATCATCTTCGGCTCGGTCTCGACCAGGCGTGCCGGCACCGCCTTCGCCATGATCTCGCTCGGCCTCGGCGAGCTCGTCGCCTCGAGCTCGCTCATCCTGCGCGGCTTCTTCGGCGGCGAGGAGGGGGTGAGCACCAACCGCACCAAGCTCTTGCATCTGTTCGGTCTCAATTTCGGCCCGCAGATCGAGATCTATTATCTGATCGCGGCCTGGTGTCTGATCTGCATGGCGGCGATGTACGCGCTGCGGCGCACGCCGTTCGGCCGCATGTGCAACGCGGTGCGCGAGAATTCCGAGCGCGCGCAGTTCGTTGGCTACAATCCGCGCGTGGTGCGGTTCATCGCCTTCTCGCTCGCCGGGCTGTTCGCCGGCATCGCCGGTGCGCTCGCCGCGATCAATTTCGAGCTGGTCAATTCCGCCGCGGTCGGCGCCGAGCAATCCGGCCTGGTGCTGCTCGCCGCCTATATCGGCGGGGTCGGCAACTTTGCCGGGCCGGTGATCGGCGCCATCCTCGTCACCTGGCTCGAGGCGATGCTGAGTGACCTGACCGAGGTGTGGCAGCTCTATTTCGGCCTGTTGTTCATCGGCATGGTGATGTTCGCGCCGCAGGGCATCGCCGGCCTCGTGATGATGCACGAGCCGTTGTGGCAGGCGCGCGCTTACGGCGCGATGGCACGGCTCGCGCTCACCTACCTGATTGCCCTGATCCCGGCGCTGGTCTGTCTCGTCGGCGCCATCCTTCTCATCGAGATGACCTACCATGTCAGCGTCAAGGCCTCCGAGGGGCCGGCGATCTCGCTGTTCCACCTGACGCTCGACACCGTCAGCGTGAAGTCGTGGCTCGCGGCGGCGGTTCTTGGCGGCGGCGGGTTTTTTCTGTTCCGGCTGACCTGGCCGCGCGTTGGCGCCGCCTGGCACGATGCGTTCGTCGAGGCGCGCGGCGGGGGGAGGGCGAAGTGACCGCGCCGGCGATCGCGCTCATCGACGTGCGCAAGAATTTCGGCGCCACACAGATCATTCGCGGCGTCAGTCTCGCCGTGCCGGTCGGCGAACGTCACGCCATCATCGGGCCGAACGGCGCCGGCAAATCGACGCTGTTCAACCTGATGAGCGGCCGCCTCACGCCGAGCGCGGGCACGGTGCGGCTCGAGGGCGAGGACATCACCGGCCTGCCGCCGCACGAGATCAACCGGCGCGGCCTGTGCCGCAGCTTCCAGGTCACCAACATCTTTCCGCGGCTGTCGGTATGGGAGAATGTGCGCTGTGCGGTGCTGTGGTCGCTCGGCTACAGATACGCGTTTTGGCGCGGCATCGACTCCCTCGCCGATGTGCGCGAGCGCACCGAGGCCATTCTCGAGGCGATCGACCTGACCGACCGCCGTCGCATCCAAGCCGGCGTGCTCGCCTATGCCGAACAGCGCGCGCTCGAGATCGGCATCACCATTGCCGGCGGCGCCAAGATCATTCTGCTCGACGAGCCGAGCGCCGGGATGAGCGCGGCGGAGGCGGCGCGCGCCGTCGCGCTCATCCGCAAGGTGAGCGAGGGCCGCACCCTGATCATGATCGAGCACGACATGGGCGTCGTCTTCGACCTCGCCGACCGCATTTCCGTCCTGGTCTATGGCGAGATCATCGCCAGCGACGTGCCGGCGAAGATCAAGCAGGACGCCGCGGTGCAAACCGCTTACCTGGGCGCAGCGGCATGATGCTCGAGGTTCGTGATCTGCACGCTTATTACGGCAAGAGCCACATCCTGCAGGGTGTCTCGCTGCGCGTCGACGCCGGCGAGATCGTCAGCATTCTTGGGCGCAACGGCGTCGGCCGCTCGACGACGCTCAAGGCGATCATGGGCGACGTGCCGCCGCAGGGCGCGATCACCTTCCGCGACGAAGCCATCGCCGGGCTCAAGCCCTACGAGATCGCGCACCGCGGCGTCGGCTACGTGCCGGAGAACCGCGACATCTTTCCGACGCTGACCGTCGAGCAGAATCTCTTGCTCGGGGTCAAGACCGGCAAGAAGGCGCCGCGTTGGGGTTTTAGCGATACCTATCGGCTGTTTCCCCGGCTCGAAGAGCGCGCCAAGACGCCGGCCGGCGCGCTGTCCGGTGGCGAGCAGCAGATGCTGACGATCTGCCGCACGCTGATGGGCGATCCCGACCTGATCATGGTCGACGAGCCGACCGAGGGGCTGGCGCCGCAAATGGTCGAGCGCATCGCGGAGCTGCTGCAGAGCATCGCCGAGCGTCACATCTCGATCCTCCTGGTTGAGCAGAAACTGACCATCGCCATGCGCATCTCGCATCGCGTCTATGTGATGGGCCACGGCCGGATGGTGTTCGAAGGTACGCCGTCCGAGCTCGCCGGCGCCGCCGCGGTGCGCCAAACCTGGCTCGAGGTGTGAACGTCAGCAGTCTGGTCAACGCGCCGCGCACCGCGCGAATGTCATGGCTGTATCACAACATATTCGAGGCTGCCTGCCGTGGCCGCCGCCTCCATCGCTTCCGGCAGCCTGGCAAGCGGATAGGCGCGGGGCCGAATCGCGCTGATGTCGAGTAGTCCGCTGCGCAGCAGGTCGAGCAGCCGCAGATAGGCGCCTGCCGGATACATGAACTGACCGATGATCTCCCAGCTGTTGAGCATCAGCGCGGTGTAGGGAATCGGCAAATCGACGCTCATGCTTCCCATCAGCACGAGCCGGCCGCCGCGCCGCAGGCTGTGAAGCGCCGCCAGCGTCGCGTTCGGATCGCCGGCCTGTCCGACCATGTCGAAGGCGATGTGGGCTCCGCCGCCGCAAGCTTTGCGCAGCGCGCTCGCGTCCGCCGCAACCTCGCCGGTCAGCGCCAGCGTTGAAACGCGCGATCCGCCGGCGGCCGCGACCGCTTCGAGCGCAGTTCGATTGCGGCCGGCGGCGATCACGCGCGCCGCTCCCATGGCGACGCCGAGCAGCACGGCGGCGCTGCCGTAAGCACCGGTCGCTCCGTTGACGATCAATGTCTCGCCGGCGGCGAGCCGGCCGCGAAGAAGGCCGCCATAGGGAATGATGCAGCGGGTGACGGCTGCGAGTTGCGCCGCCGCGATATGGTCGAGCCCGTCGGCCGGCGTGACGGCCGCGGCCGGCGCCAGCGCATATTCGGCGAGCGTTCCATCCGGCCAGTCCGCCAGCACCGGTCCGGCGTCGGCGCCCGCCGTGAGCCCGATGAGAATTTGCGCCGGGTCCTCGACATTCTCGCGCGCGGCGAAATGCGACGACAGCATCACCCGCTGGCCGGGCTTGAGGTGCCAGACGTCCCGGCCCACCGCCTCGACAACGCCGACGCCGTTGGTTCCGATGGTGAATTCGCCGGCCGGAGGGTTGTAGTGCGGCAACCTGCCTTCGACGTAAGATTTCAGATACGACATCAACGACGACGCCGTGATCCGTACCAGAACGCTGCCGGGACGCGCCTGTGGAATTGGTATGTCCTTGAGGCTCAGCGTGCCTCCAAGCCGATCCAGCCGCCAAGCTTTCATAAGCTTTTCCTCTCGCGCCTCTGCAGAACATCGATATGGGGGTTCCCGCGCGCGCCAGAAATGGCGAGTTGACTAATGGCGGGGCGCAGGCCATCACCCGCCCGATGCATGAGCCCAAGCCCGGCCTCCAGCCGACATCCATCCCGCCGCTGCATTTTCCGTTTCGCGCGCCGCCGGCGCCGGGCAGGACGATCGAAGTCGCGCCCGGCATCCTGTGGGCACGCCTGGCGCTGCCGTTCCTCCTCGATCACGTCAATGTCTACTTCATCGACGACGGCGCCGGCTGGACCCTGATCGACACCGGCCTCGGCAACAAGGCGACCCAGGAAGCCTGGCAGGCAATGTTCGACGGAATGCTGCGCGAGCGTCCGCTGACGCGGATCATTGCCACGCATTTCCATCCCGATCACGTCGGCTCCGCCGGCTTCCTGCTGCGGCGCTTCGACGTGCCGCTCTACATGTCGGCGACCGAATATCTGCAAAGCTGGAACATTCATCTCGATCCCGGCGCGCTCGAGGCCGAGCACTATCGGCGCTTCTATCTTGATCACGGCCTCGACGCCGAGACGACCGGACGCGTAGTGACGAGCGGTCACGCCTATCTCAAGCGCACCACCGGGCTGCCGCCGACCTATCACCGCGTGCTTGCCGGCGACGTCATCCGCATCGGCTCCCGCGAATTTGAGGTGCTGACCGGCGGCGGGCATTCGCCGGAGCAGATCATGCTGCTATGCCGGGCGGAAAAGCTTTTCCTTGCGGCGGATCAGGTGCTCGCCAAGATCTCGCCCAATGTGAGCGTGGTCGCGGTTGATCCGGAAGGCAATCCGCTCGGCCACTACCTCCGCTCGCTCACGACGCTGCGCGGCGAGGTGGCCGAAGACGTGCTGGTGCTGCCCGGACATAATCTGCCGTTCCATGGCCTGCACACCCGCATCGACGAGCTGATCGTTCACCATCACGCCCGCTGCGACCTCATCCTGCGCGCCTGCCGCACCGCGCCGCGATCGGCGGCCGAGCTGATACCGTTCGTGTTCACCCGCATGCTCGATCCGCACCAGACCGGATTTGCCTTCAGCGAGGTCCTGGCGCACGTCAACTACATGCTGCGACAGGGCATGCTGCGGCCGGTCGCCAGCGCCGACGGCATCCGCCGGGTCGCCGCGGCATGACGGCGCACGACGGCGGCGTGCCGGGCGGCGCGAGCGACCGGACGCCCAATGGACCAGACATGATGCGGAGAGAGAGGAGGGAAGCCATGAACAAGTTCGCCTTAGCCTCGCTTATCGCCATTGCCGGCGCGGCGCCGGCATCGGCGGGTGATATGCCGGGGCGCAAAGCCGGATTGTGGGAGATGAAGACCACTCTCTCCAGCGGGCATGTCGTCACGCTGCAGCAATGCGTCGATGCCAAGACCGACGATACGATGCAGGCCCAGGCCGCCAGCGCGCAGCACGATTGCTCGAAGCACGACGTGCACAAGTCCGGCAACACCATCACCGTCGATTCGGTGTGCATGATGGCCGGCAAGCCGCGCGCGGCGCATACCGTCGTCACCGGCAGCTTCGACAGCGCCTATGATATGACGATCACCAGAGACGCTGACGACGGGAGCAAACGCGTCATCAACACCGAGGCCAAATGGCTCGGCCCGTGCGCGGCGGACCAGAAGCCGGGCGACACGATCATGCCGAACGGCTCCAAGGTGAACGTGCTCGAGATGAGAGGCCCCGGCGGCGCCGGTGCCCCCGCCGCGCCGCCGCAGCATTGATCATTAGGCGCGCTTGCGCTCCTGCAGCGTGAGCGAGACGCTAAGCCGCTCGGTCCCGCGCAGTAGGTCGAGGGCGACGCTGCGGCCGATCTTTTCGCCGGTGAGCGCCCGGATGAGATCGTCGGCGCCGGTGATCGCGAGCCCGTCGAGGCTGACGACGATGTCGTCGGGCTTGATGCCGGCGCGGTCCGCTGGGCTTGCCGGCTCGACCGCGGCGACCATCACCGCGCTCTCCTGATCGATGCCGGCGCGCCGCAGCCGGCGCGGGATCGCGAGCTGCTGTGCGGAAATGCCGATGAAGGCGCGCCGCACTCGGCCGTGCCGCACCAGTTCGCCGAGCACGAAGCTTGCGGTGTTGGCGGCAACCGCAAAGCAGATGCCTTGCGCGCCCATGATCACCGCCGTATTCACGCCGACGACCTCGCCATGGGAGGAAACCAGCGGTCCGCCAGAATTGCCGGGATTGAGGGCGGCGTCGGTCTGGATCACGTCGTCGATGAGCCGGCCGGTGCGCGCGCGCAGCGAACGGCCAAGCGCCGAGACCACGCCGGTGGTCACCGTCGACTCAAAACCGAGCGGGTTGCCGATCGCGATCACCAGCTGGCCGCGCCGCAGCTTTTTGGAATCGCCGAGCGGGGCCGCGGTCAGCGTCACCGCTTCGTCGACGCGAAGGAGCGCGAGATCGGTGTCGGGGTCGTCGCCGACGAGCCGCGCCTTGAGCTCAAGGCCGTCGGCGGTGGTGACGCCGATCCGCGAGGCCGAGCCGGCGACGTGGCTGTTGGTCAGGATGAGCCCGTCGGGCGCCACGACGACGCCCGAGCCGGAACCGCCGCGGGAGCGGCCATTGGCTTGTCCGACCTGCACCGAGAGACCGACGACGGCGGGGCCGACGCGCTCGACCACGTCAATAACCGCGCGCGAATAGGCGTCGAGCAGCGCTTGGTCTTCGGCCGGAACGAAAGGTCGATCGGCTGCGGCGGGCTCGCTACCGCCCAAGCCGGCATTTGTAGGGATGATCTTCACTGAAATTTGCCATGTTTGGCCGGCATCGAGCCGGCGGCTCGCCTCGTGCAAGCCGGTTCCCTATATGGGGAGCGCGCCCGCGGCGAGAAAGGGCAGCGCTTTAGGTCTCCCCGGGGAACGGGATCGGATGGGCTGCCCGCTGTTGACAGCCGCGGCCGCATATGGTGCGGACGCCGCGTCAATGCTCAAGGGGAATTTCATGGCCATCGCCACCGATCGGGTGCGCTGGGTTAAGGCCCTGCCGGTCGCCGTCGCGGCGCTGCTCGCGCTCGCCGGATGCGGGGAGGGCAAGCGGCAGAGCGCGGCGCCGCCGCCCCCGTCGGTGACGGTCGCGAGCCCGGTGCAGCGCACCGTCGTCGACCAGGACGAATATGTCGGCCGCTTCGTCGCCGTCGATTCCGTCGACATCCGCGCCCGCGTTTCCGGATACCTTACCGAGATTCACTTCACCGATGGCCAGATGGTGAAGAAGGGCGATCTCCTCTTCGTCATCGACCACAAGCCGTTCCAGATCGTGCTCGACCAGATGCGCGCCAACCTGGCGCAGGCGCGCGCCAACCTCGCCTTCACCGAGGCCGACCTCGCCCGCGGCCAGGAATTGCGGCAGAACAAAACCATCACCGAGCAGACCTACGACCAGCGCACCCAGGCCAAGCGCGTCGCCGAGGCCGCCGTCTCCGCGCAGGAGGCGATGGTGCATTCGGCCGAGCTCGACCTTAACGAATATTCCGAGCTGCGCTCCCCGATCGACGGCCGCATCGGCGACCGCCGCGTCGCCGTCGGCAATCTGGTGACCGGCGGCAATGGGAGCAACACCACGCTGCTTGCGACCATCGTCTCGGTCGATCCGATCCGCTTCGAGTTCACCTTCGACGAGGCGTCCTACCTGCGCTACCAGCGTTATGCAGCCGCGAGCGGCCTCGTCGGCAGCGCCGGGGTTCCGGTCGCGCTCAAGCTCATCGACGAGCAGGATTTCCAGCACACCGGCAAGATCGACTTCGTCGACAATGTCATCGACCGCTCCTCGGGCACGATCCGCGGCCGCGCGGTGTTCGCCAATCCCGGCGGCGTGCTCACGCCCGGCATGTTCGGCCGCGTTCGCGTGCCCGGCTCGCCGCCCTACACCGCGCTGCTGGTGCCCGACGCGGCGATCGGCAGCGAGCAGGCGCGCAAATATGTGCTGGTCGTCGATGACGGCGGCGTCGCGCGGCAGCGCTATGTCACGCCCGGGCAGCTCGACGGCGATTTGCGGGTGATCAGGGACGGCCTGACCGCTGCCGACCGCGTCATCGTCAACGGGCTGATGCGGGCGCGGCCCGGCGTCAAGGTCGCTCCGGAGGAGCGGAAAATCCCTGCCGCGGCGGCGGGGAAGCCGGCCGACCAGGCCAAGGCCGACTGAGAGGCTGCGCCGGAATGAGCGTGCCGTAGATGCGCCTGTCGCACTTCTTCATCGACCGGCCGATCTTTGCCGCGGTGGTCTCGATCGTATTCGTGATCCTCGGCGGCGTGTCGTTCTCGCGTCTGCCGGTCGAGCAATATCCCGAGATTGCGCCGCCGACCATCAGCGTCACCGGGCAGTATCCCGGCGCCAGCGCCGAGGTCGTGGCTTCGACCGTGGTCACGCCGATCGAGCAGCAGATCAACGGCGTCGAGAACATGCTGTACATGTACTCGCAGTCGACCGCCGATGGACGCTTCTCGATCCAGGTCAGCTTCGATCTCGGCACCAATCTCGACATCGCCCAGGTGCAGGTGCAGAACCGGGTCTCGATCGCGCAGCCGCGGCTGCCGGCCGACGTGCGCAATATCGGCGTCACCGTGGCCAAGAGCTCGCCCGACCTGATGATGGTCGTGCATCTCTACTCGCCGGACAAATCGCGCGACACTCTGTTCATCTCCAACTACGCCACGCTCGCCGTGACCGACGCCGTCACCCGCGTCGACGGCGTCGGCTCGATCACGGTGTTCGGCAGCCGCGACTACTCGATGCGGGTGTGGCTCGATCCCGATCGCCTGCAGTCGCTCGGACTGACCGCGACCGACGTCACCAACGCGCTGCAGGCGCAGAACATCCAGGTCGCCTCCGGCATGCTCGACCAGCCGCCCACGACCCGCCCCGGCGCCTTCCAGATCGCGGTGCAGACGCTGGGCCGGCTTGCCGATCCCGGCGAGTTCGGCGCGATCGTGGTCAAGGAAACGCCCGGCGCCGTGGTGCGGCTGCGCGACGTCGCCAAGATCGAGCTTGATGCGCTCGACTATTCGACCAATTCCTACCTCGATCACGACCCGGCGGTCGCGCTCGCGATCTTCCAGCGCCCCGGCTCGAATGCGCTCAACACCGCCCGCGGCGTCGGCAATCTGATGGCCGAGCTGTCGAAGCGTTTTCCGCCGGGCGTCAAATACGCCATCGTCTACAACCCGACCGAGTTCATCCAGCAGTCGGTCGACGCGGTGATCGACACCATCGGCGAAGCGATCGTGCTGGTGGTGCTGGTGGTCATCGTGTTCCTGCAGACCTGGCGGGCCGCGATCATTCCGCTCGTCGCCATTCCGGTCTCGCTCATAGGCACGTTCTTCTTCATGGCGGCGTTCGGCTTCTCGCTCAACAACCTGTCACTATTCGGCCTGGTGCTGGCGATCGGCATCGTGGTCGACGACGCCATCGTCGTGGTCGAGAACGTCGAGCGCAACATCGCCAGCGGGCTGGCCCCGCGCGAGGCCGCGATCAAGAGCATGAACGAGGTCGGCTCGGCGCTGATCGCGATCGCGCTGGTGCTTTGCGCCGTGTTCGTTCCCTCGATGTTCATCACCGGCATATCCGGGCAGTTCTACCGGCAGTTCGCGCTGACCATCACCGGCGCCACCGTGATCTCGCTCATCGTCTCGCTGACGCTGTCGCCGGCGATGTGTGCGCTTCTGCTCAAGCCGCACGCCGTGGCGCATCGCGTGCGCTGGTGGCAGTGGCCGATCAAGGGCTTCTTCGCCGCCTTCAATTGGGGGTTCGACGGCGTCGGCCGCGGCATCTCCTTCATGGCGAGCCGCGTGGTGCGGCGCGCCGCGGTCATATTCGTGGTCTATCTCGTCGTCCTCGGCTTCGGCCTCGATCAGTTCCGCAAGACCCCGACCGGCTTCATCCCCCAGGTCGACCGCGCCTACATCATCCTGGTCATTCAGCTGCCGCCGGGCGCCTCGCTCGCGCGCACTAATGAGGTACAGCAGCGCGTGCTCGATATCGCGCTGCAGGTGCCCGGCGTCGTGCACGGCGTCAACTTCGTCGGCTTCTCCGGCGCGACTTTCACCAATGCGCCGAATTCCGGCGCGATTTTCCTGGTGCTCGATTCCTTCGCCAAGCGCGGACTTCATCCGCACCTGTCGGCGCCGGCGATCCAGGCCGAGCTCAACCGGCGGCTGTCGAAGATCCAGGACGGCCTGGTCATCGCCGTGCTGCCGCCGCCGGTCCGCGGCATCGGCAATGCCGCCGGCTTTCGCCTGATGGTCGAGGACCGCGGCGGCCACAGCGCCACTGAGCTGCGCGAGGCGGCGACCGCGCTGATGGCCCGCGCCGGCAAGACCCAAGGTGTCGCCCAGGTCTTCACCCTGTTCGAGACTTCGACCCCGCAGGTCTATCTCGACATCGACCGCACCAAGGCCCAGCTCCTCGGCATCAACGTCCAGGACGTGTTCAACGCGCTGCAGGTCTTCATCGGCTCGTCCTACGTCAACGACTTCAACCTGTTCGGCCGCACCTTCCGCGTCATGGCGCAGGCCCGCGACGAGGACCGCCGCGCGATCGCCGACGTGCTCAAGATTCGCGTGCGCAACAGCAACGGCGACACCGTCCCGCTCGGCTCCTTCACCACGGTGCGCGACATTTCCGGCCCGTACCGGGTGCCGCGCTACAACCTCTATCCCGCCGCCGAGCTCGACGGCACCGCCGCGCCCGGCTATTCGCAGGGCCAGGCCATCGACATCATGCAGAAGCTCGCCGCCGAGACCCTGCCGGAGGGCTTCGACACCGAGTGGACGACGCTTGCTTTCCAGCAGATCAGGGCCGGCAACACCGCGATGTTCGCGTTCGTGCTGGCGGTGGTGTTCGTGTTCCTGGTGCTTGCCGCGCAATACGAAAGCCTGACGCTGCCGCTCGCGGTGATCCTGATCGTGCCGATGTGTCTCGTCGCAGCCATCACCGGCGTCATCCTGCGCGGGCAGGACAACAACATCCTTACCCAGGTCGGCTTCGTGGTGCTGATCGGGCTTGCCGCGAAAAACGCCATCCTGATCGTCGAGTTCGCGCGCCAGCTCGAGGATCAGGGCCGCAATCGCTGGGAGGCCGCCGCCGAGGCGACGCGGCTCCGGCTGCGGCCGATCCTGATGACCTCGTTCGCATTCATCCTCGGCGTGACGCCGCTCGTTTGGGCGATCGGCGCCGGCGCCGAGTTGCGCCAGACGCTCGGCACCGCGGTGTTCGCCGGCATGATCGGCGTCACCGCGTTCGGCCTCATTTTCACCCCGGTGTTCTACGTCATCGCCCGCTGGATCGCCTCGCTCGGGCCGCGGCGCGGCAAGAGCCGCCGCCCGCAGGCGCAGCCGGCGGAGTAGGGCACCGTCGGCGGCCTGCCTCTGTCACTGCTGCGGGCCGCCGAGCACGATGTCGCGTTCGGCGCGAAACACATTGGAGTAGGGATTGGCGATCCATTGCCTGCCGGTCGCGGTGACGTAGAGATAGCGGATCGCGTTCTGAATGTATGGCGCGACGCTGTGCCAATAGAACTGCGGATATTTGTGCACCAGGTCGGCGGGGCTCTCGTAACCGAGCTGGCGGTTGAGGCCGGCTTCCTCGAACTCGTGATAGAGCGCGTTGGCCTTGCGGATATAATGCGGGTCGCCGAGCTGCCCGATCAGGTCGGCCGCCCGCACCAGTGCGGCTTCCTCGTCGATGCGCTCCACCTCCGCTGGCATGCTGCTCGGAAACCGGGTGCCCTCGACCGCGCGCGCGATGCGGCCGGCGTCAAGCTGGTCGATGCCTTGAATGCGCTCCATGACGTAGAGCTTGGAGCGGTCGACGTGGTGCGGCAACAGCGCCGCGTCCGAGGCGCCGCGCGGCAGCTTGACCTTCCGGCCGGTGTCGTCGATCAAAAATCCGTCCTTGTCGTCCTGCAGGAAGATGCCGCGGACATAGCCGATGTCGTGGGTCACGCAAGCGATGATCACGTGCGCGTAGTCGCTCGGCGGCATGTGTGCATGCAATGCCCGGCCGCGCAGAATTTCGTGGCCGGCGAGCGTGACCAGCATCGTGTGCTCTACATTGTGATAGAGCGCGTCGCTGTTGCCGATGCATTCGAGCGCGATCCGCGCGATCGACGGCACCAGCTCGACCAGGCGGCTCTCGGTTTGGCCGTAGCGCCGATGCATATAGCTGGCG
>Ga0335081_10007735_pt1 | contig 17191 bp, 22 predicted proteins | sample Lox_Sample_35_FD_206713 | JGI IMG/M metagenome (GOLD analysis project Ga0335081, IMG submission 206713) | Soil microbial communities from Loxahatchee National Wildlife Refuge, Florida, United States - Lox_Sample_3.5 | ecosystem: Environmental > Terrestrial > Soil > Wetlands | place: USA... | reverse complement strand
TCAGTCAACGAATCGTCCAACTAACGATTATAACCTTTTTGAATCCTCCGGTGAGGCCCCCCCTCTCCACTTGTCTTAGTTCTAGAAGTTGATTTGTTTTCAAGCCACCGTTTTAATACCTTGTTGCATGTATTCAAGGCTGGCCCGACCCTTCCCGTGATCGGGTAGAAGCGGTATGGCGTGAAATGCACCTTATCAGAAACCGGAGTTTTGATAATCCTCAAAACATATAGCACCGCTAACGTCCCTACCAGGACTTAAATGTGTACACATTTCTGACACAAGAAGAAATGTGTCAGGAATGTGTAGACATTTCTGTTATAAAGTCCTATGAAAAACAGTGTCAGAGAGGTTTTTAATGAAGTTGTTAACTCATGATTATCTCCGGTTTTCATTTTTTTATACACTCCTGACACGATCCTGACATATTACTGACACATTTCTTCTTGTGTCAGAAATGTGTATCGTATTTACACATTTAACACACATTTATTACACGTTTAGGGTCTCGCACGGAACGCGAAGACTATTTACAAATTCATCGGAAGGAATCGAGAACTAACCTCAAAGGCTCAAAGTTTTAGCTCCCTACTGCCCTTTTCGCCCGAAAAACCAAGGTTTGCGGACGGTCTCCATGGGGAGAGCTTTCTCTATATACCGAAGATGACAGACGCCTTCCTGGGCACGTTCATCTTGGATCTCACTGCAATCTGAGAGTAACGACCGGTTTTAGATTGAAAATAGGTTTCATGTCTCTGACTTGTACTGATTGTCTACATTGATCTGATCTCCACCGTCAGATCACCTTTCCTCCTTATTCCATAGTGAACGTTCTCCAGCCCCACAGCAAAGTATCCTCTGATTCATAAACCTTTCGACCGTCAACGACGGGTGGTTCCCGTTGGGTCAACTCGTCATCCACCAAGTAAATCTTACCATCATCACCGAAATACACCCCGCTATCAAATTGTGCACAAGAACCCACTGCGATACCCAAAGTTCTCTTGCCAGGGTAACTGATCGTGACGACTTCGGGATTGTCTGGAACGGCTATTACCACTTTGGTGGACTTCTTGAAGCTCCCGTCCTTCGGACCTAAATCGGCACTGAAAAGATAGTTCCGGGAAAGCTTGTAATGATCTGGTCCTGTTGAACCGGCGTTCATGCTTGCTGCAAACGAGGCACAGTTGAGGTCTCGGCAAAATCGGCTTAGAAGCCTCCGGCCGGATCCATTCAGAGGGTCAAAGGTATTGTCCTGTTTAACGGGTGCAGCTGAACCTTGCGAAGCTTCTGAATGTATCTTTGTTTCATGGACGATATAGGACCATCGCTGCTTTGTGACGGACAAGAGATCACCGAGCTTTTCCTTCTGAGAGGACGTATAGGGCATGCCGTTCACATGTGTTTGCATTAAGTCGAAAAACCGTGAAGAACATTCTTCCTCTTTTGCCTCGCTTCCTTGCACGGGAGTCTGGAACAATGTATCGGTCGCCATGCTGGCACTGAAGTTGAGAGAACAAAAACCGTGAACTTAATATGAAGAAAAATACCATCTGATTATTCGTTTTGTTTCTCGTCAATGATACCGTCGCTGTCGATCCCGTTCCTGAGATGCCGGGATTCCGACCGCTCCGTGCACCTCACCGGGATCGACGGCCCTTCCCGTTGGTGCGTCATTCAGTCCCATCGTCTAGGGCGGACGAAAACAACGGAATCCCATGTCGACATAAACTGAGCAGAGGAGAATAACGGCCGTATTAGTCGGTCAACGGAGCAGAGGAGATTAGCATGGCTGACCCTGCCTTTGCCGAAATGGAAGCAGAAGCCGAATCGTTTGTTCCTCAAGTCCGAGCTCGACTTCCTTATGCCGACAGATGCAACGATGAGCATGAGGAAGCAGAAGTTCGGCGAGAAGAATCGAATCCCTTGCTTGGGCCGCCTGTCCTGTCCCGTCAACCTGATAAACGATGGTACAATACACCATCGGTGAGGATTCCATGACCGAGTGTTGTTGACGTGATCAGGTATTTTGGCTGCTGCCCGCTTTCGTCTTGACGGCACTCAGCTTCGGTGCTACCATGGCTCCGAAGATTAATTTATACTATTCGCTGGTTTGTGAGGATTACTATTCAGAAAGGGGGGGTTCAGGGCTCCCGGGTCCTCTTCCGGGCGGAGCTTATCCCGTCATTGAGATTGGACAGTCGCATCCGGATTGCCGTATTCCCGAGGTACATAGCTGCCCAGGCTGTGATCGACTTATACCAGATACAAGCCAGAGCATCCCGCCTCGCCCTGGCCATTAACTTATGCACTGGGCTCATCAGCGCCGTCACAGCGGGTCGGTACGGCGCTCTGTCCGATCGGATAGGTCGACGCCCCGTCATCCTCATCGCATTATGTGGAACCGTGCTCAACGATTGTATTGTGATCCTCATGACCAAGTTTTGGAAATACCTCGGCATCGAATTCTTTCTGGTTGGCGCAATACTAGATGGTATGTTTGGCAGCTTCACGACGACCATGGCGGCTACAAACGCCTATGTAACGGACTGTTCGACTCCAGACCGCAGAGCCATTTCCTTCGCGTATATACAAAGTGTCTTCTTCCTTGGAATCGCCGCCGGTCCTATCCTCGGTGGCATACTCATAAATCGCTCTGGCAGCGCCGTGACGCTGTTCTATTGTGCCCTCGCCGTACACCTTTCGTTCGCCCTCTACATCCTCCTCCTGATTCCCGAATCTGTCACGACGGAACACGCGCTCCGTGCTAGACAAAACCATAATAACCGACGATTATCTGCGGAGGGAGTCCCATTCCATCCTCGTCAATGGCGATATTGGTCGAATCTACTTAACATCTTTCAACCACTTGGAATCTTTTGGCCGCGGGGTGGGAGGGGACGACAGTTCAAACTCAAGCGCCGTAATTTACTGATTCTCGGGATGGTGGATGGTATCTTACTTCTTAACATTGGTGCATTTGCTGTCATCATATTATACCCAATATATATGTTTAATTGGGGCGATCTGGAGGTCCATCAGATTCTTCGTGTCACAGCTAATTGCAGAGCGGGTATTATTTGTCTATTGTCGGTTCAGTACGGAGCTTCGTGCTTCTTATCGTGCTGCCCATCATCATTCGCGTAGTTAGGGGTCCTCCCTCGCGAACTCCTCCGACAATAACGGTTGGCGCAGATAATTTGGAAGTGTGGCTCATTCGATTATGTCCATTCATCGAAATGTGCGGGTTCATGTTAATGTCATTCGCGAAGACGACAAATCAGTACTATGCCGGCGGGGCATTTACTGCCCTTGGAGGAATCGGACCTCCGACCTTGCACAGTGCCTTGACGAAGCACGTCGCCAAAGAAGAAGTTGGAAGATTGCTCGGCGCTTTGAGTACAATCGGTGCAATGAGTCGTGTCGTTAGTCCGATGGTGTTGAATCTGTTGTACAGCTTCACCGTCGCTACGTGTCCTCAGACGATATTTTACCTTCTTACCGGTGCTATGGGGATTGCATTTATAATGAGTTGTGGCCTTAGAGCACATGGTTCCTATCCCTAATCTGCTTGCGCTAATTCGCAGTGAGGGTAGATGGTGACGATAATGAGGATGAACCTGAAGATAGCTGACCATGTTAATACGGTTTTTACCGAGTCAATCTATTCAGAAGCTTAAAGGAATATGGTAATAGTGGACTTGTGTTTCATTCAGCACATTGATCTAGAAGCAAATAAAAGCGGACTGCCAATAGCGAAACCTAAGTAGGAAATAAGGAACGGAAATACACATTTGCCGAACAAATAACAGAAGAAAAGAAGATAGAAATATGACTCATGCGATATAAACGCGATGAGATTCCGTAATGTCCCTCCTGCAAGTGGGACAAACCTTGACCTTGCCAGAACACTTCTCACACATAACCATGTGATAGCAGGGAACGAAGATCGCCATGGGATTTTGCTCCGTGCATCCCATGCAAGAAATATTATTGCTCTTCAAACGCATCCTCGCATCCTCTCTCTTCCTTTGCTCGTCATCCTTGATCTTTTGACAAAGAGCAAGGTCGTACAACTTTTCCAAACTGAGATAACTCTCAAGGTATTGCGTGAGTAATTTACCGGTCATCTCAACAATCTCCTTCTTCTTGTTATCGTATTCCGCGAGCGCTTCCTTGGAAGGATTGTCTCCAAGCCATTCTTTGCTTCCGGCGGCGTTCGCAGTAAAACTGGAGAAGAGTCGAGTGAGCACTTCCCCTTCGTCGTCGTCTCGCTGGGGACGAGGCTGAGAGGTCCCGTCGACGGAAGGTAGATGGACATGTGGCACTTTGGTTTGCCCGGCAGGAACCTTGTCATCCAACACGACTGTTTGCGCATTCGCCCGAATTGCGCCGCCGCCGTGCAAGTTCGGAGAGATATCGATCAAACGATACTTAGCGACCATAACGAGTAGACGTGTGACGCACTTCTTCGGGGCCCCCGGTTGATGGAAATGGGGACAAGAGAAGACCCAATGTTGAAGAAGTTCAGAGAAATCGAGATGCAGGTCCAAATCGCAGGCGCAAAGATTGGTGGCGCGGAGCTCGGCAGGCAAGTACATGGGGAAGGCGTTTTGCATTGAGAATTTGACGCAAAAGGTGAAATTGAGGTATGGACAAGCATTGAGATGGGGAACCAAACTCTCGTCTGAAAAGGCTTTTTCTTTGTCCCGCCCGTGGCATTCGAAGGTGTCGTGGAGATGGTCCCAGAATGAAACATGCATATGAAAGGTACATCCTTTCGTTACCCTAGAATTGGGCGGCCTAAGTCGAGTTGGTTAGCGATGCTCAATTGAAGGGTTGGTAGTACAAACTCTTGAAGGAGCCACAAACATAAACCGGAACGATCCCATCGAACCGGGCGCAGGGCTTCAAGCAAAAGCAATGTGGAGACTTCGAGAGAAAAGAGGCGATTGCCACAGGAGGATGCAACTCTAATATTGGGACGAATTCGTCCCGCAACCTTTTCAAGTTTGCTTCCGACTCTTCACTGAAAGGATCGAATTTCTCCTCACGAACAGAAGGTTGGTTGATGGGATTTGTCTTGCCACAGCGAAATTGAGAGCTCACTCTGCTCGAATCTTCCAAATGACGCTTGCGTACTTGAGGACCGCAAAACATGTTAATCGGGCCATGTATTGTTGGAGACCCGCCACAGGCCAAGGAGTCCGCCATCTCATCGACCGCCATATCTCCGCAATGGACAAATTTCTTGATGCCTTGGGGAGGATGTGCCTTCTCAAGGGGAGGTCGAGTGAAAGTGGTTTGGGTTGTGGATGAGTCAGATGGAGTAGGCGGCATGGATGTCATAGTCGACGGAGTGCCTGGTCGCGACCTGTTGCAAGAGACTTTACGTACTTGTCCGGCAATGATTTGATACTTTGGGACGTCTTTCTCAATGGGAGGGTGACTGGGTCGAAGCGACTCTTCCGTGAGAGTGTTTGATGGATAGTCCATGTCAGGCACGGTTTCTTGTGGGACGGAAATCCGAAGGGCCCCCTTTGTATGATCAAACATATCGGTGGTCGACTGCATCGCTTGCTCAAGAGGTCTGCTGTCCGGCCTGTGGGTCTTCTCCATTGTTTTTTCCGTTTGGACATCTTCATCAATCGCCTCAGAGACGTCTCGTTCCTTCAAATTAGTAGTGGTGAAGAAATGAAACACCGTTACGCCCGCTGTGGAAGCAGCCGAACCCTCGGCAACGTTGCCTTCCATTTGCTCCGCCAAAGAAGTAGCCTTTGACTCACTTTCGCTGTCCGTAGACCATCCATCCGAGTCGCCGGGAGCAAATTTGGTCGCAATCTGGACTTTATTTGGTTTCCTTTGAAGAAGACTTTCCGGGATTACAAGAGATTCTTGATGTCCAAGGGCGTCATTCTCGTTTTTGGCCGGGAGAGAGCCCACTTCGTTTAGGGCGTTATCAGCAGAACGAGGCTCCGGAACAGGAGGGCACGATTCTTCGCTAGCTTGCGATCGTCGAACTTGGCCACCCCTAACGATGTATCGACGAGGAACCTCGTTGCTCGCCTGAACAGTCGTGGAGGTATCAGCGTTAGACGGGGGACTTGCCGTCACTTGCACAGATTCTGCAATAATGGCATCTTTGTTGAGATCGAATGGGATTACGACAGGTGCTTCGGTCGTAGAAGAGGAGATATTGCTAGATTCGGTCATCACCGGTTCCACTGCAACGGGAGAGGTGTTTGATTCGACGTTACCGGAAACCGCGACGAGCTGAGGGGTTCTCCTTTGGCTGCCCGTCACCGTCCACGAGTCATCCCGTTCCTACAATTAGCGTTTCTGAAAATCGGTATCTTACAGCTCTTCGATGAATCTCTTCACGGAACCATCTCATTTTGGCTCCGTCATCATCTGGGCCAGGAATATGGATAGGGCAACCGGCGCTGGGATCCGACGTCACTTCGCCTGAACAAGTTTCGTGGACGGTAGATTCAGCGGCGTCAGAGGACACGAAGGACTGTAAAATAATGGGACACGGAATTTGGACATCTGTGGCAGAGGGGCTGTTGACATTGTTATCCCGAGCCGGTGGACCGAGATAGTACGGACGAACGATACGCTTGATTGAAAACGAGATTTTCTGTTCCGAAATGACTTCAACCTTCTCAACATCGGATTCTGAGTCCATCTCGAGAACAGAGAGGGGTCCGACTTGTGTATTTTCAGATATCTTGTTATCCGATGTCACTAGCCAGTAAGAAAAGATTCAAGAAGATAGTAACCGATGACGTCCGGAACCGCCTCCAATTTGACATTCTCCTCATTTTTTGCAAGCACACTGCTGGTGGGGCAATCAACGTCGGCCGTTTTAGGTGTATTGCTCTCCCACAGAACGCCAGAGCTCTCGGTGTGAATGGACTCCCGGCAGGGCGCCTCCATATAAGTTTCGATTTGGCCAACGTCGGCAGGAGGGACGTAGTCTTTTGGGGAAGTCTCTATCTTTTTGGGCGGAGGCTGGCTGTTTTTGCTGGCAGACACGACGAAGCCACGAGTAAACCACTCGGCAGCCCTACTGCTCGCGGTAACGAGTTTGATTTCCCTCTTGGGAATCGTGATTGGGGTCGAGGGGGCGGCACGGGGGACAGTGATACTCGGAGTAGGAGACACCTCAGCGCCAGCTTCGACGGTGTCGGTCGACAAGTTTTTGGGTGACGGTTTGGTTGGCTCGGTCGGTTGAGGAATGTCCTGGAGGGAATCCATCTCGGGAAGGGTTGGACGAGATTGAAGCTCTGGCGGGTCCAAGGCTTGAAGAACTTCAATCGTACAAAGTTGGCCGACTTCTGAACCCAAGGGGCCTTGGAAAACAAGTCCAGAGTCAGAGGTCCCGGTGCTTGTACAATCTAAAGTTAGAGGCTCCGTCAGATGGAGATCTATCATAGAATTACAAACCCCTCATTGTAGTGGATTCCAAACCCTCGAATGCCTCAGATGGAACCAATGGGGCAGGTTTAAGACTGGTCGATGCCTCGATCTTGCCCTCCGAAGGGATTCTGACAACGAATCTCTTATTGCGGGCCGCTGACTTCAACTCATCCGAATCTACACATTTCTGACCGTCATTGTCACCTGCTGCAAGCCTTTCTGTCCCCCCCTCGGTAATCTCGCAAGGTGCGTTTCTTTTCGGTACGGAATGGCCTTCCTTGAGATCCTGTTTCATGTTTTGATCATTGGCACGTCGGTAAGGTAGATGGCGACGGACGGCACGTTTGAGGGGAATGCCCGTGTTAGCGGGTGAACTCAAGACGACGAGATGGGTGATATTTTTGAGTTGGTTGTCCAACAGAAGCGGACCTTGTCCTGGGGGAAGCTTGGGGGCTGCATGCCACGGTGGCTGGGCCATGAGGAGCAAGGCCGGCGCTGGGTAAGAGTAGATGAAGGTTGAGACGGTGGAGGCTAAATGACAGCGCAACGATGTCAATGAGTTGGAGAAATTTGGTCAGCAAGGGTCCATGCCCTCGTGCATGACCCCTACCCCTTGGTCACCTAATTGGCCCCATCAAACGCCACAGAGTATGATTCCGTCAAGGCCAGAGTCTCATGGGGACCAGTTTACCACTTCATAAATGGGTTCGGTTACTCTAGACACCGTGCTCTCAGCCATTTCTACAAAGTTTATTCGGCTAGTAAAACGAGAAAAAATGGGGCCAACAGCACAGTCAGAAGCACTTTTGAAAGCGAGTGTAATCGGCGGCCCTACCATGATTGAGATCGAGGCGAGTTTAAGAAGATATCTAGCTCGATCATACTTGATGGGAATTGGGCGAGACAAATCGGGTGATATATAGGCCTTTATTCAACTGCTCCCAGGCAATGTGTCAACAGGGCGAAAACACACTTACTGAGATAAAAATAAGGCCATGGCTTGTCAATGCCCGAACGTCATGAGGGAGGGACTTGAAATTATCGTCCTCCTTTCTGACAATGCATTGTTGTCGTTCGGACAGATACCGATCCCGGCGTTGTGACCTCGCGGTTCGTCCCGACCGGAACGCCACCGCCGATCAAAGCTTCAAGAATCCCGGTCCTCGCTTACGATCTCTCCATCATCTCGCATCCCAATTTCCCCCCACCATGTCGGACACGATCCAAGGCCCCGGCAATTTCACTCTTCCCTCCGACGTTGACAACAAGTTGCCGTCCGACATAAAATTGACCGCAGACCCGTCTCTGCCGCCCAGCACCGCAGCACCGCAGATTCACGGGAATCAAACGCCCTTCCGCTTTGTTGCAACCTGGCAATTTTGGGGGATCCTTATCTTGGGCCAGATTTTGAGTTGGTGTATTGTTTCGACCAATACGCTCACCGAGTATTTGGCGCTTGCCGGGGCGAATATCCCGGCTTTCCAAACCGTGTTTAATTATGCGCTATTGAATTTGGTCTACTCGAGTTACACCATTTATCGATATGGGTTCAAAAAGTGGGCGCTTTTATTGTGGAAGGATGGCTGGAAGTACTTTATTCTTGGGTTTGCAGATGTTCAGGGCGTATAGCCCCTTCTCTCTCGGAAGGGAAGTCTGATGGAGTAGAACTACTTTGTGGTCAAGGGGTTTGGGTATACCAATCTTTTGTCGGCCGAGTTGCTGGATGCATGCTCGATTATCACGGTTGTCGTCTTGTCGTTTTTGTTTATGAAGGTGAGATACCATTGGACTCAGATTCTGGGGATTTTGGTCTGTTTGGGAGGTCTTGGATTACTCGTTGCCTCAGACGCAATTACGTATCTCCCTCCCCCAAGGTTTTCTCTGAGTTGTTAGCGGAAAGAATTATGGCGCTTCGGATGCAGTGAAGGGTGACTTGTTCGTGATTCTCGGGGCTTGTTGTTATGGGCTTTCTAACGTCCTGGAAGAATTCCTTGTCAGCAAGCGGCCTTTGTATGAAGTTGTTGGGCAGGTAATTCACCTATGGTGTCTTTGAGGATGTCAATTAAGGCTTTATAGCTAGGATTCTTTGGGATGTTTATCATGGGGATTCAGTGCGCCATATTTGAGCGCAATTCAATTGCGACGACTCCGTGGAGTGGCGCAATTGCAGGGTATCTTGTCGGATACACGATGACGATGTTTATTCTCTACTCCTTCGCTCCAATCCTCTTCCGACTTTCATCGGCCATGTTCTACAATCTGAGTTTGCTTACATCCGGTATTTCCACTAATCGATCTCACTGACTCAGATTTCTGGGGTCTCATCATCGGCATCAGACTCTTTGGCTTTTATGTTTACAAGTTGTACCCCGTTGCCTTTGTCATGACTATCAGCGGTTCCTTCTAGCTTGCTACGTTTCTCTGATCGCAGGATTGGTCATCTATTACACTATTGTAAGGAATCCTTCTGGAGAAGCGATGAAGCCATGGCTGGGCGGTGAGTCACAACCGGAAGGCATCGTCGGCGTCGGAACGTACAAACGCAAATACATAGCAACCCAAGGTGATCCTGAATCCTCACCAGAAATTTAATCTCACCGTCAACGAATTCGCGGTATGGAATATCAAGGAATAAAAAGTTTATCGAAAGCATTTGATATCATGAAATTGAATCTTATTGAACTATATTGGTGATGCCGGCTGAGATTTAAAGTATTCCTTCGTAGCGTGGCATTTTTGAGATACGCATCCGGGACATCGAAGGAACATTTGCTTAGTTGTCTCATAATTCCCTTGTAAATGACGTTTAACGAGATCAGCAGTAGCATCCAAGAACACCGGGTTATCATTCAACGAATCCACCCTCTTCACACCCATTAGCCCTTCCTACAGAAAGTCAGCGCTCGGCCCAATTCTGATGTTCTCGTAGAGTTTTGTTACCTGCTGCGCTTCCTCGATGTACTCCTTATCAAGTTCATGCAGTGTCTCAATGTGATCGCTCGTAAATGCAATTGGCACAAGTGCAATATTCTTCCATCCTTTTCCAGCGAGACCCTTGATACTCGCGTTCGTCTGGGGACCAAGCCACGGCGAGGGACCAACTTGAGATTGCCAAACCACTTTATACGGATTGGAATGACCTAGTTCGTCCATGACAGCATGCACCGTCGCCGCCACTTCTGCTGGATACGAATCGCCCCTAACATTTTGTCAGTCCAAAAACACCAAAGGAAAGGATTTCCCGCAACGGCGTAATACCGATTGACGACCGACATGGGCAGCGAATGAGCGCTGAAAAGTAGAACCACACCGTTTCGTTCTTCAGCTGGATACGTCTCAAGACACTTTTTGATATTTCCCGCAATGGCTTTGACGAGTCCTGGGTGTGTTGGCCATCGGTCGATAACACTCCAGTTTATTTGTCCCGAGGGATCCATTTTTCGGATATGTCTATGTAATTCGTTTAATGAGGATCCTGTGGTCGAACAACTGTACTGGGGATACTGAGAAAAGGCAACGGCACGGGTAATTCCATCTTTCTGCATTTGAGCGTATGTTTCCTCGGTCAGAGGAGCAGCATATCGAAATGCCACGTATGGTCGATGTGGGGCTGAATTGTCAACTTAGTTCTGTGGAAGCGAACAAGAGAGAGCTGTGGCTACCTGTATCGGGGCAGAGCGCATCGAGTCGTTCACAGATCTTTTGAGCCTGTAATTCGCTCCATTTTCGAATGGGACTGCCTCCTCCGATCTCCTCGTAATGTCGCTCGATCATGGGTGTTCGACGCCGTGCAATCAACGGACCAAGCCAACTCTGAAAACGTCCGAGCGGGATCAGGTCCCCGTCGGCAAACAGACGTGAAAGAAAGTCGTAGACCTCGGGAATTTTCGAGGGACCGCCCATATTAAGCAAGACAACTCCCTAAACAAAGTGTCACAAGCAATTCCAAAAGAAAGGTTCTCTTCTTTGGGAGGGGGATGTTTACTGTGCCATTACCAGGCTTTGTGGAGGATGCGCTGGCATGGCGGAGGAGGGCAGAGGAGTGCGGCTGGATGGAGGAGAGGAGAAGGCGGGACTTGTAGAGGCGGCGTGGGATCATGGAGGCGAGATGGTGGAGATGTCGAGCTGCTGCTGATTCTCCGCCGCGGAAATTTTCGAAAAGTTTTGGTGCGGGACGTAAACACGAAATGTGAGACAGCACAAGCTCTTGTTTCGCACGCACACCCTTGCCGGCCGGTGAAGTCCAAACTCATTGGAACCGCATTCTCAAATTGTCTGTAGAATACAAATTGGGCACCTTTAGGATATCTCAATTAACGATGGCATGCATCTCGTCCTACATTACTTTCCCGCCTTGCCACGCACTTTCCGTAAATATCGTTTCTTCCCAATAATCTTGCCGATATCCGAGGACGGAGGTTTTCCCTCCGCACTCTTCTTTCTGTTCTTCTTAGGCTTAGTCATCTTTCCTTCAGCTCCCTCTGTAACCGTAATCCGCCTTTTCTCTCTTTCCCGACGTTCGAGACCTGCTTCTTTCTTGACCTCAACCTCTTTCTTGACAGCAGCAGCCTTCCGCCTGCTGGCCTCCTGACGTTCCCGTCTCCTCTTCACAACCTGGGCATTCTCAATTGCGAACTCAACAAGTAAACGCCTCTTCCGATCCCCCTCCCCATCGACCTGTCGTTCACCCACGACGCGGGCATTCAACCATCTCAGCCCCTTGAGCGCATTCTCATGGCTATTATACTCCAAGAAACCATATCCTTTGGATCGTCCTGTCTTCTCCTCTACAATCTTGGCCTGAATAACTGCCCTACTCCCCCTTTTCGAGGTATTTGCATCTCGTGCTTTCTCCTCGTCTGTGAGACCCTCTCGTAGTTCTTTTTGCACTTCATCGTCGAATTCCTTGACGGCCTTGATGGCCAACTCGCGAAACCCCTTATCTGTGACGGAACGCGGAATATTCCGTACAGCAAGTCGAGTCAACGATAAATGCAACGACGGATTCGCAGCCAGCTGCTCCTTCCTCATTTTCAAACTATCCCGTCGCAATGTTAAATCCATCCCTGACAGAGCTGCGTACAGCGGATCCCTCGAATCGATCTGTCCCTCATTCAACAGAAACAGATTTCGTTTATCCTCGCGTTTTTTCGTAGCGTGCTCGGTTTTAAGTCGATCTGCGTCAGCATGCGAGACGGCGGGTAGGAATTCGAGGGTTCGGCCTTCAAGGGTGTAATGCTCTATTTGCTCGGGCGTGGCGGTCCCTGTGCGAAGGGATTCGGAGAAGGCGAGGAGGGTGGTTGCCGGGTCGGGGCGGGAGAAGGTTAGGAAGGCTGTGCCCCTGGAAAGGTTTGTTACGGGGTCTGTGACGAGGTAGAGGGAAGATATGTGGCCTAGGGGACGGAAGAGGTTGAAGAGGGTTGAGCGGGTGACGAGGTAAGGGATGTTGCGGATGAAGATTGTTTGAGACGTTGGGGAAGGGAGGCCGCCGATTTCTTCGCCGTCTTCTTCCATCTGTTCCATGCCTTGTTCTTCCTCAGAGTTACTTGTCTCCTCGGAAATTCCGTCGTCATCATCTGATTTAACTCCCCCTTCCTCTGTGATCGCAGTGGTATCCTTATGATGTTCCTTCCACTCATCCTTGCTCACACACCAATCAACAGCAACAGGTCTTCCCTCGATCTCCTTCCCGTTAATCGCCTTAATGACGCTAGCCGCCGCTTTCCTCGTCTTCATTTCTACAAACGCATAACCTGTCATGCGGCCATGTTTCGCTCTCGGAATCCGAATGTCCTTGGGCACCCCAATCGTTCTGAACATTTTCTCCAGTTGTTCTGGATTCCGTATCTTCCACGATAAATTTCGAAATATCAGACGCGGACGGAGGCTTGGAATGTTGGGGTCTTTGGACGGTTGAACGGGTCTCTTCGAGGGGGGAGATCCATCAACCGCCCCTTCGATTTCTGAATGTCGTCGTTTTCGGGGTTTAGCATACGCCACCGTTACCGACCCGTTGTTCTTCCACGGAACAGATTGTTTCTCGACGACTGCAGCGGCATCTTGTTTCGTTGCAAAGGTGACGAACCCATAGCCTTCGCATTGCACTCCCTCGCCAGTTTTCTTGGTGACGACAAAAGCATGCTGAATCGGTGCCAACGCGCCAAACACCTCTGAAAGTTCGGACGAGGTTGTTGACGAGGGTAAATTTCTAACCACAACAGTCGAGGAAGTGCTGCTCTCCGAGGGTATGCTGTCCTTCATCCTCGTTTGCCGGGCACGAAAGAGAATCTTGCAAAAATGAACTTCGGAGCGAATCCGCGAGGCAAGTTCCGGCTTTTCTCAAATTGAAAAATTTTGCTACGCCTCACGTGGATGGGAAGTCTCGCAGATTCAGACCTCACATCGCGGCACCCGCCCTCCCACCCCGTTGTAGGATGGAGGATTTTTATGTAGAGGGATTTTATGTGTTGACTTCTCTTCATTTCGATACAGATGCAACCGCGTCGACTTTACATAGACATCCGTAGCTGCCAATGCATTAATGCATCGCCGTGCGGCAATGACTCTTCTGGCGGGACCAATCATCGTAGGCCCTTTGTAGAGATTTTCAGGCTGTCAACGTGGCCCTCGCAGACACAGTGCTGGGCCACGGGTCTCCCAAACGCTCCTTCGTTTTCTTCGATTCTCTGAACGTCCCGAATGGAATTCCCGACACAAGAAACTTAGATTTTCTGACGATCACGCATAGGAACACAACAAGGAGACGGTCTGTGAGGATGAGTTTGAACGGACTGTTTGCAGTGCGCAAGCCGCCGGGGATGTCGTCCGCGCACGTCCTCAATCTAATCCAACCACTCCTCCGCTCCTCAGTGCACTTCAAAGACCATCTCGTCTCCCGCGATGCCCCAGGTCCCCGTGGAAAACGACGAAAATTCGCCGAAAAGAAAGTCAAGGTCCTTCCACCACGCTTTTAGTTACGGTGTTTTGTTATAACCGAGAGCTGACTGGATAGATGGGTCATGGAGGGACACTTGATCCGCTTGCCTCCGGGGTGTTGGTGGTTGGAGTCGGTTCAGGCACCAAGAAACTGGCCGATTTCCTAGGTGGTTGGAAGGAGTATGAAGCTACTTGCGTATTTGGAATTGTCACGGATACGTATGATGCGGAGGGCAAGATATTACGGCGGGCAACGACGTCACAAATTACCCGTGAGGCAGTGGAGAAGGAGCTAGAGTCATTCAAGGGGGAAATTCAGCAACGACCACCAATGTAACTCCTCCTTGTTTGTCAAAGGCAGGTAGTCTTACAAGGTGATTGTAGATACTCGGCGTTACGGATAGACGGAATTCGAGCCTATGAATTGGCGAGGGCCGGGAAGGATTTGCCGCGTGAATTGGCCCTTCGAACGGTTAAGGTGTCAAAGCTCGAAATGCTAGATTGGATCGATGAGCCCTCTTTCCCTATTCCCAAAGACGAAGCCTTTCAAGACGAAAAAGATTTGGAACAGAGACTCGTTTCCATAACCACGAGCAAGGCCAAGTCACCAGTGGAAAAGGACAAAAAAGAGGAAGAAGAGAAGATGAACGAAGAACTGAACGAGGGAGAAGACCCTGGTAATCCATGGAAACCTAGACCGGCTTGTCGTCTTCGCATGACAGTTTCTGGGGGATTTTACGTGCGGTCGTTGTGTTACGATCTCGGGGCGAAATTGAATTCAGGTGCTTATATGGCGGAATTGGTAAGGACGAGACAGGGGGATTTCACGTTTGAAGATGCTGTACCGTGGGAAGATTTCACCGAAGGCGGACCCTGGGAAGACAAAGTTGTCTCAATTCTCAAGAACCCGCCAAAGCCGGTGCAGCAAACAAATGAATTAAAAGAGTCTGAACCTACAGAGATGGCAAAAGAGACGAGCGGGTAGTGCAGGTACTTAGAGATATCACCTACGTTAACCTTGCCACTCAAATTTTTCGACCCAAGGGGATAGAATGCAATTGTTTTTTCCCACGAATAGTCGGGCTAGGTGGTGGGCCGGGATTTAGCTGCCGTAGCAGATCTCATGGGGCCGAGGCCACCTCGAGTCCTTCCCCTATAATTCTTTTTCTACCTTTATATGCTTTTTGTTTCTCCTTTCCTTCTTTTTTAATTTTTATTTTATTTTATTTTATTTTATTTCATTTTTCACTCCCTTTGCAGTCTATGCTGGACATCGGAGCGCAATTAACCTCATTGTCGTGAGATTATTCAATGCTTAATGTCTGTTTCATCCCTATTTTCTTTCTGGCGTTTGTTGTTATTTTGTGTAGGATATATCATGGATAAAGGCATATTTTCAATCAAAGGCATTTTTCTCTTTTCCTATAATCCATACATCCCCCTTATCCTCCAATCACGTTTTCGATATTTATTTATATAATGCGTCTTTGGCGACAAGCGAGTCGACAGGTGCGGGACTTTTGACCACCCCTGCCTTTTGAAGGACGACCACCGTCGTTTCGACAACAGATGCATCGACTTTCGACGCATCATTCACGTATTCGACAGTCTTTAGCCATGCCCTCGCGTCTTCTGTTGTATAGCCCAGATGTGCGGCGATATACTCGATACCCTCATCGATGTGAGAGTAGAAATAATCGATGCCTTTAGTGACGCCCGCTAGAAATTTGGCCAGACGAGGATCTCGAGAGAAAGCCAAAGACTCATGTGCTGTGATCAGCCATGAGGGCCATCTCAGTTTTGTCAATATCTCAATTCGAAAACGTCTGTGGACCCAGGGGGGAGGGATACGGAGTGTAGATGTCTCCAATATGCCGCAATCTTCCGGAATCATAATGCTTCTTAGTCGTGAAGTATTCCCACATCAGAGCGGCGGAGCCGCCGTCTCTATTACCGAGTCAGAACATTTTCAAGACATCCTAGCTTGCATCACTGAATTGATCATATTTTCGAAGCTGTTTAACACTCTGAAGTTAAACGGTTCTTTGCCGTTCTCAAGCCAACCATTTTGATCGGCGAGAACGAACGGCATCACATAGGATCCGCTACCCGTCATTCAAGGCTTCACTGGTTCGGGTTGTACCTTCCAATTCGACTAATCGCCAAGGTAGACCCCTTTAAGTCTGAAATCCCATTATACCTACTCCCGGGACCTGCAGAAATAGCCCATCCTTCGGAGTGAGACACTTGCTTGGAACAGATCTTACGAAGCGGACTCTTGACATAAGACCCAATAATTCGAACAGGTTCACCGCGAACGATTCCCGCTACCCAACCTTCGGTCAGTCCAATCGCTACATCTAAATTCATTAACACTCTCGGATTCCTGTGGAGGGAAATGCCGATTTCGCGGTTGCGGAGTTTTTCGAGCATTTGGCCCGTTCCCGAGGGACAGGGGTAGAGGTCGATTGGTGTTGAGAAGAGGCCATGCTTATGTGCTAATAGGACTGGCGTTAGGAAGTGTTCAGGCACGTATCCTAGTCTACGGTGTCAGCCTGAGAAGTACGCGAACGGCTTACTTTAGTGCGGTCATGGAGAGCGGTCGAAGACGGAGAGGTGTGGAATCGGAAGACGCCGATGAAGCCTCGTACGCCCGTTCTTCGTGGCCGGCCCAATCGAAACCCTCCAAATTTCCTCTCTCGACCAAACACCATGAAGAAGAGACGGAAGGCAACGCAGAGCGAGGAAGCTGACTCTCCCCAGAAGAAAGCCAAAACAGGAAGCAAAAAAGCGAAAAAAGAGACCTTAACTCAAATCTCAACAGAAACAAATA
>Ga0335081_10007731_pt1 | contig 17200 bp, 15 predicted proteins | sample Lox_Sample_35_FD_206713 | JGI IMG/M metagenome (GOLD analysis project Ga0335081, IMG submission 206713) | Soil microbial communities from Loxahatchee National Wildlife Refuge, Florida, United States - Lox_Sample_3.5 | ecosystem: Environmental > Terrestrial > Soil > Wetlands | place: USA... | reverse complement strand
GTACAGCACGGTCTCGGTCCAGCCGCCTGAGCCGTTGGGCGACAGCTCAAACGCCGTCCCGCCGCCGCTGTTAGCTCCGCCATTTTTGGTCGTGCCATACAGGTTGCCGGAGGTATCGAAGACCAGCCCCGCCTGCGGGTTTTGTCCGTCAGGGCTACTCCCGAAGCTGTACAGCACGGTCTCCGTACCATTGGGCGACAGCTCGAAGACCGTCCCGTTGCCGAATGCCCCGCCCGCTGAGGTTGTGCCGTAGAGATTGCCGGCGGAATCGAACACCAGATTGCCCATCGGAGTCTGCCCGTCGTTGCCGTTGCCGAAGCTGTGCAGGATGATTTCGCTGCCGTTGGCCGACACCTCAAAGGCCGTCCCTTGACCGAAAGTCCCGCCCACGGAGGTGGTGCCGTACAGATTGCCGGCGGAATCGGAGATCAGGCCCGCCATCGGGGTTTGCCCGTCGCTGCCGGTGCCGAAGTTGTGTACCATCATCTCCTGCTGTCCCCCAGTGAACGTGCCTGTCACCGTGAAATTCTGGGTCATGGTCAGGTTGCAGGAACCGGCGCCGCTGCAGGCCCCACTCCAGCCGGAAAATGTCGCGCCCTGGGTTGGCGTGGCGCCCAGGGATACCTGCGCACCACTTGCGTAGGTGTGACTGCATATGCCGGGACAGTTGATGAATTCGTCTCTGCTGGTTACGATTCCACTGCCGCTGATGGACACCGTCAGGCTGAAGAATCCCTGGCTTTGCGTGAAGGTAGCTGCGACCGACAGGTCCTGCGTCATGGTGACATTGCAGGAACCGGTGCCGGTGCAAGCTCCACTCCAGCCGGCGAAGCTCCAGCCCTGGGCCGGCGTGGCATTGAGGGTGACGGGAGCATCGCTGGGATAAGAATAACCACATACGCCGGGGCAATCGATATTGCCGTCGGTGCTGGTTACTGTTCCACTACCGCTGGTTGACACCGTCAGGAGAGAGCTGACCTGGGTGAAGGTGGCTCCCACCGACAGGTTTTGGGTCATGACTACATTGCATGGTCCCGTCCCGCTGCACGCCCCATTCCAGCCCGCAAACGTCCAGCCAAATTCTGGCGTGGCATTGAGTGTTACGGGCGTGTTGGCTGGATACAGATGGCTGCAGGTACCCGGACAGTTGATGAAACCGTCTGTGCTGGTCACCGTCCCGTTGCCGGTGGTGGACACGGTCAAGGTATAGTTTGTGCCGGTCAGCGACAGACTGAAGACCGTGCCATAACTACCGTTGGTCCCGCCCTCGGACGTTGTTCCATAGAAGTTCCCGTTGTTGGCTTGCACCAGCCCGCCAAAAGGTAGCGCCCCGTCCGCGCAGCCGTTTTGAACACAAAAGCTGTAGAGCATGGTCAGTGTGCCGCTCGGAGTGATTCTGAAGACCGTGCCGAGGTCTCCGGTCCCGCCCTCGGACGTTGTTCCATAGAAGTTCCCGTCCGTGCCTTGCACCAGCCCGGCAGTAGGGTACTGGCCGTCCGGGCAGCCGTTTTGAGTACAGAATGTGTATAGGGTGTTCAGCGTGCCGCTCGGTGTGATTTTGAAAACCGTTCCATAAGTATTGGGCTCTCCCCCGTACGTCGTCCCGTAGAAGTTCCCGTCCGTGCCTTGCGCCAGCCCAGCATAAACGTAGTCGCCGTCCGGGCAGCCACTTTGAGTACAGAAGCTGTAGAGCGTGTTCAGCGTGCCTGTCGGGGTAATTTTGAAGACCGTTCCAAACTCGGCTGCCCCGCCCGAGTAGGTTGTCCCGTAGAAGTTTCCGTCCCTGCCTTGCACCAGCCTGGAAATAGGATAAGCCCCGTCTGGGCAGCCACCTTGAGCGCAAAAACTGTAAAGCGTGGTCAGTGTACCTGTGGGGGTGATTTTGAAGACCGTGCCGCAGCCGAAGGTGTTGCAGCTGCCGCCGGTAGTGCCGCCAAACTCGGTCGTTCCGTAGAAGTTCCCGTCCGCCCCTTGCACCAGCGCGGCCCAGGGACCGCCGCCGTCCTCACCGCCGGTAAAGGTGTACAGTGTGGTCAGATCGCCTGCCGGAGTGATCCTGAAAATCGTGCCGCAGGCGCTATCACCCCCACAAGTACCTCCACCACCGGCATTCGTTGTTCCGTAGAAGTTTCCGTCGTTCCCTCTTACCAACCCGGCGTAAGGGTTGTCACCGTCGGCGCCGCCAGTAAAGCTGTACAGGGTGGTCAGTGTGCCTGTGGGAGTGATTTTGAAGACTGTACCGCAGCCAAAGCCGCTGCAGTCAGACCCGCCACTAACCGTCGTTCCATAGAAGTTGCCGTCACTGCCCTGGACGAGAGTCATCAAGTACGGGTAAGCGCCATCGGTTCCGTTGAAGCTGGTTAAAGTTGATAAGGTTTGCGCGGGCAGGTTCGGCGCCAGCGCCGCGCAACAAAATATAGCCAACCAGGCAGTCCCAAAAACCCTATTCTTCTTCATGGCGCTAGTCACCCATCTTTGGACCTGTCCTGCCGATCTTCAGCGCAGCGACCTACGACAGCTACTTCTTCCCATTAGGGACCCTGCCTCCGGCATGTCCTTGACAGAAGGTCTCAGTGCTTCTTGCGATCATGCAGTGTGGATTCAGGATGTTAGCACTGCCGTTTGAAACGTCAATGAATTTTTACCGTGGGTCGACAGACCACCCCAGCTCCATTCGCTCCTGCAGCCGAACTGTGGACTCCCGGCAGGTCCCGTAGTGTGGCATTCTCCTCTTCTGGCTAAAACTCGTCCCCGCGAAGAATCACTTCACACGAGGTGGTTACCTGGGTCTCCCCTTGCCGCCCACCCCGACACCTGTCAGCGGAACCATCTGAGGATTGTTGCCGGCATTATCGATGATGGTGACGTCTGCGTTCAGCATCCCGGAACCGAGGGGGGAGAAAACAACCGTGATATGGCAAAAGCCCCCCGGCGCCAAAGCACGCGGGAACCTTGGGCAGTCAGTGCTCTCAGAGAAGTCGGCCCTGTGAGTTCCCGTGACCGTGATGTTTGTTATGGCCAGGGGCGCGATACCGGTGTTTGTCAGCGTAATCTCTTGCGGAGTACTTGGCATATCGATACCTTGGGTACCGAAGTCCAGGGATGTGGGAGAGAGCCCAACGAAGGGACCCCCCGGCGTGAGGCTGAACACCGTACCGCCGCCGCTAACCCCGCCATTGACAGTGGTGCCATGGAGGTTGCCGGAACTGTCGAAAATCAGCCCAGCGTGGGGATTCTGCCCGTCGTTGGAGTGGTCGCCGAGGCCGATGATGCCGAAGCCGTACACCGGGATTTCCCGGCAGCATCTGTTGGGTGCACTGCTACTGGGCACCAGCTCGAAGACCGTTCCTGTAGAATAAGGTCCGCCGTTTGCGGTCGTGCCATAAAGGTTGCCCGAACTATCGAAAACCAGCCCAGCGTAGGGATTCAGCCCGTCGTTCATGACGCTGCCGAAGCTGTATATTCCCGTCTCCGTCCAGTCCCCTCCGCCGTTGGGCGAGAGTTCAAACGCCGTCCCGTCACTGAAGCTTCCGCCCATCGCGGTGGTGCCATAGAGGTTCGTAAATGAACTATCAAAGAGCACCGCCCCGTAGGGGTTCTGGCCGTCAGGGCCGGCGAAGCTGTACACCGGCATTTCCCGGCAGCATCTATTGGGTCCACTGCTATTGGGCAACAGCTCAAATACTGTCCCGCAGCCCATGCCACCGCAGCCCGTTCCTCCGCCATTGACAGTTGTGCCATAGAGGTTGCCGGAGTTATCGAAGACCAGCCCAGCGTAGGGATTCTTCCCGTCGTTGGAGCCGTTGCCGAAGCTGTAGACTACCGCTTCCGTCCAACTCCCTCCACTGGGTGAAAGCTCGAACGCCGTTCCGGCGCCGTTAGCTCCGCCCATCGCAGTCGTGCCCCAGAGATTGCCGGAAGAATCGAAAATTAGCCCAGCGTAGGGGTTCTGCCCGTCCGTTCCGTTGCTGAAGTTATAGAGCACTGTCCCCGTCCAACCCCCTCCGGCCTTGGGCGACAGCTCGAAGACCGTCCCCTTGCCGAATGTCCCGCCCGCGGACGTAGTGCCGAACAGATTGATCTGGGCGGAATCGAAGATCAGGGTCCCAAGCGGGTTTTGCCCATCGCCGTTGCCGTTGCCGAAGTTGTAAAGCACCGTCTCCGTGCCGTCGGCCGACAGCTTAAAGACGGTCCCAAAGCCGTTTATTCCGGCCGTAGAGGTGGTGCCGTAAAGATTGCCGGCGGAATCCAAAACGAGGCCGCCAAAAGGGTTTTTTCCGTCGCCGTTGCCGGTGCCGAAGCTGTGCGTCACCACGTCCGGCTGCCCTGTGAAGGTCGCTGTTACGAATTGGTTCTGGGTCATGGTGACCATGCATGAACCGGTGCCGGTGCAAGCCCCGTTCCAGCCGGAGAACGTGCCATTCCGGCCCGGATTTTCAGTCAGGGTCACTGGCGTGTTGCTCGGATAGGTGTAGCTGCACACGCCCGGACAGTTGATGAACCCGTCTCCGCTGGTCACGGTTCCGCTGCCGCTGATCGCTACATTCAGGGTGTAGGAATCTGCGTTCTGGGTGAACGCAGCCGTAACCGATTGGTCCTGTGTCATGGTCACCATGCAGGAAGGATTGGTACCGCAGCTTGCGCCCGCTCCACCCCAACCCGCAAAGCTCCAACCATTGGCAGGCATGGCATTCAGAGTGACCGTGACAGGCGGGTCGACAGGGTAAGAATTCCCACACGTGCCGGGACAGTTGATACCGCCGTCCGTGCTGGTAACACTTCCGCTGCCGCTGGTCGATACTGTCAACACGTAGGTTTGTTGGCTAAAGTTACCGATTAGCAAGGCATTGGCGTCGAATCGCTGGAGCGTCATAGGTGCCGTGGCAGACCAAGTGCCAAGCGAGGGATTGAAAATCTCGGCAGACGATAGGATTACAAACTCCGAGTTCATTCCCCCTGCAACGAGAACTGTACCGTCCAGCAAGAGTACCGAAACGTGGCCAACGCGCGCTGTCGTCATGGAACCCGTGGCGCTCCATTGGCCAGTTATCGGATCATAGATTTGCGCCGTGCTGATCGGAATATCGCCAGAATCGTGTCCACCACAATCTAAGACTCGGCCGTCGGAAAGTTTGACAAGCTGGCCTTGGAATTGCGTGCTGGTCAAAGATCCGGTTGGACTCCAGGTCCCAGAGGTTGGGTCGAAGAGGGAGGCGGAAAGCCCGTCGTCCAGCACTGTCAGCACCTTGCCGGTCGACAGGAGCACCAACTGGTGAGGGCCGACTTCGTTGCTTCCACCGATGGAACCTGTTAGCGTCCAAGTGTTAGCGTTGGGATCGTATATCTCGCACGTACTTGTGACGTCGTTAACACCGTTGCTGCCATTGCATGTCATGACTCTTCCGTCTTGAAGCGCAACAACATCTTGGTTTACATTGCTCGTCTCTAGGTTCCCGCGGTACACATTAAGATTCGCGACGACTGTCCACGTGTTACTTTGAAAATTGTAGATCTCGGCAGAATCTCCAACCGTGCCGAAGCCATAGCCCTGATTGTCAGTCTCGGTGCAGCCTCCCGAACAGCCGGCAAATGCAAGCGCATTTCCTCCCATGATCGGTACCATTCCGTATTGGTCGCGGCCGTAGTTCATGAAGTAGGGGAGATTCATTCCGGGCATACCCGGTCCGGTGGCGGCCCACTGGTTCGTAGTTGGATTGTAAAGGCTGGCAGCATTGGTGGTGTCACCTTGATTCGAGCAGCCTCCACCAGCTAGGAGAACTTCGCCATTCCCTAGTAGAACCATATTGGGCGAACACAGTCCGGTGGGTGGCGGGTTCGGGATGTCGTTGCTTGTGGGCGACCAGCTCATCGTGGATGGATCAAACACTTCCGCGGTGCTGGTGTAAGTGCAGCCGCCTCCACTGCAATTCGTCGCTCCTCCGGCAACTAACACTTGTTGGGCCAGCGCCCCAGTCGCCATGAAGCAAACCGATCCGAGCATCAGCACAAATACGATCAACCGACGTTGAATCGATTTCCGCGAAATCGTGGACATCTGGCGCCTTCTGAAAGGGCAGTTCATGTGTTCCCTCCCCTGCTCTCTATCCCGCCAGCGTGAGCGACGCAGGAAGCGTCGCTGCGTCGTCGCGGAGACGAGAACTTGTTGGCTATCACATTGGGGCTCCTGTCAAAGACCTTCGAAGCCTTTATGGACCCGGTGCCACGATCAGAAAATGCCCGAATCACTGACCAAAGCGCAGGAGGACGAGCCATGGGAGCGAGGCTACCGCGCCAGGGCTTACTCATTGCAGTCTATGGATGAAAAACGCCAGCCAGGCTAGCACAGATTCCACAGGGGGACAAGGCAAATCCGCGGCAGGGAACTTCGTCCGCTACATCCGGCTCTCTCGCCGGCGGTTGAGATTGGGAAACGTTTCTCATCGCAGTGCTCCTGGGCATCTCGCAATTCCGCACACGGCATGCCCCGAATCGCTCCGGCTACCAGCTTCTCTTGCCTTCAATCTCACCGGAGACCCGCCCTCCCGGATGGGCAATTATCCTGCCATTACGCAAACTATAGAATCTCCACACCAGCGAGCTGCCAGCCAGCGCCGAACCCTAGCGCAATGGTTAGTCGGCCTAACCGTTTGGGTGGTACACGCGGCAGAGGTTAGGTTCGAGCGCAAAACCAGGACAATCTCCCCCGAACCAGCGACGGCAGGGATCACTGTTTATGTAAAGGTATATTTCGCCGGTAGGCTACAGGGTTCTTTGCGACGGCAGAGAGCTACGGCGCGATTTCCCAAGCAACGCCGTTGCCGAATTGATGGCCGCCATTCTCGGTAGTGCCGTAGATATTGCCTGCGGAATCGAGCACGACCGCTCCGTCGGGCATCGCACCGTCGTCTCCTCCGGTGAAGTCATGTAGCGAGGTGTATGTCCATCTTCCGTTCGCCGGCGACAGCCTGAAAACGTCGCCCTGCCCGTAAGGTCCGTCGGCAAAGGTCGTGCCGTAGAGGTTTCCGGTTACGTCGAAGGTCAAGCGGCCAAAGGAGCCTGCGGCGCCGGTGAAGTGTAGAGAACGGCGAGACTCCAGGAGCCGTCCGAAGGGGACAGCATGAAGACGGTGCCCCCGCCACCGGACCCGCCATAGAGAGTCGCACCATAAAGATTCCCGGAAGAATCGGAGATCAATCCCGCGGCCGGGTTCATGCCGTCCGCTGCTCCCTGGAAATTGTAGAGAGTCTCCAGATTTGCGGGGGCAAAGAATTTCTGTACAGCACTGGGATGATCTCCGTTTCAGGCGACGAGGATAGCACGGTTTCCCGCCCTGGTCGGTGCCGGAGACAGTTATGCAAAGGGGACTTTCTATGGGCGGATTACGAACGCCGGGCGCCTGATCCCAATTGCTGCGGCGGTGGTGTAACTCGTGGGTTGAGGTTCCTTTTCAAGCAGCCATCGGTTTGACCCCACGGCAGAACTGGACCGTCCTACCGTGGTTCGCCCCGTTGTGTCACAATCAGTTCTGTTCCTTGTCGCTCGATCACATATCGACCTGAACACTCGGGACAGAGCCAATAGCAACAATCCACAAGTCGGGGCATCCTCCACTTTACCTCCGAAGAATCCTGCGACGGGGGCAGTAAGAACAGCCGTCCTTTGCTTAGCTGGCGAAACTCACGACCGCATTCCGGATTCGCGCACCTTGCTACCACCTACGACCTCCCGCAGTTTCTCTTTCCAGCTCCTCCTGGCAGGCAATGCAACGCAGCGTCCAGGGTATTGCCTCCAGGCGTTTGGGATTTATTTCACCTCCGCACGAGACGCATTGCCCAAAAACTCCTTCGCGGATGCTGTTGAGGGCCGCCTCGACCATTTGCAATAGCTGCTTCTCGTTGTTGCTCTGATGAAACAGGAATTCCTTGTCATAGGAGTTTGCCGCCCGGTCCGCGACATCCTGCGCCGACTCCAGGTCGGTATCGCGGCCATCCCGGGCAGCCCGATTCATGGTGTACCGCAGTTCCCGCCGGCGGTCCTCCAGACGCTTCTTGAGCACATCGAATTTCTTCCGTTCCATTGGTGCGCTCCTTGCCCACTGCGCTGTCGTTCTGCTCACCCGACTGGCGCAGCACTCCTCTTCGTGCCCCAACCGCCAATGGGTGGAGCGTCTCTCCGCTAATTGACTGGTTTTGTGTTGCTAATGAGAAAACAGACTTGTGTGCCCGTATCAGTTAGCAGAGGAGGGAAGAGATCAGTGCCAGCGTGGCTCGTGCTCCCCTGAATGGAGGGGCACCCGTGCGCACGGGAGCAGGACGGAATAGAACCGGCAATTGAAAGCGCGGCATACTCGGCTCCGTCCTGGCCACCGAAGGGGCGGCCTGGAGCGTCAGATTTGAGGCGCAAAGGGCATCGAAAGGCTGGACTGCTGACTCGTCGTAAGAAGTTTCCGGTAAATCTTCAGCGGGGACAGCACACGAGAGTCCGAAGGCCAACAGCACGATCAACGCGAGAATGGAACGCTTCCTCCTCATAGCGACTCAAAGCACATCGTGCGCTAACTTAGACGCGCCAGAGATTTTGCTTCAGTGATTCCGGTCACCGGCCGACGTGACGGATATCAAAAACAACAGTGCGAACCTACTACCACCTTCCGTCGCGAAATCTCACCGTCCGTCCAGGTGGGCAGCGGCATTACAACTCCGCCAGCAGAAGGCCGGTCACACCCACCTGTGGGTCTCATCACTGCGGAACGCGGCAGTGGCAAGCTATCAATCGTTAGGTGCGCCCGGCCCTGACTGGAGGGACACATGAAATCTGCCGTTCTCCTCGTTGCACTCCTGGCCCTGCTGATGGTCACTGCATGCGGCAGCGGCTCATCTCCAACCCTCAACGTCTCCGGCCAATGGCAATTCACCACGTCTCCGGGAAGCGCCGGAACTATAACCCTAAATCAGCAAGGCACGCAGCTCACTGGTTCGATGAGCGAGACTGATTATATAAACACACAGATCACGGGAACACTTGCCGGAGATTCGCTGACAGCGACAATCACGGCAGCATACGACGGCCCGGATCAGTGCCTTGCCCGCGTCAATCCTGTCACCATCAATTTGAGCGGCACGGTCGCGGCAGACGGCAATTCGATGTCCGGCCAGTTCACGGAACACACTGGTTGCCCCAACAGCTACCAGAATGTGAAGGTGTCATGAAGCTGCTGATACGATAATGCTGCTTTCCTCGCTGTGGGGCAGGCAGCCTCGGTTACTGAGAGCTTGCCGGACGGATCACCTGCTGCCGCCCTTGGAGCCTGCGCTTCCACACTGCTCCCTGCCGTGATGTGCCCGCCCTGATCGGCGCCGTAGAAAGTTGTGCCAAGGCGATTGTTCGCCCGTTAGGGTCATAAACCGCCCTGGAAACGCAGGAGAGGGGCAACATCTTCTATCCTATTGAACAGAGATAATTACTTTTGCCCGGGCGTGGCCTTCTTCCACGTAAGCGATAGCGTCGGCGATTTGCGTCAGCGGATAGCGTCGGTCGATCACAGGGGTCACTTTCCCGGCGTTGATCAGTTCGCCAAAGGTCGTCAGATCGTATCGATTAATGTTCGCAATGAAAAATCTGAATTTCTGCCGCAGAAACGGCGGCCACGCGAATGCTTTCAGTAATCGGATGTAAACCTTCCACATCTCCCTGGGAGCTCCGGTCATGACGCACTTGCCATTCGGACTCAGAACGTGCCTCATCGACAACAACGTGCGGTTTCCCACGTTGTCGAGCAGCAGGTCGTAACGTCCGGCGTCCTGCGTGAAGTCCTCGCAGGTATAGTCGATGACCCGGTCCGCACCGAGGGAGCGCACCAACTCAACATTCATCGTGCTGCAAACACCAGTTACGTATGCCCCAAATGACTTCGCGATCTGCACGGCAAAGGTGCCAACTCCTCCCGCCGCGCCGTTAATCAGCACCTTCTGTTCGGGATGAAGGCCTCCTTTGTCGCGAAGCGCCTGCAAGGCGGTAAGCCCTGCAATCGGCACAGATGCCGCTTGCTCGAAGCTGAGGCTTTCCGGTTTCGGAGCTAACCTGGTTTCGGAAGCACAGACGTATTCAGCAAAGGCACCTTTGCCAGCACCGAACACGGCATCGCCCGGACTGAAATGCGCCACCTTTCGTCCGACCGCAACTATCTCGCCAGCAACATCCACTCCGGGCCGTTCAGTTTTCATGCGCCAGTCCAGCGGATTGACGGAAGCGGCGCGAACCCGCAGGACGATTTCGTCGTCCTTCGGAACGGGCTGTTCAAGGTCCTTTATTTCGAGGAGCTTTCCCGATGTCGTCCTGGTATAGACGGCGGCTTTCATCTGGGCAGAAATGTTAAGCCTCAATCAGCATGATCGGCTGTGACAGGAATCACAGAATCGGGCAATCGGCAGCAGGAGCGACGAGGCGTTGTAAGCGACTTGTTGCGGGTACTCACAATTGCGACAGTGTCAGGGCCGCGGGCTGCTTGCCGTCCACGTCAGCGACACCGTAGTGCGCGGCCTCGTTAGCAGCGACGAGCACCTGTCCAGATTTCGTCATGATATCCGGGTCGCAGGCGAGGGCCGAGACCACGCGGCCGATGAACTGCGGTGACTCCGAGTTGGTGAGATCGAGAAATGCAGCCGCCTCCAAAACCTTTTCGGTGCGCACCAGCCCTGGATAGAGCGACACGACCGCGACATTGTACGCACGGAGTTCATGGGCCATATCAGCTGTCAGTTTATCCGTCGCTGCTTTCGAAACGCCATACGCCACATTCGCGATGTGCTTCTGTGCGGCCCAGAACGAAATGTTGACGATGAGACCGGACCGCTGTGCGACCATCGTTCGCGCCGAGGTCGATCGTCTTCGCCGCCGATGATCAGGTCGCCGGCCGGAATTGACGCGTTCTAATCCGGCTGGTGGGCGCGATAGCTGGCGCGCAGTTCCGCGACGATCTCGTCGGCAGCCTGGCGCGCTTCCTCGAAACGGTTCGGCGGAAAGGAGATGGCGCCCACGCGGGCGTGTCCGCCGCCGCCGTAGCGCTCGCAGATTTTGGCCAGATTTTCAAAGTACGTGGCCGAGGCCCAGGGATTCGAACCCACCGAGACCTTGGTGCGGAAGCTGCTCTTGCTCAACCCGACGCTGTACAGGCAGTGGGGATGCAGGTAGTAGGGGATGAACTTGTTGTAGCCCTCGAGATCATGGTCGGTGACGTCGAAGAAGATGGTGCCGTCCTGGCAGCGCGAGCGCTGGCGCATGATCTCGATGGACTGGCGATGGCGCTCCAGCAGCGGCGGGATGAGCGCGGCGATGGCCGGGTCGTCCACAAGCTGGTGCAGCGGGGTGCGGGCGAGCCGGGCAATGAGAGCGGGAATGAACTGCGGGTCCTGGGTGGTTTCGATGAGCATGGTGAGGCGGCTGGCGGGGGACTTCATCTCGACCGCGGCCTCGGGCCCGTCATAGAGCGCGCCGTCGATGATGTCGGCCCACTCGATCATCTCGGCCAGCGGCGCCGAATCGAAGCCGAAGCACTGCTCGGCGACCACGGCGATGAATTTGGTGCAGGAGCGGAAGTCGGGATCGTAGAATTTGGTATTGCTCTGCGCCTGCTCGAAGTGCGAGGCGTCCTCGGGGGTGAGGAAGGCGCTCTGATGGTGGTCGAACCACCAGGTGATGCGGGGCGAGGAAGAATATTTGAAGTCGACGATGGCGTTCTCGTCGCCGGTGAAGTCGGCTTCGTTGAACAGGGCGCCGGCGCGGTGTACCAGGCCCTGGTATTCGAATTGGGCGTGGGCGCGGATACGCTCGCGGTAGAAGCGGGTGAACAGCGCCGCCGAGCAGGCGCCGTCGAAGCACTTGTCGTGATAGAAGACCTTGATCCGCACAGATCCCCAAAGTTGTCCAGCAGAGGACTGTTTCCTGCCCACCCGGGCGGGAAACGAAAAGCAGATAGAAATGACATTTCGCTACGGGGGATGTCAAGCGGCAGCCAGCATTCAGCACTCAGCACTCAGCAGACGCCCAGAAGCAATGGGGCAATTCCGCGGCCGGAGAAGAAAGCGGTTGACGTGCCCCGGGCGGAACGATAGATTGCGCTACGCGATGACGGCGGACAGCAATATCGGCGCCCGGCAGCACGTGCTGGCGCTGGGCGGTCTGGTGGCAGCCGCGCTGCTGCTGGCCTGCGCTCCGGATTGGGCGCTGGCGGCGCAGTATCAGTGCGTGCTGCACCGGCTGACCGGCCTGCGCTGCCCGTTCTGCGGGATGACGCGCGACTTCATTCTGATGTGGCACGGCGCGCTGCCGCGGCACAATCCGGGATCGCTGTTTGTGGCCGTGGGCCTTTACGTCGCCTATCCCGTCGCGCTGCTGGTGGCGGCGCTGCGCGGCCGCGGCTGGTTGCCGGTGAGCCGCCGGAAGCTGGTGAATGGCCTGCTCACGGCTATGGCGGCGCTGTTTGTCTGCAACAATCTTGTCTCGTAGGAGGCGGATGTGATCGGACACTCGTTCTACGGAATCGGCTTTATCATTGCGCTGCTGATTGCCATCTGGGTGGCGAACGATGCCAACAAGCGGGGGATGAATGGGGTCGGCTGGGCAATTGGAGTGTTTCTGCTGTGCATCGTTTTCCTGCCCATCTACCTGATCGTGCGCAAGCCGATCCTTGCCCAGCAGCCGTACGGTTATCCGCCGCCGGGAGCGCAACCTCCGCCTGGTCCTCCGCCAACGGGAATGCCTGGGCATTTTTGCTCGAACTGTGGAGCGCCAGTGCAACCAGGGGTGAAGTTTTGCGCCAACTGCGGCCAGCCGGTGTGAGGGGCGATTGCAGGTGGAGCAGCCATCTGGACTCATAAAGTCATTCCCAGCGGCTTGTGCTGCGCGGTGAACCGCAGATCCTTCGACTCCGGAATGTGCGACCCATGCGGGTCGGAACATTCCCTCCGCTCAGGATGACAAAGTTGAAAGGAGTCTCTATCGGTACGACTGAGATCGTGCCCTGACACGAGGCGCCTGAACGTCGCCTGATCGTGGGCTGTTCGATGGGTTTTAACCGGATGCGACTGCCGCATCGGGTGGCCGCAGGATCACCAGCATGCGCAGGTCGAGTGCGGCGTGAAGAATCATCGGCAACAGAAGACTTCCGGTGAGGATGAAGAGAAGCCCAAAAATAAAGCCGCCAATGCCAGTGCCTATGGCTCCGGCGATGCCGGTATAGAGATGGCCCAGTCCGAAGATCACGGACGAAATCAGCAGCGCCAGCGTGAGGTTCAGCGTCCAGGGAAAGACATGGAGATAGTGCAGCAGGAAGCCGCGATATAGACTCTCTTCGCAAATGCCGGCGGTGATACAGATGAAGACCCACCAGCGGCGCTCCGTCCAGGTTGCAGGGACGAAGTAGGCGAGCGATCTGAGGGCTTCGGCCGAGCGGTATTGACGTGGCTGCTTCCTGACCTTCTTCCAGAAGACGGTGGCGAACGGCAACAGCATAACCGCGACGAAAAGCGCGATCGCGATCTCCACCAGATAGAAGACCCGGATGTGCTGCAACAACCACGGAATCTCCTGTGGAGCCGGTTCGATGGTGAGCAGCGGACGCGCGCCGACGGCCAGCACAGCTACGATACTCGCAATCCACAGCCAGGCGCAGAGCGTCCTGTAGTAGCGAAGCTTCCCTGCCGAGCTGGGGCTGCGCTTCAGCCGTGTGGTGTCGCGGTAGTCCCAGATGGGCGCGACCACAAGCAGGAAGACGAACAGCAGATGCTGGATGGCGACTAAGGCAGCGGGCATGCGCTTTCCTCGCGGGTCAGTATAGCGGAGCGGAAATCGCGGCCGGCGGTGGCAATAATAAAGCGGCACGCGAGAGTGCCGCTGAATTCCTGCTGCGGCAGCGGACTACGCCGCAGCCTGCTTCTCCGCCATATCGCCCACCACGGGCAGCTTGAACATCTCATGCTGGTAGGCCTTGACCACCAGCAGGATCCAGAGCGCGAGTTCCGCCAGCCCCAGCAGACCCCACAGAGGCAGCACCAGCAGGGGCAGGGCATAGCCCACCACCGACAGCGCGATGTGCACCACGATGAGCGCGCCTACCGTGAACAGGCACTGGAAAGAGTGAAAACGCACGAAGGGGTTGCGGTTGTAGGGCTCGATGAGCAGAAAGACGATGGCGGGAATGATGGTGAAGTAGGCCAGCATTCCGGCGATGTTTTCGGCCAGCGGTGACGAGGAAGCGGCCGGGGCATTGTAGTTGACAGGCGGCGGGGGCTGTGGAGCGGGCTGGGGTGCAGCCGCCGCCCCGCCGCCGGGCTGTCCCGCCGCTTTGCCGCAGGCCGGACAGAAGGCCACGTTCTCCGCCAGCTGATTACCGCAGTGTGGACAAAATGCCATGTAAAACCTCCCTGAGTTGAGGAGAACCGATGCGGACTGGCGCGGGTAATGGCCCAACGGCTCCCTGTTGCCGCGGACAATAGCAGAGTGCAGCGCTAAAGGCAAATGGCGCGCCCCGAAGCGCCGCGCCGCAGCTGGAGCGGGCAGGGAAGCGGCCGGAAAGGCACGACGCAAGCGCGGCGTCCTGCTGGCTTGCGGAGGTTCGGGGCGCGCTTACAATCAGGGGATGGAAAACCCCTCAGGCGCGGCGGCATTCCATGAACCGACCGCCATGGAAAAGCTGTTCAATCGCTGCTTCGGATTTCTGGTCGGCCTGGGTCTGGGACTGAAGCACAACTACCTGCTACAGGTGCGGGGCCGGAAGTCGGGCAAGCTGTACTCGACGCCGGTCGATCTGCTGGAGCTGGAGGGCAGGCGCTATCTGGTTGCGCCGCGCGGGCGGACGCAGTGGGTACGCAACGCCGAAGCCGCGGGCCGGGTGGTGCTGAAAAAGGGTACCCGGCGCCAGACGTTTGGGCTGCGGGCGGTGGACGATGCGCAGAAGCCGCCGTTGCTGAAAGCGTACCTCGACAGCTTCCGGCCGACGGTGCAGCGCTACTTTCCGGTGGCCGCCGGTTCCGATGCGTCGGCGTTCGTTGCGATTGCGGCGAATTATCCGATATTCGAGCTGATCGCCGAAGCCAGCTCGTGAGCGCAATTCGCAGGAGAACGCGACGAGGGCGCAAAACGAAACCGGCGGCGCAAGGCCGCCGGGGGAGGCTTCAGAGCGAAACTCAGAACTGGCCTGGAGCGGCGGAGGCGAAGTCGTCGTCGCGGCGCTGCAGGGTTGGACGATCGTCGCCGTCGTTGCCGGGCTGGCCCTTGCCCTTGTCAGCCGTCTGGGTGCGGCGCAGCGTGGGCTTGTCCTTCTGGTTATCGGGAATCATCTTCTTGCCGTTTTCAAAGGCCGACAGGCGCGCCTTCACCAGCTCAAACTCCGAGGTGTCGACGATGTATTCAGGCCGCGGCGGCAGGATTTCGCGAATCTCCTCCTGGCTCTTCAGGATGCGGTCGGGCGTCTGGGGGTGAGTGGAAAACGCCTTGGCCAGGGCCCCGGGGCGCTGTTTCTCCAGCGCCTTGATCTTCTCGAAGAAGGCGATGAAGGCCTGCGGGTCGTAGCCTGCCTTGTACATGTATTGCAGGCCGAGATAGTCGGCCTCCGCCTCAAAGCCGCGCGTGAACTTCATGAAGGTGACCGGCAGGGCCAGGCTCAGGGCCGCATTGGCCGCCTCGTAGATGCCCCAGCTGTTGACGAAAATGAGGGGAATGGAGGCCATGCTGACATAGTTGGCGCGGGTCATCTCGCGGGTGGCATGGCGGGCGGCCACATGCGCGATCTCATGCGCCATCACCCCGGCCAGTTCGGCCTCGTTATCGGCGGCCAGAATGAGGCCGCTGTTGACGTAGAAGAAGCCGCCAGGCAGGGCGAAGGCGTTGATGTCGTCGGAGTCCACGACCTTGATGGTGAAGGGGACCTTGGCGTCGGAGTTGCGCACCAGGTTCTGTCCCACACGGTTCACGTATTCGGTGATGACCGGGTCCTGGATCATGCGCGCGCTGGATTCGACCATCATCGCGTACTGCTTGCCGACCTTGATGTCGGTGTCGATCGAATACCAGTCGCCCAGGCTCTTGCCGGTGCCGCCGACCTTGCGGTTGCCAATGTCGTCGATATCGTTCCGGCCCTTGTCATGGGTTTCCTTGGGCGCGCGGGCGGTGGGAGCGGTGGCCGCGGCGCTGTCCACTGGCGACGGTGGCGAAGCGCTGTCGGCAGCCTGCGACTGACCGGAGGAGGTGGCGGCGGATGGGGTTGAGGCCTGCGGCTGCGAGCTGTCCTGCGCCAGTGCGAGACAGGCACCGAGCAGCATGGCGGCGACAGCGGCGAGAGCGCGCGATTTCATGGAGGACTCCAGTGCCGAGCGAGCCGCACCTTGCCAGGGTGCTTTTGCGCCCATTATATGCTTGGAACCTGAAGCCGGCGTAATGGATTTCCGGAACTCCGCCCGGACACACATTTTTTACACGGGGCAGCGGAAGGCGGGCGAAGTCACTACCTCCGCCCCGCGCCAGGCTGGGATAGAATGGGCGGTTTGCGCAACGGAGGCATTCATGGCTACAGCGTTCAAGGACACGGCCCGGGTGGTCCCGGTCGGCGATTTCGTCAGCGGACTGCGCAGGCTGCGGGAGCGGGATTTCACCGCCATCGAGGGCACCCTGGAGTACCTGCGGGCGAACCGCGTCGATGCCGCGTCGCTTCAGCCATACCTGTTCTGGAACTCGCAGCACTACACGCGAAACCTGATCGACAAAACGGAGCTGTACGAGCTGCTGGCCATCTGCTGGGAGGTCGGCATGAAGAGCTCCATCCACAATCACAAGGGGCAGAACTGCTGGATGGCGGCGCCCATCGGCCGGCTGGCAGTGCAGAATTACCGCGTGCTCTCCGAAGACCTGGACGGGCAGCGCTGCCAGATCGTGCCAACTGACGAAGTGCACATTACTGCCGACAATCCGGTGGCCGTGGACCCGCTGAATCCGGTGCACGACGTGAGGAATCCGCGCGAGTGGAACCAGCGCGCCGTGAGCCTGCACGTTTACTCGCGCCCCTTCAACTCCTGCATCGTGTATTCAGTGGAGCAGGGGACGTGCGGGGAGATCGGGCTGCAGTACACCTCGATGCACGGCAAGCTGTGCGGGGCCAGCAATTAGCAACTAGCAGCTAGCAACTGAAAGCCATCTCATAATGAGGCAT
>Ga0335081_10007730_pt1 | contig 17200 bp, 13 predicted proteins | sample Lox_Sample_35_FD_206713 | JGI IMG/M metagenome (GOLD analysis project Ga0335081, IMG submission 206713) | Soil microbial communities from Loxahatchee National Wildlife Refuge, Florida, United States - Lox_Sample_3.5 | ecosystem: Environmental > Terrestrial > Soil > Wetlands | place: USA... | reverse complement strand
GCAGTTTGGATTCGAGATCCGCGATGGCTTCCAGGTTCATGGAAGCGTCTTCGCGAATGGCTGCATGGGGACAGCCGCCGGTCTCGACGCCGCGAATGCGCTCCGTCGGCAGCGTGCCTTGGCGGATCAGGAATTCCGCGTCCTCTTTTGTATAGATATCGTTGGTGACGACACCGACGCTGTAGCGCGGGGAAAGCTCGCGGCTGAGGCAATCAACCAGAGCCGTCTTGCCGCTTCCGACCGGTCCTGCCACGCCAACCCGAAATGCACGCATCGAATCTAGATTAGAACAGGAAGTAGCGCTGGGCCAACGGCAGCACGCTGGCCGGCTCGCACGTGAGCAGCTCGCCATCGGCGCGGACCTCGTAGGTTTCGGGATCGACCTCGAGCTTGGGGGTGGCGGAATTGTGAATCATGTCCTTTTTGCCGATACGACGGCAATTTTCGACCGCGACAGCGCGTTTTGCGAGACCGATTCTCGCGGGCACGCCGGCTTCGAGCGCGACTTTGGAGACGAATGCGAGGCCGGTGGATGCGATGGCGCGCCCGAACGCACCGAACATGGGCCGATAAAACACGGGCTGCGGCGTGGGAATGGAGGCGTTGGCGTCACCCATCACACTCCAGGCGATGAATCCGCTCTTAAGCACCATCTCCGGCTTGACGCCGAAGAAAGCAGGCTTCCAGAGGACGAGATCGGCGACTTTCCCGGGCTCGATCGATCCGACGTGCGCCGCGACCCCGTGGGTGATGGCGGGGTTGACGGTGTACTTGGCGATATAGCGCTTGACGCGAGCGTTGTCGTTGCGGCTGGAATCGCCGGCAAGCGGGCCGCGCTGCATTTTCATTTTGTGCGCCGTCTGCCAGGTACGCGTGACTACCTCACCGATGCGGCCCATGGCCTGCGAGTCACTCGACATCATGCTGAAGACACCAAGATCGTGCAGGATATCCTCGGCGGCAATAGTTTCTGGCCGAATACGGCTCTCGGCGAAGGCGACATCCTCCGGCACCAGGGGATTGAGGTGATGGCACACCATGAGCATGTCGAAGTGCTCGTCAATGGTGTTGACTGTGAACGGCCGCGTGGGATTGGTCGATGAAGGCAAGACGTTGGGTTGAGCTGCAATGCGGATGATGTCGGGTGCGTGGCCGCCGCCGGCGCCCTCGGTGTGGTACGTGTGAATGGTTCGGTCGCCGATGGCGCGAATGGTATCCTCGACAAAACCTGCTTCGTTTATAGTGTCGGTGTGGATCGCGACCTGCACGTCGTACTGGTCGGCGACTTTGAGGCAGGTGTCGATGGCCGCCGGCGTGGTACCCCAGTCCTCGTGGAGTTTGAGTCCGCAGGCGCCGGCTTCAATCTGTTCGGCGAGCGGGAGAGGCGCCGCGGCGTTACCTTTTCCCAGAAAACCGAAGTTCATGGGCCAGGCTTCTGCGGCTTCGAGCATGCGATGGATGTTCCAGGCGCCAGGCGAGCACGTGGTGGCGTTGGTGCCCGTGGCAGGGCCGGTGCCGCCGCCGATCATGGTAGTCACGCCGTTGGAAATAGCCTCAAAGATCTGCTGCGGTGAAATGAAATGGATATGAGTGTCCAACGCGCCTGCGGTTACTATCTGGTTCTCGCCGGCGATTACCTCGGTGGCGGCGCCGATCACTAATTCAAGATCAACTCCCTGCATCGTATCCGGGTTACCTGCCTTGCCCACCTTGACGATGCGCCCGTCACGGATGCCAATGTCTCCCTTGACGATGCCCCAATAATCGATGATGAGAGCATTTGTGATGACTAAGTCGAGGGCGCCGGCAGAGCCTTCCCGAGTTGCAGTGCTACTTTGGCCCATGCCATCGCGAATTACTTTTCCGCCGCCGAAGGTTACTTCGTCGCCATAAGTGGTGTAGTCATGCTCGATTTCAACAACTAACTCAGTATCGGCAAGCCGGACACGATCCCCTTTCGTTGGTCCGTAAAGATCGGCATAGGTGCGGCGTGGAATGGGCAGGCTCATTTATCCAAAGCTCCATTTACGCGTCCGTTGTGGCCGAAAACTTTGCGTGTCCCGGCAAAGTTGACGAGCGTGACCTCTTTCTCCTCGCCCGGCTCAAAGCGTGAAGCGGTGCCGGCAGCAATGCTGAGGCGCATGCCATAGGATGCCGGACGGTCGAATTCGAGCGCGCTGTTTACCTCAAAAAAGTGATAATGGCTGCCCACCTGGACGGGGCGATCGCCGGTATTCCTCACAAGGAGAATGACGGTCTTACGGCCGGAGTTGGCGATGATATCGCCTGACTCGAGAAAGTATTCACCTGGTTTCATAGTTATGACACCGGGTCATGCACAGTTACTAACTTAGTGCCATCCGGAAAGGTGGCTTCCACTTGTACTTCATGTAACATCTCGGCGATTCCGTCCATCAGGTCCTCGCGACGCAGAATCCTGGCGCCGAGTACCATGATGTCCGCGACGCTCTTGCCGTCACGCGCTGCTTCGAGGATCTCGGCAGAAATAATGGCGACCGCCTCGGGGTAATTTAGTTTCACACCGCGCGCCTGCCGTTTGCGCGCAAGCTCGGCGGCGATAAAGACCATCAGCTTTTCCTGCTCGCGAGGGGTAAGATGCAATGGCTCCTCCCGAAAAATTCAGTAAATCTTGCGAGGTACCACGGCTTCCTGGCCGTAGAGCGCTTGCTTCGCGACACGCCAGAAAGCGATCAGCCCGCGTGCGATATCGCGACCATTCTGGCTCAGCGCGCGGACAACGAGGCCGTGCGCAGGAAGTCTCGTGAGGCCCCATATTATCACAGGCGAACTCATGCGTTCTGCGATATCGAGGAGCTGTTTTTCTACGGTGGACCAGACGGCATCGGCCGTGCCCGCGCGGCAGATGTAGAAAGATGACATGTAACGGTACGGTCCTAAACGCGCCGGAGAGGTCAGCGGACGCAAAGCTGGATTGAGGTTGCTATGTTCGATCGCAAGCGGCATGCCGGCGACGCGCAGGTCGAAGGCGAGGCGCAAGGTCTCGTACGAGAAGACCTCGGCACGCGCTTCACGGCCCGGCGCCAGCGTTTCCCACCAGAACAGACCGGCTCCATTGCTGAGATGCACCTCGGTGCGTTGAGAGTATCGTGCCCCGGCGAATGGGATGAGCGGATCGGGTAAATATTCGAGCAGCGCGGTTTCCATAAGGTGAACATGCGTGGTGTATTCGGCGGGGCGCGCCTGGGGGCGGCTTCGGTAAATGCGCGTGGCGCTGGTCGATGTGATCTGCGCGGTCGCGCCGGCACCGACAGCTATGTCGAGCGACAACTTGTCGCCTGCTAGGACGCCCCCGGAAAGATTGTGCAGATGGACTAGCGCAGCGCCGCCGTCAAGCTCGAATGCCCGAACCACTTTGAGAGGTTGCCGTTGTTCGAGCACTCGAAGACGCGTCTGCGCCGTCTTTAGATCGTACTCGAACCGCAGCGAGAGACGGCCGTCAGTTTCAGGCATCGGTCAACTGATGAACAGCCTTGTTTGGAGCGCGACATGGCGCATCGATGCGATCTCGACCATCGGGGTAAAGACGGCCACAGTCTCGATCTCCGCCGCATCGCTGGCTTGCACCGTCTGCAGAATTGCGGGCTTCAGGTCCCACAGCAGGCGCGCCGCCCGTTGCTGGCCAATCGGCATCAGCCGCTGGCACGCGGACACGAGGGCGCTAACGGATTGCTGCAGATAGACCGCGGCGGCGAGTCCCTCCGCAACGCCCAACGCACGTCCTGCATAGCCAAAAGCTGTCGGGTAGTGCGCGTCGCCGAGCGGAATTTCGCAACCTTCGAGTGCACAAAATAGCTGCACGAATCGGCGGCCCAATGTCAGGCTCGCTTCCCGGCTCTCGCGGGCCGGCTTACGTGCGCTGAGTTGCTGGTTGAGCGCCTGCCAACCAGATCCGCCGGCACGGTGTGCCGCTCGGCAAAAGGCAGCTTCCATCACAGCGGTTTCCTGGAGATAGTCGCGCAGGAAGCGCGACAACGTTTCCGACGTGAGCGCTCCTTCCGCCACTAGTGTTTCGAGACCAAGCGAATGCGCCGCGCCGCCAATCGGCAGCGCACTGTCCGCCAGGTGGATCAGCTTCAACAGCCGGAGCGGATCAGTAAGTTCGCTTGTTAGGTTGCTGGTCAAAGAAATGAAAGAGCGCGATGGCTTCGTGGCGCAGAAAGTCGCCGGTGATCTCGACCGGACTCCCGCCCAATTCCTTCAGCCGCGTGTTGGCGATTTGCAATTCATGAAAGCCGCTGGCGTGCGCGTCGCGAATGCTGGCGCCGTAAACGATTTTCGAAATCCGCGCCCAGTGGCACGCCGAAAAACACATGGGACACGGTTCACAGGTGGAATAAATGACGCAGCCGGAAAGATCGATGGTGTGCAGCTTGCGGCACGCCTCCCGGATTGCGTGGATCTCCGCATGTGCCGTGATGTCTGTCGTGTGCCACACCACGTTGTGTTCGCAACTCACCACTTCACCCGAGCGGGCGATGCAGGCTCCGAACGGCGATTGCCCCGTTGCCACGCCCTGCCTGGCCTTGCCGATTGCAAGGCGCATGAGATCTTCGTCCGTCAAAGCACAAATGTAACACGATGCCGTGATCACAACGCGCCGGCGTCGACATTCAGGAGCGGATACTTCCGCCAGTCCTTGTAGTCGAAGTGCCACCACTCGAACTCGTAAACGGTGAAGCCTTCGTCCTCCATCACGTGCCGCAGCAGTCGACGATGCCAGCGCGCCAGCGCAGTGCCACCGGGATAATCCGGATAGGAGCGCTCCGACATCTCGTCGTAAAGCCCAACCATCTCGGCGGGCTGGCCGGTTTTCAAATCATAAAGCGTCAGATCGACGGCGCACCCCCGATTGTGGCGTGAGCCATGCGCGGGGTCTGCAACGAAGTGGTGTTTGTCGGGCGGCGTGCCATCCCAGAACATCTTCGTGACGTACCAGGGGCGGTAGCCATCGTGGATCAGGAGGCCATAGCCCATAGCTCTCAGTTTCTGATTTGCACGCGCCACGGCCTCGGCAGCAGGGCGCTGTAGAAATGCCCGAGCTTGCGGATAGAAGACTGTCTGCAAAAAGTTGTTGGTAGTCGCGTACCGGATGTCGAGCTTGATGGTGGGGTCGAGAGACGTGAGTTCCACCAGATCCGGTTTGCGGAAGTCGCCCGGCTCGTGTGGAGGCACTGCGGCCCGCGCGATTCGCCGCAACTCATCAGCCGGCTTGACAGCCTCGATATGCGCGATGCTTTGATCCTCTCCCGCGATCCGGCGGCGTTTGAAGACCACAGCGCCGCTTAAGACCGCGTCGGTCGCGCGACCGTTTTGCCCCCGATGGAACATGAGCGCCTCGCCATCATAGAGTCCCCAATTTGGAAAACGGAAGACGTTTGGCGAGATCTCGTGGAGCGGGTAATAGTCGAACCATTCGATCAGCGCGGTGAGCTTGCCCTCTTTCTCGAGAATGTAGAGCGTGTCGTGGTCCCAGCCGTACTCGCCAATCAGACCGCGAAGGCGATCGGCGGCGGGCGCCGGCTTGGGCATGGCAACACGCACCAAATGGCGCTGGCCGACGAGAACGCCGCCGCCCTCGGGAACGATCTTCATGCCGTAGCCGAGCTTGCCGTCGAGAATGAGGGCGTCATTGCCCTGTCGAACCTCGATCTGCTTGCCGCCACGGCCGGGCAACTCGTAGAGCCTTCCGTTGCGTTCGGTGAGATCGATGGCGTTGGCGCCTGCGCCATACCGGCCATCCAACCTGCGTGCCAGTGCGGGATCGACGGGCTGCGTGCGCGGAATCTCGGGGAGCGGTTTCCCGGCGCGCGCGGCCAACATCAATTGCAGTGCTTCGTGCGCGATGTGATTGACTACGGCATTCGCGCTGTCATCGGTAGTGACTGCGACGACGCCCAACTTATCGTCCGGCAAGGCAGCCAGCTCGCTCGCGAAGCCGTAGATCGCGCCGCCATGTCCCACCAGGCGATGGCCCTCGAATTTCGACAACCGGAACCCGATACCGAAGCCTGCTGTTCCTCCAGGCGCCGGGAACTGGGGCTGCCACATCTGCTCCAGTGTTTCCCGTTTCAGAATCTGGCCGTTGGTGCTGCGTCCGCTCGCAAATAGAACACTCAGAAACTTCCCAAGATCGGTGACGCTGGTGGAAAGACACCCGGCCGGTCCGATGCCGAGTTGAAACGCCGGCGCGGCGAACGATCGCCCGTCATAAGTCCACATGAAGCCTTTGGCCAGGTCAGGTGCGAGGCGCGGCTCGGGTTCGAAATCGCTGTGATCCATGCCAATCGGCTCGAGCACGGCGCCCTTGAGATATTTCGCGTAAGGCTTGTCCTTCCGCTGCTCGAGAACATAGCCTACAACCGTGATTCCAGAATTTGAATACTTCGTGTGCGTCCCGGGCGCGCAGACCAATGATGTCTCATTGAGGCTCTTCACCGTAGCGGCGAGCGCCGGTTCCGTCGGATCGAAATAGTGCCCGATGGGGGGCTCGCGCACAAGGCCCGAACGGTGGCACATCAGCTCGCGCATGGTAATCGGCTTGCCAAATGGATTCCGAGGGTGAAAATCCGGCAGATAGTCCGTGATAGGGGCATCGAGTTGCACTTCACCACGCTCGACCAGCTGCATAATGCCAATGTCTGTGAAAAGCTTCGAAACCGAGCCGACGCGATAGATTGTGTTCGCGGCCGCGGGAACTCTGCCCTCCGGGTCGGCGTAACCGAAGCCCTGCGCCCACACGATTTGCTGATCGTCTACCAGGGCGATAGAGATCGCGGCGAGTTGCTTTTCGGCCAGCTCGTGCTGGATGAAGGGCTGAAGCGCACGAGCGACAGCGGCGTAATCACCGCGTGGAGCAACATCGGCGGCCCGTACGAAGGCAAACGAAATAGAAAGCAGGAGAACAGAGACTCGGGACGCACGACGCATGGTCACGCGCTATTTTCTCAGGAACACGTCAACGCGGGCGGGCTGAATATCGAGACGGTCGATGCGGTAGCTCATTTCAAACGGTTGGCCGACTTTGGCATCGGGATAGTAAACGTTCAAATAATTGCGGATCAGATAGTCCAACAGACGGCCCGCGACGGTGACGCCGGAAATCTCGACGCTTTGCACGTCGACTGTGGCGCGCCCGTTCGCCGTTGTGATGCGCGCCGTCACCGTCACCGGATGCTCGCCCTGCAACAGTTGCCGCATCAGCCAGCTGGGTGGATTTCCAGAGGCGTGCTCGAGCTTCAAAAAGTCGACGAGTGCGGATCCTGTCGCGGTACCGGCGCCGAGCTCCAGCTTCGGCTCGCGAACTCCCTGCGGAACCGACTTGGGTAGTTCCTGCTGCACATAGGCGTTCAGCTCGCGTTCGCTGAAACTCACGCGCGAGCCCGGCCGGAGCTTGCCGTTTTCAATGAGATCGAATTTGTGCTGGACAGCGGAATACTCCGAACGCGAGCTGAACAGCAGTAGCGGAACCGCGACAAGCCCCAGCGGCCAGAAGCGCTGCATACCTTAATTATACGGGCCTGCGGTGCGCTGCGTTCCAACCGTGACCGCACGGTGTATATTGATGGATCGACCCACACAATGAGCTCGATCATCCCCAAGGTAGACGGCGCCGGTGAAGAGCCGCTCGTGGCGGACCTCGCCGATTGTTTGCGCCAGCTCGACGGCGTGGACGCGGACACGGCCAGCCTTCTAAACGGGATGACAGAAGTTCAGTTTCATTGGTCGCCGGTCGCGGCGCACTGGTCTATCGAGCAATGCCTGGTACACCTGGTCATCGTCGGCGCCAAATATCTTCCCCTCATCGACGAAGCTATGGAAAATGCGCGTGCCGACCGTTTGCTCAGCCGCGGTCCATTCCGCTATGGCTTCATCGAGCGATGGTTTGTGCGCTCTACGGAGCCGCCGCCGGGCATCCGCCTGCGCACTCCCATCTCCGCGCGTCCGCCCGATGATCAGCCGCTTCCTTTCGTCATTGCCAACTTTCTGACCATGCAGGACGATTTCCGGAAGCGCATTCGCGCCGCCAACGGGCTCGACCTGGCGCGTGCCAAGGTGGCTTCACCTTTTATCCGCGCCCTCAAAATGGGCCTTGGGCCGTGTTTCGAATTTCTAGCTGCGCACGAGCGCCGGCATCTCTGGCAGGCCTGGCAAGTGCGCAAGCACGAAAATTTTCCTGTGGACTAGGTTGTGGCAAAGAAACTGAATATCGGGTCGGTTGGCTACGGCTTCATGGGACGCACTCACGCGAACGCGTTCCGCCAGGTGAGCCGCTTCTTCGATCTGGAGTATCAGCCGGTATTGAAGTCGGTATGCGCGCGTGATGGTGAGAAGGCGAAGGCCTTCGCTGCCCAGTGGGGGTACGAAAGCGTGGAGACCGGTTGGCGCAAAATGGTGACGCGAACGGATATCGACCTGATTGATATCGCCAGCCCAAACGACACCCATGCCGAAATCGCCATTGCTGCCGCCGCGGCGGGCAAGATGGTGCTTTGCGAAAAGCCGCTGGGCCGCAACGCTGCCGAGGCCGAGCGCATGGTGGATGCGGTTGAAAAAGCCCACGTCGCCAACATGGTTTGGTACAACTACCGGCGCGTGCCCGCGGTCACGCTGGCCAAGCAGTTGATCGACGAAGGGCGGCTGGGCCGCATTTTTCATTACCGCGCGAAGTTCCTCCAGGATTGGACGATTTCCAAAGACCTGCCGCAAGGCGGCGCGGCGCTGTGGCGGCTCGACGTAAACGTCGCCGGTAGCGGAGTCACCGGTGATCTGCTGGCGCACTGCATCGACACTGCGCTATGGCTGAACGGCTCGATCGATACGGTGACTGCCATGACCGAGACCTTCGTCAAAGAGCGCAAGCACAATCTCACCGGAAAGGTGGAGAAGGTCGGGATCGATGACGCCAGCGCTTTTCTCGCATGCTTCGCCAACGGATCGCTCGCCACGTTCGAGGCCACGCGATACGCCCGCGGCCACAAGGCGCTCTACACTTTCGAGATCAATGGCGAGCACGCATCTATCTTCTGGGACCTGCACGATCTGCATCGTCTCCAATATTTCGACCATCGCGATGAAGGCCGCCTCCGCGGCTGGCGCTCCCTGCACATCACCGACGGCGATCATCCTTACATGAAGCACTGGTGGGTGCCCGGTTTGCAGATCGGCTATGAGCACACGTTCATCCATCAGGCGGCGGATTTTCTCGAAGGCTTGAGCAAGGGCCAACCCTCGGCGCCGACATTCCGCGACGCCCTGGCAACCGACTACGTCACAGATGCCGTGCTGCGCTCCGCAGCTAACCGCCAGTGGGAGCAAGTGAAGAAGGTGAGTGGAGCATGAACCGTCGAGACCTATTGAGAATCGGTAGAACTGCGATCGCCGGTACACTGGCCGCGACGGCTGCCCCAGCCCAAACCCGCGGCAGGAAGAAGAAGATCATCGTCGTGGGTGGCGGCATTGCCGGTCTGGCCTGCGCCTACGAACTCATGAAGCGCGGGCACGAGGTGGTTGTGCTCGAAGCCACCGGCAGAACCGGCGGTCACGTTCGCACCATGCATGATCCGTTGGCCGACGGCCTCTACGCCGACGTGGGCGCGGAGCATTTCTACTATCCCGGTTACACCGCCTACTGGCGCTATCTGCGCGAGTTCGAGCTGACACCCATTACGTACCCGCGCCGTGAGCACATGGTCCGTTTCTTCAACGGCAAGCTGTTCACTGAAGAAGACCTCCACAGCCGCGATGTGCTCAGCCGGCTCGGCTTCAACCAGCGGGAAATCGATTTTCTGGCCAGGCATCCTTGGCCCGAGCTGCCGCTGCTGTATCTTCAGCGATACGTCGATCAGATCGAGAAAGAAACCGATCCGCTGGGAGCCGGATTGAACTCGCTGGACCAGATCAGTGTGTCGGAGCTTCTCAAGCGAGAGGGAGCTTCTGCCGCCGCGCTCGCGCATTTCGGCGGCTCCGGCTCCGCGCTGGTGTGGATCTGGGGCGCGGCAGTGAAAAAGCTACGGGGTACACCCCTGGTTGCGACCAAGCTGTTTCGCATTCAGGGCGGCAACCAACGCATGACCGACGCCTTTGCCGCGCGGCTCGGCGAACGCGTGCACCTGGGCTGCCCGGTTACCGCGATCCGGCACGATTCAGGCGGGGTGACCGTTACCTGCCGCGAATTCGGACAAGAGAAGAAGATGGAGGCCGATCATCTGGTGAGTTGCGTCTCTCTCGTCGTGCTCCGCCAGATTCCCGTGACACCAGCGTGGCCCGAGGCGAAGACCTTCGTCATCCAAAACATGCCGTACTACACGCGCACCCGCGTAATCTTTCAATCACGCACGCGCTTCTGGAAAACCGACGGCGTGAGCCCCAACTGGGAGCCGCCAGGCCCGCACTTGAACGAACTCTGGAGCATTGCCGACGAAGTGATCACTCCGCGCGGCGTTCTGATCGGCGGCGCCGAACCGGGAGCCACTGCCGAAGCCGCGCTGGCCGCGTTTCACAAGCTCTATCCGGGCAAGTCAGCCGACATCGAGCAAGCGCTCGTTTACAACTGGGCGGCCGATCCCTACGCCGGAATGTGCGAGCGAATCAGTTATCAGCCCGGCGAGCTGGCAAAATTCTGGCCCGAGGTCACGCGTCCCCAGGGCCGGATCCATTTTGCGGGCGCCTACGCGGCACAGATGAGTTGGGGCCAGGAAGCCGCGCTCGAGTCCGCGAACCGGGCTGCCGAGGAAGTGGATCAGGCGTAGTCGGATTCAGTGCCGTCGCGATTCTTCGAGCGTGCGGCGTAAAACAGGCAAGACCGCGCGCTCTTTCTCTCCTCCGACTTCTTCCTTAACGGCGATGAGAGTTTCAAGATCGAGAACTCGTACGATGAGACCGTCTCCCAGATCTGTCGCCGTGCTGTGGGGTGCAAGATCCAGAAACGTGCGACCGTTTCCAATGCTGCCAAGCACGTCGAGTGGACCAAAGCGAGTAATCAGAAGATTGTGCCCTCCGGCAGCCAGATGAGAAACCCTCGGCATCAATCGGCCCGCCGGCTGGTGCGGTAGTGTTCGCGCCCAGGCCTCCAGCAGATCGAAACTTGGGCCTGGTCATCAGCGCGGCGGCGTTCTGTCTGACAGTGGCGGCGGGATACTGGTCGACCTACCAGTCGCGTTCGTCGCAGTCGATCCCGCAACCTCGGCGTGGTGATTGCCGGGCTAGATTGCGAACTCGTCCGCCGGATACGGCGGTCCCAGGATCGCCTCCAACGCCCGAAAGGACCGGCAAGCCGGTGCCCGCATTGCAACTCTCGAACCTCGCCTTTGCTCGCCTCGGTGATGGCTTGCAAGAGTCGAACTGGGGTACTAGTACCGCGCAAGACATATAACACTTGCGACGTATGCGCACCGCGGTGTAGACTGCACGGCGAAGATCTGAGCCAAATCGAGACTCAGTTGCTGGAGGTTTGCTCTCTCATGACAATCGCAAAGCGCGTATTCGTGTCGTTTGCCGTGGCATCGCTCACTCTTGTGCCGGGATATGCCAACAGCTTGCTGACGAACTGGGGCCCGACGGGACTTTCCTACGTTTCCGACGGCACCAGTAACACGATCGGCTTCACGGAAACGACGCAATTGAGCTTTTGTGTCTCAAACGTCGGTATTCAAGGCGCGCAAATCGCCAATCCGATTCACGACGGGACCAGCAATACGCTCTTGTTCGGTGAATCCGGTTTTGCAGTCAACGTGGGGTTCATTGCGCCCCACCAATCCATCAACAATATCGTCGATGGCACCTCTAACACGATTTTCCTTGGTGAGGTGCCGGTGGATAGCTTCTGCCTCGGCGACGTGACGCCGAGTAACGCGTCCCCTGTCGACGGTACCTCCAACACCATCGTATTCGGCGAGGGTTCCCAGTTCGACGTGTGTGCGGATAACGTACGCATCGGGCACATCGCGGACGGTACCAGCAACACCATCGTCTTCGGAGAGGTGGTGCCGCGGGCCTGCCTAACCGACGTCGGGGTCAACCCAGCGTCGGCGGGAGCCGTGCCCGAACCAGGGACTCTGCTGCTGTTTGCTGTCGCCATGTCGCCCCTCGTCCTGACACGAAGGCGCAAAGTAACGTGACGCCACCGTCAGACCGGTAAACCTCGGACGAGCACAGCTTACGACAACTGCGTCTCTCCCGTCAGATACTGGTCCACTCCGCGCGCCGCCTTGCGGCCTTCGCTGATGGCCCACACAACCAGCGATTGCCCGCGGCGCATGTCGCCTGCGGCGAAAACTCCCGGCACCGAGGACATGTAGCTCTCATCGGTTGCCACGTTACCGCGCCCGTCCAGCTTCACGCCGAGCTTTTCGATCATCCCGTCGCGCACCGGGCCGAGGAAGCCCATCGCCAAGAGCACCAGATCCACATCCATTGTGAATTCAGTCCCAGCCACGGGCTCGAACTTAGGCGGCGGACCCACACGCACCGCGTGCAACTGCGTTACGTTTCCGTTCTCATCACCCGTGAACCTGGTAGTGGCGACGCTCCATTCGCGAATGCCGCCCTCCTCGTGCGCACCTTCGACCCGTAATTGCATCGGCCACAGCGGCCACGGCGTGAGGGGCGAGCGATCCTTCGGCGGCATCGGCAGCAATTCGAACTGATGCACCGAGAGCGGTTTCTGCCGGTGCGCAGTGCCCAGGCAATCCGCCCCCGTGTCGCCGCCGCCGATGATCACGACGCGCTTGCCTGTCGCCAGAATCTGGCCGGAAACCGTATCGCCTTCGCAGACTTTGTTTTGCTGCGGCAGATACTCCATCGCGTAATGAATGCCACTGAGCTCACGTCCGGGCACTTCTAAGTTGCGTGGCCATTCAGCGCCACCCGCGAGCAGAATCGCGTTGAAATCCTTGCGTAGATCTTCCACAGGCACGTTCCCGCCGACGTGTGAATTCGGACGGAACTCGACGCCCTCGGCCGTCATCTGCTCGATCCGCCGATCGATCAGGTGCTTCTCCATCTTGAAATTTGGAATGCCGTAGCGCAGGAGTCCGCCGATCCGATCGGCCTTCTCGAAAACCGTCACCCAGTGCCCGGCGCGCGCCAATTGCTGTGCGGCCGCCAGGCCCGCCGGGCCCGACCCTACCACCGCTACGCGCTTTCCCGTGCGCACTGCCGGTGGCTCCGGCCGGATCCAGCCCTGGCTGAATGCGTAGTCGACGATGCTCTTCTCGATTTGCTTGATGGTCACCGGCGGCTCGTTGATCCCCAGCACGCACGCGGCTTCGCACGGGGCGGGGCAGATGCGGCCGGTGAACTCCGGAAAGTTGTTTGTCGAATGCAGCACGCGGATGGCTTCGCGCCAGCGCCCGCGATACACCAGATCGTTCCAATCGGGAATGATGTTGGTAAGCGGGCAGCCCGTGTGGCAGAAGGGCACGCCGCAATCCATGCAGCGCGCTCCTTGGGTGCGGAGCTTCTCTTCGGGAAAGTCGAGATAAATCTCGAACCAGTCGTTGACGCGCTCGCTGACGGGGCGCCTCTTGGGCGTCTCGCGCGCGAACTCCACAAAACCTGTGTCTTTACCCATGAGCCACCTGCCGCGCGGCCGTTGTGGAGGGCACTGGCGCAAACGCATGCGCCGATTTGCGCGGAATTCCCAACACCCGCTTGTACTCGTGCGGGAACACCTTCACGAACTTGGGCAGCATCGCGCTCCAGTTTTCGAGAATCCACTTGGCGCGCGGGCTGCCCGTGTGCTCGAAGTGCTTTTCAATCAGGTTGCGCAGCGCGTCGACGTCCGCCTTCTCCATTACGGGCTCCAGATCCACACTGGCCAGGTTGCAGCGCTTCTCGGCGAAGTCACCCTTTTCGTCGAGTACGTAGGCGATACCGCCGCTCATGCCCGCGGCGAAGTTGCGCCCGGCTCTTCCTAGCACTACTACCGTCCCCTTCGTCATGTACTCGCAGCCGTGGTCGCCCACGCCTTCCACAACCGCCGTCGCGCCCGAATTCCGCACGGCGAACCGCTCGCCGGCCATGCCGTTGAAGTAGGCCTCTCCGCTCGTGGCGCCGTAGAGAACTACATTCCCGATCAGAATGTTCTGTTCCGGCAGGAACGTGGAAGTGCGCGGCGGGAAAACGATCAATCTCCCGCCCGACAAGCCCTTGCCGGTATAGTCGTTGGCGTCGCCTTCGAGCGACAACGTGATTCCCCTTGCCAGAAACGCGCCGAAGCTCTGTCCTGCGGACCCCGTGAATTGGCACCGAATGGTGTTGTCCGGCAATGCCGCCGATCCGTAGCGCCGCGCCACCTCGCCCGAAAGCATGGTCCCCACCGTTCGGCGCACATTGCGAATGGGTAGCTTGATCTCTACCGGCGTCCGGTTTTCGATCGCTTCCCGCGCCAGGTCGATCAGCGTATGGTCGAGCGCGTTGTCGAGACCGTGATCCTGCGCCTGCATCTTGCGGCGTGCGATGCGCGCCGGCATCTGCGGATTGTACAGAATGGACGAAAAGTCGAGCCCCTTGGCTTTCCAGTGATCGACCGCCGCGCGCATGTCCAGCATGTCCACGCGCCCCACCATCTCGTTAAACGTCCGGAAGCCGAGCTGCGCCATGATGTCGCGCACCTGCTCCGCGAGGTAGAAGAAGAAATTGATGGCGTGCTCCGGTGTGCCCTGAAATTTCTTTCGTAACTCGGGATCCTGCGTCGCGATGCCCACAGGGCACGTGTTCAAGTGGCATTTGCGCATCATGATGCAGCCGAGCGCTACCAGCGGCGCCGTCGAGAAGCCGAACTCCTCGGCGCCCAATAGAGCCGCGATGGCCACATCGCGGCCGGTTTGCAGCTTGCCATCGGTCTGCACGATGATGCGTCCACGCAGGTCGTTCAGCACCAGCACCTGCTGCGTCTCCGCCAGGCCCAGTTCCCAGGGAATGCCCGAATGCTGGAGCGAAGTGAGCGGCGATGCACCCGTGCCGCCGTCATGGCCGCTAATGAGTACGACGTCAGCGTGCGCTTTAGCGACGCCCGCCGCGACCGTCCCCACACCGACTTCGGCCACCAGCTTCACCGAAATCCGCGCTTGTGGATTGGCGTTCTTCAAATCGTAAATCAACTGCGCCAGGTCTTCGATCGAGTAGATATCGTGATGCGGCGGCGGTGAGATCAGGCCCACGCCCGGGATCGAATGTCGCACCTTCGCGATCACTTCATCCACTTTGTGGCCCGGAAGCTGCCCGCCTTCACCGGGCTTGGCGCCCTGCGCCATTTTGATTTGCAATTCGTCCGCGTTCACCAGGTAATTGGTGGTTACGCCGAACCGGGCTGACGCCACCTGTTTGATCGCACTGCGCCGCCAGTCGCCGTTCGCGTCCCGCTGGAAACGCGCCTCGTCTTCGCCGCCCTCGCCGGTATTGGATTTCCCGCCAATGCGATTCATCGCGATGGCCAGCGTCTCGTGCGTTTCTTTGCTGATCGACCCAAACGACATCGCGCCCGTCGCGAAGCGCTTCACGATATCCTTCGCCGGTTCCACTTCTTCCAACGGCACCGGCTTGCCCGGTTTGAATTCCATCAGGCCGCGCAGCGTGCAGAGCTGCTGGTTCTGCTTATCGATCAGGTCCGTGTATTCCCGAAACGTCTGGAAGCTCGATCGCTGCACAGCATGCTGTAGCTTCGAAACAGTGAGCGGGTTGTATAGGTGATATTCGCCGCGCACGCGGTATTGGTAACTGCCTCCTACAGTGAGATCCGTGTCAAAGTCCGTGGCGGGACGCAGCGCGTGCGCGTACTTCCGCCGCGCTTCTTCCGCCAGAACCTCCAGACCCACACCTTCAATCCGCGAGGCCGTACCCGTGAAATATTTCTCCACCAGCGATTTGTTCAGCCCGATAGCTTCGAAAACCTGCGCGCCGCGGTAGCTTTGCAGCGTCGAGATTCCCATCTTCGAAGCGACCTTTAGCAATCCCTTGTTGATCGCCTTAATGTAGTTCTTGAGCGCTTTTTCGAACGTCACCCCTTCCGGCAGAAGCCCGCTGTTCGCCATGCTCTCCAGCGTTTCGATGGCCAGGTAAGGGTTCACCGCGCTCGCGCCGTAGCCCATGAGCAGGCAGAAATGCATCACCTCGCGCGGCTCGCCCGATTCCATGATGAGCGCCACCTGGGTGCGCGTCTTCTCGCGGACCAGGTGATTGTGAACGGCTGTCAGAGCCAGCAGGCTCGGAATGGGCGCGTAATCCTCGTCTACGCCGCGGTCCGAGAGGATGATCATCGTGTAGCCGTTCTTGATCGCGAGCGAAGCCCGGCGGCACAGGCCATCAAGAGCCCGCTCCAATTCCTTCGCTCCTCCATCGGCGCGATAAAGCGCTGGCAGCGTGGTGCAGAGATAGTCGCCCTGTGAGACCCTACGCAGCCGCTCCAGGTCCCGATTCGTCAGAATCGGATGCGGCATGCGCAGTGTGTGGCAGTGCTTCGGCGTTTCGTCCAGAATGTTGCGCTCGGTCCCGATGTAGCTGATCAGCGACATCACCATCTCTTCGCGAATCGGGTCGATCGGCGGATTGGTCACCTGCGCAAAGAGCTGCTTGAAATAGTGAAATAAGGGTTGCGGCTTGTCGGAAAGGCAGGCCAGCGGCGTGTCGACCCCCATCGAGCCCACCGGCTCCTCGCCCTTGGCCGCCATGGGCGCAAGCAGAATGCGCAAATCCTCATCCGTGTACCCGAACGCGCGTTGCCGCATCAGCAGCGTTTCCGGATCGTAGCCATACACCCGCGGCGGCTCGGGAAGATCGTCCAGGTGGATCTGGTTCTCCTTCAGCCACTGCGCATACGGCCGGCGCGTGTACAGTCGCCGTTTCAATTCCTTGTCGGGAATGATCTCGCCGGCGACGGTATCGACCAGCAGCATCTTGCCCGGTTGCAGGCGGCCCTTCATCCGCACTTCTTCGGGCTTGATCGGCAACACGCCGGTCTCGGACGCCATCACCACCAGATCGTCGTGCGTCACCAAATACCGCGCTGGCCGCAATCCATTGCGGTCGAGTGTAGCGCCGATCACCCGGCCATCCGTGAACGCGATCGCTGCCGGCCCGTCCCAGGGCTCCATCAGCGAGGCGTGATACTCATAGAACGCTTTCTTCTCCGGATGCATGTGCTCGTTCGAAGCCCAAGCCT
>Ga0335081_10007729_pt1 | contig 17202 bp, 17 predicted proteins | sample Lox_Sample_35_FD_206713 | JGI IMG/M metagenome (GOLD analysis project Ga0335081, IMG submission 206713) | Soil microbial communities from Loxahatchee National Wildlife Refuge, Florida, United States - Lox_Sample_3.5 | ecosystem: Environmental > Terrestrial > Soil > Wetlands | place: USA... | reverse complement strand
GGGCACGCGGTAGGAGAACTTTGTCCCGACCCAAGTGCAGGCTACCAGACGGCGCCGCTCCTTGCGGGGCACCAGGAAGCCGAAACCATCGGGCGGCCGGGCGAAATCGGCGGCGTTGAAGCCGAGGGCCACGGTCATGGAGGAACTGTATGGCACGCAGCCGAGCAATTCCGCGAGGCGCATGTCGACCTCAGCGAGCAATGCTGATCCGCTGTGCGCCTCACAGGCAATGACGAGATGGTCGGCATCCATCCAGTCGCCGGCCGCCTTGATGCGGAATGCGTCGCCGGAATACTGGATGGTTTCGGCGCGCGCCTGGATGACTTCGGTCTTGCTACGGATGAAATCGGTGATAGCCTCCACCATCTGGCTGAGGCCGCCTTTCAGGGTGCGGAACAGCGGCGGCGGTGCGGCCTTTACGTGCGTGGCGGCCTTGGCGCGCTCGGCCAGTACGCCGCGCGTCAGGCTGCCGTACCTGGTCGCAAGGTCGACGAAACGCGGAAGCACGCTCGAGACGCTCAGGTCGTTGGGGTTTCCGCCGTAGATTCCGGACAACAGCGGCTCGGCGAGGTAGTCGACGGCTTCGCGGCCGTAGTGCTCCTCGATGAAGTCGGACACGGATTCATCGCCGTTTCTCGGTTTGGGAGCGCGGAGCAGTTCCGTACCCATGCGCAGCTTAGTGCCCCAGCTCACCAGGCCGGTCGTCAGAAGGGGAAGGATCTTGGTGGGCACCATCATCATCAGCCCATCGGGAAGCGGGATGAGGCGGCCATTCTTGCGGACGTAGGTGATGCGGAGGTGGTCGTTCGAACCGATGACTTCGGCGGAAAGGCCCAGGTCGCGGATGAGGTCCAGTGCGGCCGGCTTGATGGAAAGAAAGCTGTCGGGTCCGGCCTCGAGCGTGCAGCCTTCCACGTGATCGGTCTGGATGACGCCGCCGAGTCGAGGGCGCGATTCCAGGATGGTGCACGGGACGCCGGCTTTGGCGAGGTAGTACGCGGTCGAAAGGCCGGAGATACCGCCGCCGATGACGACTACACGAGGCATCGGGTCGCCACCTCGGCCAGCGCGGCGGTGAACGTGGCCGAACCGTTCAGCGACTCGGGCCGAAGCAGGGAAATACCGCGCTCCTGTGCATAGCCGCGGAACATGATATCGATATCGTACAGCACTTCGATGTGGTCGCAGACGAAGCCAATGGGATGGATGACCACTTCGTGGATATGCCGGGCGGCGTAGCGGTCGAGGCAGGATTCGACGGTCGGGCCGAGCCAGCGGTCGTCAGTCATGCCCTGGCTCTGGTAGGCGAAATCCCACTCCGGGAGGCCGGCCCGCGCGGCGACGGCGGCGGCAGTGGCGCGTGTCTCGCGGTCGTAGGGGTCGCCGGCAGCCAGCGCCTTCTCCGGCAAGCTGTGCGCGGTGAACAGGACCTGCGGCGCCGGCGACCTGGCCGCCCGTGTGACGGCGAGCAACCTCTCCGAGAACGCCTCGATGAGCAGCGGCTCGAGGTGATAACTCTTGGCCCACACGATCTCCGCGGTCACGGCGGCCCTTAGCTTGGCTTCTTCGGTGCGCTTGATGTAGAGCCCCACGCTCAGCTCGGAGAACTGGGGCGCGAGGCACACCGCGGCGAGACGGTCCAAACCGGATTCGCGCACCTTTCCCATGGTCTCGGCAATGAAGGGGCGCCAGTTGCGCATGCCGAAGAAGACGGGAATGCCCAGGCGCTGCTGGAGTGCCTCGGCCTGCGCCCGCGTCCAAGCCAATAACGGCGATGACCCGCCGATGGCCGCGAGGCGGTGGCGCACTTCGTCGGTGATTTGGGGATTGGCGGGCCGGCCGCCGCGGACGAAGCCCAGGTACTGCTCGACGTCCTCGATGCGTTCCGGCGCGCCGTGGGCAAGGAGGAGAACTCCTTGCTTCACGGTTTGAATTCCCGAACGATTTCCACTGCCGCCCGCACGTTCTCCACGGGCGTCTCCGGCAGAATGCCGTGGCCGAGGTTGAAAATATGGCCCGGGCGCGCGCCGGTGCGCTTCAGTAATTCATGGATCTTGTTTCTCAACTCGGGTAGCGGGGCGAACAAGGCCACGGGATCCAGGTTGCCCTGGATGGCGGAGCGATAACTGATGTCCATCCAGGCCTGGTCGATGTTGATGCGCCAGTCGACGCCCATAACGTCACCGCCGGCGGCGTGGAGTTCCTTGAAAAAGCCGGAAGCGCCGGTGCCGAAGTGGATGACGGGAACGCCGGTGGAGCGGATTCGTTCGATCAAAGCACGCGAATACGGAGCGGCGAAGCGCACGTAATCATCCGAGCCCAACGCGCCGACCCAACTATCGAACACCTGGATCGCCCGCGCGCCGGCCGTGACCTGCAAGTGCGCGAATGGCGCCAGGACGTCGACGATCTTGCCCATCAGCCGCCGCCAGAGCGTCTCGTCGCTGTACATGAGTTTCTTGGTGCGGATGAAATTGCGCGACGCGCCGCCTTCGATCATGTAACTGGCCATGGTGAAGGGCGCGCCGACGAAGCCGATGACGGGCACGCGGCCAGACAGGGCGCGCACCGCGTTCTGGATGGCTTCGCCGACGTAGCCGAGATCGTCGGTATTCGTGGTCGCCAGGGAATCGACGTCGTCCGAGGTGCGGACCGGGTTGCCGATGACCGGTCCTTCGCCCTTTTCATAGCGCAGCTTGAGCCCCATGGGCTCGATGGGAAGCAGGAGGTCGGCGAAGATGATGGCCGCATCCACGTCCAGGATTTCGACGGGCTGCAGCGTCACGGTGGCCGCCAGATCGGGGCGCTTGCAGATTTCCAGGATCCCGTGTTTGTCGCGGATCTGGCGATACTGTTTCATATACCGGCCCGCCTGCCGCATGAACCACACCGGCCGCACGTCGGTGGGACGGCGCCGGCAGGCGTCCAGAAAACGGCTAGTCATGGGAGCCGCACGCATGGCTGATCATCCTGTCCAACAAAACCAAAACTACCATAGTTTGTTTGGTTTTAGAGCTAATTTTCGGCTTTTCCGCGAGTTTTTTTGGCGCGTTTGAGCAAAAAGTCGACCCGGCTGTCGGCGTCGGGATTCCTGTCACGCTCAAAATGCAGTTCGGGGACGCGGCGGAGGCTGAGACGGGTAGCCAGTTCATGGCGCAGGTAGCCTTGGGCGTGGTCCAGGGCGGCCATCGACTGGCTCTGTTCGCGGTCGCCGCCTTGCACCGAAACCTTGACGTGGGCATGGCGGCCATCGGGGCTAACCCGGACATCGGTCACCTCGACCGGCAGCAGGCGGGGGTCGTTGGTTTCGAAGCCGATGATTTCGGAGAGTTCCTCTTTGACGGCTTCAGCGATGCGTTGGGTGCGATGTTCGTCCATAAAAAGCTGTCAGCGATCAGCAAACAGCTCGAAATTCATGCCGGCGGTTCTTGACTGTGCCGAAAACGGGTCGAGACTCAAACACCGGGCGAGCTACGCTCGCCTGGACGATTGACAATCGGTCCGCAGGTTGCCAACCTGCCCTACGATCAGCTTTCAGCAATCAGCTCGAAGCTCTCCGGCGCGACGCCACGTTCTAGCTGAGAGCTGATGGCTGATTGCTGAAAGCTTTTTTCACGCCAGCCATTCTACGTTGGCGGCTGCCAGCTCCGAACCGAGGAGCGATTCTGCTTCGTCTTCTACCGATCGCAGTACTTTCTCGGCGTGTGTGCGGTCGGGAGAAACCGTGACGGCGGCCACGACCGCGCGCTGCCAGAGGTCCTGGCAATCGATCTCCGCCACGGCCACGTTGAACCTGTGCCGCAGACGGTCCTTAAGGCTCGTCACCACGTGCCGTTTCTCTTTGAGCGAGTGCGAATTCTGAAGCCGTAGTTCCAGGGTCAGAACGCCGATCGCTGCCATGACATCAGGCGGCCTCGTTGGCGACGCGCTCGGTCTTGAAGGCTTCAATCACGTCGCCCTGCTTGACGTCGGAGTAGTTTTCCAGGGTGACGCCGCATTCCATGCCGCTCTTCACCTCGCTCACGTCGTCTTTGAAGCGGCGCAGCGATCCTACCTTGCCGGTGTACACCACGACGTTGTCACGGAGCAGCCGCACCTCGGAGTCGCGGGTGATGATCCCGTCCACCACCACGCAGCCGGCCACCGCGCCGACCTTGGATATTCGGAAGGTTTCGCGCACTTCGGCCTTGCCCCGGTAGACTTCCTTGTAGACCGGAGCCAACAGACCGCTCATGGCGGCTTTGATCTCGTCTGTCAGGTTGTAGATGATGGTGTGGAGGCGGACGTCCACCTTCTCCTGCTCGGCGAGCGCGGCGGCGTTCCGCTCGGGCCGCACATTAAAGCCGATGATGATGGCGTTGGATGCGGAAGCCAGGAGCACGTCGGATTCGTTGATGGCGCCCACGCCGGCGTGCAGCACGCGCACCTTCACCTTGTCGTTGGAGAGCTTTTGCAGCGCCTCGCTCAGCACTTCGGCGGAGCCGCCGACGTCGGTCTTGATAATGATGGGCAGCTCCTTGACCTCGCCGGCCTCCATCTGCTGGTGCAGTTGCTCGAGCGTGAGGCGGCTCGATTTGGCCATTGCCATTTCGCGGGCCTTCTGATCGCGGAAATTGACGATCTGCTTGGCCTTGGCGGTGTCGGTGACCACCTGGAAATCGTCGCCGGCTTCGGGCAGAGAATCGAGGCCGAGAACTTCGACGGGCGTGGAGGGCTCGGCTTTTCGCACCTGCGCGCCGCGGTCGTTCTGCATGGCGCGCACCTTGCCGAATACTGCGCCGCAGATAAAGAAGTCACCGACCGAGAGCGTGCCGTTGCGCACCAGGACGGTGGCGACGGGGCCGCGTCCGCGGTCGAGCTGGGCCTCGATGACGGTACCGGTGGCGGGACGGCTGGGGTTGGCCTTTAAGTCCTGCATGTCTGACACCAGCAGAATCATTTCGAGCAGCAGATCCAGGTTCTGATGGGTCTTTGCCGAGACCGGCACCATCACCACGTCACCGCCCCAATCTTCGGCGAGTAGCTTGCGGTCGGCCAGTTGCTGTTTGATGCGCTCGGGCTGGGCATCGGGCTTGTCGATTTTGTTGATGGCGACCAGAATCGGGACCTTGGCATCGCGGGCGTGGTCGATGGCTTCGAGCGTCTGCGGCATGACGCCATCATCGGCCGCGACCACCAGCACCACGATATCGGTGACTTTGGCGCCGCGGGCGCGCATGCGGGTGAAGGCTTCGTGGCCGGGCGTATCGATGAAGACGATCTTCTTGCCGTTCATCTCGACCTGGTAAGCGCCGATGTGCTGGGTGATGCCGCCGGCCTCGCGGGCGGCCACGTTGGCTTCACGAATGGCATCGAGCAGGGAAGTCTTGCCATGGTCGACGTGGCCCATGATGGTGACCACGGGCGCGCGCTTCTGCTGGTCTTTGGTCTCTTCTGCTTCTTCGACCGCCTGCATGGCTTCTTCTTCGTAGCTCACGGTGGCTGTGGAAGCACCGAACTCGCGCGCCACTTCGGTGGCCAGCTTGGAATCGAGGGTCTGGTTGATGGTGGCGAAAATGCCGCGGTCCATGAGCTTCTTCATCACCAGGGCGGCTTTGACATCGAGCTTTTCAGAAAGCTCCTTGACCGTGATGCCTTCCGAAACGGTGATCTCGCGGTTGATGGGCGGCGGGCCGGTTTCCACCTGACGGCGCGCCGGCCTGAGGATCTTCTCTTCTTCCTGGCGCTCGCGCGGCTGCGGCCGGGACGGGCGCTTCTCGCCGGCGCGTCCGCGCGGCTGTTCCACGGGCGGCGGCACCAAACCCGGTTCGAGGCGGCCGCGCGAGGTGGGATGCTGCGGCCGCGGTCCGCCAAGGCGTCCGGCCGGAACGCCGGGGCGAACGCCGGTTTTGGCAACCATGGGCTGGCCGGGACGAATTGGGCCGCGATAGATCGGCTGGCCGGGAACCGGCGTGCTGGCCAGCTTGGGTACGCCTGGGCGCGGCGGACCCGGCTGGGCCGGCATGGCCGGTTTCGGAGTACCGAGTTTCGCCACCAGGTCGGGCCGCGGCGGCACTACCGGCCTGGCCGCGGGCTGGCCGGCTAGAGTGCGGGCGCTCGCGGGCTGAATGGAACCGCCGGCCGCGGCCGGGGGTACCGTAACCATCGGCGCAACCGGGGTTTGCGGTAGGCCTACTCGTGCGGTTTCGGTTCGCGGGCGTGTAACCACGGCGGTACGCGCGACCGGACCGGGCACAGGTGCACCGGGTCCGGAAACCCGCACGGTCTCCGCAGCGCTAGTTGAAGGGAACGGCTGGCGCGGACCGGAGAGAATCTGCCCCGGCTTGGGCGCGGCGGCTGCAGGCGCGGGTAACGGTTTTGCGGACGGCGCAGCGGGGCGTCCCGGAGCGATGACCGCGACGGGTGGAACTTGTGGAGGCAGCGCCGGCGTGGCGCGCGCCTCGGGCCGTGGCGCGGGTTGGCCGGCGACCGGCGGGTGAATGGGGCGGCCCGTGGCCAAGGGCGGCCTGATGGGCGCGGCTCCCGGGGTCAGACGAACTTCTTCGGGGATCTTGCCGGGTTGCAGGGCGATCTCTTCGGCGGCGATCTCGGGCTTCGCAGGCACCACTGGCGCGGGGGCCTCGGCCATGGCCGGCGACGAGGCCGGTTCGGGCGCGGCGACGGGCGCGGGGGGTTCCGGTTCGGGAACCTCGAATCCGTACAGGCGGCGCAGCTTGATCGCGACGTCTTCATCAATTGAGCTGGAGTGCGTCTTCTTCTCCGTGACGCCCAACTCGGGGAGCCGCTCGATGATCTCATGAGCCTTGACTTCCAGCTCGCGAGCCAGCTCGTTGATTCGAATCTTCTTCATAGAAAGCTAATCTGCTTCACTGCACAGGCGGTATTACCCCGTTACAGCCCCAACGAGCGGATTACTGGCCGCTTCCCTCCGGCGTGCCCTCTTCCGGACCGGTGGATTCAGGCCCCGTTCCTTCCGACGGATTGTGAGTGGGGGAACCCGCGTCTCCTATCGTACCAAACTGTTCCGCCGCTGCTTCGAGCTGCGGCTCGGGGGGAGCGGCGGTTTCGGCTTCCTGGGGCGCTTCCGGAGCGGAGACGGCCTCCATCCCCTCTGCCTCGGCGATGGACTCTACCTGCCCCTCTCCGGAAACGGGAGGTTCCGGTGGTTGCTCTTCTGTAGCCGCAGCCGCCTCAGCAGGGGCGGCCTCCTGGCCCTGCTCTTCGAACTGGCTGTAGTAGGCGTTGACCGCCTCCTGGATTTTCTCGACCATCTTCGGTCCGATTCCTTGGATTGCTTCCAGTTCTTCGGGCGTCATGCCGCCCAGCTTCTCGATGGTGCCGATGCCGGATTCGAGCAGCTTCTCCACCACCTTTTCGCCCAAGCCGTAATCGATCAGCACTGAGACGGGCGCGCCCGGCGCGACCAAGGCGGCCATCTGGATTTCCACCTCCTGCCGCTTTTCCTCTTCGCTCTTTATGTCAATTTTCCAGCCGAGCAGCTTGGCGGCGAGGCGCACGTTCTGGCCCTTCTTGCCGATGGCGAGCGAGAGCTGGGAATCGTCCACGATCACTTCCATGTGCTTTTCGAGGGGATCGAGGATGGTGATGCGGCTCACCTTGGCGGGGCTGAGCGCGTGGGTGGCGAACACGACCGGATCGTCGGAATATTCGATGATGTCGATCTTCTCGCCACGCAGCTCGCGGATGATGGACTGCACGCGCATGCCTTTCATGCCGACGCAGGCGCCGACGCTGTCCACGTCGCGGTCGCGGCTCTGCACCGCGATCTTGGTGCGCTCGCCAGCTTCGCGCGCGCAGCCTTTGATGGAGACCGTGCCATCGTAGATTTCCGGCACCTCCTGCTCGAACAGGCGCATGACGAGCTCGGGCGCGGCGCGCGACACGAGCACGCCGGGGCCTTTGCTGGATTTGTCCACCAGGCGAATCACACAACGGACGCGGTCGCCCACGCTGTAGTTTTCGAGGCGCGACTGTTCCTTTTTGGGCAACTTGGCCTCGGTTTTGCCGAGATCCAGAATGTATTCCGGCCCTTCGACACGCTTGATGGTGCAGTTGACCAGCTCGCCCGTGCGGCCGGAATACTCGTTGAACACGGTTTCGCGCTCGGCTTCGCGGACCTTCTGAAAGATCACCTGCTTGGCGGTCTGGGCGGAAATGCGGCCCAGGGCGTCGGTGTTCTTGAGGATCCGAACCTCGCCGCCGGCTTCGATATCGGGATTGATGCGGCGCGCCTCGGCCAGAGTCATTTCATGGACCGGATCCTCCACCGTTTCGACGGCCTTCTTGACGGCGTAGAGCGTGATCGCGCCGGTCTTCGGATCCATGTCCGCGATGTAGTCCTCGTTGGTGCGGTAGTGTTTCCGCGCAGCGATCAGCATGGCGTCCTTTACGGCATCCAGCACGATCTGCGGGTCGATGCCTTTTTCCTTGCTGAGTATCTCGATGGATTGAAAAATCGTTTCCAAGGTGCCCTCATTCTCCAAATAGGTTTTCTGCTGAGTTTCTCCGGGCGGGTCTACCACTCGAACTTCAGGTTGGCCTTGTGAACCTGGTTGAGCGGGAATCGCATGGTCTTTCCCGGTGCAGTTTCCAGTGCAACTTCGCCGTTGTCGAAGCCGGCGAGCGTGCCATCCCAATTGCGGCGTCCCTCGACCGCATCGCGCAGCGTGATTTTGGCTTTCTTACCCTGGAACCGCTGATAATCCTGGGGCTTGAGCAGCTTGCGTTCGATTCCGGGGGAGCTGACTTCGAGGGTGTACCGGCCGCCCGGCACCACGTCCTCGACGTCCAAAATGGTGCCGACCTGCTGGGACACGAGCTCGCAATCGCCGTGACTGACGCCGGCGGGCTTGTCGATAGAGATGCGGACGAGGCGGTTGTTGCCGCCGCCTTTGACCTCGACCTCGACCAATTCCATGCCTTCCGACTCGGCCACTCGCTGTGCGATCTCCTCGATTCTGGCTGCCACTCGTTCCTGCATCGCCGCAAGAATGTCGCAGCCAACAAAAAAGTGGGCTTTCGCCCACTCTTCGGGTCCGACATTCAAAGCCCATTGTAGCGTGTTTGGGCGAGCAGGGGAAGAGGGCGCCGCGATCGCCGCGATCGCCGCGATAGAATCGACTATGACCTTGCCGGGAAGCGCCAATGCTGCGGTTCACGCGTTCGTGCACGCGATCAATCGGCAGAGCCCTGCGGAACTGTACGCGCTGATGACCGAGGATCACGTGTTTATCGATTCGCTGGGGAATCGGGTCGCGGGCAGGGACAAGGTGAGGGCCGGCTGGGAAGGCTATTTCGGCATGGTGCCGGATTATACGGTTGCCATTGAGGAGACGTTCGTCGAGGGACCGTTAGTGCTGCTGTTTGGGACGGCGCAGGGAACGTACTCTAAGGATGGCGCGCTGCGGCCGGAGAACGGCTGGAGCACACCCGCAGCCTGGCGGGCCGTGGTGAGCGACGGCCTGATCGCGGAGTGGCGTGTGTACGCGGACAATGAACCGATCCGGCAGGTCATGGCACGAAACCGGTAGGCGGGTTTGGCGGGGCCGACCTGCCGCGCGCAAAATGTATCCTGACAAAAAGCCGGGGGGCAGCGGAGCCTGTGAAGACAGGCGGGAGGGGTACGCTGTTCTCGATTGATCGGCGGACGTTTCTGTCCAGCGGGGGTACCGCGAAGTCACGGACCGTGGCAACCTGGCCGGCGACTACATCGTTTCGGGAGCGCACGTGATCGGGAGCGCGTTCAACCGCACCGGCGCGCCGAGGTTGCAGCTCTTCAGGCCAGCCGGCCTGGTGGCGGAAAAGCAGTTGGGAGACTTCCCGCCGCTGGCCTGCCGGCATTTGCTGGTGTCGGAGCTCTTTCCCGGCGCCGAGAGCTCCGGCCCACCCGTTCACCGTGCGGATGCAGGTGGCAAACGCCCTGATGGTGGTGTCCGCGGTGCACCTGGATCATGCGCGCCGGGACCTGGCGCTGGAGCACGGATCCGACCGGCACTCAACGTTTCAGGATTTCAAGTGCTGAGCCGGGCGATGTAGGTTCCGAGGGTTCCCCCGGCCTGCAAATGCCGCTAAACTGGGTGTTTAGCGGGCACATCCAGGCGCTCCGACTTTTTGCCGGTTGAGTGCGTCTACAGACAAGGAGCCAGAGAATTGATCTTTCGGGCGGTAGAGGATGCCGACCTGATTCAGCAGGCTGGCCGGGGCAGCGTGGAGAGCTATAACCTTCTCGTCTCCCGGTGGGAAAAACGTGTCTACAATTACCTGCTGCGGATCACCGGCAACCGGGAAGACGCTCTGGACTTGGCGCAGGACGTGTTTTTGAAGGCCTATCAGAACCTCCGCAAGCTCGACGACCCGGGACGGTTCGCTCCCTGGCTGTACCGCATCGCGCACAATGAGGCCTTTTCTCTGTTTCGTAAACGGAAACCGGAAACCGACGTCGAGAACCTGGAACCGGAAGCGACCGGCGCCGGAATCGCAGTCGGTGGAAGCTCGGTCTTTCCGATCGAACTGAGCCTGGCGGTGGCCGGGGCGCTGGAGCGGCTTTCGCAGGAACAGCGCGAGGCCGTCGTGCTCAAGATTTACCAGGGTTTCAAGTTCGAAGAGATGGCCGAGATCCTTGGCTGTCCGGTTTCCACCGTCAAGTCCCGCCTCTATACCGCGCTCGAACTCCTCAAAGCTGAGCTGGCTCCCATATCAGCACGAGGTGTGTCATGAGTTGCTCGCCATTCGATTTGAGGGACTACTTCCTCAAGGAGCTGACTGACCCGCAGCAGCGCCAGGTGGAAGCCCATTTACAGAACTGCCAGAGTTGCCGCGAAGAAATGGACCGGCTCCGGCTGACCGAAGCCGCTCTGTTCGCTTTGCGCGAAGAAGAAATTCCGCAACGTATCGCGTTCGTTTCCGATCCGGTTTTCGAGCCGTCGCGGTGGCGGCGCTGGTGGGCCGCGTTCTGGGGATCGTCGGCCCGCCTCGGTTTTGCGGCCGCAGTGATGCTTTCGGTGGCGATCGTGGCGTCGGCGTGGATGCGGCAGACCGCCGGCGTTACCAGCGCCGAGGTCGATCAGCGCATCCAGGCCGCGGTTGCCGCCAGCGAAGTGCGCCAGGATTTGAAGGCCACGCAACTGGTTAAGGACGTGGAGCAGCGTTTCGACCAGGAACATAGCTCGCGGCTGATCGCCGAACGGAACGCCGATATCGCAGAGAAGCAGTACTATGCCCTGTTGCGCAGCGACAGCAACTATGTCTTGCCGCACGCGGATGGAGGAGAACGGAAATGAGATTCGCCGCATTCCTGATGGCGCTGGCCGCTGTACCGGCCGTCGCGCAGATCCAAAGCAGTCCGGCGCGTCCGGCGCCAGTGGCCGCGAAGCCCGCCGCGGGGACCATTTCCGGAGAACGCCCGACGATTCCGCTGGAAACGGTGGCCGATCTGGAAGTGAAGATGAGGGACACCATCATCACCGGCGGCGGCACCAGCCCCTTCGTGCTCATCGGGCTGCCGCGGGGCGTTTATGTGAGCGGCATCGGCGCGATTTATACCTGTGAGGTCGAACTGTCCCCGACGCCTACGCCCCTGTTTCAGACCGTGATCAATCCCGATCAAAAGGCGCAGACGCATCAGCGCAAGACCGCGCAACTTCCGAGGTGGATGCAGGTGATGAAGGATCTGGCGAAAATGACGGCCACGTCACTCTCCGCTATCCCCGACTCGGAGCAGGTCATCGTGTCGACGCGGCTGGTGTACCGTGCCTGGGAGGATACCAGCGGGTTGCCGGGGCAGATTATCATGCGGGCCGACCGCCGGTCGGCGCTGAGCGGCGACATGAAGACAACGGTGCAATAAGTGGCCGCCATCATCCCTCCCGCTCCCGAGCCGGCAACCACCGGCGCAACTGCCGTTCGCGGCCCGCGCAACATGCGTCTGGGCGAGATTCTGATCGAGCGCGGCAAGCTGGAGCCGGATGAGCTGGAACGCGCGCTCGAGCTGCAGCGGGAGCGCGGGGACAAGCTGGGCAAGATCGTGGTGGATATGGGGCTGATCGCGCAGCGGGATGTGCTGGCGGCGCTTTCGGACCAGCTCGGCTTGCCGCTGGTGACGGTGGACAACCCGCCGCCGTCGGCTCCGGAAATCGACGGACTGTCGCATCGTTTCCTGCGGCAGTGCCGCGCTTTCCCGTTGGAGCTGAAGGATTCCACGCTCACCATTGCCATGGCCGATCCGTTGGATTTCGAGACCGTGGCGGCAGTGCGGGCTTTTTCGGGTCTCGACATTCAAACGGTGCTGGCTGCCGAGCAGGACATCCTCGACGCGATTGAGAAGCACTACGGCGAGACCGAGCGGCAGACCCTGGTGGGCGAAGGCGAGGACGAGCAGGCGACCGCCGATCTCGAACATCTGCGCGACATGGCGAGCGAGGCGCCGGTTATCCGGCTGGTAAACGCCATGATCGCCGACGCCGTCGAGAAGCGCGCCAGCGATATTCATATCGAGCCGTTCGAGAAGGAATTCCGCGTCCGCTTCCGCGTGGATGGCGTGTTGTTCAACCAGGAGACGCCGCCGCGCGAGCTGAAGGCTGCCATCATCTCGCGACTGAAGCTGATGGCCAAGCTGAACATCGCCGAGCGCCGCCTGCCGCAGGACGGGCGCATCAAGCTCAAGATCCTGGGCCGCGAAGTGGACCTGCGCGTTTCTACGCTTCCCACGCTGTACGGGGAAAGCGTCGTGATGCGGCTGCTTGACCGGTCGACGGGCGATTTCTACGACCTGCGGCGGCTGGGGTTCGACGACCGCATGCTGGCTCGCATGGAGTATTTCACAGGATTGCCGCACGGCATCTTCCTGGTGACCGGGCCCACGGGCAGCGGCAAATCCACGACGCTCTATTCGGCCCTGAAACGCATCAACCTGCCGGACAAGAAGATCATCACCATCGAAGACCCGGTGGAATACCAGATGGACGGGATCAACCAGATCCACGTCAATCCGCAGATCGGGCTCACGTTCGCGGCGGGGCTGCGGCACATCGTGCGGCAGGACCCGGATGTGATCATGGTGGGCGAAATCCGCGATCGCGAGACTGCAGACATAGCGATTCGCGCGGCGCTCACGGGCCACCTGGTGTTCTCGACGCTGCATACCAATGATGCACCCAGCGCCATCACGCGGCTAACGGACATGGGGGTGGAGAACTACCTGATTACTTCGTCAGTGGTGGCCGTGCTGGCGCAGCGCCTCGTGCGGGTGATTTGCGCGAACTGCAAGCGGCTGGCGGGGACGGCGATCGCACCGGACGGTGAACGGGTGCAGATTTATGGCGGCGCCGGCTGCGCGGAATGCGACGGACGCGGGTACATTTCGCGCATGGGCATTTTCGAGCTGATGGAGCTGAACGATGAAATTCGCGGGCTCATCATGAAAGACGCGGATGCCGCGGCGCTCACGCAGGTGGCGCGGCGATACGGAATGCGCAACCTGCGAGAGGACGGGTGGAAGAAGATCCGCGAGGGGATTTCGACGGTAGACGAAGTGATGCGGGTGACGCAGGAGTTTTGATGGGCGGGTTCGGTATTCACCAGGCAGACGCGGAGACACGGAGGAAAGACCAGGCCGGTGGGTATTGGAGGGAAGCGGGCCGAGCGTTTGGGGAAGCGTGCAGTGGCCGGCCGGAAGGCCGGCGGCAGCCAGGATTGGCTGCCCCACGGGCGGAGCGCTGATGGCTACCTTCTTCTTTCGGGCGGTGGCGGCCGATGGCAAGATCCGCAATGGGAGCCTGGCCGGGGACAACGAGAAGGGCGTCGCCGGCGAATTGCGGAGACAAGGGCTCATCCCGGTTTACGTTGGGGTTGCTCCTAAAGGATCGGCTTTCGAAATCAAGCTGCCGAGTTGGGGCGGCCGGAAGAAACGCGACGTTCTGTTCTTCACGCAGGAACTTTCCACTTTGCTGAACTCGAGCGTGCCGCTCGACCGCGCGCTCAGCATCACCGGCGAACTGACGACGCGGGCATCGTTTCGGTTTATCGTGCTGGATGTGCTGCGCGTGCTCAAGAGCGGGAAATCGCTGGCGGATAGCCTGGCTACCCATCCGGATTACTTTTCCGAGCTGTACATCAACATGGTGCGGGCGGGCGAAGCTTCCGGTTCGCTGGCGGTGATCTTCGAACGCCTGGCGGAGTTCGAGCGGACGCGCGACGAGCTGCGCAACTATATCATTACTTCGATGATTTATCCGGCCTTGCTGGCGATGGTCGGGATCGGCTCGATTTTTATACTTTTGGATTTTGTGGTGCCGCGTTTCGCCGTCATCTTCAGCGACCCCACCATCAAGATTCCGCCACCGACGCGGGTGATGATGGAAGCCAGCCACATCGTGCAGAACTATTGGTGGATGGCCGCCACGGCAGTGCTGGTGGCTCTCGCCGCGTGGCGCGTCTATACGCAGACGGCAGCCGGGCGCATCTGGTGGGACGGCCTGCGGCTCAAGATTCCTCTGCTGGGCGATGCGCTGCTGAAGGCCGAGACCTCGCGCTTCGCGCGGGCCATGGCCACGCTGATCGCTAATACCGTGCCGCTGGTGCAATCGCTGGCGATTGCGGCGGCCACGCTGAACAACAAGACCATCTCCGGCTCGCTCGCCGGCGTTGCGCAGGGGGTCAAGCGCGGAGAAGGCATCGCCGTACCCGTACGCAAAGCGGGCGTGTTTCCACCGCTGGTTTCGCATCTCCTGACCGTGGGGGAAGAGACCGGCCGGCTCGACCAGATGTTTGCCCGCATGGCCGACATCTATGAAAACGACACGCGTGCCTCCATCAAGCGCTTTACCGCGATCTTCGAACCGCTGGTGATCCTGGTGATGGGCATCATGGTGGGTACGCTGATTTTGAGTATGTTGCTCGCGATCACGAGCATTAACGACGTGGCAATGTGATGACAAACCGACAAAGAAGACAAAACCCGAAACGCGGCCAGGCCGGCGTCACCCTGATTGAAATGCTGGTGGTGGTGACCATCATCGGGCTGTTCGTTGCGCTGGTCGCTCCCAATATGATGAAGCACGCCGATGCGGCCAAGGTGACCAAGGCGCGCGCCGATATTCACGGGTTTATGACGGCCCTGGCTACTTACAAGCTCGATACCGGCACGTATCCCACCACCGAGCAGGGCCTGATCGCGCTGCGAGTCAAACCGGCCGATGTGAACCAGTGGAACGGGCCCTACCTGTCGCAGGAAATACCGAAAGACCCGTGGGGGCACGAGTACGTGTACAAGTTCCCCGGAGATCACGGCGATGATCCGGACATCATTTGCTTCGGGCAGGACGGGCAGCCCGGAGGGGAAGGGTTGGCGGCGGATATTGTCAGTTGGAAGGCGCAATAGGCGGCCGCTGCGTAACCGGGCGCGGCTGGAGCCATGCGGGGAGCACACAATGATTCACCGCGGAGACGCGGAGACGCGGAGAACACAAGAAGACAAAAGTCAAAAGACAAGGGCGCGGAGGTGGCAGCCGACCAGGGGCGTCACCCTGATCGAGATGATTGTGGTGGTCGCCATCATTGGGCTGATGGTGGGCATCGCGCTGCCCTCGATTGCGGCCGGCATCGACAGCGTACGGCTCGCCACCGCCACGACTTCGGTGGCCGGTTTCCTCAATGCCGCGGTAACACGGGCGGAGCGGAGGCAGCAGGCCATGGAGATCGTGATCTCTCCGAAAGACGGTACGATGACGCTCTATTCGAGCGAGCCCGGCTATGCCCGCGAACTGAAACTCGAAAGGGTCCGGATCGAAGCCGTGCTGCCGGAGATCCCGGATGACCCGGAGAGCGTTCGCCACGTGCTGCTGGTTCCCGGCTCGACGGTTCCGGGTATCGGGATTCAACTGGGCAACCAGAGGGGCGCGCACCGCATCGTGCGACTCGATCCGATGACCGGCTTTCCGCGCGTGGAGAGCGTCGATATCAACAAATGACGAGTAGGCGCGGATTCACGCTGTTGGAGATGATCGTCGCCTCCACCATCATGGCGGTGGCGATCGTGGGGCTGCTTTCCGGCATCGCGGGCGCCACGCGTAACGCGGCCCGGTTGCGCGACTACGACCGCGTGGTGCTGCTGGCGCAGCAACGCATGAATGACTTGCTCGTCGACCGCACGCTGCCAGCCGGCCAGGTGCTGAGCGGCGTGTTCGATCCGACTCAGACGGGCGGCATTCCGGCGGGCTGGCTGGCGCGCGTCACCGAAGTAGAGCCGCCGCCTGCGCCCGGCCCGGGACAACCCGCCCTGGACCGCATCGAGCTGGAGATCTGGTGGACGTCGGGCGAGCAGCGGCGGACGTTCTCGCTGGATGCGCACCGGACGCGGATCCTGGGGATGCCATGAGAGTTGCACGACACAGGGCGCAGGCGGGCGTCACGCTGATCGAAGTCCTGGTAGCCGTGACGTTACTGAGCTTGCTCACGCTCGGTATGTTCCTTGCGATGCGGGTGGGTCTGTCGGCCTATACGAAAGCCAACACCAAGCTGATGGACGACCGGCGTGTGGCCGGGGCGCAGCGAATTCTGGAGCAGGAACTGGAGGGCCTGGTGCCGGCATTCGCGCAGTGCGGCGCCGGCCCCGGTTCGCCGGGCGCGCGGGCGGCCTTCTTTCAAGGCGATGCGGCCACCATGCGGCTGGTATCGACATTCTCCCTGCAGCAGGGATGGCGCGGCCAGGCGCAGATCCTGGAGTTGCTGGTCATACCAGGGGACGACGGTTTCGGTGTGCGCCTGGTGGTCAACGAGCGTCCGTATGGCGGGCCGATGACTACCGGTCAGCTTTGCACGGGAGTGACCGCGGATCCGAGCGGCACGGGCACGGTAGCGCATTACCTGCCGGTGGCAGGGGCAGGGCCGCGATCATTCGTGCTGGCCGATAAACTCCAATTCTGCCGGTTTTCTTACTATTCGCGAGGCCCGCAGTTCAACTCGCCGCCATCGTGGACGAGCGAGTGGGCGAGAAAGGGCTGGCCGCTGGGGGTGCGCGTGGAAATGGCGCCGCTGAGTCCTGATCCTTCGCGGCTGCAGCCCATCAGCGTGACGGCGCCGATTCATGTTCGGCGCAATCCGGATGTCAAGTATGTGGATCAGTATTAGAAGGGCGTGGCGGGCTACGCTCCCTGGCTCAGACGGGGAGCGCATCATAGTTCGTGC
>Ga0335081_10007727_pt1 | contig 17204 bp, 14 predicted proteins | sample Lox_Sample_35_FD_206713 | JGI IMG/M metagenome (GOLD analysis project Ga0335081, IMG submission 206713) | Soil microbial communities from Loxahatchee National Wildlife Refuge, Florida, United States - Lox_Sample_3.5 | ecosystem: Environmental > Terrestrial > Soil > Wetlands | place: USA... | reverse complement strand
CAAGTACTTTCTTAGGAACTACATTGCACAGGGTGTTCCGAAAGAGTACCTTCTCTCTTTGATGCATTCTACGGCTAGGAACATCGCACTTGATTACGTCCATATGCCCCCTGATGACGCGGACGCTGTTCGTAGCATGTGGAATTCGCTCTCTAGAATGCTTACTACCGAAGAAAGAGAAAAATATCAAGCACTTATGCAATTTGGCTGTGGGTTTACCAGCGTAAAGTACAAGGGTTAAAGAAATCGGAAATGATATTGTTTGTAGTTGGTGGATGCTCTGAATTGCTGTGAATGTTGCTGGTGATAATGCGGGCGTCAAGTTGTTACTGGGTTGATAATAAAATAGAGTTGTTTGCTTGTTGGCATGTCATTAGATTGCTGTTAAATATCTGCTGCATAGAGAAACCATTTTACCCTCAATGATCTCATTTTGCCTATTATCAGGATGATCTTTTGTAGTATATTGAAGACCGGGTTAGACTTCAAGAATTAATAAAATATTATCTACTAAATTTGAGGCTTACAAGATCAGTAAGCCTGAATGACGAGTCGGCTACACTGGATAGATTCGAGTGATTGACAGGGCACAGGCCTCACAGATACTTGTGGCAAGGGCTTTTTTTTATCGAGCCGTCTGAATATGTCCACGGTGTACGAGGTTGTGAGGACTTTGAGGTAATTCTCGATCGGTATGAGAAGAAACCCTTTGTTTCTGTATATTGGAGGAGGCCCTTCGAGTGAGTCGATGCGCATTGGTCATGTCATCTCCTTCACATTCATCAAGTACACTATCCTTCTGGTCGCGAATCATGCTAATGCGGAGCGTCCCATCAAGACTTCCTTGATGTTCCACTTGTCATTAATTGACCCACGATGAGAGATCCATTTTCAAAGCCAATCTCACCATTGACAATGTTCAGGGTTTGCAAGACAGAATGTCAAGGATATTGTTGCTGTGGGGTCCGATATGAGCAAAACATTCATCTTTTCCGATCTCGATTACGTGGGCCATGCGTTTTATCACGACGTCGTCAAAATTGCTTGACGAATCACAACAAGTGAAGGTAAAGCAACTTTGCCTCTTGCAACGAGGGCTTTCTCCATCCAACGCCACTGAATCTAATCGGGAGGGATAATACTGACGAGGTGCGTTTCGTAGCCGTGCAAGCAGCACCATCTTTCTCAAATACCTTCCGACAAATGAAATCTCATCCCTCTTCCCCCGCGCCGTCGAATCTACCAAAATCCCCTACTTTCAAATGACCAGGGAGGTTGCTCATGAACTCAAATACCCTGAAACCAGCATTTATTTATGGGAAATCCATCCCCAGTCTCGACGGTGTGCAAACAAAAATGAACGGCAACATCGAACAAAGTTCCGTCTTCATGAAGGAGCAAATCGACTAGAATGTTCTCGCGTAATCCACGCTTTTTGATTCTTGGCGGGGACTGACGAAACAGAAGAAATTGGCGTTTTCGGGAGGCCAAGTAGATAGTGCTGAAGATTGCAAGTTGGGAGCACGAACAGCGATTAATATTGCTTGTCAATATTTCTCATATATTTTTGATGATGATGATGGATACAGCGCATCCATGACGAATATGAATCTGGACGTATGCTTATGGGGGAATCAAAAAAGCTATTCGCGAGATTTGGGGGTATGTGAGTATCTCACAGACTATTTTACGTGGTCAGACACACGGATTCTTTGAAAACCCCGTTCCTTATTGGACATCCAGATTTCATTGAGACACCTTTCTCAGCCGACCGCCTCGCTTTCAGAAGCCATAATTTGAGCAAGTCCACATAAAGCGAGAGATGGAAAAGTTTGTGCTAGAATCGATTCCGGCGGGCATCCTGCCGCAATTCTGTTAATAGCAACCCAGTATGCCATGTGTTCCGTCTCTTGCTGCCTACCCATGAGATTATTGAACTTCCCTTGTCCATCGCACTTTTCGGACAATGCCTGCTGTCGCCAGCAGTTCCTCACAGGTACATGTGACACGCATGTCAGTTCAAATAGCTAGTTTTTCTACTCCCTAATCTGTAATGCGCTGATCGTACCCCCTTATCGAAACTAATTGCAAATGCCCACTTCAATGGAAGCAAATAATTGGGAAAGGTTGAGAAATGCATGAAGAGAGATTAGTGTCCGAGACTGTGCCTTCCTCCCAGCATCTCATGAACCTTTTGATGATCCGCCGGATTTGCCTGCGCCTACATCACTTAGCCTGTGACAGAAAAAAAAAATTGGGGACAAGCCAGTGGTGTATACCTCATAGACAGCAACGACAGGGGTATCCTTCAACTCTGTCCACTCTCCTTTAAACCCAAGGTACCACAACCTCGAGACATCGTCACCGTAATTATCCTCAATATACAACGTGATATTACGGACATTATTAAAATGCACGCGTTTGACGGGGTATTCTGGGACTTCGGATTGTTGGCCTGCGTACGCGGGTGGGATGGTGGTGATGGTTGTTGTCGCAGGAAGATCCGATGCAATGGAAAAGTCAATATCCTCTCGGTTGATAAACCTTCAATACGTCAGGGGACGTCCGTCAGATGGATTTACGTACACTTTGACAGTTTGGGGAGAGGAGAGGTCTGGTGGTGCTCGGATAAGAATTGACTTGAGTTTGACAATTCCTGTGAAGCTGGCCCTTGGTCAGCAATTGCGGTCATTGAACACGGGGGCGAGGCACGGGATGAAAATGATCATTTCGGCGTCTGTGTCGCTTTCAAGCACCTTGCTTTAGCTCTTTCCAGATATGAGATGGCATACATCTTCAGTGTCGAGTCGTTTGTTCCATGGTTTGATAATACTTTGGGCCATCCCATGCCCTCGCGCGTTCAAGCACCTCACGCGGTCACGGTCAATCTGATTGAAGAGCGAGTCGCCAGGGATAGAGTCGGGGGGCGGAGAGTGCGAATGTGGGCCGTGGCCGTGTCCGCCGTGGGAATGGTCCTCGTCGCCGCAATGTGAGTGTGCCATGGCCGGCTTGCAGGCGTCCACCCCACTGGGGCTTGGGGAAAAGGCGAACGATCGGCCAGCCGTGATTGGAATTTGTGACATCACAGGAGAACAGCGGCGACGACGACGACCACCACCACCACCATCACCGGAGTGGTCCAGGCGCAGGAAGGCCCCGATGTCTTCCTCGACATCTCCGGGCCCGCTCGGCCTCTCAGACGCCGCAGTGCTGCTGCTCGCTGCAAACTTGGCCTCTGTTCCGCAGCTTGCATCGCTACAGGCCCTCATAACCGCATATCCCGACCTCCTGCACTTCTCTGTCGTCCTCCGCCTTCTTCTCACAATTCTCCCCGAGACAATATCTCCCGAGGACTATCTTCCCCTTGTCTACAGCTTGTACCGCAATGACACAGCAACGCTGCCCTTTGATCCTTCTCGAATTCCCTCCGCTTTCATCGACCAAGTGTCCAACTTGTCACAAGCTGCCCTTCGACGCAGGCTGTCGCTATTCGAGCTCTCAGACATTCCAACGCCGCGGATAAAACCCGAAGACTACCAAAATACCCTCATACAATGGTTCTTTGATCGTGCGCGCAAAGTTGAGGAGGCAACTGGAATGATAGATCTTGCTAGACGTCTGGTTCTCCCAGACCCTAAATCCTTTGAACAATCTCCTCCGTTTCCGCCGGCGGCCGTTACCCTGTGGGGCAAGGGAATTGTTCAAGTTCTCGAAACGTTCATATTTGATAATGAAGGTGAAGATGAATTGCAACTGTTATCTTTTGAGAATCTGGACCCTGATTCTGGTGTGCGATTTCTCCTATACCGATCAACGGCCGAGACGATTTCGCGGAACGTTAGACATCTCATTGCGCCGTTTGCAGAGTACATCAAGGTACAGCAGCCAGAGAAGGAGCCGTGGGCAGCGCTATGGGAATGGCTTCTCGATCGTTCTAGTGCCGGAGAATTGGAGTACGTGGCGAACTTGGGTAGTGATTGGTTTGGAGGGCCGGATGATCTTTTACGACAATTCCTGCAGACGAGTATGACGGCGTGTTATGTATGTCAGCACAGCTCCCCTAGCATACGAACAAACCTCCATCGAATCCATGTCGATATCTCTCGATTATCCCAAAATCTCAACGTTCCGTCTACGGGTCAACAAATAGTCCTTCATCATCCGGAAACCGATCTCCTAGTATCAGAACTGCGACACGCGTCACCTTTAATAACACTGACGTCAGAATCCCTCCAATTCCTCGATAATATTATTGCGTCTGCGGACATCATTGCACAGGCATCGATCAAACCAGAACTCTGTCTTCGAGAGATTGTCCTGATCCATGAAGGAACCGAACAGACACAATTTCAATTACTAGATCAACTCTTACGAACCGATCAGGCCTGGACAAAACGCACCGAAGAACAGTGGAGGAAAATACGGCAATCGACCCATACGTTACAATCTCAAAGCCAGGTCTTGGCAAAAGTCCCCCTCGAGACCGTGGATAAAATGATTTTTACAGCAATCCTTGATGCCTCTGGTATACCCGGCCTGTGGTTAACCTCTGATGGTTAGCCTTTCCCATTGCTAGAGAACTTTTTGTTCGTGCACGTGTATTGCCCACGGAAATCCTCGAAAAGACTGTCCTTGAAGTGTTCTACCGCTTCTACGACACCGCAACAAATGGCAATCGCACGCGCGGCAGCATGAAACTTGCTTTCCAGACGTACCATCCTTTCTTAATCCCGGTCCTCTGACAGCAGTCTCCAAGTTCTCGATGACCCCACCAACACCCCCACCGTATCTCACGCCGTTAAACTCGTCAGCGCAGCACATGCCCTAAGCAACTACTCCCTCTCCCTCACCCCCGGCGTCACCATCACCCCCGCTCAAATCCGAATGATGAATGATCCTGCTTTACTCGTGAGTAAAGTCATCGAAACCAATTCCCCAGTGTACCGCGACGGGGAACGCATGCTGCGAATCCTCCACGATCTCATCGACGGGACCCGTTTATTCGCACGCAAACATCCTCAGGAAGCGGGCTTGGAAACAGCGCGGATGGAGGCGAGAGTCAACGCGACGATTGTCAAGGCTGCGCTAGCAGAAAATGACTTTACGACGGCGTATGAGACCTGTGTTGATAAATTAGTTCCCGTCACGGGGATCGATGCAGATCCAAAAATCGCGGAAGTGGCGTGGTTGGCATTCTTCAAGACAGGAAGTTTTTCGGGACCCCCGCAGACACGTGGGCCCTCGCGCATCACGGCGACTACCCTGGACAGTGAGAAAATGGAACTTTTAGCCCGGGCACTCATGATTTGTCCCAAGGAAGAGATGGGTGGGATTGTAACGCGCTGGACGGCCCTCGAGACGAAATTATTCCAGCCTGAGACACAAAGGGAGGCAGCTGCGCAAGAGCCGCGGGTGAGGTCATCGGGGGAACACCATCGTGGGTTCTTTGAGACGGCTGCGCAGGTGGGGAGGAGTGTTGCGCGGACGGCGTCGCCAATGTTGGGTAGGGACGTTTACGAGCAACGGAGGAGTGGTGAGATGGAACGAGAGGGCAAGACCTCTGGGGAATTTGATGGTGGTGGAGTGTGGGGGCCATCGAGTTCGAGATTTGGAGTTCGGGATACTGTTAAAAGTGGACTTACGCAGGGGATTGGATGGCTTCTTGGGGCGACGCCGGTTGGTCAGGGTACGTCGGAGGAGAATAAGTAATATCGTTGTTGAGTGAATTTTGCGATATCTTTCAAAGAGATGACTTGAACTGTCGTGAGGCCTTACCAGATTTGACGAGGAGGATTTTCAGATCGTACTATGAATGTTTACTAATCTCCAAGACAATCCAACTTTTTCTAACCCGTATTATGCAATATGCCTTACCCGACAATCGAAGGTTTTCTAGGTATTCACGCAGCTTCCGTAGCTTGACTGTGTCTACGTCCCCGACCGACTACATTACCAGTAATACTCTGCACTGCACCCAACAAGGCCCCTTTCAACCCCTCGTACAACTTTAATCCCCTTGTCTTTCGTCTCACTCCAACAAGACAATGCTGTTCCAAAGGTCGACAAAACCGTTTGGCTACGCCGTCCATCACCAACTTCATCGCTTCTTCAGAATCCACATCCTCTGCATCTCGGATGACATTCGGTTTCGGCATTGCCACAGCTTTCGTCTGATTTTTTCGCTGCCATTGGGCGAGCAGGATGTCGTAGGGTTGAGAGCGACCGGGAACAGCACGTTTTGCGGACATCGAGTGAGATTTACAGGTGAGAGAGCGAGCGCACATGGTCCTCTTCTCTGGATCCCAGACACCGCATTGCTTTTCAACATCAACCGGGACTAACACGTGAGATTCCTGGCAGAAAATAGATGGGGTACGTTTAGGTTTCGGAATGGTGACTTTTTGCTTCTTTTTCTTTTCTCTCTTTGCTGGTGAATCAGATTCGTTTTGATCTCGTTTTGATCGCTTTTTCTTTGATGGCGTTGGCGTCCCATTTCCATCCTCTGCTCGATGGCATATTAAAATTTGGGTTAAGAAGATACATACCGTCGTCATGTTTCCGTTTCTTGTATTTGGCGGGTACCAGCGCGATTTCCTCGTTCCGTTCTTTGTTTCGATTCATTTGATCCTTGATCCCCGCTTCTATCTTCTTCGTTTTCTTCTCCCTTGAACATGATTCGAGATGTGTCGTCACAGCATTTCTGAGAATAGGCCTCTTACAGCGTGGACACGAGATTATATCGATGGTTTCATTGATTGGGATAGTTCCAAAAACCAGACGGTCATGCGGGTCTAATTGTTTCGCTATCGGGGATCCCGCATTTTCAGACGCCGTTGACCCCGGGGATTGCCCTACACACTCTTACGACTTGGGAAGAAAAGCTGAACTTACTTGTCTCAACTTGAATTTCACGTGCGACATCGTTCCATTTGGGCGGGCAGGTGGCCGGCGAGATTTTCGACCTGGAGGGCTCTAGACTAAGTTTGACAGGTTTGGCAAGCTCAACGTCAGAGAAGAGCGAAGACGATGTTGGAGAGAGGACAGTAACATAAGGAGACTTTGGATCTTGCATCGCCCAGTACGCAGCTCTAGCGGTTGTTCCCAAAGAAAACGTCCAGTAGGTTTCAGCAATAATGGGTCGCAGGTTCGAACGTCCAAAGATTCGTAGAAGTATTCGCAACTTGCTCGTCTGTTTGACCTACTTTTGTCTGCTGAAATACGCCCTACACATTAAATAAAAAATATATTCATATTTGACATGTCATTCTGAAAAGTGTGGCCCAACACGTAATAATTCAAGACAAAAACTGCCCAACGTATGAATTGGCGAAGAGCCTGTGCCGGATCGATTGGGGAAGATGCGGTGCGGACTGGAGTGTTGGTCGGCAAAAGTTGGCAAAGGTCAATCGATGTCTTCAATAGGCAATGGAATACTTATGCCATACGAGAACTCCCCTCAGAATAATATCGTGGTTTTGCCTATATAAGCCTGGTACATGACACCTGTCTCTATCTCATCTCACCGACTTCCCCGATCGTGTCGTGTACAACCGCGGGGCGATATTCATCGCCATCAACCTGTAAGTCAGCATCCATTAATAAAAACACAAGAACGACAAAAACAGACACCAAAGGATCAAATGGTCCGAGGACGGCGTTGGTTGGGTGGGGAGATACTCCTGAAATAAAAGCTTGCAAGCATACGGGATCCGAATTTGGCTGATTTGTACCGTATTATGACACGTCCGACATTCAAACTGCTGTTTTTTCAAATTCGCAATCGCGGCAAGTCCACAAATATCACATACATGCATCCGATAAGCATCACTAACCTCCATCAATCGTTCCTTCAAAAACGCCGCTGCCCCATGCGAAATCATACAATCTCTTTCCATCTCACCGAACCGCAGTCCGCCATCCCGACTTCGCCCCTCGACGGGTTGGCGAGTAAGGATTTGTACAGGACCACGGGCACGGGCATGGATTTTATCGTCAACCATGTGTTTTAGACGTTGGTAGTAAGTTGGACCTAGGAAGACTTGGGCTTGGAGTTTTTTGCCGGTGTGGCCGTTGTACATTATTTCGAAGCCGCGGGATTGATAGCCGTGTTCGCGTAGCAGCCGTGAGATTGCGTCGACCGTGATGGCGTCACTGTCCCATATCAGATATCTAAAACCGGAAAACGCGATAATAGGAGAAGAACGAGGTGGGTGTGGGAAGGGATGGCGGTTGGTACTTGAAAGGGGTAGCGTCTCCCTCATGTCCAGAAAGAGCAGAAACCTTGGACAACTGACACTCAATCAAATGCGCAACCGTCATCCGCGACGGAATCGCATGAGGGTTAATAATCAGATCCGGAACAATGCCCTCACTCGTAAACGGCATATCCTCATGTCGATAAGTAATCCCAATGGTCCCCTTTTGTCCATGTCTTGAAGCAAATTTATCTCCGATTTGAGGGACACGGGTGCTTCGCATTCGCACCTTGACAAATTTTAGACCTTCTTGGTTCGTTGTGACCATGACTTGATCGATGATTCCGTTTTCGGTGGACCTCATAGGTGTTGAGACGTCGCGTTTTGTGTGGAATTTGGTGCGTTGGCCGAGTTCTTCCGATTCAGGGGGGATCGGAGCCGTCTTGCCAATGATAATATCATCTCCCGAAACCCTTGTGCCGGGGGCAATCAATCCATCGTCTTCCAATTTGTCGTACGTCCCATGTTTTAACCGCAGGGTATTAGCGCGTGTGGGCTTTTCAAATTCCTCCATAACCTGCATTCCAATTTTCTCCTCGGCGTCCATGTAACACCGGTAGAAAATGGAGCGGAAGAGGCCCCGGTCGATGGACGATTGGTTCATGATGACGGAATCTTCTTGGTTGTAGCCACTGTAACAGAGGATCGCGACGATGGCGTTTTGACCTGCGGGGAGATTGCGGAATTGCAGGAATTCCATGCTGCGTGTTGTGGCGAGCGGTTTTTGCGGGTAGTAGAGGATATTTGCCATTGTGTCCATTCGCACTTGGTAGTTTGTCAAAAAGACACCTACTCGGAATTAGTGTTGTGTCCGACTAAGGGATTAATTTGTTCCGTCCAGTGTCGGACGGGGTTCCGAGGGAGAAAAGGGGGTGTTTGTTACCCATGGCTTGCTTCCCCATGGCAGATTGATACGTATTCCGGGGGGACTGATTATGATCCGGGAATGGAATAATACTTGCACAAATTCCCAATATCATACTTGGATGAATCTCACAATGCGTCCATTGATGTGCATCCGGATTCACACTCGGCCGAATCCTCTTATCCCCCGCTACATCCCCCTCCTCCTCCAGCCGCACCCCCCGCTGCGACTCCCTACTCTCGTCTAGTTCCGTGGGTGTCATGGCAATCATGACTGTCTCTTCCTCTTCCGCATCAATGTATTCCACGATTCCGTTTATGACCAAGTCATGCCATCGGAAACGATCGTCGGAACCGGAATCGCTGAGGGCGTCAACGTGGGATTTAGTGAGTTTTAGTTCGCCGTAGCGCGGGGAGTCGGGATTATCTTCAACGATGAAGAGGGGCCGGCAAACGCGACCTGCATCTGTATAAATTCGTAATTCTTTTTCTCGAATGTCTCGGACAATTGATACTTCCGCTGAAATCGTGAGCTACCGTAAAGTCAGCACGGCCAACAGAAAAACATAAAATATGGGGCAACATGGTTCTTCGAGCGGGCTAGTAACCTTCCTTCTTAGATCCCTCAGGGTCGAAACAAGATGAACTGGATCCCGATGAACACCCAACCACACTCCATTCACGAAGACTTTGGTTGATCCGGGCGCCGTACTTGGACTATAATCCTCCAAATTCTCCATCCCCCATTCCTCCACAAACTCAATAATTGGACTCGAAGCACTCCCGACACTAACATAACTCATCAACGCCAAATTCTTGACCAAACCACACGCCTGTCCCTCGGGGGTTTCGGCGGGACACACTAATCCCCAATGGGTATTATGCAGTTGTCGGGGTTTGGCGAGTTTTCCCTCGCGGCCAATGGGAGTATTTGTTCGGCGGAGGTGGGAGAGAGTGGAGGCGAAGGTGTAGCGGTTAAGGACTTGGGAGACCCCTACACGGGCGGCGAGACCTTTCTTTTGATCGCCCCAATTTCCGGTTGCCAGTGAGTATTTGAGACCGTTGGTGATGGTGTTGGATTTTACGGCCAGGGTTAAATTAAACTCTCGATTTGTCTCGACGCATTTTTGCATGTACTTGTATACGTCTCTCGTCAACTTCTTAAAGAGCATTCGGAATAGGCCGGCAAGTAGCGGTCCGGCAAGATCGAGACGTTTCTTTCCAAAGTGGTCGCGGTCATCTTGATCGCGACGTTCGAGGGCACAGAGCAGGAGACGGTGAACCATGTATCCCAGGAAATAGGCCTTTTTCGTTTCGAAACCTTCGCCAGTCCAGATGTGCGGTAAAAGTTCCTGTTTCATGATATCCCTCGCATACCGTAGGCGCTTTTCCTTTGTGAGACCCGTCGAAGTCCCTCGTTTTCCGATGAAATCGAGTGCCAAGTCTTTATCTTGAATGACGAATGCTTCTTCAATACACGGTTTCAACATCTCCAACATTTGATAATCATTCGGATCATAACAAATATGTTCCAAGACATCTCGATCCGACACGACTCCCAACGCCCGAAAAACAATCACAATAGGGATATCATGACGAATATACGGAAGGGTAGTTTTGATAGTGTTTCCAGAGGCAGCAGAACGACCCATTTTGATTTGCATGCTGGAGACCATACGAGAGCCCTTTTCGACGGCGGAGCGGATTTCAGCGACGTAGGTTATTGGTCCACCACCGCTCTTCTTGAACACTTGTACGGTATTTGCGGCGCTGCGTTCTTGGGCTATGAGGACTTTTTCGGAACCGTTGATGATGAAGTAGCCTCCTTGGTCATATGGACATTCATTTAGTTCGTACAACTCGCTTTCGTCCAGGCCTAAAAGTCAACATACAAATAAAAAACGAGACATGAATGAAACTGAAAAAGAACGGCGGGCAAACAGAGGTTTGTGGAGAGATGGGCTACTTTACCATTGAGGATACAGAATGTGCTCCGTAGCATGATGGGAACCTTGCCAATGAAGATTTTATTCTTTTCTTCCTCCCCGTCCAACTCCCATTTCTGATCAGGACTATCGGCCGGCAAGTCGGGGTATGCAGCGACAAGTCGTCGTTGGATCATGTCGACATACAAAGGCGAAGAGTACGTTAAATTTCGCAGCCGCGCTTCGCCGGGGAACATAGGCTGTGTTGAGCCATCTGCCTCTGTCATCGTCGGTCGAGAAAGGTAAATCTGCTCAAACTACCCAAACGTTAGCCGAGGGAAGGAAGGGCGGGTATTGGGAGGGGGGGAGAGTGTGTGTTCTTGTACCTTTATTTCGTGACGGCGTGCGTTTTCGGAGGTATCGTCTTCGTCGTGTCCTGCTGCGCCTGCATTGGAGGAAAGGGTCAAGTCGGGGGATTCGTCGACGAGTTCCTGGATCGTATTTTGCACAAACTCGTCAAACGACGCGATCTGTGTCTGAACAAGGGACTACAACAATAAGCCTAAATCACTAAGAACAGTCGACATTCTCATCAAAGTAAGCGTGAATGACGCTCCAGCAATCTTCCTGGCTGATGACGCCCTCCTCGTCTTCGACGCTGTCGAGCAGGACGCCATCATCGGCGTTCCAGTCGGCGGCCATTTTCGGCTCGGATGACGATGGCAGTGGCGATGGCGGAGCGGCTCTCGGTTCAGTCAAGAGGAGAACTGCGCACAGCCGAGGAGATAGGAGGGCAAAGGAAGCAAACGAAAACGACAGGAATGACTCTGAAAAGGGTGCAAGGAAATTTACAAATACGGCGATGGGTTAGGTGTATTGATTGCATCGCGTGCGAGCCGCACTGACCGCCCATTCAATCAACGATGGCACCGCCTGCACAGCGTACTTATGTTCAGAAAGATGGCACGCTGGTGCCCTACTCTTCAAGGCCCATGACAGCCAAATTAAATGACTTGTTCGCGTCGATCGTCTTGTGCTTGATGCTCTTTTGGCGGTCGCTCTTCCAAGTACTGCTGCCTCGGAAAGCCTTCTAATGATAGATCGGGGGAACCGAGCAGAGAAAATCCAACGCAACAGGGGGTACCAGACTTGGAGCCAGCGGCAGCGGCAGCTTTGGAAGAGGATCTGGGAGTGGTGCCGATGCTCGAAGACCGGAAGGAAGGAGATTTGGCACTGTTGATGATATCCGAAGCCGTACAGCCCGATTCCTGACAGAGAGCTGACCCTGTCTAGCGGAATGCGGGCCTTGTAATCGGTATTGATTTAAATGGCAAGCGGGGTGGGTCGGTGAACGAAACGGACGGGAATAGTGGACACATACCCATCAAGTCACGGGCATCCAAATCAAGGATTGTCTTAACAAAGATATATCGTAACAACACCTTCCAACTCGGAGGGCGAAGGGCACGTAGAGTTTTGGTTTAATCTTCTCTGTCCTCTCCTTTGAATGATAAACCTGCCTTTATATTAATCAGAATCCACATGCCGGACATGAGAATCGAACTTCAAAACTAACAAAATGTATATTTGCATAAGAAAAGCAGCGAAGCCGACGAGGAAGATTGTACCTAACATTCCAGCTAGATTCGTTCATACAAAAGGGTCCCATTCCCCTCATCTTACATCTTTTGATTACCCACAAAACGGCTATAATCCCGCCACTTGTCCATGCTCCTCCCTGTCATAATAACTGGTTTCATTGAGCCTTGATGGAATGGCAACATTTGCACATCATGTATTCCCTCCGTCCGAATCACCGTCCCAATACTCTACACATAAGCCTTCAAATAATGATTCCCCTTCATACCATGAAGAATCTGCGCAAGTTAGCTTCCAAGCAGGAGAGCGGAAATGGGTGTACCCGAAGGTAGCGGCACTTGAAAGGATAATTTTGCCCCATGTTCTCAGGATTCCAGCTTGCCCGCCTCCGTAGCGCAGTACAGAGAATCCGCCTATAGCATTAGGCTGCTAAGACATGACAGCGTCATTATACCGAAGAAGACCCCTACGCATGCACCAACAGCGCCTCCTGTCGGATTAGGCTGGCTGAAGGGAAAGGTAGGGATTGATTACCCATCAGCGCACCCATTTTGACTGGATGGTTAGTCTCATTGGTTAAGAGGTAAGTTGGGAGACTCTACGTTTGTCAAATGTACTGGGGCCAGCCGGTTTGCCACTTACCGATGGTGGGGGAGGCATGTCAATTAAGTTTGACGCAAGTCGATTTGGGCCCAGAAGGAAATGATGATCTTCACAGAAATTTCTGCAGGACACGTCTCTCAGCCCGACCTTTCCGAGACAGCTGCCAAAGACACAGTTTAAGGAAATACTACATTGGACAACGAAGAAATCTCTTATGGTTCTAAGGCTTGCACTGACAACGATGCATTCCATTCTTCTGTAGTAAAACCTATACACCCAACAGATATGGTGATAGCAAGACGGTTATTTAAGCTTCTTCTTGGGTCTCAATTGGTTTGAGTGTCCACATCCACGTTTTCGGCAGTTGGTAGCACGCGGGGGAAGTCTAGCATAGCACTTGCGACAAATCATCTTCTCGCAGTTGTACTTTGAGGCGAGGGCTTTCAAGGAAGGTTCGATAATACCACCACGGAGACTATCCCACAAACATCGTCAGTCATGTCCGCAAAATAAAGCCGCCAAGAGGCGGTCCAAGATGGAGATCGAAGGGCCAAAGCGAAGCGGTTTTGAGGGATAGAGAGGGAGTACCGGAGGACAAGGTGAAGGGTAGACTCCTTTTGGATGTTGTAATCCGAGAGCGTACGGCCTATAGAAGTCAGCAACGGGGCTTGGAAGTAGAGGAAGCAGGGGCATATGTACCATCCTCAAGTTGCTTTCCAGCGAAGATGAGACGTTGTTGGTCGGGAGGGATTCCTTCCTTGTCCTGAATTTTGGATTTGACATTGTCGATGGTGTCCGACGACTCCACCTCAAGGGTGATCGTCTTGCCTGTCAAAGTCTTGACAAAGATTTGCACTAGAAAGAAGTTAACAACTGAATGCCTGGGAACGGAATGGCTAGGGGATGTGTACTTGGGACGATGACAATGAAAGATCGATCTGCTGAGTGGATTTGTTGGTGGTGCAGAACCTGCATGACTGCTTTTTCAATAAGTTAGGGTAAGGGCATGCACACAATTTGATCTCACAAGAATGGCCCTCAGATTTCGCTAATACGGAGAGCTCGCTAATACCGTAAAATGTCATTCCGCTAAATTAGACTATCAAAAGCCTCCACTCCATTGATAAATTTAAAGTCATTCGTCCCACAATTGCCCGTTAACCATTAAAACATTAATTTGAAAAATAAAGATAACAGAACAAACGACGTCAGTAAAACAGACAACCTGAAGAAGCGACTGTTGTAATAAAAGGAACGATATTTTAACATCCAAAATCTTCTACACAAAGAAAGAAACGCCAGCAATAAAGGTTGTAACTCATTTTTCTGCCTCCCAAAAGCGCCGACGTCTCTTGTTTTTACCGGTTATGTGCTTGGGGGGAGAGGGGGAAGGTTCTCTTTACGTAGCGGGCGGAACGTCGACGGCGGCCCGATTCCTCCCTCGCCAGAATCGTCCAGTTCGAGTTCCTTGGGTGACGTATTGGCGATCACGGACCTTTCGACGGCCGCGTCCACGAGTGGCTGCACAGAAGCCAAAAGTTGCAAGTAGCAAAGCTGCTACGCTGGCCCACGCAAAGCTAAAAGCTTTAACGCCGAGAGAAGCTGTGATTCCGGCGTCGGTAAAGTCGTTTCGGCCAGCGACATAGGCAGCAGTCATCAATGAGGCAGCGATCAAGTCAATCACAAATGCACCCTATCAATTAATATTAAATCGGAATTGTATGCAGAAATCAGAGGAAAATTGCAGAAAAACTGGGGCAGGGAGAATTACGCAGCAGAACATGGCCGTGATAGCACTGCCGAGACGAGAGCATAGCGCTAATAACCCCATGAAGGTGGAGAACACGGCAAGCGCAAGTGCAATGAGGAAAAATGCAAACATGAATCGAGTTGTGTAATAAAAGTAGCTGGAATTATCGACGAAGGTTTGGGGGACATTCGCACTCCCGAAGTTTCTGGCAGGGTCGAATGGGTAGGCCGGTTTCATGGGTCCACAGTTGACATTTTCGCCATTTGCGGTGGCGCCGCAGATACTCCAGAGAGTCCATTGTCCATAGCCTAGGGATTTTGTGTTAATGAAATGGCAGTGCCGAGTGGAGGGAATTACCGGTTGGTGAATCCAGATTTGTATGGAATGATGATACATCTGCGGAGAGGAAGAAGGTTTGGTTGAGCGGGGGATGGTAGGTTACGCCAGCAAGTATGACAAAGAATAACATTACCACCGCACCTAGTGGTGATGTCAACCTGTATTTCGGAATCATGGAGAGTTCAGGGAAGTCATACCCGCCTGCAGTATGAACGGAATCCACACAAACCCACTGCTGGCCATTTTGTCGAAACGTACAACTCGGGCCTCTCCTCTGACAACGACACAAGCGTTTTAGATTGAATCGTAAAATTAAGTGTACGAGTTTGGTGCGGAACTAATTTGTTGACGAGCGAATATGATATATACTATCATATGACGTTAATATTGATCGACGATCGTATCCGGAGAACTTACCTCCCTCGCGACTCCGATATGGACAGAAATGCTGAAGGATTCACAAACGCGTAGGCACGACACGAAGTTGACGATGTCGACGCTGGATAAACTTTCTAAATACCTTCGACGAGAGTGGAGAATGTGTCCTTGGTGCGGGGCAAGTTTATTTCCATAGGACGGACGGATGATGTCAAAATCACCCAAAACCAGATATTACATAAATTTAATGCGCTCACACACGGCTGAAACAGGATATTCACCTTACTCCGAGTCCTCGCTCTACAAAAGGGGCCATCGGGAACAAGAGACGACCCAAAGGAGCGGTATCTGGCGGCCCCGACAAACCATTATTCGTCGCTCAGGCCAGCCGACTCGATCACTTGGTCTAATTATTCGGAAAACTTGGGATTAAGGTTTCGGAGATCGGCTAAGATGTTCGGCTGTGGCTGAAATCAAAAGAATGTGGCGTAGATCTAACGGTAGGCCACGTAAATTACATTGAATTTCCGGAATACCCTTTCGATACTATAACTATTCTTTCTAGCTTTTTCGATCGTTTGGCAGCATACGGTAATACATAGATGTAAAAGCATAAATTGCAAAACTTTTTAATATATATAATTAATAAAATTAAAAAGTAATGCAAAAACAACTTATTCATTTATCAGTTACTTAATACAACTTCATACTAATTTATGACCTCACATCAGCTTTATATTAATATCTGATTTTATATGAAATTTATATTAAAGTCTGATGTAACTTTAATTTTATATTAACATATAAATTTATTTTGATTCAATGTTATAAAGGTTTTATTCTTTTTTTATTCTTTCATTAAGTCATAATACTATAATTATTATGAAAGATTTTCCAATTTGACTAGTTGAAAAATATATCTTTTTAGTTAGAACAATGAATTAAAAGCTATCTTAAAACAAAACTAAAGCTTCTAAAGCTAAACTAGAGCTGAACTAGAGACAAACTAATACTTAACTAATAAGTAAGCCAGCAGAGCTAAAAAATCAAATAGTACTATATGTAGTACTATAACTAAAAACACTCGTTTTTTAAATAGTTAAAGTAGTAAAGTTCTAATGGACATTAGCTCTGAGTTTTCATAATTTACATTACAAATTAAAAAAAACCATATTAGAATTTTATAAACACTAAACTATCTTCTGTACTATTACTTTTGTTCAGTAATGTCCGCCGGTCGAGTCGGATCCCGGTTCTGGGATGTATTCGATTCGACCAGTAGATCGTACCGGCGCATTGTAACTCGACCGATTTCAGATCGATCGAGTTACAGCGGGGTTGTCACCCGACCGATTTTCGGATCGGTCGGGTTCTAACGTCAGTCTGATCCGACCGGTTCTGAATCGAGTTTAATTATTGTCAAGCCCGACTCGACTGGGTTTAAATATTATCAAGTCCGACTGGCCCGATTTGATGGTCGATTCGACATTG
>Ga0335081_10007726_pt1 | contig 17204 bp, 16 predicted proteins | sample Lox_Sample_35_FD_206713 | JGI IMG/M metagenome (GOLD analysis project Ga0335081, IMG submission 206713) | Soil microbial communities from Loxahatchee National Wildlife Refuge, Florida, United States - Lox_Sample_3.5 | ecosystem: Environmental > Terrestrial > Soil > Wetlands | place: USA... | reverse complement strand
TGGTGAAGATCGCCAGCACGCGGTCCTCGCCGGGCTCGCGGATGAGGACCACGCGGCCGTGCTGGTTGCCGAACGCGCCGTACCAGATCGCGTCGCTGGTGGCGATGTCGACGGTGTCGGTGCGGCCGTAGCGCGACACGCTGACCTTGCGCCAGCTCGTGTCGGCGGGGAGATCGGCGGGTCGGCCCAGCCGGTGACCCTTGAGTCTCGGGCGGCCGCGTTTGCCGGTGGGTGGCGGTGCGGGCGCGTACAGGGCGGCGTTGGCGGGCAGCCGGGTGGTGACCGTCGTCCCCGCGACCAGTAGTGGTTTGCCGTGGTAGGCGGCGTCGCCCACGACGTGGATGCGGCGGTCCGGAAAGGCTTGGGCCAGAACCGAGATCAGCTCACCGGCCAGCCGCACCGGCGAGGCGGTGCCCTTGCCGCGCCACAGCCGCAACAGCACCGGCAGGCACACCGGGTGCGAGCAGAACGGCACCGCGAGCACGATCCCCGCCACCACCCAGCGGTTGCCGCGGCCGAGCGCGTTGGGATCCTGCGCGGACCCGTCGTGGGTCCAGAACGCGCCGAACACCTTCGGCCCCCACCGCCGGATCAGGGTGTCATCGACGACCACCATGATCGGCGCGTGCTCGCCCAGCAGCCGGTCCACGACCAGCCGGGCCAGCGCCAGCCCGATCCGATCGGCGTCCCAGGTGCGGCGGGAGAAGAACCGGCACGCGGTGTGAAACGACACCGCCGCGGCCACGCCGACGCCGGCGAGCATGCCGACCACGGTGCGGCGCCCGGCCTGCGCGACCAGCCCGGTGGCCAGCAGCGCGAACACCGCGAACGTCGATGACCGGCGAAACGCGGGACGAAACGTATCCAACACAGCACGCCACGAGGCGGGTAGGGTCAGCGAACGAAGCATCGGCGGGAACCTCGAACATCCGAGCGAATCCATGAACACGCCGATGCTTCTCCACGTTCAAGACCCGATCACGTAGGCACGCCGATCACGCCACAGACACCCCTTAAGTCACACGCGTCGCACTAGGCCAACTGCGAAACACACGAGATCTACGCCAGCGCGGAAAAGCCGACTGTGAATCACGCAAACGTCGATCTCGGAGCTGGGCGTACCCCGGTCTAGTTCGACCGCCGTACTCCTCCTCACGCCGCTACGCGGCGCGCATCGTCGTCCGTCTAAAGCGCTTTGAGCTCCTCGGTGACCTCGGTCACCGACTTCTTGGCGTCGCCGAACAGCATTCTGGTGACGTCGGCGTAGAACAACGGGTTGTCGATGCCGGCGAAGCCGGAGCGCATCGAGCGCTTGCACACGATCACCGAGTGGGCTTCGTCCACGTTGAGGATCGGCATCCCGTAGATCGGACTGGACGAGTCGTGGCGGGCGGACGGGTTGGTGACATCGTTGGCGCCGATCACGAGCGCGACGTCGGTGCGGGAGAACTCGCCGTTGATGTCGTCCATGTCCTTCAGTGCGTCGTAGTCGACCCCGGCCTCGGCCAGCAGCACGTTCATATGGCCGGGCATTCGGCCCGCCACCGGGTGAATGGCGTATTTCACCGGTACCCCGCGGGATTCGAGCAGAGTGGCCATGTCCTTGACCGCGTACTGGGCCTGCGCGACGGCCATCCCATAGCCCGGCACCACGATCACCTGGTTGGCGTAGGCCATCTGGATGGCGGCATCGGCCGCGGACGTGGACTTGACCGGCCTATCGGCACCGCCGGCACCGGCCACAACAACTCCCCCGCCGCCGAACCCGCCGCGCACGATCGCGGGGATGGAGCGGTTCATCGCCTTGGCCATCAGGTTGGTCAGAATCGAACCGGAGGCGCCCACGATCATGCCGCCGACGATCATCGCGGTGTTGTTTAGCGCCAGCCCGGCCGCCGCGGCCGACAGCCCGGTCAACGCGTTGAGCATCGAGATGACCACCGGCATGTCGGCACCCCCGATGGGCAGCACGACCATCAGCCCCAACACCCCGGCGGCGGCTAGCAGGCCGATCATCCACCACAGCGACGCCCCGCCGCTGCCGGGATGCGCGTGCAGACCGATGACAACCGCGCAGATCACGGCCACGACCAGCAACAGCATGTTGAGGTATTGCTGTGCGGCGCCCAGCCCGATCGGCCGGCCGGGGAGGATCTCCTGCAGCTTGCCGAACGCGATGCACGAGCCCCAGAACGACACCGACCCGATGATCGCGGCGAACAGCGACGCCACCACGATGTGCGCGGTCGGCGACTCGCCATACTTGAACGCCGAAAAGCCCGTTGTCTCAATGAATTCCGACAGCGAGATCAACGCCACCGTGCCACCGCCGACGCCGTTGAAAAACGCCACCAGCTGCGGCATCGCCGTCATCTTGGTGAACCGCGCCGGTGGAACGCCCAGCACCACACCGACGACCAGGCCGGTGATGATCAGCACCCACTGACCGGTGTGCCGGATCGAGATCAGCGTCGCAGCTATCGCGATGGCCATACCGACTGCGGCGATCAAGTTGCCCCGGACCGCGGTCTTGGGCCCGGTCAGGCCCATCAGCCCGTAGATGAACAGCGCGAACGCGATGATGTAGAGGGACAGGACGAGGTAGTTCATCGGCGTTGCCCGTCTGTCCCGGCTTTCACCGGCGTCTCGGCTTTCACGGGCGCGGGCTTTTTGCCCTTGAACATCCCGAGCATCCGGTCGGTGACGATGAATCCGCCGATCACGTTCAGCGTGCCGAACACCAACGCGACGAACAGGATGATCTGCAGCGCCACCGAGGGGTGCTCGATGCGCCCCAGCAGCACCAGCGCGCCCAGCACCACGATGCCGTGGATCGCGTTGGTGCCCGACATCAGCGGGGTGTGCAACGTGCTGGGCACGTTGGAAATCACCGCGAACCCGACGAACCCGGACAACAGCAGGGTTGCCAGATTGGCCAGCAGTGCGTCGTACATCTAGCTATCCTCTCCGCGAGTCACGCACGCCGCCGCGACGACCTCGTCGTCGAAGTCCGGGGCCAGCTTGCCGTCCTTGATCAACAATTCCAGCAGCGCGGTGATGTTCTTGCTATATAGCTCGCTGGCGTGCTCGGGCATGCTCGCCGGCACGTTCAGCGGCGCGGCGACGGTGACGTCGTGCTTGACCACGGTGCGGCCCGGCTCGCTGAGCTCGCAGTTGCCGCCCGCCTCACCGGCTAGGTCCATTACCACACTGCCGGGCTTCATCCCTTTCACCGCCTCAGCGGTCACCAGCCGCGGCGCCGGCCGGCCCGGAACCATGGCGGTGGTGATCACCACGTCAAAGCGCTTGATCGCCTCCTCCAGCGCCTTCTGCTGCTGTTCGCGCTCCTGCTTGGTCAGCTCACGGGCGTACCCGCCCTCACCGGAGGCCGCGATGCCCAGATCCAGCCACCGCGCGCCCACCGAGGTGACCTGATCGGCCACTTCGGGGCGCACGTCATAGCCGGTGGTGCGCGCGCCGAGCCGCTTGGCCGTCGCCAGCGCCTGCAGCCCGGCCACACCGACACCGAGCACCAGCACGGTGGCCGGCTTCACCGTGCCCGCCGCCGTCGTCAGCATCGGGAAAAACCGCGTCAACTCGCAGGCCGCCAGCAGCACGGCCTTGTACCCGCCGACGCTGGCCTGCGATGACAATGCATCCATCGATTGCGCCCGCGAGATTCGCGGGATCGCCTCCAGCGCGAACGCCTCAACCCCGGCCGCAGCCAACGCGCCGATCGAGTTGTCGGCATCACGGGGCGCGAGGAAGCCGATCAGCGTCTGCCCGCGGCGCAGCCGAGCGACCTCGTAAGCAGTCGGCGGCGCGACCTTGACGACGACGTCGGCAGCCCACGCATCCCCGATGCTGGCGCCGGCTGCGGTGTAGAGGCCGTCGGGAAGCAACGCCTGCTTGCCCGCACCGGACTCGACCACGACCGCCACACCGCTGTTCACTAGCGACGCGACCGCCGTCGGCACCAGCGCGACGCGCCGCTCGTTGGCCCTGGACTCGGCGACCACCCCGACAATCGTCTGCGTATCTGTCATAGTGCGTATCTACTTCCGTGTGCTTCCTGCCCCAATAGATTGGCCCTCACCTTAACCCTTGGAGCGGTTAAGTCCCCTCACGGCACCGCCGTTACCACAGCGGGATATCTCGCCAGTATTCGGCATTGTCAGGTTGGTGATTAGTGCGGCCGAAGTGGATGATCATGGCTTGCAGGCCGGCTGGTGACCGAGGCGCCGGCCTGGGTATAGGCGTCATCGGAGAACCAGGCGCCCGCCCCGGCCCCCGACGCCACCAGGACCCGAATGTGGGACTTGGCCAGGGCTGCGAGGGACTCGGGGACAATGGCGACGCGTTGCTCGTCGGGTGTGGCCTCTTTAAGGACTCCAACCGTGAGGATCCTGGGGGGCTGACCTCCGCTGCGGCGGCATTCGAAGGCCCACCCCCCAGCTTCGGCGCGGCGCCGCTAACCTCGGGTGCCGTATGGCTCATGGCCGCGTTCCACCTACCGGAAGTCGAACACCAGCCGGGCGTCCACCTGGCCGTCCTCGACGGCCTTGATGGATTCGTTGACCGACTCGAGTCTTATGGGTTCGCGCACGATGTGGGTGCGCCCCTCGGCGTGCAGCTGGAAGGTCTCGGCCAGGTCGACCCGGGTGCCCACGATCGATCCGACGATGCGGATGCTGTGCAGCACGGTTTCGAAGATCGGTAGCTGTATGAAGTTGTCCTTCGGTAGCGCGACGAACACCAGGGTGCCCCCGGGCTTGAGGCTGCGGTACGCCTGTTCGAAGGCGACGGGCGATACCGCCACCACGATGGCGGCGTCCGCACCGCCGAGCGCCTGGATGCCCTCGACCGGGTCTTCGCGCTTGGCGTTGAAGGTGTACTCCGCCCCCAGCTTACTGGCCATCGCCAGTTTGCTGTCGATGAGGTCCACCGCGGCCACCGACGCCCCCTGGATCCTGGCGTACTGGAGTGCGAGATGCCCCAGCCCACCGATGCCGAAGACGGCCACCAGGTCCGACGCGCGGGCCCCGGAGACCTTGACCGCCTTATAGGTGGTCACCCCGGCGCAGGTCAGCGGGGCGGCGTCGAGAAGATCGATGCCGTCGGGGACGCGCCCGACGAAGGCCGCATTGGCCTTCGAGTATTCGGCCCAACCACCATTAACGGTGTAGCCGGTCATCTGCTGGTTGGGGCAAAGGGTCTCCCATCCGGAGGCGCAGTACTCGCACGCCCCGCAGGCGTATCCCAGCCAGGGGACGGCTACCCGGTCGCCCTCGCGCACACCCTTCACCTCGGGGCCGACCCGCTCGACCACGCCGACCCCTTCGTGACCGGGGATGAACGGCGGTGTGGGCTTGATGGGCCAGTCGCCATGAGCGGCGTGGATGTCGGTGTGACACAGCCCGCTGGTCTCCAGTTTCACGACAATCTCTCCGTAGCCGGGCTCCGGGATGGGAACCTCATCGATCGTCAATGGCTTCGTGAAATCGTGGACAACGGCAGCTTTCATGGGATACCTCCTTATTGGCTTATTGGCTTATTGGCGAGCAAGAAGCTCTTCTGGTGTGAACACTCGTGATCTGGTGATGAAGTGCCAGCCGTCAGCCGGTCCGAGGGAGAATCCTGCGGGTTCTCCCTCGTTGATGTCGAGAATCAGCTGGGTGTGCTTCCACTTCGCGTACTGACGGGGGTCGATATAGAAGGGGCAGCCGACGACGTATCCGAGCAAGATGTCGTTGTCGCCGATGCGAAACTCTTTCTCCTCGAAGCACATCGGAAGGCTGCCGCCACAGCAGCCTCCCGACTGGTAGAAGATGAGCTGACCGCGTCGCTGCCGGAGCGCGATTACCGCGTCGACCGCGGTCTGGGTCGCGAATATCGGGGCGACCATCCTCATGACGGCCTCACTTGCTGCGGTGCGTTCGCTGGTTTAGAACAGGCCAAGCGCTGAGTCGCTGTAGCTGACGAGCAGGCTCTTGGTCTGAGTGTAGTGCTCGGTCAGCGTCGACTTGTACAGCTCGCGCCCCACACCCGACATCTTGTAGCCACCGAAGGACGCACCTGCGGGGTACGCGTGGTAGCAGTTGGTCCACACCCGCCCGGCCTGGATGGCCCGGCCCATCCTGTAGGCCAGCTTGCCGTCGCGGGTCCACACGCCGCTCCCGAGACCGTAGAGGGTGTCGTTGGCGATCTCGAGGGCCTCCGCCTCGTCCTTGAAGGTGGTGACGGCCAAGACCGGGCCGAAGATCTCCTCCTGGAAGACCCGCATCTTGTTGTGTCCCTTCAGCACCGTCGGCTCGAAGAAGTAGCCCTTGGCCAGCTCCCCTTCCAGCTTGGGCTGCTTGCCGCCGATGAGCAACTCGGCGCCCTCCTCCCGGCCGATGCGGACGTACTCGGTGATCTTGTCGAGTTGCGCCTTGGAATTCTGCGGGCCCATCTGGGTGGAGCGATCCAGCGGGTTGCCCTGACGGATCCGGCCGATCCGCTCTAGGGCGCGCTCCATGAACCGGTCGTAGATCGACTCCTGGATCAGGGCCCGCGAAGGACAGGTGCAGACCTCGCCCTTGTTGAAGGCGTAGAGGGTCAGGCCTTCGACCGCCTTGTCCAGGAATTCGTCGTCGGCGGCCATGACGTCGGCGAAGAAGATGTTGGGCGACTTGCCGCCCAACTCGGTGGTGGAGGGGATGATGTTCTCCGCCGCGTACTGCATGATGAGCCGGCCGGTGACGGTCTCGCCGGTGAAGGCGATCTTGGAGATCCGCGGGCTGCCGGCCAGCGCCTTGCCGATCTCGCCGCCGGGACCGGTGATGATGTTGAGCACGCCGGCAGGGACGATGTCGCCGATGACCTCGGCCAGCTTCAGGATCGACCACGGCGTCGTCGACGCCGGCTTGATCACCGTGCAGTTCCCGCCGGCCAGCGCGGGCGCGATCTTCCACGCCGCCATCAGCAACGGGAAGTTGAACGGGATGATCTGTCCCACCACACCCAAGGGCTCGTGGAAGTGGTAGGCGACGGTGTCCTTGTCGATCTCGCAACTCGAGCCCTCCAGCGCCCGGGTCTCACCGGCGAAGTACCGGAAATGATCGACGGAGAGCGGGATGTCAGCGGCCAGCGTCTCGCGGACCGGCTTGCCGTTGTCCCAGGTCTCCGCCACCGCCAGCATCTCGAGGTTGTCCTCGATGGCATCGGCGACCTGGTTGAGGAGCTTGGCCCGCTCGGTCAACGACGTCTCGCCCCACGCCTTCTTCGCGGCGTGCGCGGCGTCGAGTGCCAACTCGACGTCCTCTGGGGTAGAGCGCGGCACCTGGGTGAACTGCTCGGCATTCGTCGGCGAGAGGTCGTCCATGTATTGCCCCTTGACCGGTGCGACCCACCGGCCGCCGATGAAGTTCTCGTAGCGGGGCTTGACCTCTACCGGGCTGCCGGGTTTCCCCGGTGCTTGGTAGACCGTGGACGCGGGCGGGCGGGTCGCCGTGGTCGTACTCATTTTCCACTCCAATCCTCAGAATGCTCTGGCAGCGTTTGTCCTACCTAGATCAGGATGCTCTCGACAGGGGCAGCCGCATAGCGACAAAAGTCCCAACTTCGCAGCGGATGTGGTGGCCCTCCCTTCGGCCCTTGCCGGAGCTGGTACCAACCGGCGGAAAATGCCCATACTCTGCCGGCTCCCGAATCGATAGACCCTCGACCCGCTGATCCTTGCGGATCTGCTCAAAGAGCTCCACGCGCGACCTCACCACTTGCGACCTCCACGCCAAAGAACCAGACCTGACGATGCCGCGCACGCGGCGACGCCGGCGTGGGGCAAGACCGCGCCGGCTGCGCGGGCGGCGATCCTCAATAAGATCGCCGACCGGATCGAGGAGAACCTGCAGGCGCTGGCGCTGACCGAATCTTGGGACAACGGCAAATTCAGCCGACGATCTTCACCGGCAACAACAAGATGCGGATCTTCCAGGAGGAGATCTTCGGACCGGTGGTAGCGGTGACGTCGTTCCGCGATTACGACGACGCCATCGGTATCGCCAACGACACCCTCTACGGTCTGGGTGCCGGCGTGTGGAGCCGCGACCGCAACACCACCTACCGGGCCGGCCGCGACATCCAGGCCGGCCGGGTGTGGATCAACTGCTACCACGCCTACCCTGCCCACGCGGCGTTCGGCGGCTACAAGCAGTCCGGCATCGGCCGAGAAACCCACAAGATGATGCTCAACCACTACCAGCACGTCAAGAACCTGATGGTGTCCTACAGCAGGAACGCGCTGGGATTCTTCTGATCGCGAATCCGTCTGCCACCGTTTATATCTCACAAAAAGCGAAAGACCGATGACACAGTCCATCGACACCCCGTTGACAACAAACACCTACACCGACACCGTGCGTGCCGCTGTCGTCACCGAATTCGGTGCGCCACTGCAGATCTCCGAACTGGAACTGCCCACGCCCGGTGACGGCGAGGCGCTGGTGAAGTTGGAGACCTCGGGTGTTTGTCACACCGACCTCCATGCAGCGCATGGTGATTGGCCCGTCGAACCGCAACCGCTGTTCATTGCCGGCCACGAGGGCTACGGCACCGTCGTCGGACTCGGTGAAGGGGTTGACGACCTGCAAGTCGGCGACAAGGTCGGAAACGCCTGGCTCTGGTCGGCTTGCGGCAGTTGCGAATACTGCCGCACCGGCTGGGAAACGCTGTGTGAGAACCAGCGCAACGGTCACCGACACTCGACCGGGCCAATGGGTGGCGATCCCCGGCATCGGCGGCCTGGGGCATGTCGCGGTGCAGTACGCCTGCGAGATGGGCTTGCGAGTGGTAGCCATCGACGTGGACGACTCGAAACTGGCGTTGGCGCTCGGCTGGGCGCCAAGGTCATCGTGAACACCCGCACCCGGGACGTCGTCACCGAGGTGCAGCGGGCGACGGGGGGAGTGCATGGCGGAGGGTCACCGCCGTCCATCCACAGGCCTTCGCGCAGGCCATCGGTCTGGCCCGACGTGGCGGCTCCATCGTGTTCATCGGTCTGCCGCCGGACGACTTCCCCGTGCCGATCTTTGACATCACCTCGCCCCTCAAGGGCCTGACCATCCGCGGCTCGATCGTCGGAACGCGGCAAGACATGGACGAAGCGCTGGACTTCTACGCCCGCGGATTGGTCAAGCCGACAGTGACCAGCGCCCGCCTCGACGACATCGACGACGACCGGATGGAACGCGGCCTTATCGACGGTCGCATCGTCATCGACTTCCGAAACGGCCAGGCGGGGGCATAGTACCAAAGGCAAGCCAGCTGAGGACTAAAGGCTCTTAACGGCACGGCAAAATGTCGTTAACTTCAGGCCCCAGGGCGCGCCAATTCCTACCCCAGGGCGCGCCAATTCCTAGTTGTTCCGTGTTGTTCCGTGCCAGCTCTGAGCCGACACACCAGGAGTAGGAGGAAGTCCATGTCATTCGTGACCGCACAGCCAGAGATGTTGGCGGCAGCAGCCGGCAACTTAAGCGCCATTCTCTCGGGGCTAGCTGCCGGGAACGCGGTAGCGGCGGGCCCGACGACCGGGGTGGTTCCAGCGGCCGTCGACGAGGTATCAGTGCTGACAGCGGCGCAGTTCGCCGCGCAGGGAGTCAGGTACCAGGCGATCAGCGCCCAAGCCGCGGCGATTCACGAATTGTTCGTGACCACCTTGGCGACCAGCGCCGGCTCGTATGCGGCCACCGAGGTCGCCAACGCGATCACGGCCGGCTGAAGGAGGGGTGAGCAATGGATTTCGCGGCGCTAGCACCGGAGATCAACTCCGGGCGCATGTATGCCGGTCCCGGCGCCGGGTCGATGCTGGCCGCCGCGGCGGCCTGGGACGCGCTGGCCGCCGACCTGCACGCCACCGCGGCGAACTACGGGTCGGTGATCTCCGGGCTGACCAGCGGGCCGTGGCTGGGTCCGGCGTCGGTGCCGATGGCGGCCCAGGCGGCGGCCCAGGTGGCGTGGCTGGGTGCGACCGCCACCGAGGCTGAGCAGGCCGGCGCCCAGGCCAAGGCGGCGGCCAGCGCGTATGGGGCCGCGTTTGCGATGACGGTGCCCCCGCCGGTGATCGCAGCCAACCGCGCCCTGCTGGCGGCGCTCGTCGCGACGAACATCCTCGGGCAAAACACCCCGGCGATCGCGGCCACCGAGGCCGACTACGCCGAGATGTGGGCCCAGGACGCCACCGCCATGTACGGCTACGCCGCCGCCTCGCAGCTGGCCGCCGCGCAGCTGATACCGACGACCCCGCCGCAGCAAGCCACCAACCCGGGCGGGCTCACCGCGCAGGGCGCCGCGGTCGCTCAGGCCATCGGTGCGCCGGCGGGAAACGTGCAGTCGATCCTGTCGACCGGCCAGCTGATGTCCGCGGTGCCCCAAGCGCTCCAAGCACTCGCATCGCCGTCAGCGACCATGGCCCAACCGACGCTGGGAGGGATCATACAAGACATACTGAGCTTCCAGGCCCCTCCGATTGTTAGTAGCTTGGCGGGGTTGCAGGGCGCCGCCGGCTTTCCGGGCATCGTAGGCACCATTTGGGGATCTGGCGCTGTCAGTGGTTACGGTTGGGGTATATGGGGGGCTCCCCCGGCGTCGGCGTTCGGCCTCGGCACGGTGCCCGCCGCGGCAGCCGCCTCGTCGGAGGGGCCGGGTGCGGCAGGTCTGGTATCGGCGTCGCGGTCGCTGGACGGGGCGGCGGTGTCGGCGGGTGTCGGCCGGGCGGCCTCGATCGGCGCCATGTCGGTGCCGCAGGGTTGGGCAATGGCGGCCCCGGCGATGCGCCTTGCCGCCGCGGGGGTGCCGACCACCAGCTTCGTCGCGGCGGGCGGCTCGGGCCTATTCGGCGGGATGCCCATATTTGGCGGGGCGCCGCTGATGACTTTGACCGGGCGCGGCATGGCTGATTCCCAAAACCGCCCGTCACCGGATAAGGACAACAGGGCACGATCAAAGGCTCATCAGCAACCTGCTCTCACCAATACGCTCAACGGCCAACCGATTACCGGTGAGAAGGTGTGTCCGTACTGCGCGGAGACAATCAAGGCAGCGGCGATAAAGTGTCGCTACTGCGGCTCCGATCTGTAGCCCACACCGACTAGTCCGCCGATTTCCCCTGTGCTTCATTGGTTATCTGCGGCCCGGCATTCCTCTAGCGAAGAGGACGGTACGAGCAAGTAACTTCCCGCATGCCGCGTCCGGTCCCCAAGTGTGACTGTTCACTGGGCCGAATGCCCAGGATTTGCAATGAGGCTTCCACGTAGGCCTGGGTGGAGGACACCAAGATGCGTGGGCCGGCGAACTGCGACGGGCAAACATCCCCCGTCTGCTCCCGCCACATATGAAGCCGAACGGCGAGATCATCCGCGATCTCTGCGGCGCTATCGGGCAGCTCACCGGTGAGCAGGTTGTTCAACTCGCTCGGATCCTCGGCAAGGTCGTAGAGTTCGCGTGCCGGCCGGGGGCCGGTCACAAATGGCGCGACGGCTTTCCCTGACGGACTGCCCTTGACGTCCAGCGGAAGATCAACGAGTTGCTCGGGGGCGAGGTTTTCGATGTAGCAGTACTCGTTGGTTCGGATCGCACGCATCGGATCAAACGAGTCATGGTAGGTCTTCTCGGTGAACACCTCATGGCGAACCGGGGTGGTGTCTGCGGCGGGCCGCAGCAGGTTCTCGGCATGGGAGACGCCTTGGACGTCAGGCGGTGTCTCGATGCCCAACAGATCCAGTAGCGTCGGTAACAGATCGACGCCGCTGAACAACTCGTCGTAGGTGCGCGCTGCGTGACGCAGGTGTGTGGGCGGCCGGATGACCAGCGAGATCTCGGTGCCAGCGTCGTACAACATCGATTTCGCACGGGGAAACGGTGCGCCGTGATCGCTGAAGAACACCACCCAGGTGTTCATGTCAAAACCGGTGTCGGCAAGCGCGTCCAGCAGTCGGCCGACCGCCGCGTCGGCGACGGCGATCGCGCCGTAGAAATCGGCGAAGTCGCCGCGAACCTCCGGAATGTCGGGTAGGTAGTCGGGCACCGCTATGTTCTGGAGCGGCGCGGGTTGGTAACGGTTATGCGACCAGGGCCGGTGGGTTTCAAAGAAGCCGGCCGTCAACAGGAACGGGCTGCCATTTTTGAGTGGGGCGCTCTCTGCGAGCCATTCTTGTGCCCTGGCGACCACGTATTCGCCGTGGGAGTCGGACACGTCGAACTCGTCGAAGCCGAGCCGCGACGGATGGGACGTCTCATGTTGCATCCCGAATAAGGCCGAATACCAGCCGGCCTCCCCCAGGATTTGCGGAAGCGTGCGCACGCCGTCGCGGTACTCGAAGCCGTGGTGCGCCAAGCCGATGAGGCCGTTGCTGTGCGGGTAGCGACCGGTGAAGATCGCTCCGCGCGAGGGTGAGCACTGCGGGGCGGCGGCGTATGCGCGGGTGAACAGGATGCCTTCACTGGCCAACCGGTCAAGGCGCGGGCTGCAGACTCCCGGACGCCCGTAGGCGCCGAGCCAACGGCCGGTGTCGTGCCAGTGGACGATGAGCAGATTGTCGCCTCTTTGACCTGCCACGGCCATCAAGCTTGCCGCAGCCTTGATCGCAACTTCTCACCGACGCGCCGCTGGACCGGCATCGAGCCGGCCTCATTTTATGAGCTCGGCGCGAACGACAAGCGGCAGCGAACCCACGACGATGGATTGGACCCCGCGAATAGGTCGACTGGCTGACCTAGTCGCGGTTCCTGGAGAACAGCTGCGGGCAGAACCAGAAGACCTTGAGTGCGTCCAAACAGATAGACGCGGCGATGAGTGGCGCGAAGTCCAGAACCGTTGATCGCCGCAGGCGCTGGAAGTCGACCGTGGTGTGGTCGTGGACGATGTCTACCCCTCCGGCCGCGCCGACGCGTGCGGCGGCGCTTCGCACCTTCAGCGCGTGCATGCCAAGATCGCCTCCAGCGATGGTGCGTGACGGGCCCATTAGCTAGTGTTGGCGGGCGACGATCACCGGGATGCGGGCTGCATGTACCACGGCGGTGCTGACCGATCCGAGCACCGTTCCGGCGAATCCGCCCCGGCCATGGCTGCCGACCACGACGAGTTGGGCGGACTCGGATTCATCGAGCAGATGGCGCGCTGGGCGGTCGAACACCAGCCGGCGGTGCACCGTGACGTCGGGATAGCGTTCCTGCCAACCAGCCAGGCGTTCCGCCAGGATTTCCGCTGCCCGGGATTGCAGGGCCGACCATTCCCTGCTCAGCACGCGCGAGGTCTCTGAGTCAGTCCAGGCGTGCAGAGCCACCAGGTCCACACCGCGGAAAGAGGCTTCGTCGAAGGCGACCGCGGTGGCCAGCTCCGATGCCGGCGAGCCGTCAACGCCGAGCAACACCGGTAATTGCGAGGGTCCCAGCACGATCGGGGCCTCATCGTGGATCACCGCGACCGGGCAGTGGGCATGGTGGACCAGCCCGGTGCTGACCGAGCCGAGCAGCGTCCGCTGCAGCGCATCTTGCCCGCGGTAGCCGACCACCATCATGTGCGCCTCTTTGGATACGTCAATCAGGGTCGGGACGGGCGCTGCGCACAGCAGTTCGCTGTCGATCTCGGGTGGGCTGCCCTCTTGCACGCTGTCTTGGGCAACCTTGATTGCGTCGGCGACAACCTTGCGGGCCTCTTCTTCGTGCCGTTGATAGATCTGGGCCGGGATGGGGGCGGCGGGCCAGACGGCTGGCGGGTTTGAGACGTGCACGAGGGTCAGTCCGATGTTGCGCATGGTTGCCTCGCGCGCGGCCCACCGTACGGCCATCGTCGATGACGGAGACCCGTCGACTCCGACCACGACTCCCGAATGTGTGCTGCGAGCAGACATTGCGCCGTCCTCCCTTGCGTGGACGCTCGCGACACTAGATGATCGGCGATCTCCGGTCAGGAGGCGTTGGTCCCGGTAGGAGTGGGTCTTAAGCCCCTTCGGCGGGGCGGACTAGTCGCGCCACACTTTGAGGATGACGCAGTTCGACGATCGCGGCGGCGCCGAGCGTCCATTGGCGCAACGACCAGCGTCGTTCCGCGGCGAGATGAGGTTGTTCGACGATCGTGTCGATGCGGGACGTCGGCTGGCCGGGCGCCTGGAATCGCTGCGCGGTCAGGATGTTGTCGTGCTGGGGTTGCCGCGCGGGGGGGTGCCGGTGGCGTTCGAAGTCGCTAAGGCGTTGGCCGCGCCGCTGGATGTGCTTGTGGTGCGCAAGTTGGGGGTGCCGTTTCAGCCCGAATTGGCTTTCGGCGCCATCGGTGAGGGCGGGGTACGGGTGATCAACGCGTCCGTCGTACAGCAAGCCGACCTGTCCGAGGAGGATATGGCCGCTGTGGAAGTCAAGCAGCGCGCTGAGCTGGCGCACCGGTCGGAACGGTTCCGCCGCGGGCATGACCGAGTCCCGGTGGCGGGGCGGATCGCGGTGATTGTCGATGACGGGGTCGCGACCGGCGCGACGGCCAAGGCCGCCTGCGAAGTAGCCCGTGCCCAGGGCGCGCGCCGGGTGGTGTTGGCGGTTCCGATCGGCGCGACCGACACCGCCAAGAGGTTCACCGGATACGCCGACGAGGTGATCTGCCTCCACACGCCTGCGTTCTTTTTCGCCGTCGGTCAGGGCTACCGCAACTTCGCCCAGACTAGCGACGATGAGGTGGTCGCGCTGCTGGATCGCGCCCAGAAGGGTTTTCGCCAGTCCGCGGCCGCCGCCGCGGCTGGCGACCCGCCAACACGTGATGAGGAAGTCCGGGTGAGTGCCGGACCGGTCGTAGTGGCCGGGCATCTCACGATTCCCGAGAACCCGGTCGGGATTGTGGTTTTCGCCCACGGCAGCGGAAGCAGCCGCCACAGCCCCCGCAACCGCTATGTGGCTGAGGTCTTGAACGCGGCGGGCCTTGCGACGCTGCTGTTCGACCTGCTCACCCCGGACGAGGAACGCAACCGCGCCAACGTCTTTGACATCGAGTTGTTGGCGCGGCGGCTGGTCGACGTCACCGATTGGCTGGCCACCCAGCTCGATACCGCGGCGCTGCCGGTCGGCTACTTCGGTGCCAGCACCGGCGCCGGCGCGGCCCTGACCGCCGCCGCCGACCCCCGCGCCAACGTGGCGGCGGTGGTGTCCCGCGGCGGCCGGCCCGATCTGGCGGGCCCGGCTCTGAGCAAGATTCGCGCGCCAACGCTGCTGATCGTGGGCGGCCGCGATGATGTGGTGCTGGAATTGAATCGACAAGCCCAGGCCATGATGCCGGGCCAGTGCGAGCTCACCGTTGTTCCCGGCGCGACTCACCTGTTCGAGGAACCGGGCACACTCGAGCAGGTAGCGGTGCTCGCCCGCGACTGGTTCATCGACCACCTAAGCCGGATGGCCGCGACCGCGAACCCATAGCCCACCACGAAACGGCCATGGCGGTGCTCGGCACAGTGGCAAGCTTCCTGGATACCTCGCCGTCCCGGCCGAACCACACACTCGTGTCGCTCAACGTCCTTCGCTTCTCGCATGGCAACAGTGGCCGCGCCGCTCGGTGACGCGCGATGAGTGATTGAGAGCCAAGGCATGAAAATCATCGAGGAGACCCCCTACCGATTCCGGATCGAACGTGAGGGCGCGATGCGGGTGCCCGGGATCGTGTTCGCGTCCAAATCTTTGCTGCCCGACGAACACGGCGATATGGCGCTGCAACAGGTCGCGAACGTGGCGACACTGCCGGGGATCGTGCGAGCGTCCTACGCAATGCCGGACGTGCACTGGGGATACGGCTTTCCAATCGGCGGCGTGGCGGCCACCGATGTCAACGCTGGTGGCGTGGTCTCACCCGGCGGCGTCGGCTTCGACATCTCCTGTGGCGTACGACTATTGGTCAGCGACCTGGACCGCCAACACCTGCAGCCCCGAATCCGGGCGGTGATGGATCGCCTCGACGTCGCCATACCCCGCGGCGTGGGCACCAAGGGCGTGTGGCGGCTGGCTAACCGCCGTGTACTGGAGCAAGTGTTGACCGGTGGTGCCCGGTTCGCGGTGGAACACGGACACGGCGTCCCACGGGATTTGGAGCGATGCGAAGACGATGGCGTACTCGAGGGGGCCGACGCGGCCACGGTCAGTGACCGGGCGCTCGAACGCGGGCTTGGCCAGATCGGCAGCCTGGGCTCGGGTAACCACTTCCTGGAAATACAGGCGGTGGACCGCGTTTACGAAACGACGGCGGCGGCGAAGATGGGGTTAGCGGAGGACACGGTCTGCGTGATGATCCACACCGGTTCGCGGGGCCTGGGCCACCAGATTTGCACCGATCATGTCCGGGAAATGGGACAGGCCATGGGCCGCTACGGCATTCAGGTCCCCGACCGCCAGCTTGCATGTGTGCCCGTCCAGTCGCCGGAGGGCCAAGCGTACTTGGCGGCGATGGCCGCGGCAGCAAACTATGGACGCGCCAACAGACAGCTGCTCACCGAGGCGACGCGTCGAGTGTTCGAGGCCGAGACCGCAACTTCGCTCGACCTGCTGTACGACGTGTCGCACAACCTCGCCAAAATCGAAACGCATCCGGTCGACGGCCAGACCCGCACCGTGTGCGTGCACCGCAAAGGGGCAACCCGCTCACTACCACCGCACCACCCCGACGTGCCGGCCGACCTGGCGGCGGTCGGCCAACCCGTGCTCATTCCAGGCACCATGGGCACCGCTTCCTACGTGTTAGTCGGTGTCCCGGATAACCCTGCGTTCTTCTCCACAGCGCACGGCGCCGGACGGATGCAGAGCCGCCACGAGGCCGCCCGCCACACCAATGCTGATGCGCTGCGAAGAGGCCTCGAAGAGCACGGCATCCTGGTCCGCGGTAGCTCGCGGCGGGGGCTCGCCGAGGAAAAACCCGAGGCCTACAAGGACATCGACGCCGTCATCGAAACCAGCCACAACGCCGGCCTCGCGCGCAAAGTGGCTCGCCTTGTTCCCCTTGGGGTGGTGAAAGGCTGAGCACGTTAAGCCCGCGTCCCGCAACAGCGAAACCATCATGTCCGTGACATGACGACGCTGGCCGGGGACCGCCACGGAGTGCCCCACGAGTGGCGACTTGTCACGTCGTAACCAACCGATGACTGCGTCGGTCAACACGGCTCCCGCGTCACGCCGACAAATTACGCCCGCCCGATGGGACTTCGGCC
>Ga0335081_10007725_pt1 | contig 17206 bp, 15 predicted proteins | sample Lox_Sample_35_FD_206713 | JGI IMG/M metagenome (GOLD analysis project Ga0335081, IMG submission 206713) | Soil microbial communities from Loxahatchee National Wildlife Refuge, Florida, United States - Lox_Sample_3.5 | ecosystem: Environmental > Terrestrial > Soil > Wetlands | place: USA... | reverse complement strand
CCTGATGAAGGTAGCCATTCCTATCGAGACCGGAGTATTCAGCCACGTGGGTTATGTCGAACAGAGCTCCAGGAGAGAAGAAGAAAATCAGGCCTGGAAACAAGGCCCCTTTGCAAAGTTTTAGACTCACCCCTCAGATTGAAGCAGGGAGAGCAACACAGGACCGCCCGGATAAGGCTGAACGTCCTCCTGGCAGGTGCTGAACGGGAGGATCAGGTCTGCGGCAATTGGAAGGACCAAAGCCTAAAGATCTGGCTCAACAATTCCCTTTTCTTCTTTAGCATCTCTTGCTTGGATTGACAGCGAACCGTCCCTGCCGCGGCACCCGGATGGCCATCCCCAATGTTGAGCGTTCGCATGATCTCACCGATATTCTTATTCTGGCCCTTCTTATTTCCGTTGATGGAAAGAGACATCGAGACGCCGAGATGATTGCTCTTTACCCCTTGATGGTCCGTCAGACTATAGATCTCCAAAACTCCCAAAGCTTCGGGATAGACTAAAAAGGCCAGATTCTTAATGAGATGGGGCCTTCGCTGGTAAGAGGTCAGATCGATGACCACCACTTCCTTTTTCTCATCTTCTTCGTTGAAGTAGGAGGCCTCCTGAATCATTCGAAGCATCCTCCCCTCTTCGTTTTGATATTGTCTGAGCCGTTTCTGAACGAAGTCGAGGCAGGATACCTCCTCGATGGAACGGTCTCGAAGCTGTTGAACCAAATTTCTCATGTAGCTGCTCTGCTCTTCCGCCGATTGGAAAAGGACTTTCAAGGTTAGATCGATCATCTTCCCAGGGGATTCCCTCCTCCATTCCTCGATGGACGCATAGGTAAAACTGTCAATCATGTCCGCTTCTTCAACCGCTTTCAGGAAGTAGGGCGGGAATCCTTCCCTTTCGGAAAAAAAATCATAGATCACTCGGCTGCAACTCGATTTTAAATCGAATCGGCCCGGGATGGATTTGCCGTCGATCTTGCGGAGCACGAGCTCTTGAAGATTTCCCTCATGATGGTCGAACCAGAGTCCGCACTGGAGGGGGTAAGGCAGGTCGCACACGACGTCGTTCTGCGTGATCGTGATTTGAGAACGGGCGATGGTCATGGGACCTGTAAACGTCACCTTCTGGACCTTTAAAGCCCAAGAACAGAGAGAGGCGCTGACAATGCCGTCAAAGTCATGGTGGGTAACGATCTTTTCGTATCGGTTGAAATTCGCGTTATTCGAAAGCGTCATGGAGGCACACCTGCTAAAAATTTTAACAGACACTCAAGTCGAGGTCAATTTTGACGTTGATTTTGACGTTGACATACCCAAAAGAATAGATTAAAATGAAATTGAAATTCAATTTCAAAATCTAGGGCGGCCGATCAAAACCGATTTTTTCAAAACACGGATTTCTGAGCAGGGGCTGAAGGCAACCAAGCAACGGGAAGAGATTCTCAATATCTTCCTGAACTCCTCCGGCCACAAGAGTCTTCCACAGATTTATGCCCAAGTCTCTAAAGCAAACCCCAAAATCGGCTACATCACCGTTTACCGCACCCTCAAGCTTCTGACCCAATTGGGTTTTGCCACCCGGCGAAAATTCGAGGATGGGGAAACGAGATATGAGCCTGCGTCAAAAGGGAGCCACCACGATCACCTCATCTGCCTCGACTGCGGGAAGATTATCGAGTTCGAGGACCCTACGCTCGAAGCCCTTCAGAAGGGGATTGCCCAGCGCTACCATTTCGAAATTTCCCATCATCTCATGGAACTCTACGGCCGGTGTGAGGAATGTCGCCAGAAGGGAAGGACCGGCAGGAGAAGAAGTTAAGATATGAAGTCTTGCAGCATCAGCGATGTTCAACGGACCGACGCGCCCGGTGGTAAAATCATCCTCATTGGAAATCCGAATGTCGGCAAATCAGTCATCTTCAATTACCTGACGGGGAAGTACGTGACCGTCTCCAATTATCCGGGCACTACGGTGGAGGTCTCTACGGGAACCCTATCCGCTCATGGACAGAAGTTCCAGGTGCTCGACACGCCCGGCGTGAACTCTCTCATTCCCATGTCCGAAGACGAGAAGGTCACGCGGGATATCCTCCTCAAAGAGCCCAAAAGCCACCTGATCCAGGTCATGGACACGAAAAATATTCGGCGGGGCTTTCTCATCTCCCTTCAACTTTTGGAAATGGGACTTCCCTTTTTCGTTCTCCTGAATATGTGGGATGAAGCAAAAAGCAGAGGAATCGAAATCAACCTTCAGACCTTATCCAAAATCCTAGGCACCTCTGTCCTAAAAACGGTAGCCACAAGAAAGAAAGGATTGGAGAAGATCAAAGAGAACCTTAACGCTTTCCCTCCTTCTTCAATCCCGATTCGCTATCCGGAACCGGTTGAACGAGGGGTGTCTCAGATCACTCCCCTGCTCCCCGAGGCTTCTATTTCCAGGCGTTCCCTGGCGTTGATGCTTCTCTGCGGGGATGAGAGCTTGGCGGAATGGCTCCGCCAGAATCTTCCGGAAAAAGAGATCCTGCAGATCGAAAAGATCCGACAAGAGATCCAGACCCATCTTGCCGAACCCATCAGCTACCTGATCACCCAAACCAGGCTCCGAAAGGCGGATGAACTGCTGTCTCGAGTGATGGCCGTCAGAGGGGAGGCGCCTCGCTCGATCTCCTCCTTCCTGGGAAACCTTTCCATTCATCCCATCTGGGGGCTTCCCATTCTTCTCTTCATCCTCTGGGTGACTTATGAATTTGTCGGGGTCTTTGGAGCCCAGACCAGCGTCAAGTTTCTGGAGGAGACCTTTTTTGGAAAATGGCTTCTCCCTCCCGTGGTCTACTTCGTTCGGCGGTTTATCCCTTTTCTTTTCCTCCAAGAGCTTTTTGTCGGTCCCTACGGAGTCATCACGATGGCGTTCACCTATGCCATTGCGATCGTTCTCCCCATCGTCGGCTGCTTCTTTCTGGTTTTTGGACTCATGGAAGATTCGGGGTATTTACCCAGACTGGCCGTAATGACCAATCAGGTCTTCAAAAAGATGGGCCTCAACGGCAAAGCAGTCCTGCCCATGGTTCTCGGTTTGGGCTGCGATACCATGGCGACCATGACCACGCGGATCCTGGAAACCGAGAGGGATCGGACCATCGTAACCCTTCTTTTGGCGCTGGCGGTCCCCTGTTCTGCTCAATTAGGGATCATTCTTGGGATGTTTGCACGCCTTCCTACCCCTTACTTTTTGATGTGGGTTTTTGTGATCGCAGGAATTCTGATCTTGGTAGGTTATTTAGCATCGCGGGTGATTCCGGGCGAAGGTTCTGACTTCATCCTGGAGATCCCCCCCTTAAGGATTCCTCTGTTCTCCAATGTCATGGTCAAAACCTTGGCCCGAATTGAATGGTACTTAAAGGAAGCTGTTCCCCTCTTCATTTTAGGCACGCTCCTTCTTTTTGGTCTTCATCAAACAAATCTCTTAGCACTTTTGGAAAGAGCAGCGACTCCGGCGATGGTCCATTTCCTGGGCCTCCCCGCCAAGGCAACCGAGGCGTTCATCATCGGTTTTCTGCGAAGAGATTACGGGGCGGCGGGCCTCTTCGTTTTGGCCAGGGAGGGACAACTGAACCCCCATCAAATCCTGGTCAGTCTGGTCACCATCACGCTCTTCCTCCCCTGCATTGCCCAGTTCTTTATGATGGTCAAAGAGAGAGGGTTAAGAAAAGCGTTGGGGATATCGGCGGTGGTCATTCCGATTGCTTTCGGGGTTGGAGGAATTGTAAATTTTTTGTTGACATTCCTTGGAGTGTGATATGGAAAAGTCGAACGTCTACCGGTGTCCTCTCTGCGGAAAACAATTCTCTTCCGAAGAGATGAAATGCCACTCCGGATGCCTCCTTTCGAAAAACTGCCATCTCCTCTGTTGCCCGCATTGTGGATACAGCTACAAGGAACGATCGGCCCTCGTCGATTTCATCAAATCCTTTTGGAAAAGAAAGGAAAAATCATGAGCAGAGAAGTCGAAAAGGAGAAGGGATCCCACCGAAGAATGTGGGGATCTGTGGATGGAGTAGATGAGGACAGGATTGATGAGCTTCTTGAGCTGATCTGGACACTGAGAGAAAAGGGGGTCTCGGATATAGACCGCCTTCTTGAAACGACCCAGGACATGGAAGCCAAATCCGTCCTGCGGAAAATGATCAAGGACGATCTGTTCCACATCGAGGACAATCGAATGGTCCTGAAGGAACGTGGGGAGGAAAAGGCGAGGGAGATTGTCCGGCGTCACCGTCTGACCGAAAGGCTTCTTCATGAAATCTTCGAGATGTCCGAGGAGGAAGTCGAAGAGGAGGCTTGCAAGCTTGAACACATTTTGAGTCCCGGGGTTACCGAAAGCGTCTGTACTTTTCTCGGCCACCCACCGACTTGCATCCACGGAAAGCCGATTCCGAGGGGGGATTGCTGTTCAAAATTCAAAAGGGAGATAAAGCCTTTGGTCATCCCATTGGACGAATTAGGATTGGGCGAGGAGGGTCGGATCGTCTTCATTGCACCCAAATCACATCAGAGGCTTGACCGGCTGAGCACGCTGGGGATCGTTCCGGGCAGCATTCTCAGGATGCATCAGAAAAATCCTTCTTATGTTTTACAGATTGGAGAGACGACTCTTGCGTTGGACGGGGAGATCGTCAAGAACATTTATGTCAAGAGGACTTAGGGAAGGACGTCAATCCGTCACGGATCAATCGTCCATGATCCGTTTTTCAATCTTTCACGAGCAAACATTTTCGGGTTTTTTCTTATGAATCATTGACCATGGCATGTGGAGCATTGGTCATTGATCATTTGAATCAGGACTCTTCTTTCTTAGAGGGCAAGCCCCCTCCCCGCTTTTCCATCTCTTCCTGAATCAATTCTCCCAGACTCGGGGAAGTGGGACCCTGGCTCGAGATATATTTTTCAAATTCCACCTTCTCCGTCTTCTCTTTCAGGAGTTTCATACTGAGGCCAATCCTTCGATCATGGGGATCGATATGAAGGACCACCGCAGAAACGGTATCCCCCACTTTGAGGACATCGGAAGGCTTCTCCACCTTTTCTCGGCTGATTTCGGAAACATGGACCAGTCCCTCAATTCCTTCCTCCAACTCTACAAAAGCGCCAAAATCGGTCACATTGGTCACCTTCCCTGCGACCACCTCTCCCTTTCGATACCTTCGAGCAACGTCCTTCCAAGGATCGGGCGCCAGTTGTTTTATGCCCAAAGAGAATCGCTCATTCTTTCGGTCGATATTTAAAACCACCGCCTCCACTTCTTGTCCCTTCTTATACAGTTCGCCAGGGTGTTTGATCTTCTTGGTCCATGACATCTCGGAGACATGGACGAGCCCGTCCACGCCTTCATCAAACCCAATAAAGACGCCAAAATCGGTCACCGTCTTCACTCTCCCCACCACTTTGGTCCCCACGGGATACTTCTCTTCGATCAAAGTCCAGGGATTGGGTTCGACCTGTTTCATTCCTAAAGAGATTCGGCGCTTGATTGGATCGCAATCGAGAACCATGACTTCGATCGTATCACCCATGCGAACGATCTTGGAGGGATGTTTTGTCTTCTTGCTCCAAGCCCCTCGACCCCTTCTTCCAGCTCCACAAAAACCCCGTAATCGGTCACATTGACGACCTTCCCCTTGGTACGGCCACCCACCTGAAACTTCTGGGGAACGGACTCCCAAGGATCAGGGAGGGCTTGTTTTAAACCCAACGAAACCTTCTCTTTTTCCTGGTCAAAGTGCAGGATTTTTACCTTGATCCGATCTCCCACGGAGAGCTTTTCCGAGGGATGACCTATCCTCCCCCAGGAGATATCCGTAATATGGAGAAGACCATCCATTCCGCCCAGGTCGACGAAGGCACCATAGTCGGTGATGTTTTTCACCGTCCCTTCGACAATGTCCCCCTCCTTCAAATTCTTTATCGTTTCGTCCCGCAACAGCTTCCTCTCCTCGTCGAGAAGAACACGCCGGGAGAGAACAATGTTGTTCCGTTTTCGATTGAATTTGATCACCTTAAATTTCATTCGTTGGCCGATCAAGGCGTCCAGATTCCGGACCGGTTTCAGATCGATCTGGGAACCGGGCAAAAAAGCCAGAATTCGACCAATATCGACAGAAAGTCCTCCCTTCACCTTGCCAACGATTTCTCCTTCGATGACTTCCCCTTCCCGGCAGGACCTGCTGATGTCTCTCCATACCTTTATTCTGTCCGCTTTTTCCTTCGAGAGAGTCAATAACCCCTCTTCACTCTCCTTCTTCTCTAAGAGGACATCGATCCGGTCTCCGATCTTTACGTCGACCTTCCTATCCCTCTTCAAGAACTCCTGCATGGGAATCTGTCCTTCGGACTTATATCCCACATCCACGGTCACGTGATCCGGAGTAATATCAATGACGGTTCCCCTGAGGATCTGCCCCTCCTCCAGCGTCCTGAGACTCTCCTCATAAAGTGTTTGAAAATCTTCGGATTCATCCCTTCGAGAAAGCTCTCTCTTCTCTCTTTTTTCCGCTTCTCCTCCAAGAGAAGTCTGCTTTTTCTCTTCCTCCGAAGAAACCAATTCTTCCTTCACCATTCAAAACTCCCTTCTCCTACAGTTTGACAGATATATACCATACCAGACCATAAATTACAAATTTTTAAACCCTTTAAACCCTTTGCATAGCGAATCTCTTGTACCCTTTCCCCTGGCAATCTAAGCTAGCGCCAGGCCCTTTACGAAAAATCAAATTTCCCCGTATGGAATCAACACCTTATCATGAAGCCTCTACGTCCATCGAGAGCAACGTCGCCTTCAAGCGTCCGACTGGGCTACGTCCCATCCCGCCTATGCACTTGGGATAGCGAAACACGGACCAGAAAAAATGCAGAATAACCCACCCCTTCGGGCCACGAAAACGAATGATTCGCTTTTTCCTAGCAAAAAAACCGACCCCCATTATGCCTTTTATGTCGCAAATCATCATGGATTACACATAGTTTTCTCTTGGATGATCCGAATCATCTCCTCCACAACCTCTTCCACAGAACGATGGGTGGAGTCGATGACAACCGCATCCTCTGCCTTTCTTAGAGGAGAATGAACCCGATGCATATCGTTATGGTCTCTCTTCGACAGTTCTTCGAAGGTTTCCTTGAAATCTGCTTTCTCTCCTTTTCCAACCATTTCATCGTATCTTCTTCTTGCCCTTTCACTACTGTCGGCATCCAAGTAGAATTTAGCATCGGCATCAGGGAAGACAACCGTTCCGATATCTCGTCCCTCCAGGACGACACCGCCCTTCTTTCCCATTTCTCTCTGCATCTGGACCAACGCCTCCCTTACGCCCTTTTGCTTCGAGATGGAAGAAGCGAGTCGGCTGATTTCCGGAGTTCGAATCGCTTCCGTAACATCTTCCCCTTCACAATAGACACGGGTTTGCCTCTTTCCTCTGGCGAAGCGGATACGGATGGAAAAAGCCAGCTGACTGAGCGTCAACTCGTCCTCCGGAGGGATGCCTCTTTTCTTAGCCCAGACTGCTAAAGAGCGATACATGGCCCCGGTATCGATGTAAACATATCCCAATCGCGTGGCCAAAGATCTGGCCACGGTGCTTTTCCCGGCGCCCGAAGGCCCATCTATCGCGACAGTCAACTTCTTCTTAATTCGCCGACCCAAAGATCGAGATCTCCTCTTCGGTTTGAGCGACTCGACAGAGCCCGCCGACGTCTCGCGTCGAAGGTTCAAGGGGACTCTCCAACGGTTTTCTTCTCCCTGCTTACATCGGCAGGGCTGCTCCTGCCAAAGGGGTCAACACGGTTTGTCCGAATGTCTTCTGCACTTCAACACCGTGCCCTTCCATTAACTAACGGGGTTTACCATATCAGGAACGATTTTTCAAGGAACGGGGCCAAAGGGATTTTGGATGAAGGTTAATCCAAGACTTTCGGCCACAGCCTGATAAACAATCTGCCCGTCAATCAGGTTGAGCCCCTTTCTCAGAGCCTCATTCTCTTCCATCGCCTTCTCATAACCTCTGTCTGCTATCTGATGGATATAGGGGAATGTTGCGTTGGTGAGAGCGAACGTAGAAGTTCTAGGAAAGGCCCCCGGAATGTTGGCCACGCAATAATGGACAATCCCTTCTTCGACATAGGTCGGATTCTCGTGAGTGGTCGGGCGTGTGGTTTCAAAACACCCACCCTGGTCCACAGAGATGTCCACGACTGCGGATCCCGGCCGCATCCTTTTCAGCATCAAGCGGGTCACCAGCTTGGGCGCATGGGCGCCCGGAATCAGAACCGCCCCGATTACAAGATCGGCACCCGCAATTTCCTCTCCAATGGTCATTCGATTGGAAATAAACGTGGCGATATGACCCTGAGTAATATCGTGGAGATAGCTCAGCCTTTCCGGATGGACGTCGAGGATGCTGACGCGAGCGCCAATTCCCAGAGCAACCTTGCAGGCATTGGTGCCCGCCACTCCAGCCCCAAGAATGACAACTTTAGCCGGGGGAACACCCGATGCCCCACACAGGAGAACCCCTCTGCCCCCATGTCTCACCTCTAAGCACATGCCTCCCGCAAGGACAGAGGCTCTCCCCGCTATTTCGCTCATCGGCCGAAGAAGAGGAAGGGACCCATCCCGCTCCTGGACAGTTTCGTAACCGATGCCAACGATCCGGCGTTCCATCAATTTCAGGGTGAGATCCAGATTCGCTGCCAAATGGAGATAGGTGAAAATAATCTGACCGCGCCTCGTCAAAGGAAATTCCGGCTCCAGGGGCTCCTTAACCTTTACCACCATTTCGGCCTCCCTCCATACATCCTTTGCTCCTTCGACGAGTTTTGCCCCGGCTTCCCCATATTCCCGGTCCGAGAATCCACTTCCCTCTCCTGCACTTCTTTCAACCAGCACACGATGATCATGGGCGACCAGGGCGTCCACACCTTGCGGGGTCATGCCCACCCTCTTTTCAACTTCTTTGATTTCCTTCGGAACCCCAATGATCATAGCTTCCCCCTCGTCAAAAATTTGCTACTGGAATCATGTGATGCTATTCTCTTCGCAGCTACTGTCTTCTTAAGAAGCCTTTTATATCCAAATTCAACAATTGTCAATGCAAATTCAGAGGTTACCATGTGATATTCCATGGGAAATGGGTCGCGTGAGTCCGGCGGCGGGGGATTTATCTGCATCGCCAGGTTACGATCTCAATCAACCCTCCTTGAAGTTGTTTTTGCCGAAATAACTAAAAGGGTACCCCATTTCTTTTTGCTGACTCAACCGTGACACAAGAATAAGTACCATACCTAACTCTTTCTCCCCTTCCCAAAACGGCCTCGGATGTGCTATGAGTATTCTGCCATTAGAACGCTTGCGACAGCAAAAAAAAGATGTTTCTCTGCGCAACTCCATCTTTCGCAGGACTTCAGGGGGAAGGATGTTCCACCTCGAGGGAGATTCTTCTTTCGTTTCCTGAACGAAGAATACGAGGACGTTTTATCTCTTCAATTCCCCTTCGAAAAGCCCCCTGAGAGGAGGAGAGAAAAATGGTATTCGGTTTTAAAAGAAAGAAACCATTCCACGGCAGTCAAGGCCGATTCTTTGAAATCCTCTCCCGTCAGGCCTCCAAAACGCTGGAGGGTCTCGAGGCGCTTTGGAACTACGTGGAGAGCGGAACGAAAGAAAACTCAAATCTTGTCCGAAGGATTGAACGGGAGGCAGATGAATTGAGACGGATCCTCGTTGAAGAATTGGATCAGGCTTTCGTCACGCCTCTGGACCGGGAGGATATCTATGCCCTCTCACGGGCAATTGACGACGTCGTCGACTACGCAAACACGACGGTGGACGAAATGGAGATATACGAAGTTAAAGGGGACGAGCATATCAAGGAGATGGTCAACATCCTCCGCAAAGTGGCCAGAGAGCTGGACGATGCCGTTAAGATCTTAAAGGATTACCCCAAGATCTCTATGGAGCATGCCGTCACTGCGAAATCCTATGAGAACCAGATGGAAAAGGCTTACCACTTGGCTTTGGCTCATCTCTTCAAGGGAACAGATACAATCTACATGCTGAAGATGCGTGAAATTTATCGCCATCTCAGCAACGCTGCCGACCGAGGAGACGAAGCCGCCGACATCATCTCCAGCATTGTCATGAAACATACCTGATTCGAATCCTGAATGCAGAATATGGATAGTGGAATGGAAACTTCAAAATCTTCAATTTCTTGGCCTCCGTTCCAGGTTAGAAAAACCTTACCTCTGACAGGCAGAAAAGATACGGATCTGGAGGACCGCCTGCCCACCCGTTCGGATATTCCAACCTAAAGCCCTGATTTCCTCCGTTCTTTGACCGTAGCCGTCGCAAAGAGAACGATTCCCATTACAAAAAAGATCAAAACTTGTACTCTGGATTTTGGGGAGAAAAGTCGGCATCGCTAAGGTCTGCATTGAGCTTCAAATCTTCGTATCCGTAGTCTTCAACCAAGTTGTTCTCCCAATCGTAAATCTCGACTTTGATCGGAATCTTCTTTTCAAGATCCAGGCTCAGTCGTGCCCGGTAAGCGTAATAGCCTTTCGTTTTATCATTTGATAGCGTCATTTCCACCCATTGGGTCCTGCGACCATAAACCGAGTCCTTGTTCCCCTCCCTGAACTTCAGCTCTCCGCTCTTCATTCCTCTGCGCCCATTCTCCCCGATGACTTTCACGAGGTGGTCCAAGCCCGAATCGTTGATCGGATGACGACTCCCTCTCATCGCCAAGGATCCTCTTGGGTCGAGGTTCACGGTGACCATGCCAGTGATCCCGGTCCCATGAACCATCAGAAAGTTCTTATTCCATCCCTCCGCATAGAGCAATTCACGTCCCTTGTAAGGGTCTTTTACCCACTTCATGTAGACCTTGAACGGCCTCTTGAATTTAAACAAAACCGTCTCCTCTTCCATGAGCTTTCCTTCGATTCGCTCCCGCTTGTGGAAGATCGCTCTGTAATTATCAAACTTGGTCGAGAGCCGCTTCGGCTTCATGGATCCACTGCTCTGGATCGCTCCTTTTCTCCGCCCTCGCCCTCGCGTCGAAAGCGACCGTGAGGAGCAGGAAAAGCCATACGATTTTCCGAAGATATCGAGGTCGGTTCTCCTTCTTCGCCTGCGAAGACATCGCGATGCTTTTCTCCCACGCAGTCGTATCGGTCATACTTCGACTTTCAACTGAACCTCCCCACCCGCATCCGGGGTTCGAAATCCAACGGGAGATGTCAAGGCTTGACGAGTCGACGGAAAACCTTCAAATTTAGGATAGACGAATCCTGAGAAGGAACACAACTATGACACGGGCAAACCAAATCCGAAACTTGCCCTTCTGTTTTTATGCCGACTCAAGTAAAGCACATTTGCAAGGAATGAAACCGCGAATCAATCTCAAAGCCTGATAACAGGCGTTTACCATCCTATGGTCGTTCCGAGTGACCATGGAGAAGCCTCGGCTGCATTTGAACGCCTTATCCGCATGCCCCGTCCATATTCTTAATCATCAAATTTGCCAGCGGGGCCTTTATCAGACCCGAGACGGGAAGCTCGTTCTGCAATCTTGCTTTCTGTCCATTCCGAGGGGTTTTCGACTTGCGAGGCTTTAGGCCCCAGATCATAAGACCCTGCCTTCAGAATGGCTTCGATGGCAAAGGGAGCTGTATCTTCGGCGTTGAAGACCTCTGTCATCATCTTGTAGGCAAAGTCCTCTACTGCCTTGACCATCCGGTCCCTGATTTCCCTGGGTTGGGCAAGGAGTTTATTCTCGAACGGGAGGTTAAGATTCTTATAATCTCCCTTCTTCCAACTTTTCGATTGGGCATTCGCCACCATCTCTGCCCACATCTCCTCAGAAACGCCCTCCCCTTTCACTTTGCTGAAATTCCCGTTCGAGTCCAAAATGGCATTTCCGTAATCGTTCACCTGAACACCCCATGAGATCATCTGCAGGGCTGTGGCGACATTGGCTTTTGTCGTATGAGTTTGATTAATGATCTGACGAAGCCTCTCAGAGCTGTTACCGGAGGTTCCGTGCTGGGCGCCGGAAACTTTGTATTCTTCCAAGGCTCTATGAATGTCTGCGGTCAACTGAACCTGAATGCCGGAATCCTTCTCTTCGATGCCGTGGGTCGTTCCGTTGTTCAGAGCGATCCAATCCGGGAGTATATCACGGGCATTAAGCCCCTGGATGAGAAAGAGGGCCTCCGCTACGGTGGAAAGCCCCTCCTCTCCCTTGATCTCGCCTACTTCTGTCTCAAGGCCCGCCCATTTGGGGATAAAGGGGTTGATGGCAATATTGGCCAAAAGGTTTTTGTCATCCGGAAGATGCGAGGCGTCGATGGCAACCGAAGTCATCCCTGCGTCGAAAAAACTTGGGATTTCGACCTTTGCCGTCTCAAGATCCTTATCGTTCTTGATCCCATAATGATCGGCATGGATGGCCACAGGGATGGTAATTCCAAGTTCGTTGCAGATGGCATCAACGAGCGTGGCCATATTCCAGTAGTTCACCGCACAATAGGCCTTTGCCCCTCCCTCCGATTTCGCGATCTCGATAATAACGGGAGCGTTTGCCCGTTGGGCAGCTCGAAGGGCTCCCCGGATGACAAATTGATTCCGGCCGTTTGCCGCCATTGCGACTGCTTTTCCCTTGGCAATGATAGCTCGATCAATCACTTTGCCGCTTACGATCAACGCGTTCGAGTTGGGAAAGAGCCTCGTGATATTGGGCGGCCGTCCAATCTGAACGGCTTTCTTAAAATCGGTTTTGGAAACTTTTCGCTTTGCCATAGCCTATTCTCCTTTTTTCGTGATTCCTGCGGGTTGTTCGTGATTCGCCTCTATCAGCCTTGAATCAGAATTCTGAACCTCTGCTTTCGCCTCAACCCTTTGTTTTTAATACCTGAGCAATCTCTTCCACCAATTTCTTGGAACCTACATAAAGCGCTGTTCGCTGGTGATGTTTCTCCGGCTGGACTTCCAGAATAGGAACTCCCGCCTCATTGACCGCCGTTCCACCCGCTTCGCGGCACATAAAAGCCACGACCGCCGCTTCGTACATGAGGCGCAGTTTGCCCTCGGGACGGTTCTTTTTCGGGTTGGGATGATTAACGATGGCTGGGTACATGAACATACCGCCGTTGGCCAGAACCCTGTGAAAGTCCCCGGCCAGGGCACCAAGGTACCTGAAAGCATATTTACTCTCATTTTTCATGATCCATTTCTGAACCCACTCTGCGTAGGTGTGGCGGTTGGAGGCGTTGAATGACAGTTCCCAGCCTTTGGGGTCTTCCGGAAGCATCATCCGGGTCGGTTTGACAAAGGTCATCGTCTCGTCGATGTGAAACCGCCAGGTCCCGGCGTCTTTGAGTCCAAGGGTGAAGGTCCCGGTCGGAATCACAAACATGCCCGCGGCAATATAATCTTTCCCAGCTCTCAAGCGGCCGTCCTCGGGGCCTTCCAGATTGCGTTTCGCAATCCCAAAAAGAAAGCCAACCGGCAACCCGTGGGGAATGTTGGACGATCCATCCAAGGGGTCAAAATAGACAAAATATCGTCCTCCCTCCGGATTGATCGAAATGATCTCCTCCGACTCCTCGCTGATCGCATGAATGACCCGACCCGAAGCTTTTAAATAATGGATCGTAATCTCCTGGGCAATCTGATCCATTCGCATCACATCCTCGCCCTGAATGTTGATGTCCCCTGCCAAACCAAGGTTTCCTTTTAAAGCACCTGTGAGGTAGTAGTGCTCGATATGCTTGGCCGCACTGATCATCGCATCCATGAGGATGAGGAAATGGTAGGTGCGGTTATGTTTCTCCTGGTGTTGGAGAAGAAAGTTTGTGAAGGTTTGTTCGAATCGAATCATGGCGTCTCCTTTCGGTTGCCGACTTTCGGCATTCGCAGCTTCAGCTTCTCCGGCAGAACAGAGACTGGGCACTTTCGGAACCCAATATTTCTCCGCGGAGGGAGTGAGGGTAAGCTTTGGTAATTCGGACAGAAAGCAACTTTCCCACCAATCCCGAATCTCCTTCAACATTAACGATCTTATTGGATCGGGTCCTACCCGTCATATCCTGATGACTCTGCTTGCTTAGGCCTTCGACTAATATTTCTTCCACACCGCCTTCCAATTCCTGATTCCTTTGGAGAGTGATTTCTTTCTGTATCTCTTGAAGGAGAGAGAGCCGAGCCTGTTTCACTTTCTCTTCCACCCTATCCATCAACTGGGCAGCCCGGGTCCCGGTTCTCGGTGAGTATTTAAAAGAAAAGAGGTCGTCGAACCGGGCCTCTTGCAGGAGGTCTAATGTTTCTTCAAAGTCTTTTTCTTCTTCGCCCGGAAACCCTACGATGACGTCGGCGGTTACAGCAATCGAAGGACAGGCCCCTCTGAGACGATCAATTCTTTCGAGATAGGATTTTTTCGTATATCCCCGATGCATCGCTTTTAGAATTTTGTCCGAGCCCGACTGAAAGGGGAGGTGAATGTGCTCGCAGAGTTTGGGGAGGTCCGAATAGGCTCTTATCAACGGTTCATCCAAATCCTTTGGATGAGAGGTGGTGAACCGAATCCGATCGAGCCCGTCTATTTCATCGATCCGGCCAAGGAGATCGGAAAAGCTGATCTCTTGCTTTAACCCCTTCCCATAACCGTTGACATTCTGCCCGAGAAGGCAAACCTCCTTTACACCCATCTCAACCAAGCGCTCCACTTCTTCGATGATCTCTCGACTGGGTCGGCTTTGTTCCCTTCCCCTGATATACGGGACAATGCAGAACGAGCAGAAATGATCACACCCCTGCATGACGGTGACATAGGACTTTATCTGCTCCAGAGGCTTCCGAGGGAGGATCGTCTTCAGATGGTTTCCCTCCGGATCAAAATCTGCATCGCAAACCTTCTCCCCTGAAATCTCCATTTTTTGTAGGAGTTGAGGAAGCTTGGGGATGGCATGAGTTCCGATCACCATATCCAGGTAAGGAATTTTATCCAAGAGTCGGTTCCCTTCCTGCTGGGCAACACATCCGGCTACTCCGATAATCACTCCCTTTTTCTCCTTCAGCCATTTGAACCTTCCCAGTGCGCTATAGACCTTGTGTTCGGGTTTTTCTCGGACGCTGCACGTGTTGATGAGAATGAGATCTGCTTCTTGAGCGTGTTTCGTTTCAAAATAATGAGATCTCTCTAAGAGAGAGAGGATTCGCTCCGTGTCATGCTCGTTCATCTGACAACCGTAAGTCTCGATATAGATCTTCTTCTCCATTTGGAATCTTATCGCCCCCTGCCTTCCCCATTTTCCGGTCAAATAACATTCTCCCGAATGGAGAACGACGTCGCGAGGGGTCGGGGAAAGCTTAAAATCTCCACTTTCTCAGTTGTCGGATGGATGGATAGTGCGTCAAATCGAGGTGGAGGGGGGTGATGGAGATACACGAATTGGAGACAGCTTCAAAATCGGTATCCCTTCTCTTGTCAAAAACAAGCTGTCCGCCCCCAATCCAATAGTACTTCTTGCCTCTTGGATCGACCTTCTCGACGACCGCACTTCCATTGTGGACCCATCTCCCTTGCTGGGTAATCTTATAGGCTTTGATCTTTTTTTCGTCCAAATTCGGGACGTTGATATTGAGAAGGGTATCTTTTGAAAGCCCTTTTTTAGAAATGTGCCGTGCAACCCTCACGGCAAAGCGGGCAGCTACATTAAATTTGAAATGGCTCCTGGAAACTAAGGAGATAGCGAAAGAGGGAATCCCGAGCAATGTCCCTTCGAAGGCGGCGGAAACCGTCCCGGAATAGGTAATATCGTCCCCCAGATTCCCGCCTTTGTTAATCCCTGAAACGATCAATTCGGGTCTTCTGGGAAGAACGGCGTTGACTCCCAGATGGACACAATCGGCAGGGGTCCCATCCACCGCATAAAAATTCTTCTTAATCTTTTCTGCTCGGAGGGGTCGGTGAAGGGTAAGAGAATGGGCCACGGCGCTCTTCTCCCTATCCGGAGCAACGACGATTACATCCCCGATCTCTTGGAGGGCCTCTGCCAATACGATAACGCCCTTTGAATGGATACCGTCATCGTTCGTAACCAAGATTATCAATCGCTCAGCCATCCGTGGAATAGTGAGAGAAGGGAGCAAGACGTTAGCGCGCTGATTTCTACGCTCCGGGACATCAATCAAATCGGTTATTAAGAATATCAAATAAGGATTAAAAAATCAACCCTTTAACCCTTTCGGAGAAAGACCCAGGGGCTGTTTAGGGTTGATATTGAGCGGCAATCTTCACGGCGGTCTGAGGATTGGAAATTGGCTGCGTTGTAGGTGCCCTTTTGCGAGCGATGAAACTACTTTTTCTCAGATAAACTACCCCGAAAGGCTTCGCAGGAAGGTCTTGAGCTTGTTCATGTCCTCCGTGGAAATCCTTGTAAACCTTACACCTGTCCGATAATCTCCCCAATCCTTCCCAAAACGGACATCCATCCAGACGACCTCAACCAGCGTCTCAATGACGTTCAGTTCAGAACCCATCGCAAAAAAAAGCTTTAATCTCAAATGATTCCCCATCTCTATCTGTTCCGGAAGATAGAGAAGCAATCCTCCCTCACTGACGTTCATGAGACGTCCCTGGTCAGGGGGCAGGTCAGCACGACTGTACTCAATGGGAAGATCAACATTAAACCTGGGATGTTTCCTTTTTTCAAAATTCACAATCCCATAACGGGATTTGGCTTCTCCGTCTTCCGTTCTCATTGGTTCTTTCCAGTATCTCGGCTGGCTTCAATCTTGCAATTGTCCCACATCCATCCCCCCGACTTGAAAATCGATCGGTGGTCCTCCGTAAGATCCTTTTAGAGTCATACGAATTCCAACCCATCCCATGCCGTGTTTTTCATCCCTTCTGGGCATATGCCTTCGAGCTTAGGGGAGAATATCACCATTCTTTTTCCGAATACGCTCATGCCTGGACCTATTCGATTTTGGTTTTAGGACCTAAAGATTATCATAGCTCCCTATTAGACTCAAGCAAAATCTCGGAGAAGGAGTAGATCATCCCGGGGAGGGAAACAAGGAATGGATACCGTCCGAGGTCAGAAGGTTCTTCCCATCCTATCTCGTTTTGTAGTATGATTTATTAATTCGGCAAGCC
>Ga0335081_10007724_pt1 | contig 17206 bp, 14 predicted proteins | sample Lox_Sample_35_FD_206713 | JGI IMG/M metagenome (GOLD analysis project Ga0335081, IMG submission 206713) | Soil microbial communities from Loxahatchee National Wildlife Refuge, Florida, United States - Lox_Sample_3.5 | ecosystem: Environmental > Terrestrial > Soil > Wetlands | place: USA... | reverse complement strand
CCTCGGGCACCTCTGCTCCTCGTCGCGCGTGGGCGCTCGGGTGTGGCTGGACGCCCTGCCGCTCTCGCCCGCCTACCGGCGCGCGCACCGCGCCGCGTCCCACCGGCTCTTCGAGGCGGCCCTCGCCGGCGGCGAGGACTACGAGCTCTTGGTGGCCGTTCCGCGGGAGAGGGTGGTCCGAGCGCAGACACGCGCGGAAAAGGTGGGGACGGCTCTCACCGTCATCGGCGAGGCGACCAAGGTCCGCGGCGTGCGCGTCGTGGCGGCCGGCGGAGTGCGCTATCGGCCTCGCGCTCGCGGGTACGACCATCTCGCCGCGCCCTAGACCGGCCCGGCTTGGACTTCGAGTCGAGGAGAACGTAGGATTCGCTCTCCGCGATGGGAGCCGATCCCCTGCCCCGCGGGAAAGAGACCCGGTGGCGCGGAGCATTCGAGACGAGCGGGTGACATCGACGCGACCCAGCGCGCGCTGGGCCGAGAGCCTCCCGCACCTGCTGGCGGCGCGCGGCCGCGCTGCCGAGGGCCTGGGGCAGCCCAGTGCCGCCGCCGACTCGCTCACGCTCTCCCTCCAGCTCAAGATCCTGCTTTCCTACCTCTTGCTCGGCGCGGCGCTCCTGTTTGCCGTCCCCAAGGTCTTCGAGCTCGTAGAGAACCAGGTGCTGGGCGGCGTCATCGTCATCGGCCTCACCCTGGTCATCGGCTGGGCCCTCACCACCGCCCTCGCGCGCGTGAACCGGCTGGCCCGGCTCAAGGAATCCGCGACGGAGATCAGCCGCGGCGACCTGTCGAAGACGCTGTCGTTCGAGGGGCGCGCCCACGTGCGCGACGAGATCGACGACCTCACCCTGTCCATCGCCACCATGCAGGAGAACCTGCGCGACCTCGTGTCGCGCATCCAGCGGACCGCGCAATCCGTGGCCGAGAGCGCGAACGAGCTGTCGTCCTCGGCCGAGGACGTGAACGGCTCCACCGACGAGGTGGCAAGGTCGATGGAGAACATCGCAAAGGGCGCCGGGGAGCAGAGCTCGCTCGTCGAGCTCGCCTCGAAGGTGATCGGCGACATCGCCAGTTCCATCGAGCGGACCGCTCGCAGCGCGGAGGAGGCCGCGCGCGCCTCGGCCGAGACGAGCTCGGGCGCCGCCTCGGGCGGCGCGGCGGCGCGGCTCGCGGGCGAGAAGGTGAAGCGGGTGTTCGCGCGCATCGAGGCGGCGAGCGAGCAGGTCTTCGCCTTCGGCGAGCGCACCAAGGCCATCTCCAAGATCGTGGAGGCCATCACGCTGGTGGCCCAGCAGACGAACCTCCTTGCGCTCAACGCGACCATCGAGGCGGCGCGGGCCGGCGAGTACGGGCGCGGCTTCGCGGTGGTGGCCGACGAGGTCCGCAAGCTGGCCGAGAGCGCCGGGCGCTCCGCCGAGCAGATCTCGGCCCTCGCCGCCGACATCTCCGGCCGCGCGGCGGCGGTCGTCGACACCATGAAGGAGTCGGTCTCGGTCCTGGGCGAGGGGCGCGAGGACCTCAACGCGATCATCCGCGCCCTCGACGACATCTCGAAGATCGCCACCACCGGGGCCGACAAGGTGGGCGTCATCAGCCAGTCGGCGCGAGATCAGCTGAAGGGGTCCGCCGAGATGGTCCAGGCGATGGACCACATCTCCGACGTCGCCACCTCCAACGCCAGGGCGACCGAGCAGGTGCGCAAGGTCACCTCGGAGCAGACCGCGGCGGTGGCGCAGATGGCGAGCGCGGCGCAAGAACTGTCGAACCTGTCGCTCGAGCTGCAGACCGTGGTCTCGCGCTTCCGCTTGGGCGCAGGATAGCGGCATGGGCGCGCCGCGGCGGGAGGAGAGCGCCTCGGGCCCGGCGGCAACTTCCGCGCGCATGGTGCTCTTCTTCGCGGGCGACGAACGGTTCGCGCTGCCGCTCGAGGAGGTGCGCGAGGTGGTGGTCCCGCGGCCGCCCTTCGCCCGCGTTCCGCGGGCGCCCAAGATGGTGCGCGGGGCCATGAACCTGCGCGGTCGGGTGGTGGCGGTCATCGAGCTCGCCCCCCTCCTCGGGCTCGCCGCGGACCTGCTCAGGCCCGAGGAAGGGCACGTCATCATCCTCGACCGGGAGCGGCGCGGCCTCGGGCTCCTGGTGAAGGGGATCGTGGGTGTGCAGGACCTCGAGGTGCCGAGGGAGCCCGAGTCGCGCGAGCCGCGGGGGCTGGTCCGTGGCACGGCGCAGCTGGCAGGGGCGGCCGTGACGGTGCTCGATGCTCAGGCGGTGGAGGGGCTGGCAGCATCCCTCTTTGTGCGGTGATGCCTGGAGGTTGCGATCGCCTCGCCCGGACCCTCCCCCCGCGCCCGACAAGTCGCACCGCGCCGTCCCGGCCGCCTTGTTCGGGAAGACGGCGGGATGATACGTTCGGTGTCGAACAACGACGGCCGGTGGCCGGACGCACAGGACAGGTAGACCCATGGCGAAGAAAGTCCTCATCGTCGATGACGCCATCTTCATGCGCAACATGATCAAGGACATCTTCTCCGGGGGAGGATTCGAGGTCGTCGGCGAGGCCGCCAACGGCCTGGAGGCGATCGAGAAGTACAAGGAGCTCAGGCCCGACCTCACCACCATGGACATCGTGATGCCCTTCAAGAGCGGCATCGAGGCGACCAGGGAGATCGTGAAACACGACGCCAAGGCGGTCATCGTCATGTGCAGCGCGCTGGGCCAGGAGTCGCTCGTCATGGAGGCAATCGAGGCGGGCGCCAGCGACTTCATCGTGAAGCCCTTCCGGGCGGAGGACGTGCTCGCCGTGGTGAAGAAGGTGATCGGGGAGGCGTAAGCTCGCGCCGCCGTCCCTTCGGAGCCACTCCCGCTCGCTCCCCATGACGCTGGAGATGGCAAAGTACCTGGCGATGTTCGTCTCCGAGGCGGGGGAACACCTCTCCAAGCTCGGTGCCGGGCTCGTTCGGCTCGAGAGCGTCGCCAAGGAAGGCGGCGACACCACGGCCTTCGTGGACGAGCTGTTCCGCCACGCCCACAGCGTGAAGGGCATGGCTGCCACCATGCAGCTCGAGGGGATCGCGAGGCTCGCCCACTGCGCGGAGGACCTCGTCGATGCGTTCCGGCGGCGGGCTGCCTCGCCCGACGCCGAGGCCGTGGACGTGCTGCTGGCGGCCATCGACGGGCTCACCGGCATGGTTGAACGGGCCTCGCGCGGCGAGGCCCCCGCCCCCGACGCCGCGCTCGTCGCGCGGGTGTCCGGGGCGGCGCGGCGCGCCCGCGAAGCAGCGGCGACCCAGGGCGACGGCCCCGCGCCCGTCTCGGAAACCGCGAGCGCCCCGGACGCGGAGGGGACCCCGGGGGAGCCCGCGGCCCCCGCGATGCCGCTCCGGCTTCTGGCGGTCGAGGCGGAGGTCGCTCCGGGCTGTCCGGTCCCCGCCGTGCGCGGGTTCCTCGTCGTGAACAAGCTGGCCCGGCTCGGCTCCATCGTTCGCTCCGCGCCGTCGCTGGAGGACCTGAAGGCCGGTCGCATCCCCGGGCGCAGGGTGCAGGTCCTCATCGAGACCGCGACGCCGGCGGCTGCCCTCGAGCGGGCGCTCTCCCAGATCAGCGACCTCGCGGCGGTGTCGGTGCGACTGGAGGCGACCGAGCGAGAGGCGCCACCCGCGCCCGCCGCGCGGGAGGAGCGGGCCGTCGAGGCGCGCGTGGTCCGGGTGCGCGTCGAGCTGCTCGATTCCTTTCTCGACGCGGTGGGCGAGCTCATCCTCGCCACCGCCAGGCTTCGCGAGGTGGGAAGGGCAGTCCCCGAGGCGTTCCGGCCACCGCTCGAGGAGGAGGTGGACCGCCTGCACGGCGCCGTGAAGGACCTCCACGACAAGGTGATGGCGGTCCGCATGACGCCGATCCGGGTCCTGACCGAGCGCCTGCCGCGGGCCGTGCGCGATCTGGCGCGCCGCACGGGAAAGCAGGTGGAGCTCGAGGTGAGCGGCGACGACATCGAGATCGATCGCGCCATCCTCGACGAGCTCGGCGACCCCCTGCTCCACGTGATCCGCAACGCGGTGGACCACGGGGTGGAGGCCCCACACCTGCGCCTCCTCTCGGGCAAGCCCGCCACCGGTCGGATCGCCGTCGCCGCCAAGCGAGAGCACGATCGGGTGCTGCTCGAGATCGGCGACGACGGCAAGGGGATGGATCCCCAGAAGCTCAGGGCAGCCGCCGTCACCAAGGGCGCGCTCACCGAAGCGGCCGCCGCGGCGCTCACCACGCGCGAGGCGCTCCTCCTTGCCTGCCTGCCTGGCCTGTCGACCGCCGAGAAGGTGACGGAGCTGTCGGGGCGCGGGGTGGGGATGGACGCGGTCCGGCGCGGCGTGGAGGCCTTGGGCGGTACGCTCGATGTGGAGAGCGTCTCCGGGGCCGGCACGCGCTGGATCTTTCGGCTGCCGCTCACGGTGGCGGTGCAGCCGGTCTTGCTGGTGCGGGTGGGGGGCGAGGTGCTGGGCCTGCCCATCGCCAAGGTGCACGGGGCAGCCCAGGTCGACCTGTCGCGACTCGAACGAAGCCAGGGCGCTCCCCTCCTCCCCTACGAGGGGAAGCTCGTCCCGGTCATGGACCTCGGGGAGGTGCTCGGCTTCGGGGCTGCTTCGGCGGCGGCGCGCTCGGTGGTGGTGGCCGAGGGAGACCGCGCCCGGGTGGGACTGGCGGTGGATGCCCTGCTCGGCCAGCAGGAGGCCGTCCTGAAGCCGCTCGTGCGGCCGCTCGACCTCGTGCCTGGGGTGTCGGCGGTCACGGTCCTCGGCAACGGCAGGCCGGTCTTCATCCTCGACGTGCAGAGGCTGGTGGCGGCATGATTGGCTCGCGCTCGGTCGAGGGGAGGGCCTGCCGCTTCGACGCCAGGGGGCGGGCCCGCTTCACAGCCCGATCGAGCATCGTGCCATGACGGTCCCGGGACACATCGGTCCGCGCGATGTCGACGCGCTGCAGGAGATCGCCAGCATCGGCTGCGGTCACTCGCTCACCGCCCTGGGCAAGCTCATGCGATGCCGCATCGAGATGGACGTGCCCGAGGCGTGGGTGGGCCGGAGCCCAGGGGCCGTGGCCGACTTCCTGGGTGGCCTGGGCCAGAACCTGGTGGCGGTGGCGGTGCGGCTCGAAGGCCTCCTCGCGGGGCATCTCGTGCTGGCCTTGCCCGAGCCCGACGCGGTGAAGCTGGCCGCCGCGCTCGGGTGCCCCGTGTCGGACGGGGCCTGGGATGCCCTCGCCGAGAGCGCCCTCAGGGAATCGGGCAACATCGTGGGGAGCGCCTTTGTCTCGGCCATCGCCGGGATGGTGGAAGGAAAGCTCCTCCTCAGCGTGCCCTCATTGGCGCGGGGAGCAGGCCGCGCTTGCCTCGATCAGCTCGTCGACCGGGAGGCCGGTCGCGTGGCACTGGCAACTCGCTTCTGCACCGCCGCGTCGGGGGGGCTCGAGGGTCTCATCCTCGTCATGCCCGAGCCCGCCCGCCTGGCCAATCTGCTCGCATCGCTCGCGTTCGCGCGCTGACCCCCCCAGGGATGAATTCCCCGGGGGTTCCGAGAGGTCGCTCTGCGGAGCCCTCGCCTTGCGGCTACGACGCCTCCGGCCTCGCGGCCGGGTTAGCTCTCTTCGACGGGCGACCCGCTCTCGCGCCAGGGCGCGTGGGGGTGGGGAATCCCACCCCCACGCAGGTTCGTGCCGCTCGTTAGGAATGCCGCTGCGGCACATCGAGGCCGGCGGGCCGGTCGTAGCTTGTGTGCAGAGCCATGCCGATTCCATCCGCCTGCTGATGATGTCCGCCTCTTTCCGGGTACTCTGTCGCGGTTGGGGCGCGGGTGGCGCTTGCCGCCCCCTCACATTCAGGCGAGCGGTTGGCGTCGCAAAGGCGACGAATGTGGTCCCGCGAACGAGTGAGCGCGCGCGGGTGGAAAAGGTCGGGCTCGAAAGAAACGCCTGCGAATATCCGGCAGGCTCTAATTAGGGTAGGAGGTGTGAACGATGATCGCCCGTGGGCGCTGTCCGGAGCCCTCGCCGTGCAGCCGTGCCGTCGTTGGCCTGGCGACCGCTTGCCCGCGATGGTCTACCCAATTGGGGACGCCGGAACAGGTGAGGGTTTCGAGACCCGGCCCGCTCGGTGCTGCCCCCGTCAGCAGCCTGGCAGCCGGGAATGCCAGCGCATTTCCGCGCGTCGAGCATGTTCATCCTGTACCACTGAGCTACGACCCCGCCAGGGTGCCGTCCCTCCGGATGCCGGAAGGGGCGGGCTTGCGGGCAGCGATTCCCCGGTGACCGATCCATGCGCTCCAAGACCCATCGCAGCGGTTCGCCGCGCGTCCGATCTCCCGCCAAGGTGGCCGCCAGACGGCGGCCCGCCCTGGCCCAGGTAGGCGAGCGGGGAAAGGATGAGCTGGCGACCGGGGGCATCGCCCGGGCCCGCTGCCAAGAAAGCGGCCGCTTTCGGGCCGCCGCGGAGGGAGCCCCGCTGGCGCTCGACGAGACCGGGCTGAAGGATCTTCTTCTGCGCGTCCGATCGGGCGAGGTGGGCGTGGGTGAGGCGGTGAGCAAGCTCAAGGGCGCGCCCTTCGAGCGGGTGGGGGATTTCGCCACCCTCGACACGCACCGCGTGCTGCGCATCGGGATGCCCGAGGTCATCTTCGCGCAGGGAAAGACGGCCGCGCAGGTGGCGACCATCGCCAGCAGGCTGGCAGCGCGGGGCCCGCTCCTGGTGACGCGGCTCGATCCGGACAAGGCCGGGCCAACCTGCCGGGCCGTGCCCGGTGCGGTCTACGACCCGGTCTCGCGGACCCTGCGCAAGGGACAGATGCGGATCCCCACGCGAGGCCCGGTGGGCGTCTGCTGCGCGGGGACGAGCGACATTCCGGTGTGCGAGGAGGCGGTCGCCACCCTGGCGGTGATGGGTGTCGAGGTGCTCAGGATCTACGACGTGGGCGTCGCCGGGCTGCACCGGCTCCTCGCGCGTCGCCGGGATCTGGAGCGCGCCGTGGCGCTCGTGGTGGCGGCGGGGATGGAAGGGGCGCTGCCCTCGGTGGTGGGGGGGCTCGTCGGCAAACCGGTGGTGGGCCTCCCGACCAGCGTCGGCTACGGAGCTTCGCTCTCGGGGCTGGCGCCGCTGTTCGCCATGCTCAACTCCTGCTCCCCCAACGTCGCAGTGGTGAACATCGACAACGGATTCGGGGCAGGCTTCGTTTCGGGGCTCATGGCCCGAGAGTCAACGTGAGCGAGCTCCTCTTCCTGGAGCCGGTGGGAGGAATCGCCGGGGACATGTTCCTCGCGGCTGCGCTCGACTGCGGCCTTCCGCTCGACGAGCTCGCGCGCGCGCTCGCCACGCTTCAGGTGAACTTCCGGCTGGAAGCGACGCGGGCCGAGGCGGCCGGCCTGGCCGGTACCCACGTCGAGGTGGTGGTGGAAGGTCCGCAGCCGGAATGCCGAGCCCTCGCCGAGATCCGATCGCTCATCGAGGCGAGCGGGCTTTCCCCAAGGGCCAAAAAGGTCGCTGTTTCCCTCTTCGAGCGCATCGGGCGCGCCGAGGCCAAGGTTCACGGGGTCCCCGTCGAGAGGGTGCACTTCCACGAGGTCGGGGCGGTCGACTCGATCGTCGATGTCTGTGGCGCGGCCGTCGCGCTCGACCTGTTCGGCTGGCCGCGCGTGGTTTCACTCCCGCCCGAGCTCGGGCACGGCTTCGTGAAGACGGCCCACGGCCGCTTGCCCGTGCCCGGGCCGGCGGTGCTGGAGCTCCTGAAGGGAGTGATGGTGAGGTTGGGCGGTCCCCCGGGGGAGGCGGTCACCCCCACCGGAGCCGCCCTGCTGGCGGGCCTGTGCGAGGTGGGCGCCCCTCCCCCGTTCGTCCCGCGCACCATCGGCTACGGGATCGGGACCTCGCGCTGGCCGGACCGCCCCAATGCGCTCCGAATGTCCCTGGGTGAAATACGGGATCTTCCCCCGGACTCCTCTCGGTTGGACGGGGAACGCGCGACCCTATGGGAGCTCGCGTGCAACCTTGACGACTGCTCGGGGCAGCTCGTCGCGCGCGCCATCGAGGCGGCGCTGGCGGCCGGGGCGCTCGACGCCTGGGCCGCCCCGTGCACCATGAAGAAGGGCCGGCCCGGCCTCGTCCTGGCGGCGCTCGCGGCACCGGAACGGCGCGCGGAGGTGGAGCGGATCTTCTTCGCCGAGACGACCACCCTCGGCGTGCGCGCGCGGCCGGTGGAGCGCCGGGAGCTCTCGAGGGAGATCGTTTCCGTCGACACGCCCTACGGCTGCGTGCGCATCAAGGTGGGCCGCCTTTGCGGCGAGGTCATCGCTGCCCTTCCAGAGTACGAGGACTGCGCGGCGCTTTCGCGAGCGCGGGGTGCCCCCGTGAAGGAGGTGATGGCGGCGGCCATGGCCTCCTTCCGGAGCGGATAGGCCGGCCCCAGTGACTCTCGGTGGCATCGCACGGGGGCTGCTCAGCCCCCTATCGACAGCACCGCGTAGCCCTGGAAGGCAGGCAGGACGGTCGAGATGGAGCTGCCGGAAGGGTTCATCACGATCGTTTCATCCGCTCCGCTCTCCGACTGGAAGCGGGCGCGTCGGACCAGGCCGGCCAGATGCAGCCCGATGAAAAGCGTGGTCCCCTGCGCCGGCTCCGGGCCGAGCGAGATGAGATGCGCGTCGAGTCGGGTGTCGTTCCGGTAGAGGGTGACGAAGATGGGGGCGCGCCCGGCGGTGCTGACCGCCCGCCGGCCCCTGCCGATGAGGATGCCGAGGGTTCGCCCGAGCGGCTCGAGCTGCGCCGCCTCGAGGTGGGCGCCCGCCCGGGTGCTGGCAAGCGCCTTGATGCCGACGATCGCTCCCTTGCCGACCTTGGAGGTGGCGGGCTTGACGGGGGGGAGGGGCGATGCGGCCTCGCGCCAGGTTTCGTCGACGGTCACCAGGTCTCCCAGGACGAGCGCGCTGCCTCCCCCCTCGATGCGGCGCCGCAGCTCGAGCGCCTCGGAAAGGGGAAGTCCAGTGGCGCCGGCGAGGACCAGGATGGCGCTTGTGGGCGCATCGGCCGCCCGCATCACCACCGGGGCCTGGACCTGAAGCGCTGCCAGCGCGTCGCCGGCCCGCTCCACCTGCTCGCGGTGGTCGCCGCCAGACCACATGTCCGCCTCGGCCGAGTAGAGGAGGGCGCACTCGATCACGGGCTCGCAAGAGCGCGGGGCGTGGCGCCGGGAGGCGATGAGCCGCGCGAAGCGGCGTAGCGAGGCCAGGCTTGAGGCGGCGTCGGCCGGTTCCCCGATGAGTTCCACCCCGCAGGCCGCCGCCAGTGCGGCGAGCCGCTGCGCGGTCGCGAGCGTGACAGGACCCTTGAGAACGGCCGCGCACGGGCGGCGCCCCATGGCGGCTCGCAGCAGGCGAAAGGTCGCCGCGCTGCTCGAATGCGGTTCTGCCCGCAAGGGGAAGATGGCGGCATCGAGGTGGCGCGCACTGGCGAACTGAGCGGGCCCCATCGCTCCGTACTGGGCAGTCACCTCGAAGGGCCGGTCGCCGGCGCGGGCGCAGTCCCGCGCTGCCCGAGCGTAGCCGGCGACGGCGCGGTCGAGCGAGGACATGCGAAAGCGCCAGAAGTCGCGCCCGAAGGGGAGGTGAGCGAAGCCGATCGCCCCCGAGGCGCGGGCGAGCGCCGCGCGGGCCAGCGCGAGGTAGTCGACCGGCATGAAATGGTCGCCGTACTCGCGGGTGAGCTCACGCGAGAAGTCGCGCTGGCAGTCGGGACAGAAGCCGGAGCCCAGCACTCCCTGCGCGAGGGGCGCGTCGGGCTCGTCGAGGCACACGCCAGCGAAGCCGGCGGCGAGCGCGTTCGAGACCGCGTGCTCGATGCGGGCCCTTTGTCGGCGCGAGACGAGGCAGGCGCGGAGTGGCCCAGGCGCCCCCGACGGCGTCCCGTCCGCGGCCCGGCACGCCTCTTCCGGCGCTCCGGCGCGGCCGGCCGGGATACCGGCCAGGGCCGCGCCCACCATGGCAGTGGGGAGCGGTTCGTCGAGGCACACCACGAGCGGCTCGACGCCGGCTCTCAGGGCGAGCCGCAGCGCCTCTTCGGGAAGCGCTCCCGGGGGCAGTCGGTAGGGCGCAAATGCGGTCTGGGCGGCCATCGAATTGGCACGGGCACGGTACAACCCGCTAGCGAAGCGGGCAATTGCGGGCGACGAAGGGCGTGGCAACCCTCGATTGCGGGGGCAACTGCCTGCGCACGGCGGGTGTGATGAAAGGTGAGTAAATGCTTAAGTTGACTAGGTTTCTGTCTGCATGGTACGGGACCTAAGCGGGTGCCCCATATACGGGGGATAGCTGGGCGGGCGGCGCTCAGCACCCCGTTTCGGAGGACGAGGCCAAATGTTCGACAGCCTGGTCAAAGCGTTCCACAACGGTGGCATCGGGATGTACCCCATCTCGCTCGCGCTGGTCTTTGCACTGGCCATCATTCTCGAGCGCATCTACGTGCTCTACTTCCAGTCTTCGGTGGACAAGGAGACGTTCCTGCGCGGCGTCAAGAGGCACATCTACGCGGGGGACCTCGACAAGGCGATCAGCTACTGCGCCGGCCAGAAGCGAACGCCGCTGGTCTCCGTGATCAAGGCGGGTCTCATCAGCGTCCCCAAGGGGGAAGAGGATGTCCAGGCGGCCATGGACGAGGCGACGCTGCGCGAGTCGCCGAAGATCGAGCGGCGGACCGGCTATCTCGCCATGATCTCGAACGTCGCCACCCTGCTCGGCCTGCTCGGCACCATCATCGGCCTCATCCACTGCTTCGGTGCCGTGGCGTTCGCGAATCCGGCCGACAAGGCCAACATCCTGTCCCAGGGCATCTCCGAGGCCATGTACTGCACGGCCTTCGGCCTGACCGTCGCGGTTCCGGCCCTGGTCGCGTTCTCGGTGCTCCAGGGGCGCACCCAGGCCATGGTGGACGAGATCAACGAGGTCGCCGTCGGCGTCCTGAACCTCATCGTCGCCAACAAGGAAAAGATCAAGATGCCCTCGCTGCAGCTGCCCGTCGAAGAGGCGGTGGAGTAGCGACGGGAACCGCGAGCCACACCGACAAGGAGCCACCATGGGCGGCGGCGCGATGCCCGAAGGCGGGGGCGGAAAGAAGAAGCGGCGAGCGCTCGACGCGACCGTGAACGTCGTGCCGGCCATCGACCTTTTGTCCTGCTGCATCTCATTCCTGCTCGTCACGGCGGTCTGGACGCAGATCTCGAGACTGCAGGCGACGCCGCTCGGGACCGGCACCGCGGCCGAGACGCAGGCCGCCAAGACGCTCACCGTCACCCTCACCATCGGCGAGCGCGGCTACGTGCTCGCCACCAGTGCCGGGACCCAGATCGAGGTCCCGGTGGCCGGGAGAGGCGCTGACGGGAGCACACGCTACGACGTGAAGTCCCTCGAGGACCGGCTCAGGAAGCTGAAGGCCGACTACCCCGACCAGGCGGCCATCACGGTGGCCGCCGAGGATGCGGTCGCCTATGCGGAGTTGGTCCATGCCATCGACGCCTGCGTGGGCGCCGGTCTCGCCAACGTCTCGGTCATGGGAGCGGGGTGATTCGCCGTGTCGATCGTAGAACCAGGAAAGCGCCCGGCGCGGCGGTTCCGTTCGTCGAAGGTCTTGGGGGGCAGGCTGCAGGGCGGCCGTCGCAGGACGAATGCGGAGCTGAACGTGGTCCCGATGGTGGACATGATGACGATGCTCGTCATCTTTCTGCTCCAGCAGTTCTCCGCCACCGGTGAGGTGCTCTACATGCAAAAGGACATCAAGCTGCCCGATGCGCGGCACGGGCAGCAGATCGAGATCGCGCCGGTGATCTCCATCAGCCCAGAGCAGCTCGTGGTGTCGGGACAGAAGGTGGCAAACCTCGCCGATCTCGAGAAGCAGCCTTCCCAGCTGGTCGAGCCGCTGGTGGAGAAGCTGCGCGACGAGAAGAAGAAATGGGACTTCATCCACCAGAACGACGCCGATCGCGAGAAGAACTGGAAGGGAGACGTGAACGTGCAGGCGGACGTGAAGGTTCCCTTCCGCGTGGTGCGATGCGTCCTGGCCTCGGCGTCGGAGGCGGGCTACGACAACGTCAACTTTGCCACCATGGAGGAGCACGCGGTGGTCGCAGCCGCTTCGAATGCGGCGCGATAGCGGCGACCATACCCTGTCGGGCCCATCCGGTGCCTGCCAATCGAGCGAGCGAGTCCTTGCGGCCTGAACGGCGCCTCGGTACTATGGCGGCCCGCCGACTGGCACGCTTGCCCTAATCGCAACAGGGTCGTCCTGGAGTCACTAGATCTCCAGGGATGAATGTCCGATGAATACCTTCGAACTTGTCTCGAGACTTGCCCTCGCCGCTGCACACAGGGGGGGTGAGGCAGACCTCATTCTGCCCGATCTTTCGTCAGTCTCCTTTCTGGGAGTTTCGGGGAAGGCCCTGCTGACGGCCGGCATGTTGGTGCCGCTGGCAGGTCTCGCGCTCGGCCTCATCAGCTCGAGTCAGCTGAGAGGCCTGCCGGTGCACCGGTCGATGCGGGACATCTCCGAGCTCATCTACGAGACCTGCAAGACCTACCTGGCCACCCAGGCCAGGTTCATTGCGCTCCTGTGGGCTTTCGTCGCCGCCATCATCGTCGCCTACTTCGGCTTTCTCACCGAACCGCGCAAGACGCCTGGCGAAGTCGCCCTCATCCTCTTCTTCTCCATCGTCGGCATCGTGGGCAGTTCGGGCGTGGCCTGGTTCGGCATCCGCGTGAACACCTACGCGAACTCGCGCGCTGCCTTCGCGTCCCTGGCGGGCAAGCCCTACCCCACCTATTTCATCCCGCTCAAGGCGGGGATGTCGATCGGCACCATGCTCATCAGCACCGAGCTCTTGATCATGCTCGCCATCCTGCTCTTCATGCCGCGGTCTCTCGCCGGGCCGTGCTTCATCGGCTTCGCCATCGGGGAATCGCTGGGGGCCTCCGCGCTCCGCATCGCGGGCGGCATCTTCACGAAGATCGCCGACATCGGCTCCGACTTGATGAAGATCATCTTCAAGATCAAGGAGGACGATGCCCGCAACCCCGGCGTCATCGCCGACTGCACGGGCGACAACGCCGGCGATTCGGTGGGGCCGTCCGCCGATGGCTTCGAGACCTACGGCGTGACCGCCGTCGCGCTCATCTCGTTCATCCTGCTCGCGGTGAAGGAACCGACCACCCAGGTGCAGCTGCTCGTCTGGATCCTGGCGATCGGCATCATGATGATCATCGCGTCCACCCTCTCCTACTTCCTCAACGCGAGCATCGCGAGAGCCAGGTACGCCAGAGCCGACCGGATGAACTTCGAGCAGCCGCTCACCCAGCTCGTCTGGCTGACCTCGGTGGTCTCGATCGGTTTCACCTACCTTCTGTCGTATCTGCTCATCCCGACGCTCGGCGACGGGTCGCTCTGGTGGAAGCTCGCCACCATCATCAGCTGCGGCACGCTGGCGGGCGCGGTCATCCCGGAGGTGATCAAGGTCTTCACCTCCACGAACTCCGGCCATGTGAAGGAGGTCGTGACCGCCTCGCGGGAGGGCGGGGCGTCGCTCAACGTCCTCTCCGGACTCATCGCGGGGGACTTCTCGGCCTTCTGGATGGGCTGCGTCATTGCCGGGCTCATGGGCATCGCCTGCGCCGTCTCGATGGGTGGTTTCGACCCGCTCATGCACGCGCCGGCCGTGTTCGCCTTCGGCCTCGTCGCCTTCGGCTTCCTCTGCATGGGTCCCGTCACCATCGCGGTCGACTCCTACGGTCCGGTGACGGACAACGCGCAGTCGGTCTACGAGCTCTCGCTCATCGAGAACGTGCCCAACGTGAAGGCGGAGGTGAAGAAGGACTTCGGGTTCGATCTCAACTTCGACAAGGCGAAGGATTTCCTCGAGGAGAACGACGGGGCCGGGAACACCTTCAAGGCGACGGCCAAGCCGGTGCTCATCGGCACCGCCGTGGTGGGCGCCACCACCATGATCTTCTCCATCGTGGTCGTGCTCACCAATGGCCTCACCGAGAACCTGCACAAGCTCTCCATCCTGAACCCGCTCTTCTTCATCGGGCTCATCCTGGGCGGGGCGGTCATCTACTGGTTCTCGGGCGCTTCCGCGCAGGCCGTCTCCACCGGCGCCTACCGCGCGGTCGAGTTCATCAAGGCCAACATCAAGCTCGAGGGGGTGGAGCGGGCGAGCGTGACCGACTCGAAGAAGGTGGTCGAGATCTGCACGCAGTATGCGCAGAAGGGCATGCTCAACATCTTCCTCACCGTCTTCTTCGCGACGCTGGCCTTCGCCTTCCTCGACCCGTTCTTCTTCATCGGCTACCTCATCTCCATCGCCATCTTCGGGCTCTTCCAGGCCATCTTCATGGCCAACGCTGGCGGCGCCTGGGACAATGCCAAGAAGATCGTCGAGGTGGAGCTCAAGGCCAAGGGCAGCGAGCTCCACGCCGCGACGGTGGTCGGCGACACGGTCGGCGACCCGTTCAAGGACACCTCGTCGGTGGCGATGAACCCCGTCATCAAGTTCACCACGCTGTTCGGTCTTCTGGCGGTCCAGCTGGCGTTGCGCGTCGAGAGTGGCGTGCGGGTGGCCGCCTTCATCGGGTTCTTCCTCGTCGCCCTCGTCTTCGTGTGGCGCTCCTTCTACCGGATGCGCATCACGAGCGAGACGGAGGAGGTCGTGGCTCGAGCCGCCCCCCCGGCGAAATCGGCCCATGGATAGTCGGCGACGCGTGGGCCTGCGGTCGAGCGTCGCGTGGACAACGGAGAGCCGCCGGCAACGATGGGCGAACAACCCGCATGCCCCCACCTGGCCGAGCTTCGAGCGCTCGTGGCGAGCTCCTGCCCGGCGCTCAAGGTGTTCCCGCTGAGAGACGTGGTCGTTCTGCCGGGAACGACCACGCCCTTCCACATCTTCGAGCCGCGCTACCGCGCCCTGGTCGAGGACGCCCTGGTGGGCGACCGCACGCTCGCCGTGGCGACGCTCACCGCGGCGGAGGGATCCGCCGTCAGTCCCGTGGCGGGCGCGGGATTCATCGAGGCCGAGGAGAAGCACGCCGATGGGCGCTACCTCATCGCGTTCCGGGGCGTCGCACGCGTGCGGCTGGTCGCGGAGCTCGAGAGCGAGAAGCCCTACCGGGAGTTCAGAGCAGAAATGCTCGAGGACGTCTATCCTCCCGCCGGTCCCGCTGCCCTGGCGCGGCAGCGGACCGCCCTGGAGGCGCTGGTGCTCAGGCTCGTCGAGGTGCTTCCCCCCGAGTCGGGCGCCGAGCGGCTGGCCGGGCTGGCGGCCCGCACCGCGTCGCCCTCGGCGCTCGCCGACATGGTAGCGGCCGCCGTGGTGAGCGAGTCGGCGGAACGGCTCGCCGTCATCGAGGAGCTCGACGTCGCACGGCGACTCGACCTCGTCTCCGGGGAACTCGCAAGCGTCATCCTGATGCTCTCGCGCGGGCGCGCGCCGACCGCGTAGGTCCCCTCGCCTTCAGTGGATGGGGGTGGCCGACCGGGCGGGCGACGGGGCCGCGTCGCCCCGCTCGTATTCCTGGAAGAGCTTGCCCCAGGTCGTCTCGCGCTTCCAGCGCTCGAACAGGTGCCGGTCCTTCAGCTGCCAGCGGTACAGGTCGTGGTAGACCTCGCTTCCCAGGATGAAGGCGTGGACGAGGGGCGTGCGGAAGAAGAGCTTCTGGAACCTCTTCAGCGGGCCGAACCACATGGCATCTCCCACGAGCGAGGCCCCGTTGTCGCCGACCGTGAATCCCCAGCGCTCCTCCGCCACCCGAGCGTCGCCCGCGATCTCCACGTCCCGTGGGTCGGCCACGCCGAGCCCGTCGTCCTGTGCCATGCGCAGGTAAGGGATGGCGAGCGGGTCGAAGCCCATCATGCGCGCGGCCACCGCGTCGATGGCCACCTGGTCGCTCGAGGCCAGCATGACGTCCTTGACCACGGGAAGCATGGTGCGGGGGCCAGGGCCGTTGCCAGCAGTGGTGCCGTCCATGACCGCGAAGATGCCGGGATGGATCTCCTTCTGGATGGCGAGCAGATCCACCAGCGTCTCGTGGATCCAGGAGTGGCAGTAGTGCCGACGGTCGTGGAGTAGCCCGCCGAAGGCGTTCTTCATCGCGCCGGTGGTGGTCGTGTAGATGTGGCACTTCACCGTCGGGAGGTGCACGACGTTCTTTCCCTGGAAGAAGTCGGGGACGCGAATGCCGTCCGGGAAGACGCGGTCGAGCGCGCGCAGGCGCGCCCGCGGCCGGTAAAGGACCCAGCGCATGTCCGCGGGCCGGAAGTTGTAGAGGACGGGCACGCCGTGGCGGCGCAGGATGGGCAGGTAGTGATTCAGGTCCTGGCCCTTGAAGGCGTCGGTGACGACCGTCCGATTCTGCACGCACGTCTGGTCGAGGTACCCGCGGCGACGTAGCGCGAGCAGCGTCCCCTCGAGCTGCCAGGGCGTGGTGTTGGCCGCGGGAAAGGGGAAGTGCCAGGAGATGTTGTCCTTGAGGATGGTGGGCGCGCCCGGGCTCAAGGAGGACGAGATCCCGCCGAGCTCGCAGAGGCGGTCGATGTCCTCGAGGACGAGCTCCGGCCGGACGCGCAGCACGGCCACTTTCGCTTTGCCCATGCCAGCTCCTTACGCCACGAACTGGCGGCAAGCAACCAGCGGAGGCGCAGGACCGATCGCCCCGGAGACGCCGGCGGCGAGCCTCGCCGCGGTGGCGCTCAGGGGGAACGCCCGATGCCGTGATAGGTGAAGCCGGCGGAGCGCGCCTTGGCGGCGTCCCAGGCATTGCGACCATCGAAGAGCACGCTCCCGCGCATGACCCGCTTGAGGTGGGAGAAATCGGGCGAGCGGAACTCGTTCCACTCCGTCACCAGGAAGAGGGCGTCTGCCCCTTCCGCCGCCTTGAGGGGTTCGCTGGAGAGTTTCACGTGGGGCCCGAGGAGCTTCTGGGCCGCGTCGGCCGCGACGGGGTCGTGCGCCGTCACCTCGGCGCCAGCCCCGGTGAGGAGCTGGATGAGCGTGAGCGAGGGCGCCTCCCGCATGTCGTCCGTCTTCGGCTTGAAGGCGAGGCCCCATACGCCGAATCGCTTCTGGGCGAGCGACCCGAAGTGCTTGACCGCCTTCTCGAAGAGAAGGCGCTTCTGCCGCTCGTTCACGCGCTCCACCGCGCGGAG